>ENA-UOJL01000670-UOJL01000670.1-human-gut-metagenome-genome-assembly--contig:-P47-NODE-670-length-46267-cov-6.439193_pt1 | contig 46267 bp, 40 predicted proteins | sample MGYA00242347_ERZ723894 | MGnify/ENA metagenome assembly ERZ723894
TTATTTTGGTTTCGCCCCAAAAGAAGATATGGGCGGAGCTACGCTTGAAGATGTTTCCCAGTTTGTCGGGCCCAATACGCTTTATTATATCCCGTTATTCAAGCGGATGAAGGATTTCGGGGCAAAGCTTTCATTTAATATAAGCTGTCTTATTTTTCCGTATTTTTACTTTGCCAACAGAAGAATGTGGCTTTGGGCGATAATAGCCGCTTTTATAAGTGTGATTTTCAGCCTTCCGGGTACGCTGCTTACTTTGGCCGATTATGCAAACGGCATGGAGGGTGCGGAACCGTTTTTGAACATGATTCAAAATAATCTTGGCTGGATAAACAATCTTGATATAATTTTCAGTACGTCTTACTGGGTTTTCAGAGTAGTCTGCTGCCTTTTCGGAAACTGGCTGTATTATAAATTTGTCATGAACTCGATAAAAAGACTTAGATACGATGATACTGCCGGAAGCTCGGGTTCTGCAAAACTCGGAGCAGCCGGAGGAGTTAAGCCGCTGAATATTCTTATCATCGCAGTAATTATGATGGCGATAGCTGCTGCATCTCTTTATATTGCCGTTTCAGGAATGGGAACGATAACAGTTCTTAAAATTTTCGGATAAGTTTTTATAGCCGGTGCATGATTCGTATGCATCGGCTTTTTATTCAGAACGAGTTCTTAATTTTCTATTGACATTTTTAGTGTTGAATGCTATAATATAGGTAATAATTGATATGTCGAAAACATATCACGAGAGGGGAAAAATATTATGAAAAAAATAACAAAAGCTGCTGCTATTGCTTCGGCTGCCATAATTTCGATTACGGGTTCTGCTTCTGTTATGCCGGCGTTTACAAAGGTTCCGGAGGTTGTTTGTGCAGCCGGAAATGACGGAAACGACGACTGGCTTCATGCAGAGGGAAGCCGCCTTTATGACATGAACGGAAACGAAGTATGGCTTACAGGCGCAAACTGGTTCGGAATGAACTGTACCGAAAATGCTCCGCACGGTCTTTATGCTGCGGATGTAGACGTTTTTTTATCTAACGTTGCCGACAGAGGCATCAATGTTATCCGTTTTCCTATTTCAACGGAACTTCTTGTTTCGTGGATGGAGGGCGATCCCGATCCCGTAAGCTCTGTTCAGGCTTCTTACGATCCGCCTGTTGTTTAGAGAGGTGAGGACGGTTCTTTTACTCCGGCAGTAACATACGGCAATATCAATAAGGACTTTGTTCTTTCCGACGGAAAAACTCTTAAAAATTCAATGGAGATTTTCGATATAATCATCGAAAAGTGCAAGAAATACGGAATCAAGGCGTTTATCGACATCCACAGCCCTGATTCAAATAACTCCGGACACGATTATGAGCTTTGGTACGGCAAGGCAGGCGTTACAACTCAGGTCTGGATAGATACCCTTGTATGGCTTGCCGATAAGTATAAGGACGATGATACTATCCTCGGATACGACCTTAAAAATGAGCCGCACGGCAAGAGAGGATATTCCGGATCAACCTGTCCTGATACCATTGCAAAGTGGGACGGCTCTACAGATGAAAATAACTGGGCTTATGCTGCAACTACCTGCGCAAACGCTATTCTTGAGGTGAATCCTCATGCGCTCATTTTCGTTGAAGGCGTTGAGCAGTATCCGAAAACAGATAAGGGTTACACCTATGATACGGCCGATATATGGGAAGCTCCGGCGGACGTATCTCCATGGTACGGCGCATGGTGGGGCGGAAATCTCCGTGGCGTAAGAGATTATCCTATAACGCCCGACAGCGGAACAAGTCAGATCGTTTATTCTCCGCATGATTACGGTCCGTCTGTTTATGCTCAGACATGGTTTAATAAAGATTTTACAGAACAGACTCTTCTTGATGATTATTGGTATGATACATGGGCTTATATCAACGAAGAGGATATTGCTCCGCTTCTTATCGGAGAATGGGGCGGACATATGGACGGAACAAAGAACCAGACTTGGATGGAGCTTCTCCGTGATTACATGATAAAGCATCATATCAATCATACTTTCTGGTGTCTGAATCCTAACTCCGGAGATACGGCAGGACTTCTCGGATACGATTTCGTCACATGGGACGAGGTTAAGTACGGAATGTTTGAGGAAGCCCTCTGGCAGACTCAGGAAACAGGAAAATATATCGGTCTCGATCATCAGAATCCTCTTGGAGTGAACAATACCGGAATCTCGCTCAATGATTTCTATGCCAATTATGCTTCGACAGAGGGAAGCAATATCGACGGCGGAACAAAATCGAGCGGAAAGCCTGTTGATCCCACAGATGTTCCAACCGATACTACCGACAAGAAAGACGATGTTTCATACGGCGACTCCAACTGCGACGGAGAGATAGATATGTCAGACGCTGTTCTTATCATGCAGTCGCTTTCTAACCCTGATAAGTATGGTCTTAAAGGCACAGATCCTACTCATATTACTGAAGACGGTATGAAAAATGCCGATTGCTATAATGTAGGGGACGGCGTAACAAATCAGGATGCTCTTGCTGTTCAGAAATTCAAGCTGAGTATAATTTCAAGTCTTCCTGAAAATATCTGATTAATGATTTGAAATTATTGTTATAATCATCTTAGCGTTAAATCGGTGTTTGTGCAGGAGGATATTATGTCACTTAACATAGCAAAAACATTTGAATCATTATTCGATAAAAATAATAATGTTGCATATAAGGCATTACAGGAATTACTAAAAGAAAGTGAAGAAACGGATTGTATTTATCCTTATATGGATAGGCTGAGCGATATGTTGGATAATGATAATTCTTATATTCGCACAAGGGGGCTTACATTGCTTGCTTATAATGCGAAATGGGATAAAGATTATAAATTTGACGAAATCATTGATAAATATTTAAAACACATAACAGATGTTAAACCAATTACAGCAAGACAATGTATCAAGCTGTTGCCGCTTGTTGCGAAGTATAAACCGGAGTTGAAGAACGATATTCTTTCCGCACTTCATAAGGCGAATATATGCGTTTATGGTGATAATATGCAGCCATTGGTTTTTAAGGATATTCAAAAGGCATTGAATGAAATAGACAAATTATAAAAGTATTGCTTGCAGTTTTCATAACAGATAAATTCCGATTTACCTATAAGCTGATAAAAATCCTGAGAAGAAAATAACTCTTCTCAGGATTACTTATTTATAGATGCTCTATTTCAATATGATAGCTTTTTGTATATAATCAACACAAATTAATGTGAAATTTCGTCGGAGTTTATAAAATTTTATCTGTAAAAAATAACTTGTTCACTTTTTTTAAAATATATGATATAATATTACTATGAGTGCTTGTATGCGGGCGGCGGAGGTGATTTTTGGTGAAAAGACTCTATTTATCCGATCTGGACGGAACTTTGCTCGATTCTTCCGGCAGAATTTCCGATTTTACCGTTAATGCGATAAATTCCTGCATAAAAGACGGATTTCATTTCTCTTTTGCAACGGCAAGGTCGGTTTATTCGGCAAGGAAAATTATATCGGAGGTAAATATAGATTCGCCCTGCATTCTTATGAACGGTGTGAGTATTTACGATCTGAAACGAAATATTTATCTCGATAATGAGTATATTCCCACAGACGCTTCGGCGGAAATTATCCGTGCTTTCAGAGAAAACGGAATACAGTGCTTTATGTATAAAATACACGAGGGAATACTCTCATGCTATTTTACAGAAATAACAAACAGGGTTATGCAAAGCTTTGCCGAGGAACGAAAAAACCGCTATAAAAAGCCGTTTATACAGTGTAGAGACCTTATTGACGAAGCGGACGGGGAAACGGTTTATTTTACCGTTCTGGACAAATATGAAAAAATACTGCCGATAAAAAAAGCTGTTGCCGCTATCTCCGGAGTTGATTTTGCTTTCTATGAGGATACATATACTGACAAATGGTATCTTGAAATTTTCTCGTCATACGCTTCTAAGGCGAACGGAGTAAAAAAGCTTCGTAAAAATTACGGCTTTGACGAGATAGTCTGCTTTGGCGATAACCTGAACGATATCCCGATGTTCAACGAATCGGATGTTAAAATTGCAGTTGAAAATGCCAGACCGGAAATTAAGAAAAGGGCAGATCATATTACGCTCTCAAATGATAATGACGGTGTTGCAAAATATTTACTTGAAAGGAAAAGATAAAAATGAAAAAATTAATGCTTGGAAACGAGGCTTTTGCAAGAGGATTATTCGAGGCTGGATGCAGAGTGGTATCAAGCTACCCCGGAACTCCTTCAACAGAAATCACAGAAGAGGTCGCTAAATACGACGAAGTTTACGCTGAGTGGGCTCCTAACGAAAAGGTTGCTATGGAAACGGCTCTCGGAGCGTCTATCGCAGGAGCAAGAAGCTTTTGCGGAATGAAGCACGTTGGACTTAACGTTGCCGCAGATCCGCTTTATACAGCTTCTTACACAGGAGTAAATGCCGGAATGGTAATAGCTGTTGCGGACGATCAGGGTATGCATTCTTCACAAAATGAGCAGGACAGCCGTCATCACGCTATCGCTTCAAAAGTTCCGATGCTCGAGCCTTCCGATTCGACTGAATGCAAGGAATTTGTCAAGCTTGCCTACGAGCTTTCCGAGCAGTTTGACGCTCCGTTTATCGTAAGAATGTCAACTCGTGTAGCTCATTCCCAGAGTATTGTCGAGCTTGAAGAAAGACAGGAGCTTGAACTGAAGGAATACGTTAAAACTCCGCAGAAATATGTTATGATGCCTGCTTTTGCAAAGGGCAGACACGTTTTTGTTGAGGAAAGAACGAAAAAGCTTATTGAATATGCTGAAACGTCTCCGCTCAACAGAGTTGAAATTTCTGAAAAAGCAGAGTTCGGAGTTATCACAAACGGAGCTGCATACCAGTATACAAAGGAAGCTCTCGGAGATAAGGCTTCTGTTCTGAAGCTTGGAATGGTAAATCCGCTGCCGGAAAAGCTTATAAAGAATTTTGCCGCAAAATATGAGAAGATATACATAATCGAAGAGCTTGACGGCATAATCGAAGAGCATTGCCGCAATATCGGCGTTACCAATATTCAGGGCAAGGAAATTTTCGGATATATCGGTGAGATCCAGCAGTCTGTCATAGCAGAGAAGCTTCTTGGGGAAAAGAAAGAATTTACTGCTCTTGAAGAGAATATTCCGGTGCGTCCGCCTGTAATGTGTGCAGGATGTCCCCACCGTGGACTCTTTTACAGCCTGAAAAAGCTGGGCGTAACGGTTTCCGGCGATATCGGATGCTACACTCTCGGAGCTGCCGCTCCGCTTAACGCTATCGATACTACCATTTGCATGGGAGCTTCCGTTTCCGGACTCCACGGCTTCAATAAGGCAAGAGGAGCTGAATCTGAACACAAGAGCGTTGCAGTTATCGGCGACTCAACCTTTATGCACAGCGGCATAACAGGTCTTGTAAATATTGCTTACAATAATTCAAATTCTACAGTTATAATCCTTGATAATTCCATAACGGGCATGACCGGACATCAGCAGAACCCTACTACGGGCAAAAATCTTAAAGGCGATCCTGCTGCCGCCGTTAATCTTGAAGAACTTTGCAGAGCAGTTGGTATAAAGAGAGTTCGTGTAGTCGATCCGTATCATCTTGCCGAGTGTGAAGCAGCTGTCAAAGAGGAGCTTGCTGCGGACGAAGCTTCTGTTATCATTTCAAGAAGACCGTGCGCTCTCCTCAAATATGTCAAGCACAATGCTCCGCTCAGGGTTGAAGCTGAAAAGTGCGTTGGCTGCAAAATGTGCATGAAACTGGGATGTCCTGCAATTTCCATGAGAGACGGCAAGGCTGTTATCGACCATACACAGTGCGTTGGCTGCGGAATCTGTCAGGAACAGTGCAAGATAGGAGCGATAAAGTAAATATGCTGCAAATGGAAATTTACGAAGAGTTTGCAGGCTGGCTCGATAATCTTCTTGAAAATAACGAGATGCCGAAGTCAACAGTCGCTTTCTGTTTCAATTTATATGAAGAATCTGACGAGGACTGCATTTACGCTGTACAACTTATAGCCGCAGACAGATTTGACGCAGACGATAACGACTGGCCGTGCGACGAGGTATGGTCGTCGGAGGAGGATATTTTCTGCATTGATATTTCCGACGAGTCCGAAAAAGACTGGAAGGGCGCTATGGAACGCTTTAAGGAAATGGCTGTTCATTATCTTGAAGCCGGAAATTACAGAAATGTTCTTCTTCAGGCAAAGGCGGTCGGAATGGGATTCGTTGACGGCGAACTGGAAATAATCTTCAAGCCGTAGGCTGATGTAAGTTTTAAAGGTGATAAAAATGGACGATCTTGACAGCAAATATGGTCATGAATATGATTATCTTAATCTTTATCCGGAAAGTTCGGACAAGTCGGTAGTTATTCCTGCCGTTGCCGCATTTTTCGGAGCCTGCATAGGTGTGATCCCGGGAGCATGGCTCTGGATAGTAATCGGGAAGAGCGGATATATTGTAGATGTTGTCGCTTTTGTTATGGTATTCGGAGCTGTTTTTGTCGGACGCCTTGCTGCAAAACTTTTCGGTTCAGCGAAAATTGATCTGCTTCAGGCGGCAGCCTGTACTATTGTTGTCGGGACGGCGGTTTTTATATCGGCAAGGATAGTTTATATCGAAAATATCGTTAAAGCCTTGAATGATTATGTCACGTCCTACAAAGCCGAATGGTCGGAGGAGCTTATCGAAGAAGGCTATGACAGGCAGTATGTCAGGGAATACGTCACGAATGAATTTGTCAAAGAAAATGTCTGCAGGCAATTTATGATAAATGATATTACATACAGCGAATGCAATAAACATTTTTCGTATCTTCTCGCTGAAGCAGATTTGAAAAAAAGCTATTTCAGTCATATTATACAAAGTATTATAATTTCGCTGGGAGGAATTCTTCTTCCGGTAAGGAAAATTTCAAAAGGAGAAAAATTATGGAAACTAAATCAATTATGATAGTCGGAGTAGGCGGACAGGGTTCGCTTCTTGCATCAAGACTTCTCGGAAACGTACTTCTTGCACAGGGATATGACGTTAAGGTAAGCGAAGTTCACGGAATGTCCCAGCGTGGGGGTTCTGTTGTTACATATGTAAAATACGGCGACAAGGTTTATTCGCCTGTTATTGAAAAGGGCGAGGCGGACGCTGTTATCTCGTTCGAGCTTCTTGAAGCGGCAAGATGTCTCCCATACCTCAAAAAAGGCGGTCATCTTATAACCTCAACTCAGCAGATAGATCCTATGCCGGTTATTACAGGAGCGGCTGAGTATCCGGAAAATCTTGTGGAAAAGCTTAAAGAAGCGGGCGCAGATATAGTTGCAGTTGACGCCCTCAGTCTTGCGGAGCAGGCAGGAACGGCAAAAGCTTCCAACGTTGTTCTTATGGGAGTTCTTGCGTCACGTCTCGATTTTCCCGAAGAGCTGTGGCAGAACGCTCTTGAACAGTGTGTTCCTCCGAAATTTCTTGAACTGAACAAGAAAGCTTTTGAACTCGGCAAATCTGCTGAATAATTTGATACCAAAGCGTAGACTTTTAAAATATTTATTTATCAACAGGAGGAAAAACCAATGGAAAGATACTGGAATGAAGAAATCGAATGTATGCCCAGAGAGAAAATGAAGAAGCTTCAGGATGAACGTCTTGTTGCTCAGGTAAAGCACGTTTACGAAAATGTGCCGTATTACCGCAGTCTTATGGACGAAAAGGGCGTTAAGCCGGAGGATATCAAGTCCACAGACGACCTTCACAAGCTTCCGTTTCTCACAAAAGCTGATCTGCGTGATGCTTATCCTTACGGACTTCTTGCAAAGCCGCTCAGCGACTGCGTGAGAATCCAGTCTACAAGCGGAACTACCGGAAAACGTGTTGTTGCATTTTATACTCAGCATGATATCGACCTTTGGGAGGATTGCTGCGCAAGAGCTATTACAGCCGCAGGCGGCACTAACGAGGATGTTTGTCAGGTTTGCTACGGCTACGGACTTTTTACAGGCGGTCCCGGACTTAACGGCGGTTCGCATAAGGTCGGATGCCTTACTCTCCCGATGAGCAGCGGCAACACTGAAAGACAGATCACTTTTATGCGTGACCTCGGAGCAACTATACTCTGCTGTACTCCGTCTTATGCCGCTTATATCGGCGAAACTCTTCACGATATGGGCTATACGACCGACGATATCAAGCTTAAAGCCGGAATTTTCGGCGCTGAGCCCTGGACGGAGGAGATGCGCCGTTCTATTGAAAAATCTCTCGGAATAAAGGCATATGATATTTATGGTCTTACCGAAACAAGTGGTCCCGGCGTATCTTTCGAGTGCTCCGAACAGACCGGTATGCACATAAACGAGGATCATTTTATCCCTGAAATAATCAATCCTGAAACCGGAGAGGTTCTTCCGGACGGCGAGGTCGGCGAGCTTGTTTTCACAAGCATCACTAAGGAAGCTTTCCCGCTTCTCAGATACAGAACCCGTGACCTCTGTGTTCTTTCGAGAAAAAAATGCTCATGCGGACGTACTCTCATCAAGATGACAAAGCCAATGGGCAGAAGCGACGATATGATGATCATCCGTGGAGTAAACGTATTCCCGAGTCAGATCGAAACTGTTCTTATCGAGCAGGGCTATTCTCCGAACTATCTTATCGAAGTTGACAGAGTTAACAATACCGATACCCTCGATATAAGCGTTGAGATGAATCCCGATCAGCTTTCGGACAAGGTAAAGGATATGCAGGATCAGGAAAAATCTCTTGCAATTGCAATAAAAACAATGCTTGGAATCAATCCGAAGGTTCATCTCGTCGCTCCTAAGTCGATCACAAGAAGCGAGGGCAAGGCTGTTCGTGTTATTGATAAGAGAAAACTGCACGATTAATGTGCAATTAAATTATTTTAAAGGAGGAAAAATTATGGCAAACGTAAGACAGATCTCAGTTTTCGTTGACAACAAACCCAATCAGCTCGCAGGTGTTATGAAGCTTCTTAAAGAAAGCGGAATCAATATCAGAGCGCTCAGTCTTGCAGATACAAAGGATTTCGGTATTCTCAGAATAATCGTGAACGATACCGATAAGGCTGTTGAAACGCTGAAAAACGCTTTATATGCTGTTACCGTTACTGAAATTCTGGCGATCTCTATTCCCGATTCTGCCGGACAGCTCAGCCGTGTACTCGATATTCTCGGAAGCGAAAACGTTAACCTTGAGTATCTTTATGCGTTTACAGGAGCTTCTGATAAAGCAGTTTCATTCGTTATCCGTGTTGACGATAACGCTAACGCTTCCGCTGCTCTCACTAAGGGCGGAATTATTCAGCTTACCGAAAATGATATAGCGGAAATGTAAAAACTGCACAAAATAAATGCATGAATGTATTTTTATTTTGAAAACGCTTGACAAATTTAACTTGTATGATGTATAATAATTAATGTAAATTTAATACGAAATTTCCGACAGGAGTGATGAAAATGGGTCTTCTCGATAAATTTAACGATGTAAGCAGAGGCGTTTCTGAAAAGACTAAAAATATGTCTGAAGCAAATAACCTCAAGAGAAAGATTCTGTATGAAGAAGAAAGAATAGTTGAGATTTTTACTGATATGGGTAAAAAATATTATAAGAATCCCAACGAAGATCCGGCTGCTCTCAAGCTGCTCTGTGACGATATTGACCAGAGACGCAGAAGAATCAAGAAAATGAGATACGAGCTGAATCAGATCAGAGGTTATAAGGTTTGTCCTAAGTGCGACGCAGAGGTAAACGATCGTTTCCAGTTCTGCGGACGCTGCGGTGCAAGACTTCCTGATATGGATGATGAGGATTTTTTATCTCTTGAGTCCAATGATTACTATACAGAAAGCAGCAATAATTTCTTCAACGCAGATTCAAACAAGAACTATTAATCAAAACATGAAGGCTGTTCTGGTAAAAACGGAACAGCCTGTTTTTTAGGAGAAATATGAAAATATGTAAGTTTATTTTAGAGCTTATCGCTCTTGTTATTTTTTGCAGTCTGATTCCGTTATGGAAGATAGTTCCACTAAGTAATGCACTGAAAATTGCATTTACGATTTTATTTTCAATTATTTATATATGCATTATTTTCAGAAAAGGAAAAGAAAAATCCGGCAATAAAAAACTCAGACGGCTGAACAGGGGAGTATGTCTTATTCAGCTTTCAGCGTTTGCCATTGTTGCAGAGCTTGTTGTGCTTACGATTTTCTTTGTGAAAGAACTTCAAAGCGGTGCAGTCAATGCTGTTTTTGCAGTGGTCATGCCGATCATTGCTATTGGGATAGTCATGTTTGCCGGAATTATACGCATAGCGTTGAATTCAAGACAGGTAAAAATCAAAGATCATGTTTTAATGGTTTGCTTCTGGTGGTTTCCTATCGTTAATTTATTTATCGCAAGACGGTTTTATAAAGCTGCCGGAAGAGAATACATTGTTGAAAGCGACCGCATAGAGCTTGAAAACACCCGTGCTGAAAACGAGATCTGCCGCACCAGATATCCCGTTATTATGGTTCATGGAATTTTTTTCCGGGATTGGCAGATTTTTAACTATTGGGGAAGAATTCCTGCTGCTCTTATCCGCAACGGAGCAACGATTTACTACGGAAAACAGCAGTCCTCCGGTTCGGTTGCAAGAAGCGCCGAGGAGATTCGCAGAACGATTCTGAAGGTTATTGAAGAAACCGGTGCGGAGAAAGTCAATATTATCGCTCATTCAAAGGGCGGACTTGACAGCCGTTATGCAATAAGCTGTCTTGGAATGGATAAATATGTTGCAACTCTTACAACGATAAATACTCCGCATAAGGGCTGCGATATGGTTGATTATCTTCTTGAAAAGGTTCCCGCCTCTATTGCTGAATTTATAGCTAAGAGGTATAACGGAATCTTTGCAAAGCTTGGCGACGAAAATCCCGATTTTATGGCTGGAGTTCACGATCTCAGCGCTGTTCGTGCAGGAAAATATGACGAGGAAATGCCGGATTCTCCGCTTGTTTCCTACAGAAGCGTTATGACGGTTATGCGTTCGGCTTCTTCTGCCGGTTTTCCGCTTAATATCGGATATAAAATGATAAAAAAGCTCAACGGCGAAAACGATGGTCTTGTATGGGAGAGGTCGGCCGTTCACGGTGAATACAGACTTATTCGTCCTGAAACGAAAAGGGGGATAAGCCACGGTGATGTAATTGACCTTAACCGTGAAAACATCAGCGGATTCGATGTAAGAGAATTTTACGTTGATATGCTTTGCAAGCTTCAGCAGGAGGGTTATTGATCAGACTTCGGAAAACCTTTTCCGGATAAACATACACAGATAGTATGAGGGAATACACAGCAAAAACCAATAAAGCGAAAAATGCGGACATATTTGTCCGAGAATATTAAATGGCATATCGGAGTAATCCCATACATTCCAGCGCATAATAATATTATCAAAAACTCCGACAGTGAATTCTATTGATGTAATTATAACAGCTCCTATAAAGCAGCTTTTTATAAGAGTCATAGTCCGGCGGCTGTTTACAGCGTATAGTATCGCAAGAACAAAGCCTCCGGTAAGAGCCATTGTCCAGTGGGTATAGCCACGGTTGATTATTTCGATGAGACTGTAAATGAAATATCCCATAAGAAAAGCGAATGTATATTGTGAAAGCTTCATAATTATCCTCCGTAAAATTTTTTAGTGTCTGATTAATAATATCTGCATAATTTAGAAAAATATGCAGTTGTATTAATATTTTTTGAATGTTAAATTAAGTAGGTGTTTTTAATGCGTAAAAGCTGTATCTTAATGCACATTTCAAGTTTGCCGTCCGAATACGGAATCGGCAAAATGGGAAAAAGTGCGTTTGAATTTGTTGATTTTCTGAAAAAAGCCGAGGTGAAATGCTGGCAGATACTGCCGCTCTCCCCGACAAGCTATGGAGATTCACCGTATCAGTCGTTTTCGGTAAATGCAGGAAATCCGTATTTTATCGACTTTGAAATACTTGAGGGAGACGGTCTTCTCGAGCGTCACGAATATGCTTCCTACACATGGGAGAGCGTTCCTGATAAGGTGGATTACAGCATAATCTACGATTACTGCTTCGATGTTTTGCGAGTGGCTTATTCACGATTTAAACCGTCAAAATTTCCGGAATATAAAAAGTTCTGCGATAAGAATAAATCGTGGCTTGAGGAGTATGCTCTTTTCATGGCTTTGAAATTCAAGAATGACGGCAAGGCGTGGTACGAATGGGAATCCGACCTTGCTATGCACAAGCCGAAAGCCGTTGCCGAAGCTAAAAAAGAGCTGAAAAAAGAAATCGGATTCCATAAATTCATCCAGTTTGAATTCAGCCGTCAGTGGAACGAACTGAAAAAATACGCAAACGACAACGGAATTGAGATAATAGGCGATATTCCGATATACTGCGCTCTCGACAGCGTTGAAGCATGGGCAGAGCCGAAGCTTTTCTGGTTCGATAAAAAACGAAGACCTGTTTCCGTCGCCGGATGTCCTCCGGATGACTTTTCTCCCACAGGACAGCTCTGGGGCAATCCTCTCTATGATTGGAGCTATCATAAGAAAACGGAATATAAATGGTGGATAAACCGCATAAAAACGGCTTCCGAGCTTTATGATATTGTCCGTATAGACCATTTCCGAGGATTTGAAAGCTATTATACTATTCCTTTCGGAAACGAGGACGCTACGGTAGGGGAGTGGAAAAAAGGCCCGAATTACGAACTTTTTAGACTTGCCGAGGAAAAATTGGGCAAGCTGAATATAATTGCCGAGGATCTGGGATTTATCACGCCGGAGGTTCGTGAAATGCTTGATAAATGCGGTTATCCGGGAATGAAGGTTCTTCAGTTCGGCTTTGATAACGGCGAAAACGAACATCTTCCTCATAATTTTGCAAACTCCAACTTCTATGCTTGTACGGGAAAGCACGATAACTAAACTCTTAACGGCTGGCTGGAGACTCTTTCGCCTAAGTCGCTTAAATTTGCAAAAAAATATCTTAATGTCAAGAAGAAAAAAGAGATTCCAATGGCTGTTGTCCGTGCTACATGGTCGAGCGTTGCATCCGTTGCGGCAGCTCAGATTCAGGATTTTCTTGACAGTCCCGCTGACGGACGAATGAATACGCCTTCCGTTCTTGGGGGAAACTGGCAGTTCAGAACGAAAAAAAGCGATTTTACGCCCGAACTGGCAAAGAAAATACGCAGACTTAACAGACTTTACAACAGATAATTGGAGGAGAATATGGATAAGAATATTTTTATTGAGAAATTCACATCAAAGCTGCCGAAGGATCTAAAATCCGCTTCACCGCAGCAGCTTCACAATGCTCTCGGAGATACCGTAATGGAGCTTTATTCCGATAAATGGAACGCAAGCCGTGAGGAGCATCTTTCCAAAAGACGTGCGGCTTATCTTTCTATGGAGTTCCTCGTCGGACGAGCTGTTTACAACAATCTGCTCTGTCTCGGCATTTATAACGAGGTGGACGAAGCCTTTAAGGAGCTTGGAATTTCCCTTGCCGATCTTGAGGTTATTGAGGATGCGGCTCTCGGAAACGGCGGTCTTGGACGTCTTGCAGCCTGCTTTCTTGACAGCGCCGCTTCGCTGAATCTTCCGCTTGACGGTTATGGAATCCGCTATAAATACGGTCTTTTCAAGCAGTCTATCGAAAATGGATTTCAGAAAGAGGATATCGACGACTGGACAAAGTACGGCGATTGCTGGTCGAAACGCTGCGACGAGGACACTGTTATCATCAAATATAACGGACAAACCGTCAGGGCTGTTCCCTACGATATGCCTGTTTTTGGCTGTAAAACGGAAAATGTGGGAACTCTTCGTCTTTGGCAGGCTGAACCTGTTAAGGAGTTTGATTTTGAAATTTTTAACAATCAGAATTATCTTGAGGCTTCAAAAGAGAAGATCTATGCCGAGGATATTTCAAGAGTTCTTTATCCTAACGATGATACGAATGAGGGAAAAAAACTTCGTCTTAAACAGCAGTATTTCTTTAGCTGTGCGTCACTCACGGACATTATCAAAAAGCACAAGGCTCGTTTCGGAACAGTTGAAAATCTCGCTGATTATATTTCCGTTCAGCTTAACGACACGCATCCTGTAATTTCTATTCCGGAGCTTATCAGACAGCTTGTTGACAATGAGGGCTATACGTTTGAAAAAGCTCTTGAAACAGCTAAAAAGGTCTTTAACTATACCAATCATACTATCATGCAGGAGGCTCTTGAAAAATGGAGCTGCCATCTTGTTGAAGAACTTCTTCCGAGAATTTACGAAATAATCATTCAGATAAATGAAGCTCTTATTGCCGAGATGTACGCCAAAGGAGTACAGAAATCAACAATAAATAAGCTTAAGATCATTAAGGGAGATCTTGTTCATATGGCTGATATGGCTTGCTACGCTTCAAGTCATGTCAATGGTGTTGCGGAGATTCACACTCAGATTCTCAAGGACAGCGTTCTTGCCGATTGGTATAAGCTCTATCCGGAGCGTTTCCGCAACGAGACAAACGGAATAACTCAGCGCCGCTGGCTTGCTCTCTGCAACATGGAGCTTTCTTCTCTTATCACCGAGCTTCTTGGAACTGATAAGTGGATTGTCGATCTCGATATGCTTAAAGAGCTTGAAAAATATGCCGATGATGACGAGATCCTCCGCAGATTTATTGAGATAAAGCAGAATAAAAAGTCTCAGCTTGCCGGATTCATCAAGGAGCACGACGGTGTTGAAATATCTGAAAATTCCGTTTTTGATATTCAGATAAAGCGTCTTCACGAGTATAAGCGACAGCTGCTCAACGCTTTTTCTATCCTTTGGATTTACTACGGAATCAAGGACGGTTCGATCAAGAATTTTACTCCGACTACGTTTATTTTCGGCGCAAAATCTGCTCCGGGCTACAGAAGGGCAAAGGCTATTATTAAATTTATAAACGAAGTTGGAAGAATCGTTTCAGCCGATCCGGAAACAAAGGATATCCTGAGAGTCGTTTTTGTCCAGAATTACAACGTTTCCTACGCTGAAAAGCTTGTTGCGGCAGCAGACGTTTCCGAGCAGATTTCAACTGCCGGTACAGAAGCTTCCGGAACGGGCAATATGAAACTCATGCTCAACGGAGCCGTTACTCTTGGAACCTATGACGGCGCAAATATTGAGATCGTTCAGGAAGCAGGAGAAGAGAACAATTATATTTTCGGCGCAAAGGTTGAAGAACTGGAAAAAATCGTTCCCGAATATGACAGCCGAAAGATTTTTGCTGAAAATCCGATGATAAGGAAAGTCGTTTCGTCTCTTATTGACGGAAGCGTTTCCGACGGCGGAAGCGGTGATTTCCGTGAGCTTTACACAGCTTTGCTCGACGGCGCAAGCTGGCATTCTCCCGATCATTACTATCTCCTCGGCGATATTGAAAGCTATGTTGAGGCGAAGCTGCGTTGTGTGAACGATTACAGCTCCGACCGCCTTGCATTTGCGAAAAAGCAGTGGCTCAATATGTGCAATGCCGGAAAATTCAGCTCCGACCGCACTATTGCCGACTATGCTGAGAATATCTGGAATATTAAATAAAAAAAGGACTGCATTAAGCAGTCCATTTTTATTTCAGAAGAATTATGCAAATGATTTAGTGTCATTATCCCAGCTCATGTAATCATCTGAATCAAAGTCATCCTGATCGCTGTCATAATAATCGTCTTCATCCCAGTCAAAACCATAGTGGAATTGTGAAGCATCCTGAACATCATCGACAACAGCAACATCCTCATCGTAATCATAATCGTCATAGTAATCATAATCATCATAGAAGTAATCGTCATCGTCATCGTAGCCGCCGAAATCCCAGTCTGTTTCTGCATAAATTTCATCTGCGGATTCTTTAGCAGCTTCTGCGGAAATATCCTTATCAAATCCGAGCTTTTCCAGCAGTTCGCAAATGAACGCTTCTGTTTCATCCTTGCTTACATACTGCGTTAAATCAAGCTCTTCGTCGCTATAAGCGTCAAACATGAACGAGCTTTCCTTGTCGGGAACTTCAAAATCTGCTCCTTCGGATGTTGAGTATGTGAGCGAAACCGTACCGTAATCCTCTTCGTCAATATTTATATTATAGGAGATAGTCTGTGAAGAATTATCTGATGTAAAGCTGAGGGCAATTGGATCAATATCAGGGATTTTTAACGTAACATCGGCATTGAAATATAATTTATCCTTGTTTACTATTTCAAAGTTATCGAATTCGACTGAACTTGTTTCTTCCGTATCTTCAAGTTCATCCGTTACGTCGTTATATCTTGTAGTAGTATAGGCAATGTCGATGCTTCCGCCGTAGGTATCCTTAGAAGTTTCCTCGGCGTAAAGATTTATGCAGAAGTCCTTTTCACCATTAGATATGAGAGAAATTTCACCTCTGACATCATCTTTATCCTTGCCGAAAGCGCATACGAATTTATTTTCGGAATCTTCTTTAAATTCAAATCCACGGATAATTCCCTGAGCGTCAATATAAGTGCTGAATGTTACAGATTCTTCATCATCGAAATCGCCGTTGTCATAATCCTCTTTGATATCGTCAAGAGCTTCGTTTAATTCGTCTTCATATTCGTCCTCATCAATGAGACCGATCTTATTGACAGCGATATTGCGGATGATTTCATCGTCACGGACAGCTGTCAGGAAGTTTTTGGATATTTCATAGGCGAGGTCTCCGTCAATTTTAACGGAAGCGACCGTATATTTTACTTCGATATCGCATATTCCGACTTCTTCGCTCTTTTCAAGTTTTACGTCCTCGATGCAGGTATTCCAGAGATCGGTATATTTAATGATCTCCTCCTCAAGTTCATCCGGACTGAGATAGGAAGCAGGATTGTTTAGAATATCCTGATAGATCTGGAAGATCTCTGCTGCATCACCGTCCATAGTGTCTCCGATCGAGTAACCGAGCCATCTTTGCGTAAGTTCGGGAATACGCATAAAGTAGTCCATGTTAACGCTGTCCATAAACACATCTGCGCTTAAAAGCTTTTCGTCGTTTACTAAGCCTGATACAGATGTAAGCGAATTTCCGTTTTTCTTCTGAACATCAACATTAAGCTGAACATTTTCGAGATCGTTTATAAAATCATATAAAACCCGATCTAAATCGTCTTCTTCGGCATCTAAATAAAACAGGTCATCTATAGCCCAATCCTTAGCAATGTCGGTAGGAACATATTTAAGGGACATTGAAGTCTGAGTGCCGTTTCCGTAATTATCGAGCATTTTTTCGTATTTTTCACGAATGCTCTTTGCAAATGTTTCAGCGTTTTCCGTGTTGACCCATGCGTAGTAATTTTCCGGCTTCATGGTGCGGAGTTTTACCTGATTTTTGATAAGCGGGGAAAGATTATACGCCGCAATTCCTCCTCCGACGAGTACAGCAGCAGAAATTCCGCTGATTATGGCAACCTTTTTTCCCTTTTTCTTCTTCAGGACAGGCTCGACTCCGGTAACGGAATTTTCAAATTCCGGAGCAGTTATTGATTCAGTAATGTCTTTTTTCTTTTTGAACATAAAATTACCTCCTTTGTTCAAGACAAATTTTATAATGTATAAAAATCAGAATAATGCCATGGAAATCCCTATATACTTCCACATTTTAATAATAACATGAAAAAAACTTCATGTCAATAAAATTTTTATATTTTAATAATTTTGTATTCAAAATGAAATAAAAGCTGCCGTATTATTGTACAGCAGCTTTATTATTATGATTATTTTTTCTTGAGTTTTAACATTTTATAAACGAAAAGCTCGATCGAAATCAGTCCGACTACAACTGCGCCTGCGATAAGAGCTATCATGCCGAGATTTCCCTTATCGTCGGAATCGTTTGAGTCTTTATCATTTTTGCTTCCGCTTTCGGAATCTTCATTATTGGCTTTGGTAGTTCTGGACGGTTTTTTATCGTTCTCTTCGTCATCAGATTTTGTCGGACGTTCCTTGTCAGTGGAATCGTTTGACACTCCGGCAGAATCGCCTGTGCTTCCAGCGATAATACCTCCGTTTTCTTGAGCGGAAAATCCTGCGAGCCATGCAAGCGAAGCGTTCCAGTTAATAGTACACTCGTTTACTGACCATGCTTCAATATGATCCATATAGCATTTCTGAGGAGCAATTTCACCCTTGTTCCAGCCCGAACCCTTTACCCAAGGATCCTGCATACCGGAGTTAGGACCGCCTGATAATACTCCGCAGGGCGCTTTCGGGAAGGTGCTGTCGACCTGATTAGCCCAGTAGCGGTGATGAGGGTTCTCGACAGCGTTTTCGCCGTAGCCTGTAACATATGAATAGTTCATGGCGTTTCTGCCGAGAATATAATCAAGACCTCCGATAGCTCCGTTCATATAATCATCATTTTTGGTGAGCATATATGCGTATGCCATTACGATAGAGTTATCGGCAACGAACGAGTTTGAACCCCAGAGATATCCCTTATCGCTGTCGTTGTAGCTGAGTGTACTCTGAGCGTAAGGAAGTCCGTAGCCCTGCGATTCTTCGAGTCCGATGTAGTAATCGGCGGCAGAACAGATATTTTCGATTACCTTGTTGTGATCCGAGGAAGAGAGCGAATCTTCGTTGAGTGAAAGACTGAATGTTCCGAGAGCAGCAGTATTTCCCCAATCAAAGCTTCCCACGGAATCAACGCTTTCTCCGCCGTTGAGAGAGGACGGAAGTTCGAGGAAGAACTTTGAATCCTTCATATCGCTGTAATATTTGTTGTCACCTGTTGTGAGGTAAAGCTCGCAGGCTGCCCAGTAGAATTCATCGTCAACATTATCGTCGCCGTAAGCTCCGCCTCCGACAGCGCTGTCGAGAGGAGCGAATTCCTTTGGATTCTTCAAAGCTGCTTCGTATGCGTTTTCTGCGGCTTCAAGGCATTCGTCGGCGAAATCTTCATCGTAGTCTTTCCAGAGACGTGCTGCCTGAGCTGCGCAGGCTGCAAGGTTAAGAGTTGCGGCTGTTGTAGGCGGCTTGACGATTCTCTTCATTTCGTCGTCTGCCGGAGCAATTCCAAGACCGGTCCACTTTTCGTCGTGAGCCTTATGGTAAGCCATGCCCTCATATTTTCCGTCCTGAACTATCATTTTAAGCATCCATTCCATTTCCCAGCGCGCCTCGTCGAGAAGGTCGGGAGTGCCGTTGGAGCTTTCGGGAAGATACATTGTGCCGTCCGCATAAACGTCATCGTAACCGTATTTAAGGGCAGTTTCATACTGATTCTGCATCATCCAGAGGGAGAATCCGCCGTTTACAACGTATTTTCCGTGATCTCCTGCATCATACCAGCCTCCGGTAACATCAATAGAATTACCTGTGCTTCCGTTTTCCCAGTCGGACATAATTTCAGCGTTGTCGGTCGTGTGTCCGGCAGCTCTTGAAAGAGCCTGTTTATCGCCGGAAGTTATGTAGTCGCTTTCAATAGCGATACCGCTTCGGTTCTGGTAGAAATAGTTCAGAGCGTCATAAAGCAAGCTTGAGTAGATCTCGGAATCGCCGATAGTGAAGTGACAGCTTGTGCTTCCGTCCTCGGTTTCGATGTAGTAAGTTCCGGATTCGTCGAAATCGGAAAAATCAATTGTGTGAACGTCGTCGTCGGAATCTTTATCGTAGCCGAAAGGAGAAGTAGTTCCGGAATAGACTGATTTGCCGGAATCGTCTTTTATCTCAAACCCGATACCTTTTTTGCTGTCGCTTAAAACGGTGGCACGTTTTGAACGTCCTTTGAAGTAGCCGACCTGATTAACCATAACTCCGGGACGAGTTTGTTCCTCGGACGCAACATAGTCGTTTTCATCGCCGGAAAGGTCGATGAGCGACATATTATCGAATGAAATAACAGTTCCGGCAGGGAAGCAGTCGCCGTTTGTATACTGACCGTCGCCGCCGAGGTGGAACGCCCATTCTGCGACATCAAGCGACTGGCTTGCCGTAAATGTAAGCTTAACCTTTTTGGTTTCATTTGCATTTATCTGGATAGGATCCCATGTTGAACCGAGATCGGGACCGTTATCTGCCATCATGTTGTGCCATATCTCAACATCGCCGTCAAGATTTCCGATCTTCGTATAGTATTTACCGCTGTTTGAAGCAGTTATTTCATAAGATACCTCATATTGGTGTCCTGAAACGATTTTAAGCCCTCTGTGACGGAACTGACAGTCCCATCTGTCCTCGCCGCCACGGGAAGCGCCTCCAGGATTTTTTATCGTAACGTTATAAGTTCCGCCGCTTATTTCAAATTCCATTTCTGCCGGAGCAGATTCAACTATATGCCATGGAAGTCCGACTCCTTCGTCGAAATCCGTCTGACCGAGCTGCTGACCGGCGTTTGCCGTTATCGGAGCAAGCTGAACGCAAGCCGGAACAACCGAACCGGCAGCGATCACTGCCGCCGCAGCCGCTGAAAGAGTTTTGTTTCTGAACTGCCTGAATCTCATCATAATTACCTCCTGAAAATATATTATATTATAATATACTTTAATACTTTTTTGATCCTTTGTAAAGGGAAAAAAGCAATTATGCTATTGAAAACTACTTTTTAACCGATATTCGTTAACATAAACAAGCTGTTTTTCGGTATTTTTTCTATATCGCTATGACTTTTTACGACATTATGCAGTCAACGCCGCCCGGTGTGCTTTGCGTGGTGTTGCCTATAATATAATTGTAGGCAGAATACAGGCAAAAATGCGTTCTTTCAGAATCTCTCGGAAAAAAGTTTTGTTTAAGGTCTTTTCAAAGCTTGACAAATATGGTATAATGTATCTAAAGGCAACACCGCACAATTAACGGCTAACGCCTTTGCCGTACATCTGCTTGCATATTTTTCGTCATCTTACACAAAAACTTCTTGTCATGCGGCAGTATGCCTGCGTCGTTTTTATGCAATCTGACGAAAAATCTGACAGCGCATCTGCACGACAATAATTGTGCGGTGTTGCCTAAATAATTTCGGGCAGCGTGTCATTTTTTATTAAACTGCCTTTACGCTTTGATAATTTTTTAACATGATGGTGATTTATTTATGAGTAACAATCCTTTCATTTCTGCTAAAAGAGATGCACTAAAGAAATATTTTGGACGAATGAATGAAATGCAGCAGGAAGCCGTTTTTACGGTGAACGGTCCTGTTCTGGTTCTTGCCGGAGCCGGAAGCGGAAAAACTACGGTTATTGTTAATCGCATCGCAAATATGATAAAGTTCGGAAATGCCTATGCGGACGAATCTGCTGCCGGAAACGACGCCGATATCGCTTTTCTTCGTGATTTTGCCGGGGGAAAGAATAACGACGCTGAAACTCTGCGTGATATTATAGCGGCTGAACCTGTTAAGCCGTGGAATATTCTTGCTATTACTTTTACGAACAAAGCAGCCGCCGAGCTTCGTGAACGACTCTGCAATATGCTCGGAGAGGACGGAATGAACATAAATGCCTCAACGTTCCATTCAGCCTGTGTGAGAATACTGCGGAGCGAAATAGAAGCTCTCGGTTACGGCAGGGATTTTACGATTTATGATTCTGATGACAGTCAGCGTATGATAAAGGCGATAATGAGCGATATTGACGTTTCTGAAAAACAGCTTGCTCCGAGAGCCGTATTAAGCGAGATAAGCTTTGCAAAAGATAAAATGATATCGCCCGATGAAATGCGCTCCGATGCAGGACAGGATTACCGCAAGAAGATAATTGCCCGTATTTACGCTCTTTATCAGGAGAGGCTGAAAACCGCAAATGCCCTTGATTTCGACGATATCCTTTGCCATACCGTAAGACTTTTTGAAGAATTTCCGGCTGTTCTTGAAAAATATCAGAAGCGCTATAAGTATATAATGGTTGACGAATATCAGGATACCAACCACGTTCAGTTCAGACTCGTTTCACTGCTTTCACAGGCGCATTCCAATCTCTGCGTTGTTGGTGATGACGATCAGAGTATATATAAGTTCAGAGGCGCAAATATTGAGAATATTCTCGGCTTTGAATCACAGTTCAAGGGAGCTAAGGTTATTCGCCTTGAACAGAATTATCGTTCAACACAGACTATCCTGAATGCGGCAAATGCCGTTATTTCCCATAATTACGGACGCAAAGAAAAGTCTTTGTGGACAAAAGGCGACAAGGGCGATAAGGTATATTGGTATAAGGCGGTTGATGAAACCGACGAGGCAAAATTTGTCGCTGATACTATTCAGGAGCATTACAAAGCAACCGGAAAATATTCCGACAATGCCGTTCTTTACAGAATGAATGCACAGTCCAACGCTGTTGAGCGTATGCTTGTTAAATGCGGTATTCCTTACAGAGTTTACGGTGGTATGCGATTCTATGACCGTAAGGAAATAAAGGACGTTACCTCTTATCTCAGCTTTATAAACAATCACAGCGATATGCTCCGATTCAAGAGAATCATCAATGAGCCGAAGCGTGGGATAGGAGATTCAACGGTCGCTCTTATCGAAGATATAAGCCGTGATCTGCGCCTTTCTCCGTTCGATGTCCTTAAAACCTGCGAGGAGTACGCTCCGCTTTCAAAGAAGCTGAACGCTCTTAAAAATGCCTACGCAATGTTCAACTTCCTTACCGAAAAGTCGGAGGAGCTTCCGCTTGACGAATTTCTCGACGTTCTTCTTGATAAAACAGGTTATCTCGATTATCTGAAAACGCTTGAAAATGCAGATACGAAAATCGAAAACGTTCAGGAACTTCGTTCCTCCATGGCGAAGTATATGCAGGAAGCGGATGAACCGTCGCTCAGCGGATTCCTGGAGGAAGTCGCTCTTTACACGGAAGCCGACAGGGACGACGGTTCGGACGATAAGGTCACTCTGATGACTGTTCATTCCGCAAAGGGACTTGAATTTGATAATATTTTCGTTATCGGTCTTGACGACGGGATTTTCCCCAGCTCACGCTCGTTCGACAGCGAAGAGGATATGGAAGAGGAACGCCGTCTTGCTTACGTTGCAATTACTCGTGCAAAAAAGAGATTGTATCTTGCCAATGCTGCTCAGCGTATGATATTCGGACAGACCCAGAGAAACGTTACGTCACGTTTTATGCGTGAAATAGGCAGCGATTTTATCGAAAAGCATGATAATGCCGCAGCTATGAAAAATCAGCTTTCGGGAAATGATAATACTGTAACAGAGGTTCATTCAACTTCTCTTCAGCAGCAGCTTGCAAGAAACAAAATGCACACTGAATCCGCTTCTAAAGCAATAGAAACATATTCGGCGGGCGAAAGAGTTTTACATAATATTTTCGGCGAGGGCACTATTCTTTCCGTTAAGAAAATGGCGAACGACGCAATGCTTGAAATCGCCTTTGAGAAGGTCGGAACTAAGAAAATTATGGCAAATTACGCTAAGCTGAAAAAATTATAATCACTTAAAAAGGAGTTTTTTATGAGAAAAACTAAAATTGTATGTACTATCGGTCCTGCAACCGATGACGAAAATATAATGAGGGAGCTTATGCTTGCCGGAATGAATGTTGCACGTTTCAACTTTTCCCACGGAGATTATAAAACCCATGAAAAGCGTTTCAGAGTGATCGAAAAGCTGAGAAAAGAACTCGATCTTCCTATCGCTACGCTTCTTGACACAAAAGGACCGGAGATACGTCTCGGTAAATTTGTTGACAGCAAGCCTGTTGAAATTTTTGACGGCGATATCTACACTCTTACTACGGAGGACGTTCCATGCACCAATACTGTCGGAAGCATCAGTTTTAAAAAGCTTCCGAGAGATGTCAGCATCGGCACAAGAATCCTTATAAACGACGGCGTTATTGAGCTTATCGCAGAAAAAGTAAGCGCAACTGAAATAACCTGCCGTGTAATCCATGGGGGAATCCTTTCGGATAATAAGGGCATAAACGTTCCGGGAGTGCAGCTTTCTATGCCTTATCTCAGTTCACAGGATATGGACGATCTTGAATTCGGCGCAAAAATGGGGTACGATTTCATCGCCGCAAGCTTTGTACGTTCTGCTGCCGATATAAATTACCTCAGAAAATTCACACAGAGTCTTGGCTGGTTTGATGTAAGAATTATTGCGAAAATTGAGAACATAGACGGTGTTGAAAATATTGACGAGATCCTCGAAGCTGCTGATGGAATTATGGTCGCAAGAGGAGATATGGGCGTTGAAATACCGTTCGAGCAGATTCCGGCAATTCAGAAATCTATCATCAAAAAGGGATATAATGCCGGAAAACAGGTTATTACGGCAACGCAGATGCTTGAATCAATGATAACGCATCCACGTCCTACCCGTGCGGAGATAACCGACGTTGCAAACGCTATCTACGACGGTACAAGCGCTATCATGCTTTCAGGAGAGACTGCCGCAGGAGATTTCCCTGTTGAAGCCGTTAAAACTATGGCTCTTATTGCGGAAACTACCGAAAACAACATTAATTACAAAGCAAGATTTTCCGCCCGCCGTACTGAAACTAACGGAAACATTGCAGAGGCTATTGCTCATGCTACTGTAACGACCGCTCATGACCTCAATGCAAGAGCGATAATTACGGTTTCTCTCGGCGGACAGACAGCGAGACTTATCTCGAAATATCGTCCGGACTGTCCTATCATAAGCTGTACTATGAGCGAAGTCGTTTGCCGTCAGATGAATATGAGCTGGGGCGTTATTCCCTATATAATTGATGAGAAAAAGAGTACAGACGAGCTTTTTGCAGCTGCTGTTGAAGCCGCCGAGTCTCACCGCCTTGTTGAGGACGGCGACCTTGTTGCCATAACTGCCGGAGTTCCGCTCGGAGTTTCGGGTACGACTAATCTTATGAAGGTTGAGAAGATAGGAAAGTAGAAAATTGATAGCGCAGCACATAATTTTTGGGGATGCGGCATTAATGATTTTTATATGATTTACAAAGTAGGTGTAAACAATGGGTATTGGTGGAGAAACAGTATTGATAGTTTGGTTAGCAATAGTTATTTTTATTATTGTAGGATTTATTACAGGCGTCGTTATTGTAAAATTAATATCGGATATCAGAAGTAGTTTGAGAAAATCGGAATTTACCCCGAATTTTCCAGATGATAGCTCCAGATAGATCGATACCGGGTTTCCAAAGGGTTAAAAAAATTCCTTGACAACTTTCAAAAAATCGTGTATAATAATATCATATTTCAAAAACGATGACGAAGAGGAGTAGGCTTGTTTCCGATTCACAGAGAGCCGCTGAAAAGGTGGAAAGCGGTATTAGGGATTTGCTGAAGTAGCTTCCGAGTTCTGTCGGTGAACATATTTACAGTAGTCGGCGGCGTGTTCTCACGTTACAGAGAGGTAGGTTGTAAGACCTTGCAGAGTGCGGAGCATATGCTTTGAATTCAGGTGGTAACACGGACATCGTTCGCCCTGAACCTTAAACGGTTCGGGGCTTTTTTATTTTCAAAAATAATTTACAAAAGGAGAAATACCAATGGCAAAAGAACTTGCAAAGTCCTATAATCCGAAGGATTTCGAGGACAGAATCTATGCTGCATGGAACGAAAAAGGCTGCTTCCGTGCAGAAGTTGACCCGAAAAAAACTCCATACACGATAGTAATTCCTCCGCCGAACATAACGGGACAGCTTCATATGGGACACGCTCTTGACGAAACTCTTCAGGATATTCTCATCCGTTGGAAAAGAATGAGCGGATATTCTGCACTTTGGCTTCCCGGAACTGACCATGCCGCTATTGCTACTGAAGCTAAAATAGTTGAAGCAATGCGCAAGGAGGGCGTTACTAAAGAGGATTTGGGACGTGACGGCTTCATGGAAAGAGCTTGGGAGTGGAAAAAACAGTACGGCGGACGTATCGTCGAACAGCTTAAAAAGCTCGGTTCATCATGCGACTGGTCGAGAGAGCGTTTCACTATGGACGAGGGATGCTCGAAGGCAGTTAAGGAAGTTTTCGTTAAATATTATGAAAAAGGACTCATCTACAGAGGTGAAAGAATAATCAACTGGTGTCCGAAATGCAAGACATCGCTTTCAGACGCAGAGGTTACTTACGAAGATCAGGCAGGTCACTTCTGGCATCTCCGCTATAAGATAAAGGACAGCGACGGCTATCTTGAGCTTGCTACAACACGTCCGGAAACTCTTCTCGGCGATACCGCTGTTGCAGTAAATCCTGCGGACGAGCGCTATAAAGATCTCGTTGGCAAGACGGTAATTCTTCCTATCGTTCACAGAGAGATACCGATTGTTGCCGATGATTACGTTGAAATGGACTTCGGAACAGGCGTTGTTAAAATTACTCCTGCGCATGACCCGAACGATTTCGAGGTCGGACTCAGACATAATCTTCCGGTTATCAACGTTATGAACGACGATGCAACAATTACCGACGATTATCCGGCTTATGCAGGTATGGACAGATACGAGGCAAGAAAGAAGATAGTTGAAGATCTTGAGGCAGAGGGCGCACTCGTTAAGATCGAGGAATACAGCCACAATGTCGGAACTTGCTATCGCTGCGGAACAACGGTTGAGCCGAAGGTTTCTACACAGTGGTTCGTTAAAATGGCTCCGCTTGCACAGCCTGCTATTGACGCAGTAAAGAACGGCGATACGAAGTTTGTTCCCGAAAGATTTGACAAGATTTATTTCCACTGGCTCAATAATATCCGTGACTGGTGCATCTCACGTCAGATATGGTGGGGACATCAGATTCCGGCGTTTTACTGCGATGAATGCGGCGAAATGGTCGTTACCAAAGAAGATACCGCAGTTTGTCCTAAGTGCGGCAAACCGATGAGACAGGACCCTGATACTCTTGATACATGGTTCAGTTCGGCTCTCTGGCCTTTCTCAACGTTAGGATTTCCTGATAAGACCGAGGATCTTGACTATTTCTATCCTACAAATACTCTTGTTACAGGATATGATATCATTTTCTTCTGGGTTATCAGAATGATGTTCAGCGGCCTTGAAAACATGGGAAAAGTTCCGTTCGATACGGTTCTTATCCACGGTCTTGTGCGTGATTCGCAGGGACGCAAGATGTCGAAATCGCTCGGCAACGGAATCGATCCTCTTGAAGTTATCGACGAATACGGAGCAGACGCTCTCCGCTTTATGCTCGCAACCGGAAATTCTCCCGGAAACGATATGCGTTACATCGACGATAAGGTAAAGGCTGCCAGAAACTTCGCAAACAAACTTTGGAACGCTTCACGCTTTATCATGATGAATCTTCCTGAAAATTTTGAATTCATGGGACTTCCCGAGGAGCTTGAACTTGAGGATAAGTGGCTTGTTAATAAATTTAACCAACTTGCGAAGGAAGTTAACGAAAACCTCGATAAATACGAGCTGGGAGTTGCTTCACAGAAAATCTACGACTTTATCTGGGACGTTTACTGCGACTGGTACATTGAACTTACAAAGCCGAGAATCCAGACAGGCGGCGAGACAATGGAAAAGGCTCAGGCAGTTCTCGTATGGGCAATGCAGGGAATGCTGAAGCTCCTCCACCCGTTCATGCCTTTCATCACAGAGGAAATATGGCAGGTTCTCACAAACGAAAGCTCTATGATCATACTTGAATCCTATCCGGTTTACGATGCCTCAATTGACTATTCAGAAGAGGAAAAGGCGTTTGAAAAAGTTATTTCAGCTATCAAGGCTGTAAGAAATACAAGAACGGAAATGAACGTAGTTCCGTCGGTTAAGGCAAAACTCTTCATTGAAACTGCCGATAAGGAGCTTTTCAGCTCATGCACTGTATTTTTCGAGAAGCTTGCTTCCGCTTCTTCCGTTGAAATAGGCGATAAGTTCGATATTCCGGATTCAGCAAGCGCCGTAACGGATTCCGCAAGAATTTTTATTCCTATGGACGAGCTTGTTGACAAGGAAAAGGAAATTGCACGTCTTGAAAAAGAAAAGGCAAAGGTTCAGAAGGATATTGATTTCCTCAGCGGAAAGCTCAATAATCAGGGATTTATCGCTAAAGCTCCGGAAAAGCTTATCGAAGCTGAAAAGGCAAAGCTTGCAAAGGCAGAGGAGAAAATGGCTAAGATAAATCAGGCTATTGAAGGTTTTAAGAAATAATTATTATATGAGCAAAATAATTTATGTGCCTAAAAATGCTGCTGCTATGAAAAATGACTGGTTGGGTGATGAGAATATTGAAGAATATTCATGGAAACTGAATGACGATGAGTTCCAAAATTTATGGAGCAGCGGAGTTTTTGAGTATTTTAACCGTTTGAATAAAATCGGTAAAATTAAGCTGAATTACTGCGAAATTGATGAGTTTGAAGAAGATTTTATTTGTTATCAATATTTATACTTTAATTATGATGAAATTATAATTGAATTAAAAAAATTTTCATGTAAGAATGAAACAGCGAAATTGATTGAACTTATTGATAGAGCAATTGAATGCAGGACTTTAATTAATTTTAATTTTTGAGGAGGGAAACGTTTAATGATTAAACATATTGTAATGTTCAAGCTCAAGGAAGCAGACGGAAGGAAAGAATACGAAAATGCTCTTGAAGCCAAGAAGCGTTTCGATAACGTTATTGCTGAGGTGAAAGAACTGAAAAAAGGCGAAGTAGTTATCAATTTCAAGGACGCTCCTGAGAGCAATTACACTATTGCGCTTATCTGTGAATTTGACGATATTGCTGCTCTTAACGCATATCAGGTGCATCCGGCGCACGTTGAATTCGGCAAATTTATCGGAACTGTCAAAACCGATCGTGCTTGTATTGATTACGAATATTGATAAATACCGGCGTTTACTTTGGTTGTTTGTTCAATATAAAAAGGATGTTTTCCCTCTGATTCCTGTTAAAGGTATGTCTGTCCTATTGGGCATTCTGCCCTAATTATTTCCAACTCCCCTTTATGTGGAGTTGGAAATAATTTAATACCGGGATTCCAAAGGGACTGTACGTCCCTTTGGCAGGGGGTTAGGGGGACAGCGTCCCCCTTTATTATTTGGAGGAAATATGAATATAAACGAATGTATGGATTTTATAAATTCCTACAGCAAATCCGGCGGAAGAATTACCGATCTTTCCCGTGCCGAGGAGCTTATGGAGAGTGTTGGAAATCCTGAAAAAAAGCTTAAATTTGTTCATGTTGCAGGCACTAACGGTAAAGGCTCGACTGTAGAATATATATCGAACGCACTGATTTATTCGGGATATAAAACGGGACAGTTCACCTCTCCGTATGTTATGCACTATACGGACAGAATCCGCATAAACGGTCGTGAAATAGATGAAAAAAGTCTTTGCAGCATAGCAGATACTGTAAAAAAAAGTGTAAAGGACAGAGAGTATTCCCAGTTTGAGATAACCATGGCGATAGCTTTTCTCTGGTATGAACGTGAAAAATGTGATGTGGTAGTGCTTGAAACGGGAATCGGAGGTCTGCTTGACTGCACTAATGTGATACCGTCTCCGCTTTTATCGGTAATAACATCAATATCTCTTGATCATACGGCTATCCTCGGCGAAACTGTCGAGGAAATCGCCGTTCATAAGGCAGGAATAATCAAGAGCGGTTCATCGGTGGTTTTGTCTGAGGACAACAGCGAATCGGTAAAGAAAATTGTCCTTGAGAGGGCTGAAAGTATCGGAGCGGAATATATTCCGTGCGAGCCTTGTCCTCCTTACTGTGACGGAGGTATTGTTTCACCATTTATGTACAGGGGAGTCAAGCTCACTCCTCGTATGGCAGGGATTCATCAGAAATATAACGCTCAGGCCGCCATAACAGCCTGCATTTATCTTCGCTGCAAAGGCTTCAAAATAAGCGACGGAAACATCATAAAGACCGTGGAAACGTCCTATGTTCCGGGAAGAATACAGTATATAGACGGCGAACCGCCTGTTATCGTTGACGGAGGGCATAATCCTGCGGGAATAAATATGCTTTCGCTGAGCCTTATGTACCTTGAAACAAGAGGAAAGAAAATATATACGGTTATGGGAATGATTGATTCTAAGGACTATATTGACGGCATTCGGACTATTGCAAGGCATTCGGACAAGTTTTTTGCAGTTGACGGATTTGCAGCAAATTCCGTTCCGGCAGAAACTGTTGCGGATATTGCAGGTTTCTGCACTGATGCGGAAGCGTCTGTGCTTGAAAAGGCTGTTATGGAAGCAAAAACGCTTGCTCTTGAAAATAATGGAGTTGCAGTTATCTGCGGTTCGCTTTATTTGGCGAGCAAGTATCTGAATATTTGTGAAAAGGATTAAAAATTCGATGAACTTTATGATACAATTAGTTATAATTACCAAAAAATAAGTTTCTGAAAAAATTTCTGTAAAATGGTATTGCAAAATTATTCACAGGGTGATATAATTTTATTGAACTGCATAAGCAGAATATTTTAAAGGAGGTTTTTTAACAATGGCGTTAAAAAATCAGTATCTTATCGACTTATTAGAAACAGTTAAAAAGAGAAATGCAGGCGAGCCTGAATTCATCCAGGCAGTTACAGAAGTTTTTGAATCGCTTCAGCCTGTTGCAGAAAAAAGACCTGACCTCGTAGAAGCCGGCGTATTCGAGAGAATCGTTGAGCCTGAGAGACAGATCATGTTCCGTGTTCCTTGGGTTGACGACAACGGCAAGGTTCAGGTAAACAGAGGTTTCAGAGTTCAGTTTAACTCCGCTATCGGACCTTACAAGGGCGGTATCAGACTTCACCCGTCAGTATACCTTGGAATCATTAAGTTCCTCGGCTTCGAGCAGGTATTCAAGAATAGCCTTACAACTCTCCCTATGGGCGGCGGTAAGGGCGGCTCCGACTTCGATCCTAAGGGAAAGAGCGACGGAGAAGTTATGCGTTTCTGCCAGAGCTTCATGACAGAGCTTTGCAAGCATATCGGCGCTGATACAGACGTTCCTGCCGGCGATATCGGTACAGGCGGACGTGAGATCGGTTTCATGTTCGGTCAGTATAAGAGACTCAGAAATGAGTTCACAGGCGTTCTCACAGGTAAGGGACTTACATACGGCGGTTCTCTTGCAAGAACAGAAGCTACCGGCTACGGTCTTTGCTATTTCACAGACGAAATGCTCAAGGCTAACGGCTCAAGCTTTGAAGGCAAGACAGTTGTTATTTCCGGCTCCGGCAACGTTGCTATCTACGCTACAGAAAAGGCTACAGAGCTTGGCGCAAAGGTTATCACACTTTCAGACTCCAACGGATATATCGTTGATCCTGACGGTATCGAGCTTGATCTTGTTAAGCAGATCAAAGAGGTTGAGCGTGGACGTATCAAGGAATACGCTGAAAGAACTTCCCATAAGAATGTAACATACACAGAAGGCTGCAAAGGTATCTGGAGTGTTCCATGCGATATCGCACTTCCTTGCGCTACACAAAATGAAATCGACGGCGAGAGCGCTGCTCTCCTCGTAAAGAACGGCTGTAAGGTTGTTTCCGAGGGCGCTAATATGCCTTCAACTCCTGAGGCTATCGAGACATATCTTGCTAACGGACTTCTCTACGGTCCTGCTAAGGCAGCTAATGCCGGCGGTGTTGCTACATCCGGTCTTGAAATGAGCCAGAACAGCGAAAGACTTTCATGGACATTTGAAGAGGTTGACGCTAAGCTTCACGGCATCATGAAGAGCATCTTCAAGTCATGCGACGAAGCTGCTAAGGAATACGGTCTTGAGGGCAACTATATGGCTGGCGCTAACATTGCAGGCTTCCTCAAGGTTGCTGAAGCAATGAAGGCTCAGGGCTGTGTCTGATTAAATTAAATTGAATAAAGAGCAGTAACAATATTCTCCCGTTGTGCTAACCAGCGGGAGATTCTTTTTAGGAGGACAATATGCGGAAAATCAGTATGATTGCTGCAATAGCGGCTGCGGCTCTTGCTTTATTCTCTTCGTGTGAGGACAGAAACGAAAGCATAACCTCTTCATCTGAACTTGTCAGCAGCAATCCATTCGACAGTTATATCCTGCTTTCTGCAAATGAGGATATTTCCGACAGCGAGCTTGATGAAGCGGCAAGAATTTTCGGAAGAAGAGCCGATGAACTTCAGATGATCTATAGAACAGATGTTGATTACGATTCCGATTCTGTTCGCATCGACTTAAAATACGAGGATGATTTTGCTGATAAGCTTCTTGAAACGATAACTGATAAAAATATTATCGAGTTTCGTAAAGGCAGCGATTATTCGACAAGTGAACTGATTTTTGACAATGACGATATTGCTGAAGCTCATGAAACTTTGTCTTATGATGATTTTGGCGATAAACTTTACACGGTCGCAGTAGAATTTGATGATGAGGCAAGTGAAATATTGGCTGATGTTACCGAAGAACTTATGGGAACTGATATTCCGCTTTCGATTTGGTTTAACGGCGAGTTGATTTGTGCTCCGATGGTCAATACAAAAATAGAAACCGGCTCTGCCATTATAACGGGAAATTTTGATATCCAAAGCGCATCAGAGCTTGCCGAAAAAATTAAATCCGAACCTCTTAAATACGATTTTTCTGTTGCTGAATATGAATTTGAAACTGCTTATAAATAAAAAAATTCCCTGTTCCGATTACAGAACAGGGAAATTTTTTACTGAAAATCAAATTCGTCAGCATGAGCTTTCTTGAATTCCTCGAATACTTCATTGAGGAGATTTTCATCCTCAACTGAAACGAAGTCGTCGTATTCCGGATCTTCTGCCGGAAGAATCTCAAGTATAACGACTTCATCCTCTTCAGACTCAAATGGAAGAAGCACGGCAAACAAACGCTCCTTATATTCGACAGTATCAAGAATTTCAAATGAAACATCCTCGCCGTTATCATCGGTCAGGGTGATGTAATTTTCGTTTTCCTCGTCAAGGTCATCAAACTCATTTTCAATTTCATTATTCATAGCAATACCTCCTGAATTTACTGTTTTTATTTTAACATATTTTTTCAGAAAATGCAAGTATAATTTTTTCCGGTGATATTTTCGGATTTTCTGAGTAGAATAAGCTTTGGGAGATGATTTTGATATGAGTAAAAACAATAAAAAAATTCCTGTTCCCGAGCCTGACAGAAACGGAATTGAATACGTTTGCCCGTCGGCTTCGTGGGGCGATATGACGGGACTTATCCCGTCCGGCTTAGAAAACGGAAGTGAAATCGACTCTTATGAGGACGTTTATCCGTATCTGCCCGAACCTGAAATGACTGAATAAAAAAGACATGGGCTGTTACACAAAAGTATAACAGCCCTGATTTTATTTCATGAAAAACTTCACCGTTATTACGGCAGAGCTAAATCCAATTTTGTTAGATGTTTCCTGTAATGACAAGAGTGCTTACACCCGGCTGAACCGACCATGCCCCGGTAGTTGGATTCTGCGTATAAGTTGCGGCAGGAACAGTGATCTGTCCGTTAAGACTTGTGAATTCGCCCGTAGATGTTGAATAGGTGTAGTTGGTATTTTTATCCCATGTTGCGCCGTTGAATTCAGCCTCAAGGTTGGTGAGAATAGGATTGAACGTATCACGGAAAATAATATCGTCCGTAGCTGTTGCTTCCGTGCTGCCGAAATTCTGAATAAGGAAAGTATAGGTGACTGCGCCGTTTTCCTCAACAGTTGCTGGATTTAGAGACTTGCTTATTGCAAGTGAGACTGCGTTTTCAGGAGTTGTTTCAGCTGCTGCGGTTATATCGCTGAATCCGGTACCGCTTATGGTGGCAGTATTATTGATGGACGCACCGTCTCCAAGGGGCGCAAATTGATTTGCTCTTGTAGAGTATACTATTGAGGCGTTTCCGCCGGCAGGGATGCTTATTCCGGTAATGGTGAGCGGATTTGTTGAAGTTACAACAGGTTCAGCCTGTTGAACACCGTTAACGAAATACTTAACGGAATCTGTGGTATAAGTCAACGGAACAACTATTGTTGAGGGTGTTCTGAAAGAATATGCGCCAAGATCATCGGTAACAGTGATGTTATCGAAAGCAGATGTGCCTGTGTTCACAAGATTTATAACATAAGCCGTATCACGGTCGGATGAATAAGTGTCGGTAATGGGAGTTTTTGTTGCGGAAAGAACCTCTACTATTTCTCCGGTGGTAATATTGGAGCTTGCAACGTTTCCGTTATACGACAGCGTAGCCTGATTATAAAAAGTTGCCATATAATATTCCTCCATTAGACAAAATGTCTGATTTCGGGAGGGAGTTTTGGTTCCCTCCCTCAATATTATTATATTCACAAGCTTCTATTTTGGAGACAAAATGCAGAAAAAATAATGTTTTTGATTTTTTCTTCTTTCATGCTAAAAAATAAAAGCTGTCTCATAAGCTCACAGCCACGGCGAAAACAATCTGCCGAAGTTTTTCCGTTAAAATAATTATCCTCGCTTATATAGCTGATAAAATATCGCATTGCAAGCTCTCCCGTAACGTAAAGAATGCCGTAATACAGCGAATTTATTTCCGGATCAGTAAGTATTCCGTCAAGACCGTCGGCAAATCCCTCAGCAATATTTTTGATAATTTTAAGATGATCTGAACGATTGATTGTGCAGGCGGAGCGTACAAGATCGCCGAAATCAATTGCAGCAAATCCGTTCATCGCCGTATCAAGGTCAATAACAGTGCAGGTTTTTCCCATAATGATGTTATCAAGCTTAGCGTCGCCGTGGATATTTCTCTTAATAAGGTCGGGAGTGAAAATTCTGGATAGGGACTTTTTAAGTTCACGAAATATTTCAACAAAAGGGCAGCCGATTTTTTCTTTGTTTGAATTTGAACGAAAACGTACATACTTTTCAAAATAAGAATCAAAACTGTGAAATTTTTCAATGGCAGGCGAGAGTTTTTCGTTTGCCGTAATTTTTATAAAAGTACCAAAAGAACGTCCGGCGAGATAACATTTATCGCTGTATTTCAGTGAATGTTTTTCGCTTTTGATATATTCGTACATACGCCAGAATTCGTTGCCGTCAGTCACAAAATTTTTGCCATTTGAGTTGAGATAATGCGGAACTTTGACGAGTGCTTCCCCGGAAACTTCAAAAGCTTTTTCAATTTGGGAAATATTGCTCATGATAGTTTCCGGAGAGCGGAAAACCGCTCTGTTAAGCGACTGAAGGACGTATTTTGTGCCATCGCATTTAACAAGAAAAGTTTGATTGATATGACCTTTTTTCAGCGGAGATATTTCGGCTTGAGCGTTTATTCCGAAAAGTTTCGGGATTTTATAAAGTTCCATTTTATCCTCCGTAAAATCAGCGAAGTTTTGTCATTACATCGTAGCAAAGAAAATCTCCGTTTTCAGTTTTTAAGGAATGAGAGCCGACAATAGTGTAATTTCGTTTTAAATAAATTAATTTTGCCGGAAGAGAAGCGTCAAGATGAATCTCGATGTATTGTAAAAAAATACGATTTTCTGCAAAGTTAAGAAGCGAACCTCCGAAGCCTTTTCCCTGATATTCCGGAAGGACGAAAAGACGGTTGATCTCATTACAATTTATAGTTACCGTACCGACGGGAATTCCTGCGCCGGAGAAACAAATAAATACACATCCGTTTAAAATATCCCTTTGGATAGCTTCATCGCTGTGATGCGAAAGGAAAAAATCCACAGCTCCGCTTGGGTAATAATGCGGATAGACGGATTTAATGGTCTGTCGGGTAATATTTTTTATAGTTTCAAAATCAGATATTTGTGCTGGCCTGATAGTCATGATTCATACTCCTTAACAAGATCAATATGTACTGAAAAGGCGGTCTGATGACCGCCTCTATAAATAACGATTAATTCTTAAGGCTCTGCATAGGCGCAGGGATGCGTCCGCCGCGATTGATAAACTTAGCAGAAGATTTATCTTTGATAGGCATAACAGGACCGCTTCCGAGAAGTCCGCCAAACTCGAGGGTTTCTCCTTCTTTTCTTCCAACGGCAGGTATGAGACGGACTGCCGTTGTCTTGGAGTTCACCATGCCGATAGCTGCTTCGTCGGCTATGATTGCGGATATAGTTTCAGGAGTGATATCTCCCGGAACGACGATCATATCGAGGCCTACAGAGCAGACAGCGGTCATCGCTTCAAGCTTTTCAAGGCTGAGCGTTCCGGCAACTGCTGCGTCTATCATGCCTGCATCCTCTGAAACGGGGATGAACGCTCCGGAAAGACCTCCGACTGTAGAAGAAGCCATAACTCCGCCTTTTTTAACAGCGTCGTTGAGCATAGCAAGACAAGCTGTAGTTCCGTGAGTACCGCACTGCTCAAGTCCCATTTCCTCAAGAATATGAGCCACGCTGTCGCCGATAGCAGGGGTAGGAGCAAGCGAAAGATCGACGATTCCGAAAGGAACGTTAAGAAGCTCCGACGCTCTTGCGCCGACGAGCTGTCCCATTCGTGTGATCTTGAACGCAGTCTTTTTGATTATGTCGGCAAGCTCATTGATAGAAGCGTCGGGATGCTTTGCAAGAGCCGCACGAACAACTCCGGGACCTGAAACTCCGACATGAATTTCGCAGTCCGGCTCGCCAACTCCGTGAAAAGCGCCTGCCATAAAGGGATTATCCTCAACGGCATTGCAGAAAACGACCAGCTTTGCAGGACCGATACAGTCGCGGTCGGCAGTTCTTTCGGCTGATTCCTTGACAATTTCACCCATTATTTTTACAGCGTCCATATTGATACCGGATTTTGTTGAACCGATATTAACGGACGAGCAGATATTCTGAGTAACGTCAAGAGCTTCCGGAATCGACCTGATAAGAGCCATATCTCCGGCGCTGAATCCCTTGTGAACGAGAGCGGAATAGCCTCCGATAAAGTTAACGCCGCAGGTATCGGCAGCTCTTTGAAGAGCCTTTGCGAACTTGACCGGACTTTCATTCGGACAGGCAGCCGCCAGCATAGCGATAGGAGTAACTGAAATTCTCTTATTGATTATAGGTATTCCGTATTCCTTTTCGATCTGCTGACCGACAGGAACAAGATTTCTTGCACGGTCAACAATTTTATTGTAAACCTTTTCGCAAGCCTTGTCGATATCGGTATCAATACAGTCGAGAAGCGAGATTCCCATGGTTATTGTTCTGATATCAAGACATTCGTCCTGAATCATTCGTATAGTTTCGAGAATATTATATACATTAAGCATTAAGCGGACTTCCTTTCATTAAACGCTGTGCATTGAGTTGAAAATGTCCTCATGCATTGTATGAATAGAAAGACCAAGCTCTGTTCCGAGGGATGTCATTCTGTCCACAAGAGCGGAGAAATCGCCGTTGATTCCGGAAATATCCACAAGCATTATCATTGCGAACATATCCTGTAAAACGCTTTGAGTTACCTCGATAACGTTGACGTTGAATTCAGCGCATATACCGCTTACTTTATGAAGAATACCAACGGTATCCTTACCAATTACAGTTACAACTGCTCTCATGTTAAAAACCTCCGAAGAATAATATATACTTTATTATACCATATCTTTACAGAAAAAGAAAGACCTATATATAATTTTATTTTTTAATCAGTAAACTTTGAAAAAAGTGTGGAAACTTTCAGAGAAATGTGTTATAATAAAAGGAAAATAAAAATATTTTGAGGAGGATGAAGCATGTGAATTTAATTGACTGCCACACTCATACGCAGTTTTCTATGGATTCTGAAGCGGATATAAATGAAATGATAAACCGTGCCATAGAGCTTGGACTTAAAGCCTACGCTATAACCGATCACTGCGAATGTAACTGCTGGTTTACGGAAGATCATTACGAAAATACCGAAAATTTCGATTATTTTAATTACGCCCAGGATTTTGAAAATTCGCTGAATGCCGTTACTGCTCTTAAAGAAAAATGTGACCCTGAAATAAATCTGATCTGCGGAACTGAAATGGGACAGGCGATACATGATCTCGAAATTGCGGAAAAGGTGGTTTCTGACGAAAGACTGGATTTTGTTATCGGTTCTATTCATCAGACGTTGGGAGAAAAAGATTTTTTTTACATTGATTATAAAAATATGTCTATGGATGAAATTTACATTCTTCTTGACAAATATTTCAAGGAGGTATACGAGCTTTGCAGGTGGGGAAAATTTGATATTCTCGGACATCTTACATACTCGCTCCGCTATATGAAAAGAAGATGCGGAATTGATCCGGATATTTCACGCTACGATGAGATCATTGCGGAAAGCTTCCGTGAGCTTATTTCAAAAGATAAGGGAATCGAGATAAATACATCCGGTTTAAGGCAAAATTTCGGAGACGTTTTTCCTCCGCTTAAATACGTTAAGCTTTTCAGGGATTTAGGAGGAGAGATACTTTCAGTCGGTTCAGATGCGCATAAAGTCGATGACCTAGGAAGCGGTATAGCCGAGGGTATTGAGATAGCACGAGCGGCAGGTTTTACACGACTCTGCTATTTCAAAAAGAGAAAGCCTTATTTTATAAATATAGATTAATCTGAAAGGATATGATATTATGAATGAAATCGTAAAAATTTTACAGCAGAACGCCCGTATCTCAAATACGGCGCTGGGTGAAATGCTTGGTATTTCTGCGCAGGAGGCGGCTCAGGCGATACAGAAGCTTGAGGATGACGGCGTTATCAGAGGCTACAGCGTTATTCTTGATGATGAAAAATTTGATAAATCAATTGTTTACGCTACAATAGAACTTAAAGTTACTCCTCAGCGTGACTGCGGATTCGACGATATTGCAAAGACTATCATGATGTATGACGAGGTTGAAAGCGTTAATCTTATGTCCGGAGCATACGATCTGTCCGTTGAAGTAAAGGGAAATAATCTTAAAGACGTTGCTCTTTTCGTTTCGGAAAGACTTTCAACGATAGACGGAGTTCTTTCAACAGCAACTCACTTTATTCTGAAAAAATATAAGGAAAAAGGTATCTTCATCGACGGTGAGGAGCATGACGAAAGGGGATTAGGTTAATTGTGATAGATTACGATAAGGTTCTTTCAAATAAAATAAAAAAAATCAAGCCTTCCGGAATACGAAAATTTTTCGATATTGCCGGAACTATGGAGGGCGTTATCAGTCTGGGAGTCGGCGAGCCTGATTTCAATACCCCTTGGGTGATAAGAAAAGCAGCTATCCAGACTCTTGAAAGAAAGCATATAATTTACGGACCGAATAAAGGAATCGTCCCGCTTAGAGAGTCTATAAGCGGCAAAATTGAGAAAAAGCACGGAGTTAAATATGATTCCGATAATGAAATAATCGTAACGGTCGGCGGTTCAGAGGCTATCGACCTTGCTTTAAGAGGAATAATAGATCCCGGCGATGAGGTTCTTGTCGTTGAACCATGCTTCGTCTGCTATGCTCCGCTTGTTGAGCTTGCAGGAGGAGTTCCGGTTTCAGTTCCGACAAGAATAGAAAACAATTTCAAGCTTACCGTTGAAGATTTCAAGGACAAAGTTACCGAGCGTACAAAAATGCTTATTCTGCCGTTTCCGAATAATCCTACCGGAGCTATCATGACGAGGGAAGATCTTGAACCGATCGCCGAGTTTCTGCGTGAAACAAACATTATGGTTCTTTCGGACGAGATTTATTCCGAGCTTACATACGGCAGAAAACACGTTTCAATTATCGAGCTTGAGGGAATGCGTGAACGCACGATTTATGTAAACGGATTTTCAAAAGCTTATGCCATGACTGGCTGGAGACTGGGCTATGTTGCTGCTCCTGAACCGATAATTTCTCAGGTTTTCAAGGTGCATCAGTATGGAATAATGTGCAGCCCGTATATAAGCCAGAACGCCGCAATTGAAGCTTTGAATTCCTGCGATGCGGAGGTAACGAAAATGGTTGACGAATATAACGTCCGCCGCCGCTATCTTGTAAACGAATTCAACCGTATCGGTCTGACTTGCTTTAATCCGGAGGGAGCTTTCTATGTTTTCCCGTGCATAAAAAGTACCGGTCTGACAAGCGAGGAATTCTGCGAGAGACTTCTTTATGAGGAGAAAGTTGCAGCAGTTCCCGGAAGCGCATTCGGTGAAAGCGGCGAGGGATATATGAGAATTTCCTACGCATATTCGCTTAAACATCTTATGGAAGCTATGAGCCGCATTGAAAAATTCCTGAAAAAATTAGAGGATGAAAAGCATGAAAATTAAAACTGCGGCGAAAATAAATCTTGCTCTTGATGTTTCCGGAAAGCTTGAAAACGGCTATCATACCATAAAAAGCGTATTTCAGACGGTCGGGATATATGATGAAGTTTCGGTAGAATTAACAGCGGGAAACGATGAAATTATTGTGAACTGCGTTCAGCCGGAGCAGCTTTCTCAGACGGACAGCGTTCCCTGCGGTGAAAAAAACATTGCATTCAAGGCTGCGAAACTTTTTCTTGAATCTCAGGGTATAAAGTCCGGATGCAGGATAGATATAAAAAAATCCATTCCCTCTCAGGCAGGAATGGGCGGCGGAAGTTCGGATGCGGCGGCGGTTTTGTATTGTCTTAACGAGCTTACCGGAGCCGATCTTTCAAAGGAAAAACTTTCCGTGCTTGGAAAAAAACTCGGGGCGGACGTTCCTTTCTTCTTCACGGGAGGAACGGCTTACGTCGGCGGAATCGGCGAGGAAATTACTCCTATAAGCGATTATTCGGGTAGAAAGCTGGTTGTCGCCAAAGGAGTCTGCGGAGTTTCAACCGCTGAAGCTTACGGAAAAATAGACGCTCTTGAAGATCCGGAACATCCTGACGCTGACGGCCTTGTCCGGCTGATTGAAAATGCTCCCGATCAGGCTTATACGAAATTCGGGAATCTTTTTGAAGAGGCGATACAGCTTGAAGAGGTCGCAGTCATAAAAAAATCAATGCAGGAATGCGGAGCTTTGAATGCTGTTATGACCGGAAGCGGTTCTGCTGTTTTCGGACTGTTCAAAGAATCATCCGATGCTGAAAAATGTGCGGCTGAACTGAAAAAACAGGGATTTTTTGCGGAAATATGCGAAACCGTAAAAGAATCTTTTATATGAAAAAAACGGCTTCTGAATGAGATTTCGGAAGCCGTTTCTGCGTGTTATTCTATTTTCTTTGCGAGGAACTGTGCAGCCGCATTTATCAGACTTTTCTGAAGGTCGGTCACTTCCGTACATTTTTCGGATGTGAGGAATGCTACTGCTCCGGAAACGTCTCCGGCGGTTATAATGGGAAGAGCTGCGATTGCGGTTCTGTCTGTGCCCTCCGCCGGATAGAAATTATTACTGCTTCCGTCGGGACAGAAAAATTGTCCACGGCTGTCCATAAGCTCTTCAAGCTGACCTGTTACACGGCGTTCGTAGAATTCCTTTTTCGGAACTCCTGCGCTTGCGACAACGTGGTCTTTATCGAATATAACAACCGGACAGCCGGCGATTTTATTCATTATGTCCGCCACATACGAAGCGTTTTCGCTCATTTCACTTATAGCGGAATATTTTTTAAAAATAACCTCGCCGTCACTGTTGGTGTATATTTCAAGAGGGTCGCCCTCACGAATACGCATTGTGCGTCTTATTTCTTTTGGAATCACTACTCTGCCGAGATCATCTATACGGCGAACTATTCCTGTTGCTTTCATAATTTATGCCTCCAATGTTTCAGGCTTTGCCGAAAAATAGCAGGGCGGCATTGCCTTTGATTTTCATTTGCATAAGTAGTGTTTGCGAAATCTGGGATTTTATGCGTTTTAAAAAATAAAAATTGGAATATAAAATTTTTAATTTGTTTTACGGATACGGTTTTCTAAAATCGGTTCTACCAATTAAATAATCTACACTTGTATTGAAAATATCAGCAATTTTACTTAGAGTCTCAATTGGAATGCCTCTTAAACCATTTTCATAGCTTGAATAAGTTCTTCTGTTTATAAAAAGTTTATCTGCCATTTGCTGTTGAGTAAAATCTGAATCCTCTCTAAGATTGCGGATTCTTGGATATATCATAATATTTCACCTCAGCACGATTATATCATGCTACGAATTGAGCCATTGGCATTTGGCTCAAATTGTGGCATACTATTATTATGCTAAGTAATATTAATAAAAAGTGGGGGAATATTTTGAAAGAAAATGCAGCCGTTTTTATAGGACAGATTGATGTTTTTGAATTAGATATTGAATTGTTAACAAAAGAAATAACTATGAATGGTATTACTACATTTTATTCAGGGGAAATGGGTGGATTTGATAGAGTTTCATCAGGAGTAGTACATAGATTGAAAAATACATATACTCATATTAAAAACTATCTTGTTATTCCATATTTAAGCTTTAATGTTTTTGATAAAAAAATATTTGATGAAATAATTTTTCCGGAACAGCTTGAAGGAGTGTCATATAAAGCTGCTATTTCTCGACGGAATAAATATATGATAGAGCAATCAGGAACTGCAATTTGTTTTGTTAAACATAGCGTTGGCGGTTCAGCTAAAAGCCTTGAAATTGCTGTGAAAAAAGGATTGAACATAGTTCACATAGATGCTAAACACGATAGTTGATATTGGAATTTTTCACAAATAATATTGACAAAATGTAAAAAAAGTGTTAAGATATATTTATTGTATAAAATGGGTCAATAGGCAGACCGGTACGAATTTTTAAAATGGATGGTGATTGCTATGAGAAAATTTATAAAAAAATCTGCTTCGGTCATTTCCGCAGCAGCATTAACTCTTGGGGCAGTAAATTTTGTTCCGTACAGCGAAGTCGCAGAAGCGGCTGACGAACTGCAAACACGAGACGTATGGTGCGCCAACGAGGACGTAAACCGCTGGGAATCGGAGCATTTTCAGTTTATATGGGGCAAAAACGGCGCTGATTCAAGTAAAATCACGCAGAGCTTTCTTGAAGAAAATGCAAAGCATCTTGAAGCCTGCTGGGACGTTTACATGAATGAGCTTTCAATGGAACCGCCGACGCAATCTGTAAATATGAGCCTTCGTGACGGCAAGCAGTATAAGGTGAATTTCTATATTTCGGGAACCGGACTTAGTCCGTTCACCGATGACTGGGCATATATGGGCTATGACAGTCAGGGGTATGCTTTTATGTTCTGCTGCGTCGGAGCTATGCAGAATTCTCCGAATCCCTCATGGGTTCTGCCGCATGAATTCGGACACGTTGTAACGGCTCATCAGCTTGGCTGGAACGACAACAAATACGTTCAGGCATGGTGGGAGGCTATCGGAAACTGGTACCGTGAGCAGTTCCTTTATTCGGACTACTATCAGCAGTGGGTGACCGATCCTGCGAGCGGTACGGATTATTTTGAAACATACATGAAAAACCTCTGTTTTACGCCTATTCTTGGAAGAGATAACTATGCTTCATGGGCGTTTTTGCAGTATCTCACGGAAAATCCTGATAATCTTGACGGCTACGGCAGCGATTTCATAAAAAATCTTATGCAGCAGGGAAATGTCAACGAGTACCCTTATCTCGAAATTGACCGCCTTGCCGGAGCTGATTTAAAAGACACACTTGGACACTATGCAAAACGTATGGCAACCCTTGATCTGAAAATGCAGGATCGCTACAAAGCACGTCAGAATGAGCTTTTCAGCAGGGGAGACTGGAACTGGGGAGAAATTTATACTATACTTGAAAAAAGCGGTAAGAGCGACAATTATTACACCGTTCCGACTGAACGTGCTCCGCAGCAAATGGGACTTAATATAGTTCCTCTTAACGTTACGGGAAACAGCGTTACGGTAAATCTTGAAGGTCTCACAAGCGTTAAGGGAGCAGACTGGAGAGCTTGCATTGCTATTGAGCAAAGAGACGGAAAAACCAGATATTCCGATCTTTTCGCTTCAGGTGAATCTGCTTCAATGGCATTCGACATTAGTACCGATTCTGCCGCTTATCTTACAGTAACGGCAACTCCCGATGTTGATACGCTAATGCAGGTCGGAGTTCCGTGGGCTTACGGTGAGGGGGAATTTGATGAGAACAATTATCCATTCCTCAGCAAAACAAGATATCCCTATGCTGTTACGATAGACGGTGCGGAAATAAAGCAAAGTATTTACGATCATGGTTATGGTATTGTCGATGATGCCATGGGTAACGGACACACTCATCCAAACGGCGGCGGATTCGTTGCTGCGTCGGCAAGAGTCGATGATTCTGTATATGTCGGCAAAAACGCAAAAGTTCTCGGTAATGCCACAGTAAGCGGAAACGCTGTTATCGACGGCTATGCAATTGTTACGGGAAGTTCTACAGTTTCGGGTAATGCCGTTATAACAGGTCATGCGGTAGTTGCTGAAAGAGCGCAGGTAAAGGATAACGCTATAGTAGGCGATTATGCCGGAGTTATGGGAAATTCCGTCGTTTCAGAGAATGCGAGAGTTCTTGAAAGCGGTCTTGTTTTTAATGATTATAAGGTAAGCGGAAATGCAACTGTCAAGGGCGTGGCTTATTGTCTTGCAAGCGGTTCGGCTTCCGGTCAGGCTATGCCGGACGGTGATTACTATGATGATTCCGGCAGAAGCATTCAGGCAGGTTCGGTTTATGGCTGGACGAGTCCGGATACCTATGTAAACAGCCGTCCGTATAATGACGGTCAGTATGCGGGACTGGATTTCGGTTCAGACAGTTCCGAGATCGCCGCTGATTCTTTCACTTCAACTTACGCTCTGTCTTACGGAAATCCTGTATGGAACGAGGAAAAAACAAGCGCAAAGGGAGTTCTTACGTTTATGGGAGATCAGTATCTTGCTGCCGACAGCTCTTATGCTGCTCTTCACGACGCAGACTATCAGACTGCTGTTCTTCTCAGAGATAACGGGGAAAATTCGATTTTCCGTTTTGGAAACGACGAGGAATATATGTCGCTGACTGCTGACAATGGAAACTTTGTATTTGAGATAAATGACGGAAGCGGAACTCAGAGCATAACTGCTGAAAATGCTTATGAGCTTGGTGCGTGGACAAAGGTGAGCGTTGTTATAAACGATGATTCCGCAAAGCTTATCGTAAACGGAGAAATCGCCGCAAGCGGTTCGATCACGGCAGATCCTGTTGACATTATTTCAGATGACTCTGTTTATCTTATCGGTGACGGAATGAACGGTTCAATGGATTACTTCCGTGTTAATTTCAAAGAGACTGCCGAACCGGATTATGTTTATACTGAAAAAGAGGATATAACAGTTCCTTCCGGAAAGCTTCTTGCAGGCGATTTTAATCTTGATATGAAGATAGATTCGTACGATATGATGTGGATGAGGAAGGTTGTAATCGCCCCGACTCTTGTAAAAACTAATATAGAAAAATCGGTTGCGGATGTAAACGGCGACGGCTCGGTAAATATCGCCGATGTTGTAACAATGCAGAGCTATCTTCTCGGAAAAATAAAGGAATTTCCGGCAGGCACTTTTGTAACATATTAAATAACAAAAGGCTGATACATAAATTGGTGTATCAGCTGTGATTTGACAAGCAGAATACAAAATGTGTGAAAAGGCAAAAAAACGGTAAAATGCGTAAAAAATGTGCAAAACCTCGGCATATAGCCGAAATTTAAGTGAAACAATTTGTGAAATCTTGAAGTCAATAAATTAACGTGTAAAAAATAAATGCGCCTAATGAGGAGTTTTCCACAATTTCGGCGCATTTGTAATTTTTTATAAAATGGTGTTTAATTAACGTTTAATAGTCCGTCCACTGTTTAAAGATTTTTGCAAAATGCCTATATATAGCCATTTAATCATTTAAATGATAATTGCAAATTTTAAACAGTTGCTATGAATTTGAATTAAAAATCACGCAAAATAGTCTGCGCAACTAAATCAAGCTTGCTGCACAACCAGTTGCACAGACTGTTTTTATACATTTAGTATATAATTATTAAACAAAATCATCCTCTTCAAGCGTTCCGATGACAAGGCCCTTGCACCTAATGTCCTGCCCTTCTTCAAAATAGATATCATCATATTCGGGATTGACGGAGATAAGTCTGTCAGTTCCGAGCTTTTTTATATACCCAATATCATTAACAGTGAAAATACCTATTTGCCCAATGTCAATCTGTGGTTGAGCTTTTACAAGGACAATATCGCCGTTAGTGTATTCAGGTTCCATACTGTCGCCGTGTATCTGAATAGCGAATTTTGCTTGAAGT
>ENA-UOJL01000672-UOJL01000672.1-human-gut-metagenome-genome-assembly--contig:-P47-NODE-672-length-46080-cov-8.985356_pt1 | contig 46080 bp, 41 predicted proteins | sample MGYA00242347_ERZ723894 | MGnify/ENA metagenome assembly ERZ723894
TGTGGACTTTTATGGAGTAACTGGTGTGAGTATAAGAGAAATCTTGGTGTAGAATTTGGCGAGTATTCTCTTCGACAGTACCGATATGCAAAAGATTACTACCGAATTGTTCAAGAGGAACTGAAAAAACAAGAGGAGGAAAAGTAAATGCCAAAAGTAGAAAGAGCTATTATTATGGCGGCGGGATTGGGAAATCGAATGTACCCAGTAACGCTAACAACACCGAAACCGCTGGTCAAAGTGAATGGGACGCGGATGATTGATACCGTGATCGAAGGACTACATAAAAACGGAATCAATGAGATTTATGTTGTTGTTGGATATCTGAAAGAGCAGTTTGTGACACTTGAAAAGGAGTATCCTGGTGTTAAGCTGATTGAAAATCCTTACTATGATACCTGCAATAACATTGCATCGCTTTACGTGGCAAGAGATTACATTGAAAATGCGATTATTCTGGATGGTGATCAGATTATTTATAATCCGGAAATTCTTGCACCAGAGTTTGAACGCTCTGGTTATAACAGTGTTTGGACAGATGGAGAAACGGATGAGTGGCTTCAGACTGTTGAGAATGGCATTGTTACAGCATGCAGTCGGACAGGCGGAAAAGGCGGATGGCAGCTGTACAGTATTTCCCGCTGGACTGCAGAGGATGGAAAGAGACTGAAACATCATCTGGAAATCGAGTTTGAACAAAAGAAGAATCGACAAATCTACTGGGATGATGTGGCGATGTTCTGTTATCCGGAGGAGTATCAATTAGGTATCCGTCCTATGAATAAGGACGATATTATAGAGGTGGATAATCTGAGTGAGTTAATTGCTTTGGATGCCAGCTACAAAAAATATGTGGAGGAAAAGTAAATGAATACGAAAAAAGAACATGGAAAAATAGACTGGATGATAACACTGGTACCGTTGGCAATCGTAATTGCATTATGTGTTCTATTCTTTTTTATACCGGAACAATCGAATGCGGTACTGAGTCAGATCCGTTTTTTCTTTGGTGATACCTTTGGTACATATTACTTGGTGATTGGATTGGGGATTTTCATCCTTTCTCTGTATATTGCTGGTTCTAAGTATGGTAACATCGTCCTTGGCGAGCAGAATGAGAAGCCTAAATATTCCTTCTTTGCGTGGGGCTCAATGATGTTCACCTGTGGTCTTGCAGCAGATATTTTGTTCTATTCGTTCTCGGAATGGGTGCTGTATGCGACTGATCCGCATCTGGCAGAGATGGGAAGTATTCAGGATTGGGCAGGCGTATATCCTCTGTTCCATTGGAGTTTTATTCCGTGGGGATTCTATTTGGTGCTGGCTGTTGCCTTTGGTTTTATGCTCCATGTGAGAAAAAGAAACCGTCAGAAGTACTCAGAGGCTTGCCGTCCGATTCTTGGAAAGTATACCGATGGCTGGGCAGGTCGCATTATTGACCTGTTAGCTGTGTTTGCACTTCTTGCCGGTACTGCCACAACATTTAGTGTGGCAACACCACTGATGGCGACCATTATTAGCGAATTGTTCCATGTTGCCGTTAGTCGTACTGTAATTAACATTATTATTCTTCTGATTACCTGCGCTGTATATACATATTCCTTGTTGCATGGATTTAAGGGAATTAGCAAGCTGGCAAATATTTGTATTTATATGTTCTTTGGTCTGATTGCTTTTGTACTGCTGTTTGGTGGAGAAACACGGTATATTATTGAAACTGGTTTTTCTTCTCTTGGCCGGATGATACAGAACTTTGTTGATCTGTCTACGTTCACTGACCCGCTTCGCGCATCGAATTTCCCGCAGAACTGGACAATCTACTATTGGGCTTACTGGATGGTTTGGTGCGTGGCTGCTCCTTTCTTTATCGGCAGTATTTCTCGTGGCAGAACAGTTCGTCAGACAATTCTTGGTGGTTACATATTTGGTGTTGGTTCTACATTGACAAGTTTTATTGTGCTTGGTAACTATTCTATGGGAATGCAAGTAACTGGAAAAGCTGACTTTATTGCACAGTATCTGGAAAGCGGAGATCTGTATGGCATGATTGTGTCTATCATCAAAACAATGCCGGGCGCACCTGTTATCATGGTAGTTGTTCTGTTAACGATGATCGCTTTCTATGCGACTTCTTTTGATTCGATTGCTTTAACGGCATCCTGTTACAGCTATCACAGGTTAGGGGATAATGAACAACCGAATAAGGGGATTCAGTTGATGTGGTGTATTTTGCTGATTCTGCTTCCGATTGCTTTACTGTTCGCAGAAAGTTCCATGAACAATCTTCAGTCAGTGAGTATTGTTGCGGCATTTCCGATTGGCGCAGTAATTGTGATGATTGCCATCAGCTTTATGAAAGATGCTAAAAAATACATGGAAAATTTGGAAAAGTCGGCAAAAGAAAAAGGTGAGAATTAACTGGAGAAATATGTAAGTCAGTAGTATAATTGGATAAAAGGCCGTGTGGTTATCCCACACGGTAGCTGCTCGGAAATGCACACCGCTACGAGGTGAGCAGCAGGCAACGGTCTTATGACTGGCTGAGATGTGAAGATGCAACTCTGGATAGGAGGAATAAACCAAATGAGGATAAATAATAAAGAATTTGGAGAATGGACTGCGGACGATCTTCAGGTCCTTCTTAGTAATGATGCCTATCGAGAGAATAATTTTATTGATTACAAGGTAAATTTTGCACCGCTTTTAGATAAGAATAATAAGAAAGAAAAACAAGCTGAATTTAGAAATGATGTTTGTTCCTTTGCGAATGCAGATGGAGGATACATATTTTATGGAATCGGAGAAACTTCTGGAGTAGCCAGTATATTAGCGGGGATTTCGATTCCTAATATTGATCACTTTGAATTGGATCGCCGGAATGAACTACAGGCGATTCGCCCAACTGTGCCGGATGTGACCTTTTCGTTCATTTCATTACAAGATGACAAATATATTGTGGTACTTCATGTTCAACGAGGACTGTACAAACCATATATTACAGAAGAACCAGAAGGACAGTTTCATTTCTACATAAGGCATGGGAACAAAAAGCAGGCAATGAGTTATACAGAGATACGAAATGGATTCTTAAACGCTGCAATGCTGTCAGAAGATATCAAGAGCTTTAGAAAAGAACGACTGGAAGAACACATTACAGAAATGAAGAAACCATTTGCACTTGTACAGTTGATTCCAGCCACATTTAGAAGTGATTGCGTTCCGATGTATGATCTGTACAGAGAAGGAAAGTTGAATTTCGATGATTTGTTTAATGGCATGATTTATGACCGTGCGGTTCCAAATGTGGATGGCATCTATTTTCCTGATTACTCTGAACAGCGGGATTTTGAGCAGCTACAGATTTTTAACAATGGTGCTGTTGAACTAAAAATGGATTTTCAGATAAGAGAACAAAATTTAAGAAGCCAGCAACTAAAAACGGAACGATATTTGATTATATTTGACTTCGAAGCTGAACTCAGAAAATTGATACAGGGAACATCACAAATGTATCAAAAATTGGGTCGTTCAACTGCGATGTATGTTTGTGTAACGATTGTTGGCTGCAAGGGCCTATGGAACTATACCGTAAATGCATATGGAGCAAATACACCGACAAAAGTAGACCGCAATCAAATTGTTTGCACTCCAATCGAAATTAGGAATATTCAAGATGATGTGCAAGTAAAAGAAGGCATAGAAAACTGTATTCGAATGACAAAGTATTCACTTGGGATAAGAATGTAAATATCTGATAAGGAAGAATGTGTTGGAGATTTGTTTTTAATAGGGTGGATTCTTGAATTTTGGAAAGATGTAGAAGATTTAATTTCAATAAGGCGTTTAGTAAAAAAATAATTTGCAGAAGGAGTTCAACTTATGAACAAATATGAAATAGAAACAGCGATATTAACGGAATTTGCTCAGTTTATGCCAACGATAGAACATCTTCCTTTTGACAAGGCTTTGCCTAAGATGCGAAAAGAGGCATGGCGCTTAGCTGATAAATATGATACTGATGGAGCAAACGTCTTTAATATATTTTTTAAACGATACGGGGAATTGAAGAATGATAAATAAAAAAGGTGTGGCATTGGTAATTGCCAATTCTGCGTACATTACGCAGCCTAAATTGAAGTCATGTAAGAAAGACGGAGAGGATATGCGCGGTGCCCTAGAACGGTTGAATTTCGATGTCTTTTTTGCAGAAAATCAAAATAGAGCGGAATTGTTCAATATTATTTCTGAATTTCTTAAGAATGCAGACCTATATTCGACAGTGTTGCTTTATTATACGGGACATGGTGTACAAATAGATGGAGAGAATTATTTTGTTCCTATTGACTGTACATATAATCCAATTAAAGCAATTTTTGTGGCAACGCAACTTGTGGGAATGAAAGTTGTACAAGATTATATGGATGCTCATCCGGAAAAGAACAATATTATGATTTTGGATGCGTGTCGTTCTGAGCCGGGTTTTGCTCGTGATATTGTTGGAACGGGACTGGCAGAAATGAAAGCAGGTAGTGGAACGTTTGTTGCTTTTGCAACAGCTCCCAATAAAACCGCTGGTTGTGCGGCTGATGAAAATGGAAACGGATTCTATACAGAATGCTTATTGCGTCATATCGAGCAGCCGAACATAAAAATAGAGGATATGTTCAAAGAAGTAAGGAAAGACGTAATTGCTCTAACAAAAGGAGCTCAAATACCATGGGAAAACACATCTCTAAAAAATGATTTCTATTTTAATATAATGACAAGAGATCAGATTGATGACTGGATTTATAAAACTGTGAGAAATGCATATTCTGCAGAGACTTTAATTGATTTGAGTATTAAAATCAACTGTAATATCTCCGATGTTATGAGAATATATAATAGACAAAAAAGTGAAAAACCTGGTGGAATATACTTTAGTAGCGATGATGAATTTGAAAAGTTTATTTTGAGACAGGTGCTGGATTTGGGCTTTACATTTGATGATTATAGATGGAGATATAAAGGAAATCCGGTAGTAATGGGAGAATTTTATCATACATCAAGTTTTGCATCAAAGAGTTAAGAACTTATACGAGTTGGCAGGAAAGGGTGAGGATGTTAATATGGACCAAGAATTATTCAACCCTCAATCCTCGTCCGTGACCTCCTCCCGAATTATTTACACCCCATCAACCTTTGCCCGGACATCGTTGCTCCATCTGCAGGAGGTTGGCTCCTTGCAGGCTGTTCACCCACATGTATCCCAGAGAGAGGATTTGGTGTCGTTTCTTTGCTTTATCGTTCTGTCTGGGGAAGGAGAGCTGAGGTATGAGGGGGAAGAGTTCAAGTTACATCAGGGAGACTGTGTGTTCATCGACTGCCGAAAAGCGTACAGCCATTCTACATCCGATAATCTCTGGTCGCTTCAATGGTGCCATTTTTATGCACCATCCCTTCCGGCTGTGTATGAGAAATACAAGGAGCGTGGAGGTCGGCCTGTGTTCCATCCAGATGATTTAACTTCATTCACCTCTCTCCTAACAGACCTCTATAACTTAGCTTCCTCATCCGATTACATACGGGACATGCGGATCAATGAGAAGTTGGGTACTCTGTTAACTCTCCTGATGGAACAGTCATGGCATCCAGAGAGCATGACTGTGAGCCGGAAACGACTGGAACTTGCATCCGTAAAGGAGTATCTGGACGAGCATTACACGGGAAAAATCGCACTTGATGATCTGTCTGAACACTTCTTTATCAATAAGTTCTACTTATCCAAAATCTTCAAGGAGACTTACGGAACGACGGTCAATAACTATCTGATCTCAAAGCGGATCACCAGAGCCAAGCAGCTGCTTCGCTTCACAGATATGACTGTGGATGAAGTTGGCGCTGCGGTCGGCATGGGAGACGCAAACTACTTCAGCCGGATGTTCCGCAAGGTGGAAGGAATCAGTCCAAGGGAGTACAGAAAGCAATGGTGACACAGGGGAGAACACCCTGTGTTTTCCTAAAAAATATATAGTTTGAAACGAAAATAAATAGAGAGGCGCAACGATGGATACAAGACAGACAAGGCCAATAATACTCACAGTCCCGGCCTTTGAAGACTTCAGAGGATATCTTGCCGTGCCATACGACCAATCTATAAATTTCACTGTTCGACAGATCAACCAGGGATACAGCAAGAAAGCGTTCACGCTGCGTGGTATGCATTTTCAGGAAGGGGAACACGCACAGGCGAAGCTGGTGTCCTGCCTGCATGGTTCGATTTTCAATGCGGCTGTGGATCTGCGCCCGGGGGAAACCTATGGTCATGCTTACAGTGCGGTGCTGTCTTTTGAAAATCGAAAGCAGATGCTGATTCCCAGAGGCTTTGCTCATGGGTATCTGACGTTGGAAGATGACACCATGATGCAGTGGGGTGTGGATAATGACTTCTGCGGTGAAGCAGCCAAAGCTGTGCGGTATGATTCGGATTTTGTCTGGGAAGGTGAGTCGTGGCCGGAAGGAGCGTATATAATATCGGAAAAAGATCGGAACGCCATGAAGTTAAAAGAAGTGAAAGGATTGAATCTGTAATAATTGTGCAATTTCACGAATGTCTCCTATAATATATAATTGAAAAAGTTCTTTTCAGCGTTTGTACTGAAGTTGCTCTGAGTGTATTTACAAACGTATATGGAGGTGCTAAACTGGTCTCATCTTATAGGAAAGGAGGAGAAGATGGAATGGCTAAAATATTAAAAACCGAGCATATAACGAATGGAGTGCGTTATATTGTACGTTTTCATCTTGAAAATGCTAGATGTGCAGAATATTGTGAAGCGTATTATTTGATGCCAGTTAGAATGACGTCTCGTATGGCTGACCTTTATGTAAAAGGAAATGTTCTTTGTCTTGATACGCCTAATAAAAATTTAACTGAATATATTGAGCCATTACTTAAAAATGAAATTAGAAAATTAAATTACATTTACTAAATCACTAATTATTAAATTATCGTAATACATAATTGAAGATCCGTGTGGATAAACTGGTAACTGGTCTCCAGAAGTTCACACGGATTTTTGGTCGTATGTTATATAGTTTGTAACGAAAAAAGGAGAAAGGGGCTATGAACAACACACATAAATCAGGTGCCGGCCGGAAGCCGTTGAAACCGGACTATGATGCGGTTGCTATCCTGCAGGAGCAGATGCAGGCCGCAGTGGCCCTCTATAATTCAAATAACTCCCTTCAGACAATTGCAGACACACTATCTCTCAACCCAATCAAGGTGCGGAAGCTGCTGATCACGGCAGGTGTTTATGAATCAGAAACTGCAGATGCAGTCAATTCCGCTTTTGAAGCAAAACAGGGAATACCTTATAAAGAAGCATTGGAAGCGGTGGCAGCAGAACTAAATCTGTCAAAGGCGTCGGTGACTTCATACTTACCTTATAAGAAAGGCGTGTATTTCAGGGAGGATTGTGACCGAGACCAGATCAGCGTTGGAGCCGAGCGGCTTCGGCGTATGAGGCAGCGGCAGAAAGCAGTTGAAGCATTGCAGAGCAGTCATGATGAACAGCATCTCTGGAAGTGTGTGATTGCTTTTCAGGGATACCGGTTCAAGACGATATCTGGATTACCATTTTCTTATAAGATCAAGACCGGACGGAATGGAGAACTGACCAAGGAATTGTGGATCGATCGTCGAGAAGATAGCAAGAGTCTGACGTGGAGTTCGGTATTGCTTGCACTGGGGAATATAAAAGGAGAAGTGGTAGATCGCCCGAAAGCTCTGGGCGATATCTGGGGCGTAACTTACATATTCGGAATGTTCTACCGGTTCGGGCTAATCGATGTGCCAGATGAGGTGAAGGAGAAGATGAAGCACCCGAAGCAAAATATTGGTAAGCAATGAAAAATTCAGTTGCTATGTATAGAACTGTGAGGTAATATCCATCCTAACCAGGGAGCAGAATGTATTGCTCACGGTTAGGAAGGTAGGTAGCATTATAGAAAAACTGAAAGAGATGCTAGAGGAATACTTAAAGAAAACGAAACCGAAGTATTATCCGCCAGTGGAGAACTTGCTGGATCTGGGTTATGAGCATTACACAGAAAATAACAGCATTGCACCGGAGAATACAGTGGCCGGGAAAGTTGCAAAGGAAAAAGAGATTGAAAAAGAAGTTGAGGAAGAAAAGGTGAATGTTTGTAAAGCGATTCAAGGGATTGAGGAAAAGGGGCGAATCGCTGGATTGGCAGAGGGACGTGCTGCTGGGCTGGCGGAAGGAAAAGAGGCTTTGGAGCGTGAACAGAAACTTACCAAATTCCTGTTGTGCGATAACCGCAGCGACGACCTAAAGCGTGCCCTTGACGATCCTGCTTTTCGCCAGAAACTTTTGGAAGAGTATGGAATTGATTAAAAAGATATAAAAACGAGACGTATACGCTAATGGTTTAAAAGCACATATTTTATAGATTTTTTTGCAGTTCCATGGTATCATTATTTCAAGCAAAAGCAATTGATACTGTGGAACTTTTTATCAGGAGTGTGTGTAATATGGGAAGTTATCTGAATCCTGGAAGTGCTTCTTTTCGCAATAGTCTGAGGTCTAAGATTTATGTGGATAAGAGTGAATTGATAGCCAGAACAAATGAATTGATCTGTACAGAGCAGAGATATGTATGTGTCAGCCGCCCGAGACGATTTGGAAAGTCTATGGCGGCTAATATGCTTGCTTCATATTATGAGAAAGAAGAAAACAGCGATGATTTGTTTGGCGGTTTGCGGATCAGCAGAGCAATCACATATAGAGACCATTTAAACCAATATGATGTTATCAAAATCAATATGCAGGAATTCCTGAGCGTTACCAACAGTGTAGATGAGATGCTGGGAAGATTGAAGCGGTATTTACTGTTTGATTTGTTAGATGCTTATGGAAATCTGCACTTTCGGGATTCTGAAGATTTGATACAGGTGATGAAGGATATTTTTGCAAAGACAAAATGTCCTTTTGTGATTTTGATCGATGAGTGGGATTGTCTTTTCCGGGAATATAAGCAGGATAGAGAGGCACAGAAGAAGTATCTTGATTTTTTGAGAGTGTGGCTGAAGGATCAGGATTATGTTGCGCTGGCATATATGACAGGAATTTTGCCCATAAAAAAATATGGTTCTCATTCCGCTTTGAATATGTTCACAGAGTATTCTATGACAAATCCCCGTGAGATGGCTGAATTCTTTGGTTTTACAGAAGATGAAGTGAAAATGTTGTGTGCCCGGTACAAGAGAAGCTTTGAGGAAACAAAGGCCTGGTATGATGGCTACGAACTGATAACAGTAGAAGAGAATCAGAAAAAGATTTATTCCATGTATAGCCCGAAATCTGTAGTGGATGCAATGCTCAGTGGGGTGTTTGATAATTACTGGAATCAGACAGAAACCTATGAAGCACTTAAAACTTATATTAGATTGAATTATGATGGACTAAAAGATTCTGTCATAAAAATGCTTGGAGGCGATAAGGTACAGATTAACACGGGAACTTTTTCGAATGATATGGCGACGTTTCAGGGAAAAGATGATGTATTGACCCTTCTGGTCCATCTTGGTTATTTGAGCTATCATTGGCCGGATAAAACTGTCTATATTCCCAATAAAGAAGTATCTCAGGAATATATAAATGCAATCAGCACTATGGAGTGGCCTGAGGTTATTGACTCTGTAGAAAATTCTAGAAAGCTGCTGGAAGCTTTGTGGAGAATGGACAGTGATACAGTGGCAAAGGGAATCGATAAAGTGCATCAGGAAGTATCTATCTTACAGTATAATGATGAGAATTCTTTGAGCTGTACGATCAATCTGGCATTTTATTTTGCAAGAGAGTACTATACAGTTATTCGAGAACTGCCAAGCGGGAAAGGGTTTGCAGATATTTGCTTTCTTCCCAGAAAGCTTCATCTGGACAAACCTGCAGCCATAATTGAACTTAAATGGAATAAAAATGCTTCCGGAGCAATTGCCCAGATTAAGAGACGGCAGTATAGTGAGGTGCTAAAAGATTATCATGGGGATTTGCTGCTGGCAGGTATTAATTACGATAAGAAGACGAAACTGCATGAGTGTGTGATTGAGAAATTTCAGAAATATTAAAATTCCTGGTTTTACAGTATTTTATTATTATCGGAGTTAGAGGATTTAAAGTAAACATAGCGAGGAGAAACCAGATTCGGCAGAGTTTCTTTCAGGCTTTTATAGAGAATACAGGTTGCTCAAATTATAACAGTTGTTGTGTACTTTGGAGCCGATAGCTGGGATGCGCCTAAGTCGTTCATGAGATGTTGATTGCACAGGATGAAAGCATATTGTCATTAATTTCTGATTATCGGTGTAAAAGCAATTTGATTTATGCTACTCTGTTTACATACAAAGAGGACGATAAGGAGAGGATGAAAAATTATGCTCAGAGGGTTCGACAAAAGGTGCATTGGAAGTAAGTAAAGTTTCGGGAAATGAGATAATGTGAATGGGGGATTATACAAATGAGAAAAATAAAGATTATAAAAGGTCAGAATTTCGGTATCCATGTGGAGAAAAAAATAGAAAAAGAAAATTTCTTTTTTCATGAATATGAGATGGCAGTGGAGTATTTGAATCATATATGGGATAGTCAGACCGCTTGTTTGCAGGTCCAAGATGATTTGTTTGTGGAAAATCCAAATAATGTTATTGCATTTTGTGGTGAACGTGGCAGTGGAAAAAGTAGCGCAATGTTATCATTTATAAATGCTTTGCGACAAGTGGGAAAAAATGACGATGAATTTGATTTTTCAAACCCAGTACGAAACAATAATTGGGATTCCAAGGTAATTATTGATCCCTCTGCATTTGATGGAGTGCATAATATTGTAGATATTGTCTTAGCACACATTTTTCAGAGTTTTAACGATGCTTATCAGGAAGATAATCAGAGTTTTGATAAATATGATCGAGAGCGGTTATATAAATTAATGGCGAAAGTATACAAAAACTTATCTATTATAAAAAATAAAGAGAAAATGGTGGATGATGAATATGATGAGGCTGGAAATATTGCAAAACTTCAAAAATTGGGAGAGAGTACTCAGCTAAAGAAAACCCTTGGTGAGCTCATTAATGCTTATCTGGAGATGATTTCGAAAGTAAAGTGCAGGCAGGGACAGAAATGCGAAAAGCTTCTGATAGCTATTGATGATTTGGATTTATGTAATGAGCATGCATATGAAATGGCAGAACAGATCCGTAAATATTTAATTCTTCCCAATGTGATAATTTTTATGGCAATTAAAATAGATCAGTTAAAGCTGGGAATTGAGGAGAAGAACAGGAAAGATTTCAAAAATGTTATAGCCGGACATTTAAATTCAGAGACGATAGCTTCTGAAATTTCGGACATGTCTCAGAGGTATTTAACAAAGCTGATTCCAGTTGCAAGAAGAATATCTTTACCGAATCTTAATGCTATGGATTTTTGCCTGGAAATTGACGAAGAAGCTGAAAATAGAAATTTGAATAACTTTAATGCAGAAAAAACTATATTGAAAATGATTCGTGAGAAAACAGGAATGATTTTTTGTGAAGCTATAGAAAATAATTATAGTTATTTTGTTCCTGAAAATATGAGAGAATTTGTTAATTTCATTATACTTTTGTGTGGAATGAAAACCCCATGGAGTTTAGCTGAAGGATATTTACAAAATATACGAGATTTTAAAGAGTATTTTATAAATGAAATGTTAAAAGCCAAAATTGTAGAAACACGTTTTAATGGTTTAAAAGAAGTATTGGACAGTGATAATAATACTAAAAACCATAATATGAAAGTTTACCTGGATAACTTATTATTGAATAGTTTCAGGGGCGCTACAGCTACAGGCTTTCAATATGATTATCCAGAGACAAGTTTGGGAGCGGTTATAGATGGGCTAAATAATGTTGCTGCTTATTTGACAAAAAAAGAAGATCAACGGTTGTTATATTATTTAAGAATATATTATACTATCATATTAAACCAAAGCTTTTTAGAAAAGAAAAAAATTGGTTCATTTCCAGATGAATTAACAGGAAGTTTTATTTTGGGAAGTAAAATAAATGTAGCAATGCCAGCTTCAATAATGAATAATGCAGGATATGTATCGAGAGGAAGATTTATTATAGATATAAAAAAATGTTGGGAAGTAATTTGTAATAAAATGCCATTGCCCAAATTTTCATTAGAAGATGAGTTAATAGACGTATTTAGCGTTAATAAATATAATCGACTTTATGTAAAAGGAACAGTTATAAATGAAGATAATAAATGGAGATTAGCATCTGGATGGATTTTAATGGCGACTTTAGTATCTAGTATTAATTATGCTGCTGATGGAAAAACATATGTGCTGGATGTTCCTTTTATTTATGAGAATCGTTTGGTCTATTCAGTATGGGTGTCGCCAAGTGTTGAGAATTTTTTTGGCGCTTTATGTAATATGGAAAAAACCGTTGAAAATGCATGTTTACAGTTATTAGGATTTAGCCAAAAAGATGTGGAAAATATTTTAAAAAAAATAATAGCAGAGAATGAAAAAATAATAAATGTGGCACGAAAAATTGCACTGAATCCTGATTTATCTATGCGACTTTTGGAGTATTGCCAAAAGAAGCGCGATGATAAGGATTCTCAAGGGGAATTGCGTACATATCAATTATACAAAAAATTTTTTAAAAATGTACAATCCTTTTTGTTGGACGAGAAATTGGAAGTGGTAGATATGACAACATTATGGATACCGATAGAAGAGTCTGCCGAAGAAGGCAAGCTAATAGGAGAGAAGGTTGATATTTGTGAGCTATATGCAGAAATGTATGAAAGTCAAAGGGAAAGCTTTATTTCACAAAATGATGACAATAGCAGGAATGATTTTATAGAAAAAATTGATGGACAGAAATTAAAGCAGAACTTTTCTTTAAAAGTGACTAATGTTGCACGAACAGCCCATGAGGGGAAGATAAATTCAATTCCGACATCATTGAGAAATAAAACAACGGAATGGGTAAAGAAAAAGTTAGAGGATATCGCAGACTACATTGAGGATTATAGTTATAAAAATAATACATTTCCGGTTGGATTTGAAAATAATTTGTTAATTCAGTTATATTCCGAAGTTGTTGATTTATATATGCAAAATCCTAAAAGTGAGATATCAGTAAAACAGTATGAAACATATAAGAAATTTGCGAGAATCGTAAATCAAAGTGTTTCTAGTAAGGGTGAATAGAGATGGATATTGAACGGAAAAATTTGGAAATTCTTTTTAGGGAGATTCCATATGACCATATTAATCTGATTCATATATTAAATGGAAGACAAAATACATATGATCATGTGGACAAATCTATGTACTTGGAATATGCCAGGAGAATATTTCCGTATTGTTCTGAGGATGAAAGAATAAACAATTATCTTTTATTATGTGAGGAAATGCAGGAATGTTCCGAAAAGAATTTGAATATTTTTTCGTTTATTTATAATATTTCATCTAAAATGTTAACTTTGCAATCCGGGGAAATACAGTGTCGCTTGAATGAAATGCTTCGCTGGAGAGAAATTTCGTTTCAGCTGGGTCAGGAGTTTTTTACTTGTGCTTTTCTTGCAGGAGAGAATCTTCGTAAGGGAAATCAAACCAAATTTTTTGCATGGCAGCCAATTATAAGTAGTGATGATGTCAGATTAAATAACATATTAAAAAGAGAAATAGCTGAAAATCATTTTCATTTGAATGGTTCAACTAAGATCTTTGAATTAAATTGGATTTGCTTGATGAATCATATTGAGAATCGTGGAAAAGAATTTAAGAGATTTGATATAATTCTTCAGCATGATTATGTGAATGAAGCAGAAAAGAAATCTTTTTATGAAATGTGTCAGGAGGCTGCATTATACAGAGTTTATTTATTTTCTGTGATATGTGAAAATCAATTTCTGATAGAGCAGATGAAAAAAATAATTGTAGCAATTGAAAAGAAGATGGTTTTTCTGTGGGAAAAATTATCGGAAATACAGGATTTAATTTGTCTGACTGGCAGTATATATGGAGCAGTAAATGAACATGGGGACATGCTGGACTATGCTCTTTTGAAATCAAATTATGATTGTAATAACAATTCATGCCGCCTTTTGGCGGGAGAACGATGGCTTCTTTACGAAAGTTATCAAAATTGTTTAAAGAGTGGAAATACAGGCTTTTCTGATTTTGATAAGAATATATTTTATCGTTATTTGGTGTTGCGAACATTTTTTCGAAGCGAAATGATACAGGTTAATAAAATGGTGGGCTTTAGTAATTTTGATCAATATCAGTTGCGAAAGGAATATTTTATTGAGGGAAAAAGGGCTTATGAGAATGAACTGGTACGTTTGGCGGTAAACGCATCGTTTGAAAAACAAAATATATGTTCGCTGGAAGCAAGAATTTGTCCAGATATCCGATCAGATAAGCTAGCCAGAAAGATAAATAATAAAATTGAGTGTATAAAAGATGAGAATATTAAAGAAAAACTATTTTTTGTACTGCATTTTCCAAAGCAAAAAGATGTAGATATTAATGAGGGAGAACCACGAAACAGTCGGTTACGTAAAAGAATGGAGAAATATACTAACGCAATAGTGGCTTTGCTTGAAAAAGAGGGGGAAGTGAACAGGTATATCAGAGGCATAGATGCCTGTGCGAATGAAATTGGTTGTAGGCCAGAGGTTTTTGCGCAGTATTACAGATACCTGTTGGATTATTCTTATAAAGAGGAAGATGGAAGTTCACATAATTTAATGGCCACATATCATGTGGGTGAAGATTTTTTTGATATAGTGGATGGGCTTCGAGCAATAGACGAAGTTATGCTTTTTTGTGGAATATATAGTGGGTGCAGGCTGGGACATGCTCTGGCATTGGGAATTAATACAGAAAACTATTATAAATATAAAGGGGATGTTTTGGTTATGCCAGGACAGGATCTTTTAGATAATCTGGCCTGGATACTGGTGAAGCAATGTCAATATGGCTGTTTGGTAGATGATGCATTAAAGTTTGTTCTTGAGCATAAATTCAATGAATTATTTAACGAAATTTACTATCGAAAAGAATTAGAGTATGGATCGGTGACATATCTGGAATATTATAATTGTTGGAAGCTACGAGGCGATTGTCCAGATAATTATTGTTTGGATGAAAAAGAGTTTTCCAGAAGATTGGAATTGGAGCCGGTTAGGAAGTTGCAAAGGTATGAATTTAATAGTGCAGTATCTGATACCTTGAGAAAAAACAGCAAGTATCGTGAACTTTATATGCATTATCATTATGATACGAAAATCAGAAAAAATGGTGACAAAGAAGTAGTATTCAAAGTTCCATGTGGTTATGCTGATTTAGTTAAAAATATTCAAGATGCAATGATTAAGGAATTGGTACAAAAGGGAATCGGAATTGAGACAAATCCTTCTTCTAATTACTTGATAGGACCAATTAAGAAATATAATGAACATCCTATTATCCGTTTTAATGGACGTAAACTGAAAAAGATAGATACCAATATGGCATTGCAAGTATCGATTAATACAGATGATCAGGGCGTGTTTGACACATCTTTGGAAAATGAGTATGCAATTATGACAATTGCATTGAAGAAGACCAAAGATGAAAATAATCAGCTTTTGTATGATTTAGAAGATATCTATGCATGGATTGATTATGTAAGAAGAATGGGGATTACGCAAAGCTTTAAATGAAAGTATAGAGATAAAATATATGATATTGATTAAAGGGAACAGTAGGAAAGATATAACGAAAACTAATAGAAATATTAGAAGTTTATATTGAAAGTAGGTGGCTAAATGTCGGTAAAGACATATTTATGGATAGAAGATCGCATAGGAAAAGCGAGCTACATATTTTGGACAGTATTTATGCAAGAGTTATGTCCGAACGTAATTGTGGAAGGAAAAATGAACAATCGAGAATTAGTAAAGGCAGTTAAAGGATTAAATGATAAAGAGAACAGATATATTATTGCATTGGATAACTCTTTTGATAATGTACAGGTTTATATGGAACAAAAAATTTTGAAAGAAGCCACTGAAAAAAGGGATAATGTGTTTTTATTGAATCTTATTTGTTTTGAATATACTTTGCTGGAATTTAATAAACTGATTGAATGGATTTATGCATCTGAAGATGAGTTTAGAAAAAAACGTGCAAATGCAATTATTGCAAGAGAAAAACTGGTTCAGATTATTGATTCAGGTGACCTGAATTATAAAGAAATACAGGAAATTCTTGATTATGATAGTAATTTAAGTAATCACAATATTGAACAGCTGGCCGCAAAACTTCTATTTGATCTAACAAGAAATACGGGATTTGAGGTTTCAAAGGGTAATTTGGGAGAATGTTGGAGACAGAATTGTTGTGAATGGGCAGATAGGCAAGAAGATGACATTTGCGGTTTGGATCAGACAAAGCTTTCATTGAATGAAAAAATGAGGTATATCTATTTGGAAACATCATTGCATAGAGAATTCGAAAATATCGGACTGGAGGTATTGGCGTGATTACTATATTTAAAAATAAAAATGATATCCCTGGTGATATGGATTATATAGAACTGAATGATGTTTTTTTTAATCAGAATACAGCTTCCAGGTTAGACAGTATGGCAAGTGCTATTATCGAGAAAATAGATGATTCTAGGTTAGTCGATAAATATAAGATAGAATCAAAATTTAATGGTGTTGTATTAGATATAGATTGCCTGTCAACCGGCTGTAAAACCATATTGAATGTGCAGTATTTTCCGAACAAAGTATTTTGTATGAAGGAATGTGGAGATAATGCATTGGAAGTTTTGTATGGATTGGAGAATGGGGCTGTTTATAGTGATTATGCCGTAATACCGTTTGATATGAAAGAAGTTAGAGTTTCTGATAAAAAAGGAAAAAGAGTAATCTCTGATTATGAAGAATTAAAGGAATGGTGGAATAATGAAAAGTAAACCAATTGTCATGAACCATTTTTCAACAGTTCATACCTCATATATAGTTAATTTCGATTTTACGAATAATATTACGATTCTGACTGGTTCTTCAGGAACTGGTAAAACAGCTTCTTTTTCATTTATGAGAGAATGCATGGCTGTGAACCCGGATATTGTGTGCATAAATTACCAGGATTATCAGAAAGATATTAAAAAGCTCGTTTCTAGTGAAAGTGGTAAATTGATTGTAATCGATAATGCTGATATTTTATTGGATGATGATACAAGAAAATATATTTCAACGGATGACAAGAATCAATATTTAATTATTGGAAGAAATCCAAAGAATTTATTTACAACAAGTGATAATCTTTTTGAGCTTATCAGTGAGAAAAAAGGGGAGCAGACAGAATTTAGGCTGAAAAAGTATTTATAGGTAGTGCAAAATAGCAGAGATGTTGCTATTTTGCAGAAGTATTTTTTTTGACAGTTATTCTCTCAGTTCATAGTTATATGATGGCTACCATTTTGGTGATTTTGATGTATATTGCCCCTGGGATGTGATGAATTATCTGCTGGAATTGCAGCGTGATCCAAAGGCAACCCCTATCAGCTATTGGAAAAATACCAGTGACAATGCGATCATTCGCTCTTTTATCGACTATGCTGGCAGCAATATTACTAAGAAATTTGAGACTTTGTTGGCTGGTGGCTGTATTGTCCAGTGTGTGGATGAGAATCTGACGTATGATATTCTGTATTCATCTGAAGATAATCTTTGGAGTATGCTGTATTTGACAGGATATTTGACAAAGGCTCGTGCGGACGATTATAAAAGTGAAATACCGAAAGGTATGGTTGCACTTATGATTCCAAATGCGGAAATTAAGGAAATTTTTGAGACAACTGTTATCAGATGGTTTGATAATAGTGCGAAAAAGTGGAATCGAAATGCTTTATTTGATGCTGTTTGGAACAGTGACAGTATGAAGATCTCTAATGCTGCGTCAGAAAAAACTATTGGATGCTATAGCACAGAGCGGACGGAGCAATGAAGAAATTATGCAGTACCTGCACAGTAAATCTGGAATGTGACAGATACAGAGTAAAAAATCTCGAAATTTTTAGATAAAAACAGACAGATAAAACTTGTGAAGCTCCTGTTTCCGTGCTATTATGAGCATAGAAATTTGAAGCAGCAAACAGCTGCGAAAATAAAGGAAAGATGTGAGAGAAAATGAAGGAAACAATACAGGACGTACTTCAGCTGATTTTACAGGCCGATGATATCAAATATGTAAAAAATAGCGGTATATTGAATTATGGACTGGATTTGAAACAGGTGGTGGAACGTGAAATTGAATTGTCTGTTTGCAAAGGTGATAAGGAAATATTGCTTGCGATGAATTATGACATAGAGCAATGCTCTGTTCAATTTCAGATTGTAGACTGCACGGAGGAAGAGGAGAAGAAGATTATAGATCTGTATTTTGCTTTAAACGGTGCCGAAGCTACGGTGGATTTTACAAAAGCGCTTAATTTATATTTGTTAAGTATCGGTTATATTGATGAAGGCGACCTGGAAGAGTATCGTCAGAAGGTCAGCCGCCTGAGCTGAGGATAATATGTGAGGCGAAAATCAGTAACAATGAAAAAACAGCTCCCTGCGTGGTCAGAGAGCTGTTTTTTATTATACACCAGGATTATTTAACTGTAACGGTGATATATTTGTTTACTGTCTTGTAGTTTTTAGCTTTAACAGTAACTTTTACCTGATAGGTACCTTTCTTGGTTCCCTTAGCAACTACGATCTTACCGTTTTTGTTAACTTTGATCTTGGAGTTGTTTGTTGTGTAAGAAATTTTACCAGTTTTCTTAGTTACTTTGATAGCTTTCTTAAGAGTCTTGCTGCTCTTCTTAACTGCAGAAGCCTTTACAGTATACTTGTCAGTAGACTTTAAGGTAACCTTCTGAGTTTTAGCTTTGATCTTGTAAGTAAGAGTCTGTGTATATCCGGCATATTTTCCTTTACCGATGATGGTAACTTTGTATGTTCCGGCATTCTTACATGTTTTAACTTTTACTGTGTAGTATTTAGCTTTGATTGTTTTTCCAGCTTCATTCTTAACTACAACCTTTGGCTGCTGTTTCTTACCAGTGTAAGTTACAGTTTTCTTGGTAAGAGAAGCATTGAAAGATGTTTTTACAGGTGAATCTGCTGCAAAAACAGTAGTGCTGATGAGAAGCATCATTACTGCAGCCAGGATGGTTACAGCTACTTTTTTGAATGATTTCATTGGTAACACCCTCTATTTCTTAATTTAATGTATTTAATAAACGGTCTCCCCACGCAGACCCGTTTATCCGGGAGTTGGATTGCTGTGAATAAAGTTCACAGCCGGTAAAGATAGTACAAACGGTTAGTTTCCGGTAGAATTCTTATCTGTGGCAGCGGAGTCAGAGCTGTTTTTCTTATCCTTAGGCTCATAACCATAGCCATAGCCGTATCCATAACCATAACCGTATTTTCCATAGCCATACTTGCCATAAGCACGTCCCTTTACATCGGCACGGTTCAGGACTGTACCCAGGAGCTTGCAGCCAGACTGCTGGATCTCATAAAGAGACTGCTTGATCAGAGTACGCGGTGTAGTACCGGCACGTACAACCAGAACTGCGCCGTCGCACAGAGAAGCGATAAGTGCTCCATCTGCTACACTGCCAAGCGGCGGGGAATCTATAATAACAAAACGATAATTCTCTGAAAGAGTATTCAGAAGCTCTTTGAAACGAACGTCTTCCAGAAGAGCGGAAGGATTCTCAAGGAGCTGTGTACACGGAACCATATAGCCGTTTGGAATATTGGTACTATATACAACGTCTTCATATTCTGCCATACCGGAAAGATAATGGTTCAGTCCCATAGTAGTGTCATCGTCATAGTCCATCTGAAAACGTGTTTTCATAACGGATTTACGAAGGTCAACGTCTACCAGAACAGTGGGAAATCCTGCTTCTGCAAGCATTTTCCACAGGTAGGAGGAAATGGTACTCTTACCTTCATTAGGCTGGCAGCTGGTCAAAAGGATCTTGCGGGTATTTTTACCGCAGAATTTAATATTAATACGAAGTCGGTTCATCGCTTCGGAAACTGCATAGGGCAGCTCCGGAAGGTTTACATTAAGCTGGTTCATTATTTCTTACGACCTCTCTTTCTGCCGCGTCTGCGGTGCTGCTCCTCATCCAGATCGATTACCTGATCGCTGTCAGGGATAGTGGTAAGAGGTACCAGCCCAAAATATTTTTCCATATCATCTGCAGTATGGATGGTGTCATCCATCAGATATTTTACAATAAAGAATGCTGCACAGATGAGAAGTCCAAGCAGAGCACCGATCATGGTGAACTTGGTATAGCTTGGAGCTACTTTACTCTCAGGAAGCTTGGCATGCTGTGCCAGATTCGGAGCAAGTGTGCTCATGGTATCCGGGAGATAATCAATGGCTTCCTCAGCCATAGTTTCAGCCAGATCCATAGCCATCTGCGGATCGGTAGAAGTAGCGGTGATCTCCAGAATACGGGTATCGCTTGGGTTGTTCAGTGAAAAAGCTTTAGCCAGTTCATCGGATGTAACATCCAGATCCAGACGGTCAATGACACGGTTCAGTACCGGATAGCTGAGCATCAGCTGTTCATAGTCTGCAGTCAGGGAAGTACCAAGATTCAGGTCACTTAAATTGACTACAGAATCGTCTGAGGCAGATACTACGTAAAGCTTGGCCGTGGATTCATAGGTAGGTGCGATAAAGAAAAAGGAATACGCACCCAGAAGTACAGCGCCTGCAATAAGACTGATCAGCAGATAACGCCATTTGTCTAACAAGACGTAGCCTAGATCCACAAGGTCGATTTCCACCTCGTCGTTTGTGAGTTCTTCGTTCATGTCGGGTCTCCTTAATTTTGTTTATTGTAGCTGTTCAGTATCTTCCCAGCTACGATTTATTTTCTAACAGGAAAATTATTTCTTTTCCTTATAAAAAAGCGAAAGGATCGCTTCCTGAAGGCTGTCCGGATCAGGAGTGAAAGTCTGCCAGCCATCCTCGTCGAAGTCTGCAGTGCCTTCTATGGATATTTTCTCCTCCTCTTTCTCATCGGAAAGAAGAAGGGCAAGACGGGAAAACTTCTTGGCACTGATGTTGGTAGTCATGTAGTCCTCAAGTGCATGATAAAGATCCAGCGGGAACGTCTTATCTTCACTGCATTTCGCCTGGAAAACAGGCTTGAAAGCTTCCTCGTACTGGGCCTGACGGCTCATCCGGTTCTCGTTCAGTCCGTCGGCAACTGTCTTGCGCTCACGGATGAAGCGTTCAGCGTCCTTACCGTGCAGAGTTACGGTCTGTCCCTTGATCAGTGTGTCACTGTCGGGGAAATCATCCTCGATGGTGACGGTGACACCGCCAACCATATCATTTACCACTTCGATGGCGCTCATGTTTACCATTGCAAAGCCATCGATCTTGTGACCTCCAAGGAGCGTGGAAACTGCATCCACAGTATTCTCTGCACGGGTCTCATGATCCAGGCTCATGGCGTGTGCCAGGGAAATCTGGCATTCTGTGGTATCTATGTAAGAACCGTCATCTGCAAGGCTTTTCACCGGAGTCATGGTGTTCCGGTCGATGGTGAGAAACTTGCAGGTGTCTGTGCTTCTGTCGCGGACAAGCACAAGCAGCACGTCGCACTGACCGGTACCGTCGTATTCCTTGATCTCGGTTACCTTATCCGGAGAATCAATTCCGGCGAAAAGGTAAGTCTCAAGATTCCCTTTCGGAACATAGGTAACACCTTTATAAGTGATCTGGTCAGTATCCTGTGTGGAAGAGGATGCACTCCGGTTCACAGCATGGCTGTTGGCAGAAGTGAGAACACCTGCAGCTGAGCCTATGCCAAGAACGCCAGCGGCAAGTCCTATGGCGAGATATTTTATTTTTTTATTTTTATTCTGTCTGGAAATTTGATTATGACGCATTGATTCCTTTCTGCAGACCGAGGTATACTTCGCAGCTGTTCACTCCGTTCACAGCAACACGCTCCGTGATGCACAGAAATCATGCATTTGCATGATTTCGCGCCGCAATTCTCGGGTTTTCTGTGAGCCTTGCTCACAAAAAACACCTCGCGGAACATTCCCTGTGAACAGTAACGGAACAGTACCTGTAAACCGTCACTCTGAAAATTACATATTGACAAAACTTAGAATCTGTTATTTACTTCACATTATAAAATATCATATTGTATAAATATTATATTGCTTTACCACAATATGTACTGATTTTATCACGGTTTGGGGTGGATATCAACCCGCTCTGTCATTTTTTGTCAAAAATGAGTGACGAAAAAATCGTTTTCCTCTGGGATTTTTTGTGCTATACTTATACAACGTATAGATTTCAGAGGAAATTTACTGGAGGAAAAAATGGAAAATCGCGAACGATATAAGAGACTGATCATGTTTTTGGCGTCTGCGGTGATCATCGCTATTGAAACATTGCTTTTCGCCTATATCTGGTATAAATTTTATGCCCACAAGGAGGTCATCGGCAGACGCTTTGACAGAGGTAATCAGGTAGTCATCGGTTTGTATGTGCTGATGATATACTTCTTTTACAAAATTTACGGTGGTTTTAAGGTGGGTTATCTGCGGGTATTTGAAGTAATCTATTCCCAGATCCTGTCTGTGTGCTGCGTGAATTTTATTACCTATTTACAGTTGTGCCTGATCGGTCGCTGGCGTCTGGGAGAGCATCTGACACCTATGCTGGCTATGACGGGGATTGACCTGGTGATCGTTGTCATATGGGTGGTTGGTATGCGTTATGTGTACACCAGACTGTATCCGCCCAGACAGATGCTGATGATTTATGGCGGACGTAATCCGGGAGATTTAAGGAATAAGTTTGAGACCAGAGAGGATAAATATGCCATTAAAGAGATGGCATCCCTTTCCCTTGGCCTTGACGTGATCAAGGAGAAGATCAACGGATATAAAGCAGTTGTGATCGGGGATATCCCGTCCCACGAACGAAATCTTCTCCTGAAATACTGCTTTGAGAAGGATATCCGCTGTTATTCTATTCCGAAGCTTTCTGATATTATGCTCCGGAATGCAGACGATATTCATTTATTTGATACCACGCTTCTTCTTTCCAGAAACCTGCGTCTGACAGCAGAGCAGCTGTTTTTCAAAAGAATTGTGGATATTATATTTTCCCTGGCAGGGCTGGTGATTGCATCTCCGTTTATGATTCTGATCGCACTTGCTATTAAGCTTTATGATGGCGGTCCTGTTTTTTATAAGCAGCCGCGTCTTACGAAGGATAAGCAGATCTTTATGATCCTGAAATTCAGAAGCATGAAAATGGACTCTGAAGTGAAGGGTGCCCAGCTGGCGAAGAAAGAGGATGACAGGATCACACCGGTCGGGAAGCTTATCCGCCGGATCCATTTCGATGAGCTGCCACAGATTTTTAATATCCTGAAAGGTGATATGTCTCTGGTAGGCCCAAGACCGGAGCGGCCGGAAATTGCTGCACTGTATAGCGAGAGGATCCCTGAATTTGATTACCGCCTGAAAGTGAAGGCCGGACTTACCGGTTATGCCCAGGTTTATGGTAAATACAACACGACACCTTATGATAAGCTGAAACTGGATCTCACCTATATTGAGACCTATTCTCTGAAGCTGGATCTGAAGCTTTTGATGCTTACCTTCAAAATCCTTTTCCAGAAGGAAAATACAGAAGGGGTTGAGGCATGGCAGAAGACAGCTGGCCAGGAGAAAAACGAGGAGAATGATTAAGACTGAGACTGAGGAGGAAATTTTATGTGTGGAATTGTTGGTTATGTAGGAGATGAACAGGCGGCACCGATTTTGCTGACAGGCCTTTCCAAGCTGGAATACAGAGGCTATGATTCAGCAGGTATCGCAGTTCGAAACGAGGCAACTGATAAGATCGCAATCGTAAAGGCGAAAGGGCGTCTGAAAACTTTGATCGAGAAGACAGACGGCGGTTCAGCCGTACCGGGTACCTGCGGTATCGGTCATACCCGCTGGGCGACTCATGGAGAGCCTTCTGAGACAAATGCCCATCCTCATTGTACAGATGATAAGTCCGTAGTACTTGTTCATAATGGAATTATCGAGAATTATCAGGAGCTGAAGGCGAAGCTTCTTCGTTCCGGTTATACGTTCTATTCACAGACAGATACAGAAGTGGCTGTGAAGCTGGTAGATTACTACTATAAGAAAACCGGAACTCCGTTGGAAGCAATCTCCAGAGCAATGCTCCGTATCCGCGGTTCTTATGCATTTGGTGTTATTTTCAAGGACTATCCGGGCAAACTGTTTGCAGCCCGCAAGGACAGTCCGCTGATCATTGGAAAGAGCGAGAACGGAAGCCTTATCGCTTCTGATGTTCCTGCGATCCTGGATCAGACCAGAAGAGTTTATTATATCGGCAATCTTGAAATTGCGGAGCTTTCCCGTGATGAGATCCATTTCTACAATATCGACCGTGAAGAGATTGAGAAAGACGTTGTGGAGATCCAGTGGGATGCAGCTGCTGCTGAGAAGGGCGGCTATGAGCACTTTATGCTGAAAGAGATCCATGAGCAGCCGAAGGCCGTTCAGGACACCATTGGCGCTTATGTAAAAGAGGGACACATTGATTTTTCTGAGACAGGGCTTACAGATGAGAAGCTGGCTTCTCTTAAGAGAATCTATATCATCGCCTGCGGTTCTGCTTACCATGTTGGTATGGTTGGCAAATATGTGATCGAATCCATGGCGAAGATCCCGGTTGAGGTGGATGTGGCTTCTGAGTTCCGTTACCGTGATCCGATCCTTGTGGAGGATTCCATGGTGGTTATTATTTCCCAGTCTGGAGAGACCGCAGACAGCCTGGCTGCCCTTCGTCTTGCCAGAGATAGAAATGTTCCGGTACTTAGCGTAGTCAATGTTGTAGGCTCCAGCATTGCAAGAGAGAGCGATTATACGTTATATACTTATGCGGGACCTGAGATTTCTGTTGCCACCACCAAGGCTTACAGCACCCAGCTGATCGCCATGTATCTGCTGGCTATTCAGAGCGCTTTTGTCCAGGGAAAGCTTGAGGAGGGGAATGTGACCCGTCTGCTTGCTGAGATGGAGACCCTGCCGGACAAGATCAGCCGTGTTCTGGATGATAAAGAGCGTATCCAGTGGTTTGCAAGCAAGTATGCAAATGCCCATGATATTTTCTTCATCGGACGAGGAATTGACTATGCCATCAGCATGGAAGGAAGCCTGAAGATGAAGGAAATCAGTTACATTCATTCTGAGGCTTACGCAGCAGGGGAGCTGAAGCACGGAACGATCAGCCTTGTAGAGGATGGTACTCTGGTGATCGGTGTGATGACCCAGAAGGATCTTTTTGAGAAGACACTGAGCAATATGGTTGAGGTAAAGAGCCGTGGTGCTTATCTGATGGGACTGACCAGCTATGGCAATTACAGTATTGAGGATACCGCTGATTTCTCCGTATATGTTCCCAAGACGGAGAAGTATTTCACAACCAGTCTTGCAATTGTTCCGCTGCAGCTGATGGGATATTATGTCAGCGTAGCGAAGGGCCTGGATGTGGACAAGCCGAGAAACCTGGCGAAATCTGTTACTGTAGAATAATGTTATTAAATTACTGAATTATATTTCCAAACAACAGAAAAAAGACAATATTGTTATAAACGTAAACATGGCGCGGAGAAGTGGCTTCTTCGCGCTGTTTATTTGGAAACGAAATAGTGGGATTGTTCGAACAAAATGGGGCGTGAAAAAGATATGGAAGAAAAAAGGTACAGGATCATAGGTACTGCCGGACATATTGATCATGGTAAAACCTGGCTGGTCAAGGCGCTGACAGGCACGGATACGGATCGCCTGGCAGAGGAAAAAAGGCGGGGGATTACAATTGAAAATGGTTTTGCGTTTCTGAAATTTCCGGATGGCAGGGAAGCCGGGATTATTGATGTGCCAGGCCATGAAAGGTTTATAAAGAATATGCTGGCTGGAGCTGGCGGAATTGATATTGCCATGGTAGTGATCGCAGTAGATGAGGGAGTTATGCCTCAGACCAGGGAACATCTGGCAATACTTTCCCTGCTTGGTATTCGAAAGGGTGTGCTTGTGCTCACCAAAGGTGACCTGGAATGGAAAAAGGGACTTGACCAGGAAATCAGGGAATTTGCAGAGGGAACGTTTCTGGAAAATGCGGATGTGGTAGTGACCAGTGCTGTGGATGGGCGTGGGATTGAGGAACTGCGCAGGGTGTTGTGGAAACTGTGCACAGCCGGAAAAACCACGGAAAATCAGAATCTTTCCCGAAATGAAAGTGACAGCTGCACAGGCAGAATGGGTACAAAAGCATCTGCGTTTCGCCTGCCCATAGATCGTGTATTTTCTTTAAAGGGCTTTGGAACCGTAGTGACAGGGACGCTGCTTGATGGCAGTTTAGGCTTGGATTATGACGCTATGCTTTATCCCAGAGCTGAAAGGATAAAAATCCGAGGAATTCAGGTGCATGGACAGGAAGTATCCGAAGCTGTTCCGGGACAGCGGGTGGCAGTGAACCTTCCGGGAATTGGAAAAGAACAGATCTCCCGGGGAGAAATCCTGGCAACAGCAGGAAGTATGGAAGGTACCATGATCGCAGATGTACGGCTGCAGCTGTTGAAATCAGGACAGCGTTCTTTAAAAAGCGGTACCCGTGTTCATCTTTATCATGGGGCAGCAGAACTGGTGTGTAAAATAATTCTGTTTGACAGAGAAGTGCTGAAGCCCGGTGAAGAGGCCGTAGTCCAGCTTCGGATGGAGCAGGTGACGGCAATGAAAGCAGGGGATCATTTTGTTATAAGATTTTATTCGCCGGTAGAAACCATCGGCGGTGGAGTTGTGCTGAATCCCAATGGGGTAAAAAGGAAAAAAAGACAGAATGCAGATGCTGTTGTTCATTGCGCATGTACCGGAAAGGAAAGAAAAAAAGCACACGCTTCAGGAAAAATAACAGAAGAAATATGTGGGAATTCTGTCTTTTTGCAGCTGCAGGAATTATATCTGAAATCGGGCTTTATGCCTCCGCTGACAGATGAAGTGAAGAAAGTATTTTCCGGTGAGCGGGATTTTTCAGAAGTGTTCTTTGCCATGGTGCGGGACGGTGTTCTTGTACGGTTTGACGAGAAGCATTATATGCACTGGGAAATACGGCAGAAAGCTCTGGATATGGCGTATCTGTTATATGAAGAAAAGGGGATGATCCAGACTGGAGAATTTCGTGACCGTCTGGGAATATCCCGTAAATGTGCGATCATACTGCTGGAGGGGTTTGACAGAGAGCGGATTACAGTTATGGAAAATGGAGGAAGAGTGTTAAAACGAAACTTGCAGCAGGCAGACCGGTCTCAATGAGAAGAGTAAGAGTGGAAAGCTGGGTACGTTTTTTGGCGGGAACATATGGGAATCGAACCCATCCGGGACGGGATTAGCGCCCCACACTGGTTTTGAAGACCAGGAGGCACACCGGCACCTATCTGCTCCCAGTGAGAGTATAGCGGAGATTGGAAGCTTCGTCAACTACAGTCTTTGGGTCAGAAACCTTTCTTTGATTCCCTATTGACTAAGAGGGGGCAGATAAAGTAGAATAGTATTATTCGGGATAGTGTACCTTGTAGCCTTTTTCAAACATGCTATGGTATGGAGGAGCTGTTGAATTGGGCTGTGTTTTGCATATCCCGATTATAATGGATGTTTTCACATTACCAGATTACAGTATTGAAGAATATCCGGAGAGGAGAAAAATATGGCAGAGACAGTTAGAGTTGTAGTAGATGCCATGGGCGGAGACAACGCTCCGGCAGAACCAGTGAAAGCAGCCGTAGAGGCTGTTGCCGAGAGGGAAGACATTGATGTGATCCTTACCGGCAGGCAGGATGTAATTGAGAAAGAGCTGAGTAAATTTCAGAATTACCCCAAGGAAAGAATCCAGATCGTGAATACCACAGAGGTGATCGAGACAGCAGAGCCTCCGGTTCTGGCAATCCGTAAGAAGAAAGATTCTTCCATTGTGGTAGGACTGAATCTTGTGAAGAAGCAGGAAGCAGAAGCATTTGTTTCCTCTGGAAGCTCAGGCGCTATTTTAGTAGGTGGTCAGGTGATCGTAGGAAGAAGCAAAGGAGTACAGCGTCCGCCGCTGGCACCCTTGATTCCCACCCAGAATGGTGTGTCACTTCTTATTGACTGCGGTGCGAACGTAGATGCCAGACCAGAGCATCTGGTACAGTTTGCGAAGATGGGTTCCATCTATATGGAAGACGTGGTTGGAATCAAGAACCCTCGTGTTGCCATTGTAAACATTGGTGCAGAGGAGGAGAAGGGAAATGCCCTTGTGAAGGAGACGTTCCCTCTTTTGAAGGAATGCTCGGGGATCAATTTCATCGGAAGTATTGAAGCAAGGGATATTCCGGCTGGTTATGCAGATGTGATTGTCTGCGAGGCTTTTGTCGGGAACGTGATCCTGAAGCTTTATGAAGGACTTGGAAGTACCTTTATGAAGATGCTTAAAACCGGCCTTATGAAAGACACCCGCAGCAAGGTTGGAGCTCTTCTGGTGAAACCGGCCGTCAAAGAAACTATGAAGGCATTTGATGCAAGTGAGTACGGCGGAGCCCCTCTTCTGGGTCTTAAGGGACTGGTTGTGAAGACACACGGCAGTGCCAGGGCGGTTGAGATTCGTCACGCTATTTTTCAGTGTGTTCAGTTCAGACAGCAGAAGATCAATGAGAAAATCGCTGCCCATATGGTGGAAGAGACACCAGAAAAAGCATGATCATCCATGCATTGCAGCAGACTCTTCGGCAAAGACCTGCCGGAGGGCTGCCAGCTAGTCAGAGGGAAGGAAGTTTATCATGGAAAAAAAGTTAAAAGCATTGGAGAACCGGATCGGTTATGAGTTCAGGAACAGGAACCTTCTGATCCTTGCACTGACACATAGTTCCTATGCAAACGAGAAGAAGCTTGGTAAGGCAGGCTGCAACGAGCGTCTGGAGTTTCTTGGAGATGCAGTTCTGGAGCTGATCAGCAGTGATTTTCTCTATAAGAAGTTCACCCAGATTCCAGAGGGCGAATTGACCAAGAAGAGAGCCAGCCTGGTTTGCGAGCCCAGTCTTGCTTATTGTGCAAGAGATTTCGGACTGCCGCAGTATCTGCTCCTTGGAAAAGGTGAGGACATGACCGGTGGAAGAAACCGTGACTCTATTGTTTCTGATGCAACAGAGGCTCTGCTTGGAGCTATCTATCTGGACGGTGGTTTTGCTAGCGCAAAGGAGTTTGTTCTGAAATTCATTCTGAACGATCTTGAGAATAAACAGCTCTTTTATGATAGCAAGACCATCCTGCAGGAAATCGTACAGGAGAAGGGAACCCATCTTGTGGAGTACCATCTGATAAAAGAAGAAGGCCCGGATCACAATAAAAGCTTTACCGTGGATGTGCTTGTCAGCGGTCATGTGATGGGTACCGGAGTAGGACATACCAAGAAAGCTGCCGAGCAGGAAGCTGCTTACCAGGCAATCCGGAAGATGAGAAAATAATAACAAGGGTTCGAATATATGTATTTAAAAAATATTGAAGTGCACGGGTTTAAGTCCTTTGCACAGAAAATCAATTTCGAATTTCATAATGGAATTACGGGAATCGTTGGCCCCAACGGCAGTGGAAAAAGCAACGTAGGTGATGCGGTCCGCTGGGTCCTTGGAGAACAGAGCGCCAAGCAGCTTCGAGGCGGAAACATGCAGGACGTTATTTTTTCCGGCACGGAGACCAGAAAGCCCCTTAGCTTTGCTTCTGTTGCCATTACTCTGGATAACAGCGATCACAAGCTTCCGGTTGATTTTAATGAGGTTACGGTTACCCGAAGACTTTACCGCTCCGGTGAAAGTGAATATCTTATTAATGGAAGTGCCTGTCGTCTGAAGGATATTAATGAGATGTTTTACGATACCGGTATTGGTAAAGAGGGCTATTCCATCATCGGGCAGGGACAGATCGATAAGATCTTAAGCGGTAAGCCGGAAGAGCGCCGTGAGCTTTTTGACGAAGCTGCCGGAATCGTAAAGTTTAAGCGAAGAAAGGCAACTACCATTAAGAAGCTGCAGGACGAGCAGGCGAACCTGGTGCGTGTTACCGATATTTTAAGTGAGCTTACCAGACAATTGGGCCCTTTGGAGCGCCAGTCCGAGACAGCCAGAATTTATCTTGCCAAAAGAGACACTTTGCGGGAACTGGATGTGAACAGTTTTCTTCTGGAAAACGAGGAGACCAGCCGTGAATTAAAAGAGCTGGATACCAAGAATACCCGGGCTGCTGAGGAGCTGGAGGAGAATCAGAAGGCCTACGAGCAGACGAAAGTGGAATATGATCGTCTGGAAGAGGAACTGGAACAGTTGAATTCCCAGATAGATCAGCTGCGTGAAGAGACGCAGAATAAGGCAATCCGCAGGCAGCAGCTGGATGGCGAGACCAAGGTACTTCGGGAACAGATTTTGTCCGGAGTGCAGAGTGAAGAACATTACAAGAGCCGTCTGCAGTCCATTGAGGCGGATCTGAAGGAACGCCAGGAGTCTCTGGAGAGGCAGGAGGCGGAGAAATCCCAGCTCCATGCAGCTCTTCTGGAAGCAAGGAAGCGCCAGGAGGCAGAAGAGGACCGGATTTCCAATATTCAGGCACAGATCGAAGAGTGCTCCCAGGCAGTGGAGAATGGCAAGAACGAGATTATCGAGCTTCTCAATACCCGTGCCACTACCAAAGGAAAAGCCCAGCGTTTCGATACCATGATGGAGCAGATCGATATCCGTAAAGCGGGAATCAGTCAGAGACAGCTTCATTTGAAAACAGAGGAAGCCCAGCAGCAGAGTGAGCTGGAGAGGGCAAAGGAGAAGTTTCAGGGAATTACCACACTTATCCAGGACATGAATGCAGAGTGTCAGCGCCTGGATAATGAAGTACATAAAATTACAGATGAATTAAAGAAACAGAACGGCCAGATGGAAATCGGCCAGAGCGCATATCACCGTGAGGCTTCCAGGCTGGAATCTTTGAAAAATATTACAGAGCGCTATGACGGATACGGAAACAGTATCCGCCGTGTAATGGAACAGAAGGACCGAGTACCGGGAATTAAGGGTGTTGTAGCAGATCTGATCCAGGTAAATAAGGAGTATGAGATCGCCATTGAGACGGCTCTTGGCGGAAGTATTCAGAACATTGTCACAGACAATGAACAGACTGCCAAGCACATGATTGAATTTCTGAAGAAAAACCGTTTCGGCCGTGCTACGTTCCTTCCACTTAACAGTATCAATACTAGAAGTGGTTTTACCCAGAGGGATGCGCTGCAGGAGCCGGGAGTGATCGGGCTTGCCAGTGAACTGGTAACTACAGGTCCGGAGTATGCCGGACTTGCTACTTATCTTCTGGGTCGTGTGCTTGTGGTGGATCACATTGACAATGCCATTGCCATTGCGCGAAAGTACCGGCACAGTCTTCGCATGGTAACTGTGGAGGGTGAATCCTTCAGTCCGGGCGGTTCTATGTCAGGTGGTTCTTTTAAGAATAACAGCAACCTTCTTGGCCGCCGCCGTGAGATCGAAGAACTGGAATCCAGTGTGAAGGCTCTTCGAAAAGACATGGATGACATGCAGACTGCTATTAATGATAATCGAAGCAAGCGCAATGTTATGCGTGACACCATTGCAGATCTGCAGGAAAAACTGCGTCAGCAGTATGTTGCCCAGAACACGGCGAAGATGAACATTAACCAGGTAGAAGCCAAAACAAAGGAAATCCAGGCTGGCTACGGAGAGATTCAGAGAGAGCAGATGGAAATCCGCCGTCAGATCGAGGAGGCAGAGGCTGATCACAGCAAGATTGCCGAAGAATTGAAGGCTTCTGAGCAGGATGAGAAAGAACTGGAGACTTTTATCCAGAATAAACAGGAAGAATTAGAGACCTGGAGGGCTTCTGAGCAGGAGGTTTCCAGAAAACTGGAGGCTCTTCGTCTGGAAGCAAGTACAGCCCAGCAGAAAGAAAGCTTCGCAGCAGAGACTCTGGGCCGTCTGACCCATGAGATGGAAGCTCTTCGCCAGGAGGAAGCAGATATTCATGAAACGCTGGAGCTTGGCGGCGAAGAGAATGAGAGAAAGCGCCAGTCTGTAGAGAACCTGGAGGCAGTGATCCGGACTTTGGAAGAGGATGAAACCAAGGCGAAGGCTCAGATGGAGAGCTGGCAGAGTGTGAAGGATGAAAAAAATGCCAGCCATAAGGCATTTTTTGAGAAGCGGGATCAGCTGTCCGGCAGGATTTCACTTCTGGACAAAGAGTGTTACCGTCTGAAAAGTCAGATCGAGAAGCTGGAAGAGCACAGGGAATCTCAGATTTCCTATATGTGGAATGAGTATGAGATCACCCCGAACAATGCCCTTCAGTACAAAAAAGAAGAGCTGAACGATCTGAAAGCCATGAAGAAAGAAATTGCCCAGGTGAAGGATGAAATCCGTAAGCTTGGTAACGTTAATGTAAATGCAATTGAGGAATATAAGGAGATTTCAGAGCGTCATGCTTTCCTTTCCGGACAGTATGAGGATCTGAAAACCGCAGAGGCACAGCTGGAGAACATTATCCAGGAACTGGATGAGGGAATGCGTAAACAGTTTACGGAGAAATTCCAGGATATCCAGAGAGAGTTTGACAAGGCTTTCAAGGAATTGTTTGGAGGCGGTAAGGGGACTCTGGAGCTTGAGGAAGACGTGGACATTCTGGAAGCAGGAATTCGTATTATTTCCCAGCCGCCAGGCAAAAAGCTTCAGAATATGATGCAGCTTTCCGGTGGTGAGAAGGCACTTACTGCAATCGCACTTTTGTTTGCAATCCAGAATCTGAAGCCGTCGCCATTCTGTCTTCTTGATGAGATCGAGGCGGCACTTGACGATTCGAATGTAGGCCGTTTCGCAGGCTATCTTCAGAAGTTGACGAAGAACACGCAATTTATTATAATAACACACAGGCGTGGTACTATGAATGCCGCAGACAGACTTTATGGTATTACCATGCAGGAGAAAGGCGTCTCCACGCTGGTTTCCGTTGATCTTGTGGAAAACCAGCTTACGCAGTAAAAGGAGGAGAGGAAATGGCAGAGGAAAAGAAGGGCTTTTTTAAAAGACTTGTCAGTGGCCTGACAAAAACAAGAGACAACATTGTGGCAGGATTCGATTCTCTTTTCACCGGCTATTCAACAATAGATGATGATTTTTATGAGGAACTGGAAGAAATCTTGATCATGGGTGACATTGGAATCAATGCCACCACAGCCATTCTGGACAAATTAAAAGACCAGGTGGAAATCCGGAATATCAGGGATCCCAAGGAGTGCAAGCAGCTTCTTATTGATACCATCAAGGAGCAGATGACGGTAGACAGCACAGAGTACGAGTTTGAAAACCGCAAATCCGTTATTCTTGTGATCGGTGTCAATGGTGTTGGAAAAACAACTTCCGTTGGAAAACTTGCCGGCAAGCTGAAGGACCAGGGCAAAAAGGTTATTCTTGGTGCTGCGGATACTTTCCGTGCAGCAGCAGGGGAACAGCTGACCCAGTGGGCGAACCGGGCAGGAGTGGAGATCATTGGCGGTCAGGATGGAGCAGACCCGGCATCAGTTGTCTATGATGCAGTGGCAGCAGCCAAGGCCCGCAATGCAGACGTTCTGATCTGTGATACCGCAGGAAGACTTCATAATAAGAAGAATCTTATGGAAGAGCTTCGCAAGATTTACCGCATTCTGGAGAAGGAATATCCGGAAGCGTATCTGGAAACTCTGGTGGTTCTGGATGGAACGACAGGACAGAACGCACTTGTGCAGGCAAGACAGTTTGCAGAGGTGGCAAATGTAACCGGTATCATTCTTACCAAGCTTGATGGTACAGCCAAGGGTGGTATTGCGGTGGCAATCCAGTCTGAGCTTGATATTCCGGTGAAATATATCGGCGTTGGTGAGAGCATTGACGATTTACAGAAATTCGATGCAAATTCTTTTGTGGATGCGTTGTTTGATATTCATCCGGATGAAAACTAACCCCACAAACTACAGGAGGAAAAATAAAAATGCTTACATTAGAGAGTTTTGAAGAAGCGGCAGAAATAGTTAAGCAGGTAACCCAGGAGACCAAGCTGGTGAAGAGCAGTTATTTCTCTGAACTCACTGGAAACAAGGTCTTCTTCAAACCAGAGAACATGCAGAGAACAGGTGCATATAAGGTGCGTGGAGCTTATTATAAGATCAGTACTCTTTCCGACGAGGAGAGGGGCAAAGGCCTGATCACAGCTTCCGCTGGAAACCATGCACAGGGTGTGGCATATGCAGCACACAAGTACGGTGTGAAGGCCGTGATCGTAATGCCGACCACTACACCGCTTATTAAAGTAGAGCGTACAAAAGGGTATGGCGCAGAGGTTATTCTTCATGGTGATGTTTATGATGAGGCCTGTGCATACGCTCTGGAGCTTGCTGAAGAAAAGGGCTATACCTTTATTCATCCTTTTGATGATCCTGCAGTTGCTACCGGACAGGGAACCATTGCTATGGAGATCATTCAGGAGCTTCCTCTTGTAGATTATATTCTGGTGCCAATCGGTGGAGGCGGACTTGCAACAGGTGTATCCACACTTGCCAAGCTTCTTAATCCTCATATTAAAGTAATCGGTGTAGAGCCGGCAGGTGCAGCCTGCATGAAGGCTTCTCTTGAGAAAGGGGAGGTTGTTACACTGCCCCATGTAAACACCATTGCAGATGGTACTGCAGTTCAGACTCCGGGCTCTCATATTTTCCCATATATCCAGGAGAATCTGGATGAAATCATCACGGTTGAGGATGATGAGCTGATCGTTGCATTCCTGGATATGGTAGAGAATCACAAGATGATCGTTGAGAATTCAGGACTTCTGACAGTGGCTGCGCTTCGTCATCTTGATTTCAAGAATAAAAAGGTTGTGTCCATTTTAAGTGGTGGAAATATGGATGTGATTACCATGTCTTCTGTAGTACAGCATGGTTTGATCCAGCGTGACAGAATCTTTACCGTATCTGTTCTTATCCCGGATAAGCCTGGTGAACTGGTACGTGTGGCTTCTATTATTGCTGAGAATCAGGGAAATGTTATCAAGCTGGATCATAACCAGTTTGTAAGCACAAACCGTAATGCCGCTGTAGAACTGAAAATCACTCTGGAGGCATTTGGTACAGATCATAAGAATCAGATCGTGAAAGCGCTGGAGACTGCCGGATGCAGACCGAAAGTAATTCGCGCAAGTCTGTAATTGAAAAATAGAAGCATTTCCCCGCCTTGCAGTTAATAGCTGAAGCAGCATTACAAATGGTATGAATAAAGTTAGTTACTGTTCACTCCGTTCACAAAAAACACCTCGCGGAATGTTACCAGTGAATAGTAACTAAAGTTAATCTATGTGCTTTGGACGTTTTGCATATTCATGTAAAAAAATGGGGAGTGTTTGCTGAAATGATTATAAATAAGTACAACTGTGTTGGTTAAAAAAGGATCGGCATGGCGGTGAATATAAGGAGTAGCAAACTATGAAAAAAGTAATTTTAACAGGAGACCGCCCTACAGGACGTCTTCATGTGGGACATTATGTGGGCTCTTTATCTGAGCGTGTAAAGCTTCAGAATTCCGGAAATTATGACGAGATTTATATTATGATCGCGGATGCCCAGGCGCTTACTGATAACGCAGAGCACCCGGAGAAGGTTCGTCAGAATATTATCCAGGTAGCACTTGATTATCTGGCTTGCGGGATTGATCCGGAGAAATCCACAATTTTCATCCAGTCCATGGTTCCGGAGCTTACAGAGCTTACCTTCTATTATATGAATCTGGTTACAGTGGCCCGTGTTCAGCGTAACCCTACTGTGAAATCTGAGATCCAGATGCGTAATTTCGAAGCCAGCATTCCGGTTGGATTCTTCTGCTATCCTATCAGCCAGGCAGCAGATATCACGGCTTTCCGCGCAACAGCAGTTCCGGTTGGCGAGGATCAGCTTCCTATGCTGGAGCAGTGCAAAGAGATCGTACACAAGTTTAACACAGTATATGGTGAGACGCTTACAGAGCCAGAGATCGTACTTCCTTCCAACAAGGCGTGCCTGCGTCTGCCAGGTATTGACGGTAAGGCAAAAATGAGTAAATCTCTTGGAAACTGCATTTATCTTTCCGATGAGGCAGATGAGGTTAAGAAGAAGGTTATGTCCATGTTCACGGATCCGAATCATCTTCGTGTTCAGGATCCAGGAAATGTTGATGGCAACCCGGTATTTATTTATCTGGATGCTTTCTGCAAACCAGAATACTTCCCGGAATTTCTTCCGGATTATCAGAACCTGGACGAGCTGAAAGACCATTATAAGAGAGGCGGACTTGGAGATGTTAAGGTTAAGAAGTTCCTGAACAACGTTCTCCAGGCTGAGCTTGGCCCGATCCGCGAGCACCGTAAAATGTGGGAGCAGCGCATTCCGGATGTCTATGACATTTTAAGAGAGGGCAGTAAGGTGGCTGAGGCAAAGGCTGCTGAGACTCTGAGGGATGTAAAGGCTTCTATGAAAATTAATTATTTTGATGATGATAGTTTGATTCAGTAAAATATGTGGATTTTAAGTGTCAGTAAAATATGTGAATTTTAAGTTGACATTTCGTTGGTTATGGCATATCCTAATAGTAGCTAAGGATTAGAGCAATAGTCCATCGAAAGCAAACGAAAACCCCGGAGGTGTGCGAGACTTCCGGGGTTTTCTATTCCGTTTATGTAGGTGGCTTATGCCTTAGGCTGTTATGCTGCCTATTTGTCTTTTCTGTCCAGCCATTTGTAAATGCAGTAGCTAATTACATTTACTGCGACAGGGACAAGGATTAGAGCAATAATATTATCCATCGAATTCACCTCCTTTCTGCTGGAGGCTCGGCAGCTTTTATAGTATAACATAAGGGCAGATAATTAGAAATAGCGTATAATAAATTTGGACATATAAAAAATATTGCATGTAAAGAAAAAACACTTGACACACACCACAAAATACGGTATGATACCCAAGGTGATAACGAATGGAAAAGTTTGTGGAACGTACTTTGCTCTATGATTTTTACGGAGAGCTTCTTACGAAGAGACAGCAGCAGATCTACGAGAGTGTAGTTCTGGAGGATTATTCTTTAAGTGAGGTTGCAGAGGAACTGAATATCAGCCGTCAGGGCGTACATGATATGATCAGACGCTGTGACAAGGCACTGGAAGGATATGAAGAGAAGCTGCATCTGGTGGAGAAGTTTGTGAATATCCGGGGACAGGTACAGAAGATACATGAGCTTGCATCCGGATATCACGCTGATGATATTGAGGCAATATCCAATGTGATTTTAGAGGAGTTATAATTCATGGCATTTGAAAGCTTAACAGATAAACTTCAGAATGTATTCAAGAAGCTGAGAAGCAAAGGCCGTCTGACCGAAGAGGATGTTAAGATTGCTCTTAAAGAAGTTAAGATGGCACTCCTTGAAGCAGACGTTAACTTCAGAGTCGTGAAACAGTTCACGAAATCTGTACAGGAACGTGCAGTTGGACAGGACGTTATGAACGGACTGAACCCAGGCCAGATGGTCATCAAGATTGTAAACGAAGAGCTGGTTAATCTTATGGGAAGCGAGACTACAGAGCTTCCGATCAAGCCTGGCAATGATCTGACTGTCATTATGATGGCAGGTCTTCAGGGAGCCGGTAAGACTACTACCGCAGCCAAGCTTGCAGGTAAGATCAAGTCGAAAGGTAAGAAACCTCTTCTGGTAGCCTGTGACGTTTACAGACCCGCAGCGATCACTCAGCTGCAGGTAAACGGTGAGAAACAAGGCGTGGAAGTCTTTACCATGGGCGATAAACAGAGCCCGGTAGACATAGCCAAGGCGGCTGTTGCACATGCCAAGGCGAATCAGCAGAATGTAGTGATCATTGATACAGCAGGTCGTCTTCATGTCGATGAGGATATGATGCAGGAGCTTGCTGATATTAAGTCTAATATTGAGGTAGATGCTACAGTCCTTGTAGTAGATGCCATGACCGGACAGGATGCAGTCAATGTAGCCCAGACTTTTGCAGAGAAGGTTGGAATCGATGGAGTGATCCTGACCAAGATGGATGGTGATACCCGTGGTGGTGCAGCTCTTTCCATCAAGTCCGTAACTGGCAAGCCAATCCTGTATGTAGGTATGGGAGAGAAGTTATCCGATCTGGAACAGTTTTATCCGGAGAGAATGGCATCCCGTATCCTTGGTATGGGAGATGTAATGAGCCTGATCGAGAAGGCAGAAGCAGCCGTGGATCAGGAAGCAGCCCAGGAGATGTCCAAGAAGCTGAAGAAGATGGATTTTGATTTCAATGACTATCTTACCAGCCTTGAACAGATGAATAAGATGGGCGGAATCTCCAGCATCCTGAACATGCTCCCAGGTGTGGGAAGCAAGATGAAAGATGTGGAGAGCATGATCGATGAGAAAGCAATGGACAGAACCAAGTCCATTATTCTTTCCATGACCCCACAGGAGCGTTCTAATCCGGGAATCCTGAACCTTTCCCGCAAGAACAGAATTGCCAGAGGCGCAGGTGTGGATGTTGCAGAAGTCAATCGCCTTGTGAAGCAGTTTGAGCAGAGCAAGAAGATGATGAAGCAGATGCCGGGTCTCATGGGCGGCGGCAAAATGGGTGGTAAAAGAGGCGGCTTTAAGCTCCCTTTTTAACATAAAATAATTAAATTAACTAATAAAGAGAAAGTAAATTGGAGGAAAATTAAAATGGCAGTTAAGATCAGATTAAGAAGAATGGGACAGAAGAAAGCACCTTACTATAGAATCGTTGTTGCAGATTCCCGCAGCAAACGTGACGGAAGATGTATCGAAGAGATCGGAACATATGATCCGAACCAGGAGCCAAGCGTATGCAAGGTTGACGAAGAGGCAGCTAAGAAATGGCTTGCAAACGGTGCTCAGCCTACAGAGGTTGTTGCTAAGATCCTCAAACAGGCCGGAATCGAGAAATAATTTAAGGAGTATCTTAGAGGTTGCCAGAATGGTTCAGACTGCACAGTATTTTCTGTGAAAGTCGTGAACTGTAACCGGCAATTTTCAGGGGGTATTTCTGTGACGTCCAGATGAGGGCATTTTTGAATATGCTCCGGGGCGGGATCAGGGAGGTGTGTAATGAAAGAATTAGTAGAAGTAATTGCAAAATCTCTTGTTGAAAATCCGGACGAAGTAGTCGTTACCGAAACAGAAAAGGATGACGCTGTTGTTATCGAACTGAAGGTAGGACCATCTGATATGGGTAAGGTGATCGGACGTCAGGGCAGAATCGCCAAGGCCATCCGTACCGTAGTAAAAGCGGCTTCTTCCAAAAGCAGCAAAAAAGTGATTGTAGATATTCTGCAATGATAAGCAAGATATATGGATGCAGGAGCTGTGGAGACATGGCTCCTGTTTTTACTTATGAAAGTCCTGGACGGCAGACATATTCGTTTTTTGTAGAGGAGTTTTGAATGGAAGATTTATTAAAGGTTGGAGTAATTACCACCACTCATGGCGTGCGGGGAGAAGTAAAAGTATTCCCTACCACAGATCCGGAGCGTTTCCTGGATCTTGAATACGTGATTCTGGATGCTGGCAGAGAGATGAAAAAGCTGGAAATCCGTAACGTGAAATTTTTTAAGAATCTTGTGATCCTGAAATTTGACGGGATTGATAATATAAATGATATTGAAATGTACAAAGGCAGAGACCTGTGGGTTCCCAGAGAAGAAGCCCAGGAACTGGATGAAGATGAATATTACATCGGCGACCTGATTGGCATGGAAGTGGTTCTGGAGGACAACACCCATTTCGGAACCCTGAAAGATGTTATGGAGACAGGAGCCAATGATGTTTACGTAGTAGAGCTTCCTGATCATCAGGAAGTACTTCTCCCGGCAATCAGGGAATGCATCCTTGATGTTGACCTGGAGGAGAATGTGATGACGGTACATTTGATGAAAGGACTTTTGTAAATGAAATTCCATGTTTTGACCCTTTTTCCGGAAATGATCCGGAATGGAATGAACACCAGCATTACAGGACGTGCCATTAATGCAGGAATCCTTTCTGTGGAGGCCATAAATATCCGCGACTATGCTTTTAACAAGCACCAGAAAGTAGATGATTATACTTACGGCGGCGGTGCTGGAATGCTGATGCAGGCAGAACCGGTTTACCTGGCTTATGAAGCGATTGCCGAGAAAGCAGGGAAGCGCCCCCGTGTGGTTTATCTCACCCCGCAGGGACAGGTGTTTAATCAGCAGATGGCAAGAGATATGGCGGAAGAGGAAGACCTGGTTTTCCTTTGCGGTCACTATGAGGGGATTGATGAGCGTGTTCTGGAGGAAATTGTGACGGATTATGTGTCTATCGGAGATTATGTGCTTACAGGCGGCGAGCTTCCGGCCATGGTTATGATGGACTCTATTTCCCGCATGGTTCCAGGCGTGCTCAGCAATCAGGAGTCTGGCGAGACCGAGTCCTTTGCAGGAAACCTTCTGGAATATCCCCAGTACAGCCGCCCGGAAGAGTGGCATGGTAAAAAGGTTCCGGAGGTTCTTATGTCCGGTCATCATGCAAATATAGAGAAGTGGCGCAGAGAGCAGTCTATCATTCGTACAGCCAGAAGGCGCCCGGATCTGCTGAAAAAGGCAGATCTCACCAACAAAGAATGGAATTTTGTGCGGCAGCTGAAAAAGCAGTGGAAAGAGGAGGAATCCAAAGATGAGAACATCTGATTTTTACTATGAGCTCCCTCAGGAGCTGATTGCCCAGGATCCGCTGGAGGACAGAAGTTCTTCCAGACTTATGCATCTTTCTATGGCAGATGGCAGTATTGAGCATCGCCATTTCAGGGATATACTGGACTATCTGAATGAAGGTGATACTTTGGTTATCAATGATACCAAGGTTATTCCGGCAAGGCTTTACGGTCACAAGGAAGAGACTGGCGCAGTGATCGAAATCCTTCTTCTGAAAAGAAGAGAGAACGATATCTGGGAATGCCTGGTAAAGCCTGGCAAAAAGGCTCGTCCAGGTGCCAAAATCACATTTGGTGATGGCATTCTAGAGGGCGAGATCATCGACGTGGTGGACGAAGGCAACCGTCTGATCCAGTTCCATTATGAAGGCATTTTTGAGGAGATTCTGGACCAGCTGGGAGAGATGCCGCTGCCGCCATATATCACTCATAAATTAAAGGATAAGAATCGCTACCAGACTGTTTATGCAAAGAATGAGGGTTCCGCAGCAGCTCCTACAGCAGGTCTGCATTTCACCAAAGAACTTCTGGAACAGGTGAAAGCCAAGGGCGTAAATATTGCCCATGTAACTCTTCACGTAGGTCTTGGAACTTTCCGCCCGGTTAAAGTAGATGATGTAGAACAGCATCACATGCATTCTGAATTTTACATTGTGGAAGAAGACCAGGCGAAGCTGATCAACGATACCAAGAAAAATGGCGGCCGTGTGATCGCAGTTGGAACTACCAGCTGCCGTACACTGGAGTCTGCAACTGGTGAGGATGGTGTTCTGAAGTCTGGAAGCGGCTGGACAGAGATTTTTATTTATCCAGGCTATAAATTTAAGATGATCGACGGTCTGATCACCAACTTCCATCTGCCGGAATCCACACTGGTTATGCTGGTGTCTGCATTGGCTGGAAAAGAGAATATTCTGCATGCTTATGAGGTGGCAGTGCAGGAGAAGTATCGGTTCTTTTCATTTGGGGATGCGATGCTGATATTATAATCAAAAAATACCCCCGGAGCTTTCGCTCTGGGGGTGCTGAATAACATATTTTTTCTATCCGATCCAGGAACTTCTTTCCTGGATTTTTTCCATAATTCTGGTCTTTTCATCCCCTTCAGCAGGCGTTGGCTGGTAATTGTTATAGCCGTAAGCGGAGGAGATGGAACAGGGGATGATATTTGTTACATTATCTGCTTTTACACCGTCGTTTGAGATGGTAAAGGTCTGCTGGAAAATCATACTGTCCATGTCACTTGGGGCGCTGTTTCCGCCGAAGCAGAAGTTTCCAAGGCTGTATACAATATTCTTTCCTTTATATTCTTCAATTCCCTGAAGTACATGAGGATGATGTCCACACACAAGATCAGCACCAAGGTCAATGGCAAGATGTCCAAGTGTGGTCTGATTGGAGTCTGGAACGGTTTCTTTTTCATTTCCCCAGTGGAAGATAACGATGATCAGCTCTGCGCCATCTTCTTTTACCTTGGCAATGTTGTCTTTCAGCTGCTGTTCACGCTCTAGATGATCGTATAACTCATAGATTCCCACAAGACCTACTTTTACCCCTTTTATATCCATTACAGCCGTCTCATCATAGCCGAAATGAACAATTCCCTGGGCATCCAGGGCATCCATGGTATCCTGAAAGCTCTGCTCGCCGTAATCATGGCTGTGGTTGTTGGCTGTGTTTACTGCTTCTACAGAACTGCTGGAGTAAATTCCTGCAAAAGATGCGGGTGCTTTGAATGCGAAGGTTTTATCCTCGCGGCTGCTGCTGTCTGTGAAGGTTCCTTCATTGTTGGCGATAGTCAGGTCATCTGCTTCAAAAATGCTCTTTACATTCTGTAAAAAGTATTCTTTTCCATAATTTTCAAAATATGCATTCAGGCTGGTACTGTAATCGAAGGCTTCATCTGTACCAAGGGTACAGTCTCCCACAACGCTTATAGTAAGCGTGACTGGGGTGTCGTGCTTCGATTTTGTTGAAACAGTATCGCTGCTTTCGGAATCAGAAGATGAATCTGAGCTGTCACTGGAAGATTCTGCAGTCTGCTTAGCTCCATCGGCAAATGAAGAATCGTTCTTTTCGCTGTCAGAAGAAAGAGCAGAACCAGTTGTCTTTTCGTCGGTTGCGTTGTTTATATTCGAAGAGTTTACACTCTTTGTCTTTCCTGCACATCCCCGGACGATCAGGATCAGTACTACCAGCAGCAGGACACCCCCCGCGGACATGCAGATCTGCCGGATCTTTTTCTGGCGCTGGCGGTAATATTTGGATTTTTTGTATAAATTTTTTTTCTTTTGCATACGTCTATCCTCATATGGCTTTTTGTATATGATGTCGCCGACAGGCGACGTGTTTGTTCCGTATAAACATTGAGGCAAAAATCCATAGGTCATGTTTTGAGTGAATAGCCCTGTGAACTTTTGCCTTTGATTTACATTACAATAATATTTATCTGAAGAACTTATCGTAATAACCCATCACGAAAATCAACAGTACAATAAGCGGCAGTACATAGGTAAGATACGGACGTGCCCACTTCGGAAATTTAATGCCGTTTCCTGTATCCGCTTCTTTGATGAAATTGTCCCATCCCCATCCGTAGCGGGTTACGCAGAACAGCAGGTAAACAAGGCTTCCAAGCGGAAGCAGGTTATTGGAGATGATGAAGTCCTCCAGATCCTGGATGGTGCTTCCTGCGCCCAGTGGCTGAAATCCGCTCCATACGTTGAAACCAAGTACGCATGGCATGGATAAAACAAAGATTGCAATTCCGTTTACCAGAACTGCCTTCTTACGGCTCCAGCCCCACAGATCCATGGCAAAGCTTAAGATATTCTCAAATACTGCAATGATGGTGGAGAGAGCTGCGAATGTCATAAAGATGAAGAACAGTGCACCCCAGAAACGACCGCCCATCATCTGGTTAAACATGTTCGGCAGTGTTACGAATACAAGTCCAACACCCTGTGTAGGGCTTACATTGTAAGCAAAGCATGCCGGGAAAATAATAAGTCCGGCCATTAGTGCCACGAAAGTATCCAGAATACCAATCTGGATGGATTCGCCCATAAGGCTACGGTCTTTGTCGATATAACTTCCAAAGATTGCCATTGCGCCGATCCCAAGGCTCAAGGTGAAGAATGCCTGTCCCATAGCGGCATAAATACCGGAAAGCAGTCCGTTCTCTTTCAGACGGCCAAAATCCGGGAGAAGATAGAACTTAATACCCTCGATGGCACCTGGAAGCGTACAGCTCTTAACGCAAAGAACTACCATAATAGTAAGAAGACATACCATCATAACCTTTGTGATACGCTCAACACCTTTTTGCAGTCCCATGCAGCAGGTACCAAAACCGAATGCAGTTACGATTACCATCCAGAAGGTCATTTCTCCAGGATTGGAGAGCATGGTGTTAAATACGTTTCCTACCGCTTCTGTATCAAGACCTGTGAAGGTGCCGCTTGCTATTTTAAAGAAGTAAGCCAGCATCCAGCCGCCTACAGTGGTGTAAAACATCATCAGCATATAGTTGCCAAGCATGGCTCCATAGCTGTAAAGGTGCCATTTGGTGCCCTTTGGCTCAAGGAGATGGAAGCTTCTGGCAGCGGACTTGCGGCTTGCGCGTCCGACAGCAAATTCCATAACCATAATAGGCAGTCCAAGAATTACAAGGAACAGAAGATAGATCAGTACAAATGCTGCGCCGCCGTACTGTCCTGTTATATAAGGGAAGCGCCATACATTGCCGATTCCAATGGCGCAGCCGGCTGAAATGAGAATAAATCCAAGCCGGGATGAAAACTTTTCACGTTCTTTCATGTTGATTTCCTTCCTTTTTTCTATGTATGAATTCTGTGAAAAAATATGGGACAAAAGTCTTTTTTACAGAAGAGCACACCTTTTAACAGTATAAGAATAAAATGGGTTTTCGTCAATAAATATCTTGAAAAAGAAGGGGGAAATGCTAAAATATATAGGATGTACTTAAGGAGTGCCTGAGAGTCAGCTGTTTCGCGCCTATGGCGCTCCCGCAGCTGCCGACCGCAATCGTAATCCGGGCCATCGCCCTACTTACTCATACGGTCTAGCCCGTTCGATATCCAAGAGTTCGCTCGTGCAAGCATGGCTCATTTTTGGCTACCGTACGGGATTTTCATAATAAAATAGTAAATAAGAAGGGAAAACGACATGTTATATATAGGAAATCATACTTCATCATCCAAAGGCTACGCAGCCATGGGACGCCAGATTGTAAAAAATGGCGGCAACACGTTTGCATTTTTTACCAGAAATCCAAGAGGAGGGAATGCCAAAGCTATTGACCCTGCAGATGTGGCGAAGTTTCAGGAGATTGCCAGGGAGCATGAATTCGGCAAAATCGTGGCGCATGCGCCTTATACCTTAAATGCCTGCGCGGCCAAAGAAAATCTGCGGGATTTTGCCAGAAATACTTTTTCGGATGATCTGAAACGCATGGAAGCCACACCAGGAAATTATTATAATTTCCATCCAGGCAGCCATGTGGGACAGGGAATAGAGGTTGGAATTCAGAAGATTGCAGAAGTGCTGAATGCAGTTCTTACTGAAGAACAGACCACTACAGTTCTTCTTGAAACCATGGCTGGAAAAGGCTCTGAGGTGGGAAGCCATTTCCAGGAGCTTCGTGCCATCATGGACCTTGTAGAAAAACGCGATAAACTTGGAATCTGCCTGGATACCTGCCATGTGTGGGATGGTGGCTACGATATTGTAAACGACCTGGACGGTGTCTTAACTGAATTCGACCGCATCATCGGTCTCGACCACTTAAAAGCCATCCACCTGAACGACAGCCTCAACCCTCTTGGCAGTCACAAAGACCGCCACGCCAGAATCGGGGAAGGCCAGATGGGTCTTGATGCCCTTGTCCGTGTCATCCGGCACCCGGCATTGGAGGGTAAGCCTTTTATTCTGGAAACGCCTAATGATGATGAGGGTTGGACAAGAGAAATTGCACTTCTTAGGGAAAGATATTCAGAATAAATTGCTATTTAGT
>ENA-UOJL01000692-UOJL01000692.1-human-gut-metagenome-genome-assembly--contig:-P47-NODE-692-length-45348-cov-15.961804_pt1 | contig 45348 bp, 53 predicted proteins | sample MGYA00242347_ERZ723894 | MGnify/ENA metagenome assembly ERZ723894
GACTGCGGAAGACCTCTCATGGTGAAGGCAGCGGTCGTGGAACCAAGAATCCCCCGGATTTATCCGTGGGGAGTGTCAAGTTATTCGTTAAGACTCTGATTGTTCTCGCAGTTGTATTGATCGTATTTGCCACAATTGCAATTGCTTGCTACGGCATGATGAAAAAGAACCTGGCAAATCAAGCAATGCGGGAAGTAGGGACGGTTGTAGGTCAGTTTCCATCGAAGATCCCATTTCTTGCGAGAAATCATATCATGCTGACAAGAAAGGGACGGCCATACTATGCATTTAGCCAACCCATGTTCAATAGAAATCTTTTCAGGATCGGAGCCAGAGTCCCTGTCGCAATGCAGTCAGTCAAAGTTCATGGGGAAAAGGTACAAATCGCCTATATTCTGCAAAAATCAAGACATTTGGCATGGAGGTGAAAACGATTGATCAGCCAGACATATGGCCGGGTGACCATGGATCAGATCGCAGAGATTTTGATCGATCGGGCAAAGAAGGACCCGGCCGGAGAATATAACCTTGTCATTGGTACAGACAGCCAGAACTTTGATTACACAAAGGTGGTTGTTGTGATTGCTCTACATCATGTGGGGAAGGGAGGCCTGTTTTTCTACGAGATCAAGAAGGTGAAACGGATCTCCGATATTCGTCAAAAGCTCTATTTCGAGACGAATTTGAGCCTGGAATGCGCAAAAGAGCTGATCGATGCTCTGGAGAGGCAGTCTGCTGTTCAACGTGTTGACTTCAAGAAGCTCTTCAATTTCTCGATCCATGTCGACGCTGGAGAGAATGGTCCAACACAGAAACTGATCCCCGAGTTGGTTGGCTGGATCCGGGCCTGCGGGTATAAAGCTGCTGTGAAGCCCAATTCCTATGCAGCCAGCAGCATTGCGGACACTCTGAGTAAATAAGATTTCCCTCTCTGAAAATAGTTCAGAGAGGTTTTTTAGCATATAACAAGACAACTTTAAAGAGGAAAAATAAAACAGGAGGTTTTGAAAAATGAATCAGGAATTTATTTTTGTGAATGGGATCTACTTCACTGTGGTTCTCGGGAAAAATCTGATCGACAGTGATGCGGACGTGATCGCTCACCAGACAAATTGCCTTGGCATTATGGGGTCTGGCGTTGCGGTGGCGATTAAGAGAAAATGGCCGGAGGTGTTTCGAGAGTACCGGTTCTATTGTCACGATGAAGAGCCTCTGGGAACAACGCAGCTGGTCAAGATCTCTGAGAGCCAGTACGTCGCAAATGTATTTGGTCAGTACTCTATTGGCCGGGAGCAGCGCCAGACGAACTATGACGCCCTCAAAACAGCTCTGCAGTCGCTCAAAAATCAGATGCAGGCTCTGAACCTGAAATCCGTTGCATTCCCTGTCTATATGGGAGCTGCCCGTGGCGGCGGCAGCTGGGAATTTATTTTGAATATGATCCTGGAAGTTTTCAAATTTTCAGGGGTCAGTATCGAGCTGGATGCCTATTGGGGAGCGGATGCAGAAGATCATTTTCTGGAAACAGTCCGCATTCTGTCGGCTGCGGAAAGTCTCACAGAGGATCCCTGAAAAAATTGCCCTTGAAAAGGGGCAATTTTTTGTTTCTCCTTAAAAATTTTCTGCATTTGCATATAACAGGTTAACCTTTGAAAGGACCAAAAGACCTAAAAGGAAATAAAATTTAAGGAGATCAAAAAAATGAAAAAGAATTCTTCTACCGCTGCTACTACTACAACTACCTCCAAGATGGTGGGCCAGGAAATCATGGTGACGCCGGAAATGGCGCAGCAGTTCCTGGATACCCAGGACAACAACCGTCATGTTAGCCCAAAGCATGTCAGGGAAATTGCTCTCAATATGCTGAAGGGTTCCTGGCGGAGAAGCCCGCAGCCCATTTGCTTTGATGTGAATGGGAAGTTGATCGATGGTCAGCATCGAATGCTGGCATTGATCATGGCAAATTTGACTTTGCCGTTCTTTGTGGTCCGGAACGTTCCTGTCGAATCTGCAGATCACATCGACTGCGGCCGCCCCCGGAACATCCTGGATCGGCTGAAGATCGGACACAAAGAGTTGTTCTGGATCAGCCAGAGCGATACCAGCATTGCCAACATCCTGAGCTACTGCTGGAGAAGCATGATGCCGACTCAGGACGAGAAGGCGAAGTGGCTCCTGCAGCACCAGGAGGCCCTGATGTGGATCGACTCCACGTACACGGCCCGTGAACATGGCTTCCGTAAGGCGGCCATTCGGGCTGCGATTATGGAGGCCTATGAGAACGGAGTCGATCAGCAGCTGCTGATTGATCTGTGCAACATCATGGCGGATCCCGGCCAGGTTGCCAAGAGCGGCGATCTGGCGGAGCAGAACTTCCACCAGCTGCGGAACTACCTGGTTGCCCGGGCTGTGCGGTTCAATGCCGGCGGTGGGGAAAACAAGACCGTCTTCAAGATCGTCGGTCAGGCGATCTATGAAACGATCAATGGAGAAAAGCTCTCCAACCTCGACCAGACGGAGCGGTTCCCGTTCAAGGTCGTTGGGATCGATGGAGATGAGGTTTATTCTCCGAGCCTCTTCTATATGAAGAAGAAGGGGACGAGCAAGACAGGAAAGGTCAAGAAAACTCCTAAGACCAATCCCTGAAACTTGAGCAAAAAGCCGGCATCAGCCGGCTTTTTGTTTATATAAAGCAAGAAGAATAGAAGCCCGGCCATTTGGCCGGACTCTTCCATTATTCAAATCCTTTTGCCTTGTACTGCTCCTCAATACGAGGCGTATCTGGGATCAGATCATAGCTGCCACAGGAAGGGCAGGTCTCTGCATCCTCAGGGATTTGCCGCCTTTTGCACTTGCCGCATTTGAGCATGGGAATCGTTTTTTCATAGAATACAGGGCTTGCAGGCCCATCCATATCATGAAAAATTTCATTGACGGTCTCTTTCTCACTCATCAAGATTTCCTCCCCAATATTCCTAGCAATGTTCCATAACGTACACAATCGCCATACAAAATGGCTGGAATGCACCATCCTCGTCCTTGTTTTGATAGAAATGGATCAAGGCATCTTTATTTTCCGGGAAATCATCATCAAAAAAACCAGAGATACAGATAGCAGATGCCCGATGCCGCCGCAATGCAAAACTGTCCAGATTTGCGGCCTGGATCATATTTTTTGCTTTTTGATCTTTTCCATCAATTTTACCATCCGGTGAATATGTAAAGGAATGATCTGCTGCGGGATCAGCTGGGGAAAGTAATTGATCTGCATCTGTATCTGCTTTGTACCGGCCGCAGTGATCACCAGAAAAATGTTCTCCTTCACAGGACAGGAACAGATTTTCATATCCCAGTTCAACATCTTGATTTGGATATTGCCCCGGATTGTGTCTGGCCGCCGCCCTTGGAATAAAGTGCTCCAGATGATACGATCCAAAATCGATCTTTGCCATACAGTAGCAACAGAGATATCCCTGTTCTTTCAGCAGATGCAGGGCTAACTGGTGTTTTGGGTCTCCAACGAGATCCCTATATTCTGGGTTTCGGCCATGTTCTGCTTCAAAGTCACGTTTCCATTGTTCAAAAAAGGCCGGAGATGAACGCTTGTCGATCCATTTCATTTTTTCTTGCCTCAAAATCAAAGTCCAGATTTTGCTCGACGAATCAAGATCGTTGCCTTTGTGATTGCGGGGTCTTTTCCGTTTGTGAGAGCATAAAGCTCTTTAACAAGAGAAGAGGCTTTGTCGTAGTCTTTCTCTTCGATTGCGGCAAAGATCTTTCCCTCAAGTTCTGTGACATGCATGTCCACAGATGGCGTATCCATCATATCCTCCAGAATCAGGTTGCTGTCATAGTATCCCTGTTGCATTTGATCGATCTTGATTTTGGTGGGATCGGACTCTTCTCTGGTCAAAAGGAAGAGGTTGAAATCCGCAGGAATTTCACCCAGGACCTGAGGTGAATGAGTTGTGACAATAAACTGGATGTTGGGGAACGTCTCATGTAAAAGTGGAAGGATCTTTCTCTGCCAGGATGGGTGCATGTGAAGCTCGATCTCATCGATCAGAACGATCCCGCCGCCCTGCAGAGGTTCTTTGGAATGCGGATTTGCGAGGGCGAGACGCCGGGCAAGATCTCCCAACATCGCAAGGATGCACTTTTCCCCATCAGAGAGCTGCTCAATATTCAGCGTCTGCCCGTTCTTATTGGCACACATCTGAAGTCTGGGCCGGCGGCTGATCCGTAGATCATTCAGCTCCGGCAGCATTTTATAAATGGCTTCCTTAACCGCATTCAAAGCAGGATCTGTATAAGAGAGATCCTGCAATGCATTTTTTTGCTCGTTCTCAATATCCTCCTGATTCCTGAACCATTCAAAGAATGTTCTGAAATCTGTTTTGGATTCGATCGCATTCTGGAAGGCCTCGAGACGGCCAAATTCATGAGTTTTTCTGATCCGCAGCGGAACATCGAATACCGCCCGATTGATGCCATAAAAAGCAAAAACAGGCATCATCGCTGTTTCAGTTTCCTCAGTCAGATAAAGATTTGTAAAGGTCTCCCGAAACTTTTGCAGATCATCCTTTTTCATATGAAGAATGTTACTGCCCTTGTTATAGCTGAATCCATATCGAAGTTTTTCTTGATTTTCAAAAGAAAACTGCCCGTACAACCTCGCCTGACTTGAACCAAATCTCACATCGTCTCTCGTAAGAGAAATCTGCTGCCGGAATTGGTTTGCAGCAATCCGATTGATGATATGGGCAAAGAGCAGATTGATCCCACGGAGAAAACTGCTTTTTCCAGCGCCGTTAATTCCGAAGAATACGGTACTTTTCCCCTGCAAATCAAGTAATGCAGAATCGATGCCACGATAGTTTTCCAAAAACAACTGCTCCAATTGCATCGTTCCAGCTCCCATCGTCGTATTTCCTCCTTATCTTATCATGATTTTACGCTGGTTTCCAGCTTAATATACGATTCCTGATCAATTCTATCCTGAAAAAGGATTGGTTTATTATATGCAAAAAGAATTGATTTTTTGAGACCTTGGAAACAGAACCCATTTACAAAGATATGGGCCATCTGTTATACTTGCAGTAAAATAGGGGGTCAGATATATGGATCAAATCAAATTGTTCCCAGAAGAGGAAAAGATCAGGATCGACAATCCCAATCAACATGGAATAGAGTCTTACCCGGGACTAAAAGAGAAGGCACGGGAGCTGTTAGAACTTTTAGCAGCTGCTCAAAACCTGCCACAGGAAATCTCCGTTGATTTTGAGACCAACACAGCAACTGTGACATATTCGATTAAAGCTCTTGAAAAGAAATCTCTTCTAAGAGCTGTAGGATATGAAGAAGCAGATATGAGCAATGTTGTAGATCTCGTTAATGCTTACATCAACGGCCAAATTTCTGAGATTCATTTTTCGCAGATGCTGGATATGGAAGGAGCAAGCAACGAACCGGATCAAGCTGTCAAGGAATTTCTGAAACGCCTAAAAGAACAGGAAGACGATCAAGATTAAATCAAAAACCATTCAAAAAAGCCCTCTGCCATTGGCAGGGGGCTTTTGCTTTAGATATTAGCATTAGCAAAACCCTGTTTTGCGTTCTCGCCCAACCGAGCCCTATCAACCGGAATCACAAAATTAGAGCGAATTTCATAGGCTCTTGCACATTTTTAGAGCGACTTTTCAAGCTGCCCGCACAAAATCAGAAAAATCCGCACTTGGGAAGGGGCCACAGAAGAGCCTGCATATAATTGAAAAAACACAAAAGGAGAAGTTCTGATGGACAAGAGCAAGCTGGCAAAACATATTTGTGAGAGGTATGGAATTAAGTGGGATGAGGAGGCGACCGTTCCCTGTGTGAAGGGCGTCCCTGTGACAAATGGAGATGTCATGAGAGCTTTTGCATCTGATGAAGAGGTGTCTAAGGCCTCGGACAAGATCATCTTGGAGAACAAAGAAGCCTATATGGCAATTGCAAATACGAAAGGAGAAAACAAGATGAGGAGAATTTTTCTGGAGAAATTGAATGAAAGGGAAGGGAGCCTCTACTATGATCAGATCCTGTTTGATGGGCCGCACCCCATGCTTTTCACTTGCATCAGCGAGCAGGAGAATCTATTTCTTGTATCACGATGCAGCTCTGATCGCAACAGCACAGAATGGCTTGTGAGCCGTGTTCCTGAGGCGGCGGTAATTGCAATGCTGCAGGATCGGATCACGGTCCGAGAGGCCTTTCTCAATGGAACACAAGGGCTGTTCCTGGTGTCTCATCCTGCAGGCACTGATAAGCCAGTGGTCATGGCGGTCTCTAAGGAAATGGTTCCACAGGAAGTGCTGCCAACAACGGGAGAGTACTTGGATGCTGATGAGCATGAGTATGACGAAGAGATCGAGGAACTGAAGGAGAGAATGAAAGCAGAAAAGTGAAAAATAAAGATGCCGCCCCTTTTAGGGAGCGGCAGTGTTTTTATACAGTGGGAAGATAGCAGTTCTTTTTGATTTTATCTGGGATCTTCCATGGATTAACGAATTGGGTTTCTTCACAATAGTCTGTCCATCCAGCCAGCAGCCAATTCAGGATACCTGATAGCTCAGAGTCGATGTATCGATCAAACATTGAATGCTCTATTACGGACTGGTTTGCATATAATACAGCAAAACAGAAAGGAGAAAAGGGTATGGATACAAAACTTAGAGATGCTGCTTTTGGCCTGGCTGTGGGGGATGCGCTGGGTGTTCCTTTTGAGTTTCAGGCAAGGGACTCTTTCACATGCTCAGGAATGGCCTCAGGAGGCCACCACAGGCAGCCGAAGGGTACATGGTCTGATGATACCAGCCTTACCCTTGCGACCTGTTACAGCCTAAAAGAATTTGGGAGAATAGACCTGGATTACATGATGAGATGTTTTCGAGCCTGGCTGTGGTACGGAAAATTTGCAATCAACAAAAATGTCTTCGATGTGGGAGGCACCTGTGCCCTGGCGATCAATATGGGACATGGGCTGCAAAGAGAAGACCGGCAGGGGAATGGTTCTCTCATGCGAATCCTCCCACTGGCCTTTCTCCCAGATGTCACAGATCAGGAAATCGAAGCTGTATCAGCTCTGACACATGATAGCACGGTTTGCAAAAGCGCCTGTGTTTTGTATGTACGAATCGCAAAAGATCTCTTGAATGGAGTTTCACTGGAAAAATCGATTTCGGATAGAGTATCTGCTGAAAGTCCATTTGCCAATCTGCTTCAGTTGAAAGACAAAAAAGAGAGCGAGATCAGCAGCTCCGGACATGTCTTGAGTACACTGGAAGCGGCTCTGTGGTGTTTGGAAAACACAGAGAATTACAGAGGTTGTGTATTGAAGGCGGTGAACCTGGGGGATGATACAGACACCGTTGCGGCTGTTGCCGGCGGGTTGGCTGGGATCTTGTATGGCGAGAAGAGCATCCCGAGAGAATGGATCTGGCAGCTGCGAGGAAAAAAGATCATCAAGGAGTGTCTGTTTTAAGAAACAACAACGGCCGGGGATTTCCCCGGCCGCTTCTGCTATCAGAGAAGCTTTTCTGCGTCTTCTCTGGTATAGGTTACATTGTCCCGTGTGATTTTGATGGAACCCAGATCCAAATGCTCAAGAGCATCCGGAGCGATCACAACAGCGGTCCCTTCCCAGGTATACCCCTGGTCAGTGAAAGGCTCTCTGAAAGTGACATCCAGAACTTTCACAAGGGCTTGATCCAATTGCCCATGCTGAAAAAGCGGAAGCGGCCTTCCATGAGAGACGCTGCCTTCATGGGAATCATGCGGGAGACGCTGCTTCAGCGGCTTCGGAAGGAACTGCCGATCCCGGTTGTTGAGACGAAGGGTTACATTACCAAGTACACTCGGACAGAGCTGTTGAAGCTGAATAAAACCCATGCGAATGATGCCCTGGCAATTGCCCAGGGAAAGCATGGGTTTGGGGTCACTGAAATTACCGTGATCCCACAGCAGAAGCGGATTTATGGGATAAAGCCCGTGCGGCACCATAACCGGCAGCTGCATAAGACAACCATTCTCAAGGGAGGCCTTCGGAAGAGCAACCAGGCCCCTAAATATGTGAAGGGGTTCCGGCTGTTCGATAAGGTGCTCTTTAAAGGGACTGAGTGCTTTATCTGGGGCCGGCGGAGCAGCGGAAGTTTCCTGTTGAAACAGCTAGATGGGACAAAAGTAAAAGACGGAGTAGGTTTCAAAAAGCTGACTCTGTTGGAAAGAAGTTCTTGCTATTTGATAATGTAAATATACAGGTGACCCTTCATTGGAATACCTGGGATATATATAAATTAAGCGTCCGAGGATAGTTTCTTCGGACGCTTTTTATGCAAGTGGACCAGCCCCTGAGAAGAGCCGGTCCACTGATAAAATTTATATTGGTTTAGTTGTAGGTGCCGAGGCTGGAATCCAAATTTCCGAAGAACTGGACGCAAACCCAGGTCCCGTTTGTAGTCTTAGCAACGCCAATTCCAATATTATCATAACGATCCGCAATCATAGTTGCCAAGTGGCCAGAAGAATTTTCCCAATTATCAACAGCGGTCTGTGCCACATTCGAATCATCCGCATAGAATCCAGTTAAATTTGATCCACCGCTATAGGAAACTCCTGCAGCTCTAAGCATCTCAGCTTCCATTTTTGTATCATGTCCACTCCAAAAAGATCCGGTCTTCGCATACTCCTCCGCCGCCATCTGTGCAGCATTCATCAGGGCATCATCAGTAGGCAGTGCTGCAACGCCATTCTCCTGGCGAACCTCATTGGTCAGGCGGACGATCTCCTCTCGGATGTCCATATTGGTGGTATCCCCAGTCCCGGATCCGGTGTTGCCGGTGTTTCCGCCAGTAGAGCTGGAGCTGCTGGTCACAGTCACATTGACAGTAGCCAGCACCGTAGTGAAGTCATTACCAGAGAGGAACTGCAGGGTGACATCAGAAGCTACATTACCAACGATTGCGAAGGCGTTTTTGCTGAAATCTTTTTCAACAGTGGCAACACGCTTACCATCGACGAACTTGTTGTTATCGAAAGAACTCCAGGCCTCACCCAGTTGATCATTCAGGTACACCTTTTCACCGACGCCGATCTCAACCTTATAGGTGCCGCCTCTCTTCAGAGTCAGGGTATCGCCAGCGGTGTACACGTCCTTATTGGAAGTGCTGGGGGTGCTGGGAGTCTCCTCCTCCGGCTCCTCGACCACGCTGCCGGGGTTGGCGATCTTCGTGTCATAGCGGTACAGCATAGCCGCCACGTGAGACCGCTTGATCGCACCGAAGGGGTTCATCTTGGAAGCAGAGGTGCCATTCAGAATACCAGCGGGAACGGCCCAATTGACCATTGCGGTCTTGATCTCGTCGCTCACGCCCACCATGTCGGTGAAGGGGTTATCCGCATTCTTGTCCACTTCAGCCTTTCCGTTGAGCACGGCGAAGTTGTACAGCATCACAGCAAACTCGCTGCGGGTGATGCCCTCATCGGGGTTCAGAGCAGTGGCATTCAGCTTGTCGTCCATGAAAATGTCGTTCTGCTTTGCCCAGGTCACAGCATCTGCATAGTAGCGATCGGAAGAGACATCTGTGTAGCCGCTGGTGCCGGAGACATCAGGGGAGCCGGCATAGCGGTACAGAACAGCCGCCAGCTGGCCACGCTTCATCTGGGACTCAGGGGAGAAAGTCGTGGCAGTAGTGCCGTTGAACAGCCCCTTGTCCACGACATACTGGATCTCGTCATAAGCCCAGTAGCTGGACGGGACATCCGTGAAATTGGTGGCGGCAAAGCTCAGGATGCCGACACACAGGCTGGCCACCATGGAGACGACCAGCAGAATGGATAGCGTTCTCTTGTTCATATATATCAGATCCTTTTTGCAAAGAGACCCAGCTCTTTCTGAACTGGGTCTCTTGATTCATAGATTGTTCTGTTAGTTGTAGGTGCCGAGAGATGAGCTCTTCAGGCCGAAGAACTGAACAGCAACCCAGGTGTTTCCATTTCTTGCTACACCTACACCAATATTGTCACGGTCACTGATCATCGTTTTAAAATGGCCAGAAGAGTTAACCCAAATATCCACAGCTTCCTGTGCATATTGATCTTCTCCACCCAAGTATCCTCCACTGAGAAGATTAGAGCCTCCACCATAAGAAATCCCAGCAGATCTCCGCATCTCGGTCTCCATCTTCATATCATGGCCATTCACATAAGATCCGGTTCTCAGATACTCTTCTGCAGCCATCTGAGCTGCATTCATCAGAGCATCATCCATAGGCAGTGCCGCAACACCGTTCTCCTCACGAACCTCATTGGTCAGACGAACGATCTCCTCCCGGATATCCATGTAGTCATCCAGATCCCCAGTCCCGGAACCAGTGTTGCTGGTGTTTCCGCCAGTAGAGCTGGAGCCGTTGGTCACAGTCACATTGACAGTAGCCAGCACAGTGGTAAAGTCATTACCAGAGAGGAACTGCAGGGTGACATCAGAGGCTACGTTACCCACGATCATAAAGGCGTTTTTGCTGGAATCTCTTTCAACAGTTGCAACACGCTTACCGTCGACGAACTTGTTGTTATCGAAAGAACTCCAGGCCTCACCCAGCTGATCATTCAGATAAACCTTTTCACCGACGCCGATCTCAACCTTATAGGTGCCGCCTCTCTTCAGAGTCAGGGTATCGCCAGCGGTGTACACGTCCTTATTGGAAGTGCTGGGGGTGCTGGGAGTCTCCTCCTCCGGCTCCTCGACTACACTGCCGGGATTGGCGATCTTCGTGTCATAGCGGTACAGCATAGCAGCCACATGAGACCGCTTGATCGCACCAAAAGGATTCATAGTGCTGCCAGAAGTACCATTCAGGATACCAGCGGGAACAGCCCAGTTGACCATAGCAGTTTTGATCTCATTGCTGACATTCTTCATATCAGTGAAGGGGTTACTTGCATTGTTATCAACGTCAGCCTTGCCGTTGAGCACAGCAAAGTTGTACAGCATAACAGCAAACTCGCTGCGGGTGATGCCCTCATCGGGGTTCAGAGCAGTGGCATTCAGCTTGTCGTCCATGAAAATGTCGTTCTGCTTTGCCCAGGTCACAGCATCTGCATAGTAGCGATCGGAAGAGACATCTGTGTAGCCGCTGGTGCCGGAGACATCAGGGGAGCCGGCATAGCGGTACAGAACAGCCGCCAGCTGGCCACGCTTCATCTGGGACTCAGGGGAGAAAGTCGTGGCAGTAGTGCCGTTGAACAGCCCCTTGTCCACGACATACTGGATCTCGTCATAAGCCCAGTAGCTGGACGGGACATCCGTGAAATTGGTGGCGGCAAAGCTCAGGATGCCGACACACAGGCTGGCCACCATGGAGACGACCAGCAGAATGGATAGCGTTCTCTTGTTCTTCATTGTTTTACAATCCTCCTAATAAATATATTTTGAATGTTGCATCCGTACAACATGATTTCCAGCTCTTCCTGGAATCTGTTATATTATATGCAAAGCATCAAAAAATTATTATCATGTTTGCGATAATCTTTTTTTGATGCTTCATTTATATTATATGCAAAATTAAAATGTAGTTATAGGGATAGAACAAATAGAGCTTCCTACAAAAGAATACTACTAAAAGCAAAATTTATCAAGAAGAACAAGTGCAGTTTTAGGAAACTAACCGTGCCACGAACGAAAAAAACGCCTATTATGAATATCATTACAGTGGCGGGGACGCCTTCACAGAGCAGAAGGGGAGAACAGCAGGTATAGGATTCTCTGCCATCTTTCTTATTTCCTACAGTCCTACTTACGGCTTCTGTTTCTTATACTTAACCCAATTCTTTTTTGTTCCATTTTCAAATAGTCCAACTTATGCAAGACCTGTGGATTTCCAGGTCTTTCTTTTTTTGCCTTTTGCCTGATTCTCTTTAATTGCTATTCTTTTGCCATTCCAATGCTGATAAAACTTTGCCCCTTTTGCATATAACATAACATCCAACAACGGAACGCCCAAAGACAGACTATGGGAGTTCCGTATATGGATGAAATTTTTTGAAAAGGAGGATAAAACCAAATTGAATGTCAAAGCAAAAATGGGTAAGAGGGTTCTATCATTCATGCTGGCACTGCTGTGCTTCGTGAGTGTGGTTCCTACCACAGCCTTTGCTGCTGATTCTATGCCCAGCACAATCACGTTGCAGAATGCAACTTTCACGGGAAACTATTCCTCAGCCAGTTTTTCTGGAAGTGTTGGTTTGCACAAGATGACAATGAACCTTGGTTCCCTTGGTAATCATGTGGGTTTCTGTGCAGATCATGGTAAGGGCATGACTTCCAATCATGCCGGCCAGCCCTGGAACAATCCTCAACCGGTGAGTAACGATGTCATCAATTTGATGCTCGGTTATTATTACACCCATGAGGAAGCCATTTACAATGACGAGTGCATTGCAAAGGGCCTGAATTGGACTTGGGCTGGTAATGAGCCTTATGCTACATTCATGAATGCCTGGGTGCAGGCTGTGTGCTGGAGAGCCCTGGGACAGGGTACTGCTATCGGCGGTAATGTGGCAGAGGCTATCGCAACCGAATTGATGTACGTGGTCAATGCTTACAGCGGCTCCCATGATACCGACATTTACACCGATAAGGTTGCGGGGACTTCCAACACTTATATGAATGTTGCCCAGACAATCGTGGATAACCCCGACGCCTGGTGTGATGTTGAAGTGTATCGGTATGATTACGCTGGCGGCACTGTGAGTGGCCGTGATCCTAGTACGATCCAGGGAATGCTGGTGGGAGTGCCGAAGATGACCCCAACTCCAGAAGAAAACTACGAAGTTACTGTTAAGAAGGTCGACGCATCCAACCCCAATAAGGGGCTTCCTGGCGCTCAGTTCACTATCAGTAAGACAGATGGATCTTATACCGCAAATGGTGTAACTGGTCAGGATGGAACCTACACTTTTACTGATCTCTCTGCCGGCACCTATGCCATTACAGAGACGAAGGCTCCGGATGGGTACAGCATCGACACTCCGGAACCCCAGTATGTGTCTGTTCCGCAGACAAAAGAGGTTGAGGTTGTCTTCACAGATACCCCTGAGATCACCGCTTCCGGTTCCATTCGGAAAGTCGATGCGGACAATCCCACCAGAGGCCTTGCCGGTGCCACGATCAAGATCACTGGTATCGACAATGACTTCGGTGAGTTCGAGTATCAGACGGTCGAGGGCGGCGCTCTGGAAGGTGTGCCCTGGGAGACGATGCCCATCGGCTCCTATGTCGCAGAAGAGGTGGGTGCCCCGGAGGGATACATTCTCCCGAATCCCCATGAGAAAAAGACCTTCTATTGGGATGGCAAGAACGATGTGAAGCTGGTGTTCCAGAATGATGCCAGAGTCAAGGTCCAGCTGGTGAAGCAGGACCCCGATGGCACGCCTCTGGAGGGTGCAGTCTTCAATGTTCTGAAAGACGGTCAGATCATTGCCACTGAGGCAACCAAGCCCGACGGCACGATCACCATTGCCGGTATCGAAGAGGGCTACTACGAGTTTGTCGAGGTTGAGCCTCCCACCGGCTATGAGAAGATGCTCTGGCCCGTAGGCGTCTATGTGAATCCTGCTGAAATTGAGGGCGTAAAGACCATTCAGGTCACTGCTGTCAACTATCAGCGGCACAACATCAAGATCATCAAGACTGATGCCATGACGAAGAAGCCGGTTGAGGGTGTCACCTTCAAGTACTACTGGAACAACAGTTACCAGGGTACAACGGCTCCTACCGACGCAAACGGTGAGATCATCATCGACAATCTGCAGACCGGCACCTACAAGTTCGTTGAGAACCAGCCGGCCCCGGGCTATGCGGCCAATCCTCAGGAGTACAGCATCTATGTAAACTGTGAGGATGAGTCTCAGAACCTGACGCATGAGATCGAGGTTGTGAACTACCACCTGAAGAAGGTACAGCTCATCAAGCTTGATCCCGAATCTAATGAACCCGTTGAAGGTGTTCGCTTCCAGTATTGGAAGGACGGACAGTACTTGGGAATTACGGAGCCCACCGATGAAAACGGCGAGATCCTGATTCCTGATTTGGACACTGGCCTGTACGTGTTCAAAGAGTACTCTGGTCCGCCCGACTATACGATCAATCCAGAGGACTATGAGATCTATGTGGATGTCAAGGATCTTTCCAAGGACATTTTCACGCTGGATATCGTCAACTATGAGAAGCGGACTCTGATCATTGAGAAGCTCGACGCAGTGACTGGAAAGCGGCTGGAAGGAGCCAAGTTCCGTGTCACTTCCGAAGATCTGAACTATGACGAGACTTACACCACTGATGCCACTGGTACGATTGTTCTGGAACACGTCCGTGATGGCACGTATGTGATCGAAGAGATCAAGGCCCCTGATGGCTATATTCTCCCCGAAGGCACCGCCGCAACACAGACAGTCGTCCTGAACCCTGGCAGTGAGAACACTGTAACAGTCACCTTCAAGGATGCACCCAAAACTGCGATTGCCATCTACAAGACGGATTCTGTCACAGGGGAGCCTCTGGAGGGGGCAAAGTTCGAGGTGTCCACGGTCGCTGGCCGGATCATCGGCTACTACACCACAGATGCCGCAGGTACGGCCTACACAACCCGTTTGGAGCCGGGCGTGTACGTCGTGAAAGAAGTCGTTGCGCCGGATGGCTATGAGCTGGATCCCACTCCGCAGAACGCCATTGTGGGCACCAACGACGCCGAGCTGCTCCACTTCACCAATACCCCCAAGACCACCATCACGATCACAAAGGTGGATGCCAATACAGGCAAGCCCCTGCAGGGAGCCACCTTCGTTGTGAAAGATGTGAATGGCCTTTGCGCAACCACTGAGGGCACCTATACCACCGGTCCCGACGGCAGCGTCACCACGAGTCCTGTGCCTGTGGGCAAGTACTATGTATATGAGCTGTCCGCACCTGATGGATATGCCCTGAATCCCGATCCCACCTGTGTCTGGGTTGTGGCTGGAGAGCAGAACAACGCCATCGTGAAGAACGTGGAACTGGGTTCTATTTCCATTCTGAAGTCCGACACCAACAACAAGCCCATTGCCGGCTGCGTGTTCAAGGTGGAGACCGCTGACGGCGGATACATCGGTCAGTTTACGACAGATGGTTCCGGTGAGGCTCTTGTTCCTCATCTGGAGGCCGGTACGTACATTGTGACTGAGATCCGTGCGTTGGAGGGCTATGAGATCGATCCGACTCCTCAGACCGTAGTGGTCAAGGACGGCCAGATCTCTCAGGTCACCTTCATGGATGCAAAGAAGGGCGGACTGATCATCCATCTGCAGGACGAGGCTGACGGCAGCGATCTGGCTGATGGCCAGTTCCAGATCACCCGCTGCGTGGACAATACCATTGTGGCGACTGGTGTGACCGATCAGGCCGGTATCTGGATGGTTGGAAATCTGACCCCCGGCAAGTACATCATCACTCACACCTATGCGGCTCCTGGCTATACCATTGTGGACGAGGAGAAGACCGAGTTCGTGGTTGCCGGAACCAACAAGGATGTGTACTTCAAGGATTCCACCGCAGGACTTGTGGTGGAGCTGGTGGATTCCATTACCCACGAGACCTTGAAGAGCGGACGTTTCCAGGTCACTCGCAACAGCGATAACATTGTGATTGGCGAGTATGAGACGGATGTGGATGGACTGGCTCTGGTGAGCCGGTTGACTCCCGGCATGTACACTGTGGAATGCCTCTATGTGCCTGATGGCTATGTGCTGGATGGCGAGGACTCCCAGCTGACCCATGTGAAGGCGAACGAGACCGCCCATGTGACGTTCTACGCAACGCCGATCGCCGGTATCACGATCCACAGCGTTGATCGGGATACGAAGGAGCCTCTGGCCGGAACAAAGTTTGAGGTTTGGCACCAGAACGGTGAGTTGGTCGACACCTATACGACTGATACCACCGGAACGGTTCAGACCAACAAGCTGGCCCCTGGTTTCTATGTGATCAAGCAGATTTATGCTGAGAACAATTACACTCCTGTTATTGCCGAGATGACCGTTGAGGTCAAGGCTGGCGTCCCCGTCATTCAGACCTTTGAGAGCGTGTCCACCTGCACACTGAAGATCGTTGCTCTGGACCAGAACGACAAGTATCTCAGCGGCATGAAAGTGACCGTGACCAAGCAGAATGGCGAGTATGTTGGTGAGTACATCACCGGCATTGACGGCAGCGTAACGATCAATGACATTGCCAGCGGCTATTACGTCGTGAAAGAGACCGAGGCCCCGGAGGGCTACACGATCAAGACCGAGACGCAGACCGTTCAGGTCGTCACCACGAAGCCCACAGTTGTGAACTTCGAGCATGATGCGATCTATGGCCTGCAGATCCGGACCAGTGTCGGCCAGACTGGAGCGATGGTCTCCGGCGTGAAGTATCAGATCACAAAGCTCAGCGGCGAGAATGTTGGTACTTATACCAGCGACGCCCAGGGCCTGATCTATGTGACGCTGGAACCCGGCACCTATGTGGTGACCCAGATCAGCGTGCCGGATGGCTATACGCTGGATTCCACTTCCCGCAACGTGACTGTGGTTGCCAACAAGGTGACTGTGGAGGAATTCGTTCTGACACAGCTCTCCAGCATCCGGGTCAAGTTCGTGGATGGTGAGAGCAATCGGCCTGTCTACGGCGTGCGTGTTCTGATGAAGGATTCCAATGGCTCCATCGTTGGGGAGTTCACCTCCAACAACGAGGGATACATTGAGATCACCCAGCAGATCGAGGATGGCACCTACACCCTTGAGATGATCTCCGCTCCCGATGGGTACACGGTTGATACCGTGCCGAAGACCATCAAGGTGCTGAATGGCGAAACCACTGAGATCACCTGGAAGTTCTATCAGAACGTGGGTCAGATCCAGATCGTGCTGACCTCTTCCGACTACAACAAACTGACTGGAAAGCCTGCCGGCTCTCCCATTCAGGGTGCTGAGTTCGTGATCATGGATGCCGACACCTATGCGATCATGGATACCATGACCACAGACGTGAACGGTGTGGCGGCCTCTCATGGCCTGCCAATCGGCCGGTACTACGTGAAGCAGTCTGGTGCTGCGGCGTACTACGCTGTATCCACCGAGCAGATCGAAGTGAAGCTGAAGATCGCCAACGATGTGGTTCGGGAAGAGATGACCAATGCCAGCATCAACATTGCGATTGGCTCTGGACTGAAGTCCAACAGCCAGGCAGTGGCCGGCACCACGATCCGGTATGATGTGACCGGCATCAACAACAACTCCGATATGTCTCTGGATAACTTCTACTGGCATATCAAGGTTCCCACGGATGTTGCCCGCATTGGTACTGTGTACACAGGCAACTGGAACAACACTGTGAACTACCGGGTTGAGTATAAGACCAACATGACGGATTACACCGTTCTGGCATCCAACCTGCTGAGTTCCAACCGTTATCAGTACGACCTCTCCTCCACGGCTCTGGGCCTGCAGGCGGGTGAGTACGTGACGGATGTTCGGTTCGTGTTCGGCACCGTTCCCGCTGGATTCAAGCTGGAGCAGAGTCCCGCCATTATGATGTATGTTCTGCCTCAGGTCTACAACGGCTACAAGCTGATTGGACGTGTTGAGGCGGGCGGCCAGTACAATGGCTATTGGTACACTGGAACGTCTCTGTGGACGACAGTGATCCAGTCCGGCTATAAGTACGGCGCATACGGAACGCTTGGCTATGTGGATCCCTCCGCAATGCTGTCCACCGCTGGAACGAACTATCCGACAACCCTGCCTAAGACAGGTTATTAAGCCGGAAAAAGAATACAGCCCTCCATTCTCTGAGTGGGGGGCTGTTCTTAATAAAAAGAAAGGACGCTGTTTTACACAGCGATGGGTAAGTGGTACTATGAAAAGGAGAAGAAAGAACTTTGATGATTCCAAGCCCTCCTGGATCGTAGAGCGAAACAAGTCGGGGCGAAAGGCAGCTGAGTTGATCTATCCATGTTTGGACCTTCCAGACACACCAGAAAACCAGGAACGGGCGAGGGAAGCGCTGGTACAGGCCCGTGAGAGCCTTCGGACGGTGAAACCGCCCCATGCAAACTGGTGGGGAAGAGATCTCATGTATTTGGAAGGGCTTGAAAAAATTTTTATTGCATTGGAGCGCAAAAACTACATTGAAGCATGTGATGAAACATGCGAATACCTAGCCACGTATTGGACGGAGGAAACACACGATGGGCTTATTCTCCTGCTGGAAAAAGCAAAAAAGAGATCTTAATGTATATTGCTGGCAAGTTATGGATCACATCCACTATTATTTGGATTTCAAGAAAACGAATCATCAAGAGAGAATCGCTTTTCTCGAATTTGCCATCAAGGCAGTAGGCCTGGATATAGCGGGGGCATGTATCAGTGAGTTTCTCTGTGAAGAGGTGGATTCCACGAAACTGCTTGGCCTGTTTCCGATTTTGCGTCCCCCAACCCCTTTATCTAAGATAAAAGATTTTTCTACTGATGAGAAAACGGTTGTGACCCTTCCATACGATTGGAGGAAGGCGATCAATGCTGTAATGGATATTCAGCGGGAAGGTTTTCTAAAAGGGGAAAACGATACCAATGGGATTTATATTCCGGAGTTTGATATGGTCATCGTTGTCAATGGCCGGCACCATTTCAGTGCCGCCGCAGCATCCCATAAAAAGCCCGCTGTTTCTGTAGAGGTCTATCCTCTGAAAGAAGTATTTTCGGAGATGAAAGTTTCTCAAGACGGAGCCAACTGGGTAATAGGAGACAAGACATATCCGATCCTGGATGGACGCTTTGCCGTTCTATATCTATTGGCGCAAGAGCTAGATGGCTTGAAGAACAGTTCCCCAACGGATCAAGTAGTGGATCCGCAGCGCCGCATGTAAAGAGCCATGCGAATTGGAGGGAGGAACAGATACAATGTGCGTATTTTCTTGTTGGAAAAAGAAAAAAAGACTGATGAACCCCTACTGCTGGTCAACGATAGACAATATCCATCACTATATGGATTTTAAGAAGGCAACCAAACAGGAGAGAATGGCCTTTCTTGAATTTGCCATCAAAGTGGTTGGAATGGATATAGAGGGATCGTATATTTCTCAATTTATTTATGGAGACATAGAATCGCAGAAACTTCTGAGCCTGTTTCCAATTGACTATTTCACAAAACCGGTATCAGAAATAGAGGACTTTCCCACTACAGGAAAGACTGTTGTGACAATTCCATATGATTGGAGCAAAGCCTATGGAGCCATCCTCGATGTTCAGCGGGAAGGGTTCCGCAAAGAAAAGAATTATACGAACGGGATTTATATACCTGAACTTGATATGGTCATCGTTATCAATGGCAGGCACCATTTCAGCGCAGCCACAGCATTTCATAAGAAGACAGCTGTTTCTGTAAAAGTTTATTCTCTTAAAGATGTTTTTCCGGAGTTGAATGTATCTCAAGACGGAGACAACTGGGTGATGGGAGACAAGACATACCCGATCCAGGATCCCCGATTTGCCGTTCTGTATTTGATGGCGCAAGAGCTGGATAAGCTGAGAAATAGGGAACCTTTCTCTTGCGGTGATGAAAAAACGAAACCTTGCATATAATATAGTATGCAGTACATGTGGAGCAAAATCTCACAAAAAAGCTCCCACCCCCTAAAAGGGAGTAGGAGCAGCACTTTACCTGGGAGTTGCGACCTCCTGGGCGGCAAACGAAAAACACTGTTGCAATCCGTGGACATAGAAGTTCCTTTGGACAGGTTTGCAAAATAAGTCGATTGGGCCCGCAAGATGCCGGTCACAATCCGATCTTATTGAGTGTTTTCAGGACTTCAAGTACGTGAGAAAAGCCCCACACACCTGCTGTCCATATCAAATTTGCGAGGAGCTGTTCTATCACTGCAATGGCGATAGGGTTCCTCAGCAAGCTCTTGAGCGGCCGCCGCTTTTGGCTTTGGGAACGGCCGCTCTTCTTTTTGTTTGTTTGTCCCTTTGTCCTCTTTTTCTTTTTTGCACCTGCAGGTACGATGTAAAATAGCAAAGCAAATGCAAAAACAGTCCATAACAACTGCAAAATAAAATCGCAATCAAACAGCGAAACTTCTAAATACATGGATGCCTCCTTCTGGAGTGACCATGCATCTAAAGCGACTGCCCATGCCTATATTCAGTTGTTTTTCCTGATTTTTTTGTCAGCTGTCTATTAGCGTGGGTTCCTTCAGGTTCGTTCGCCAAAAAGTGCTTGGCTTATTATATGCAAATAGAAAAACCTCCTGAAAACTTCTGCATAAAATAGAAATCCCCTTCCTTTCAATAGGGAAGGGGATTTTTCCTTTCTGTTAACTTTCTTCCTGGAGCCGGTTTTCAAAGATTTTTAGGAGACGGAGGAACAAAGCCTGCTCATCGCAGCTATCAGACAACAAGTGAAATCCATTCAAGATTCCCCGCATTGTATTTAGAGGGTTCAGGGAAATCTTTGTAGACATCTGGCCATTGATGATTCTGCTCACGATACGATAGGGAGCAGTGATCCCGCATTGAAGCTCCATTCCTGGGTCTTTCTGCAAATCCTGAACACGCTTTTTGAAGACCTTGATGGCCTCTCTGGCGAAGGCGTATTCCTCAACCCGATCTGGGTCGATTTCGAGGACTTTTGAAAATTTCCAAAATGGACTGCCGTGCGTGGAAATGTCTTCTTCAAGCACAAGTGCGGACGGCTTTCCGTTGTCTGTTTCAATCATGACCCGATAGTCACGGCTCTCCTCCCAGGCGGAAAATAATCCGGCCATCTGCAGGAGCCGCAGCATTGTTTGGACTGGTTGAATCAGAATTTTTGTATGAGTGGCCCCGTCGCTGTCATAGTCAATGACAACAACAGCATCCTTTAATTCGATATTCTTCATGTTTCAATTTCCTCCTTGGATTTTGCCTTGGACAGGTCATTCCGTAAATTGAAAATGAGATCCTGCAGCTTTTCGGCGCAGTCCTCCACACCAAGGTTGCCTTCGCAAGTGATTCCGTAGTTGTTTTCTCCTTCGGACCAATACAGGTCGCAAGAACCGCATCTGCTCATGAGTTTTTCTCCTTTCTGATTTATTTTCCAATCAATTTTTTGCATTCCATGACTCTCTCAGAACTATCTTCAAAATCTCCCAGAGACTGAAAGAGCCTTGCTGCTTCTTTGTACCGGCCGTCTTCCTGAAACATAACGGCCTGCAGGTAGGTAATGTATCGTCTGGAATTCTGATATGAAGAGGCCTCATCAAACAGTCCGATGGCGTCTTCAAAATTTCCTTCTTCCATCTCTGTTAGAGCCTCTTTATAGATAATCTGACGCTCTGCCCTTGTCTGAAGCGCAGATCCGTACAGAAAAATCAGAAAACTCAAAAAGAGGGCTGCTACGAGGAGCCTTGGAATGAATGTACCTTGGAAGGTCTGCTTGAACTTTTCGATATACCAACGGACCTTCTGTTTTCGCTTTTCCATGTGTACTTTGCCTCCTTAATTTTTTCTATGATATGCAAAAGCACCTCTATCCACAAAGGACAGAGGTGCGTTTTGTTCTCAGTCAATTCTTAGTTGTTTTCAGAGGCCTCTTTTTCGTTTTGGCCTTCTTTTCCAGATATATTCATGAGGGCTTAAAAATGTGAGCTTTTCTGACACCAGAACCTCGGTGGCATCGCCAACTGATGCAGCTCAATTCTGGCAAAATACTTCTCTAATATGTCTACATTATAGCATTTTCTCTTTACAAAGTCAAAATTCACGAAACACTGAAAACAGGCTTCTTTTGCATATAATATATCAGCTATTTGCAAAAGGGGGCACTGTATGCGTCGCTTTTGGAAAGTCTTTGGAACATTATGCCTGGTTGGAGTTTTGACCGGAGCGATGTTCACAGGACTGTTTTTATATTACATCAAAACCAATATCATGGACTCGCCCATTTCAGATATTACTCTATCTGAAGTCCCAGTCAATCTGTCCAGCACAATTTGGTACAAAGACCAGGATACCGTGCAGTATATGCAGTGGGTCCAGCTTGCCACAACAGAGAATCGGATCTGGGTGGAATATGAGAATATTCCGAAAGATTTCGAACACGCTTTTGTGGCAATCGAGGATGAGCGGTTCTATCAGCACCATGGAGTGGACTGGAAGAGAACGATTGCGGCCGCCCTCAATATGTTTACGGATGGAAAGACCTTCGGCGGTTCCACGATCACACAGCAGCTGATCAAGAACATTACAGGAGATAACGAGGTCACGGTCAAGAGAAAACTCCTTGAGATCTGCCGGGCTTTGAAATTGGAAAAGAAATATGACAAGGAAGATATTATCGAGTGGTACATGAACATTATCTTCTTTGGCCATAGCCAGTATGGTATTGGAGCCGCTGCAAAATACTATTTCAACAAGGACGTTTCCTCTTTGACTCTTGCAGAAATGTGCTCGATTGCCGGTATCACAAACAATCCTTCAAAATACAGCCCTTACCTGCATCCAGATAACAATAAGAGCCGGCAGGAGCTGATCTTGGATAAGATGTTGGAACTGGGTTATATAGATGAAGAGACTTGTGAAGCGGCAAAAGCAGAACCACTGCAGTTTTCCGAACATACCGAAAGTCAAAACAATGGTACAGAGGCATATCCGTACTATGTTGACGCAGTGATTGACGATGCGATCTCCTGGTTTGAACAGGAGTACAACGTCTCTGAGAAACAGGCGACTTCCATGCTCTATTATGGGGGATATGATATCTACACCTGCGTCGACATGGATGTCCAAAAAAAGATGGATCAGATTTATCAAGATATCGACCAAATTCCCAAAACTCGTGATGGAAAGCAGCTGCAGTCCAGCATGGTTGTCATCGATCCCTATACCGGAGATATCGTGGGTTTGGAGGGAGGAGTTGGGAAGAAGACGGTTGCCAGAGGGTTGAACTGGGCAACCAGTTCTCTCGGCCGCCGGCCGCCCGGGTCTTCGATCAAGCCGATCGCAGTATATGCTCCTGCTTTTGAGCAAGGAGTTATTACCCCATCCACCATGTTTCTGGATGCGGAAGGCATTCATTTAAAGGGAACGGGCTGGATGCCAAACAACGATGACCGCCGCCATCACGGATATGTCAGCGTCCGCTATGGTGTTGTTCATTCTCTCAATACGATTGCAGCCCAGGTAATGGACCGCCTTACTCCTGCTGCATCTTATGATTTCCTAACGCAAAAATTACATATGGAGCTGGAACCAGATGATCGTAATTATGCTCCGCTTTCCATGGGACAGCTGAGTATCGGAACAACAGCCAGAGAGATGGCTTCGGCCTATACGATTTTCCCGACTGGTGGAACCTATGTGCAGGGCAGGACTTTTTCTGAGATCCGGGATCACAATGGAAACGTGATTTGTGAAAACAAGCCTGTTACAGAACAGGCGATCAATGGCAAGACAGCAAACTGGATGACGGATATTTTGCAGGAAGCCGTTCGCAGCGGAACTGGAACTGGGGCAAGGCTGAACAATATGCCAAGCGCCGGAAAGACAGGAACCACCTCTGACAACAAGGACCGCTGGTTTGTAGGATATACACCATATTATGTCGGGGCGGTTTGGACTGGGTATGAGACTCCGGCAAAGATCAGCGTAAGCGGCAATCCTGCCGCCGCCCTTTGGAAAAAGGTCATGACATCTCTGCATGAGGATCTTCCATATAAAGACTTCGCAAAAGCGGATGAATCCAACGTAAAACCGATCCAGGAAGATCAGCCTGTGGTCCTCCCATACTATGTACAGGGAATCGCAACAGACCAGAATGGTTCCGAGATCGTGCTGTATCAGGAGCAGGTTGGTTCTGGAACAGCGGGGGAGTGGGCATCTGCTGCTCCAAAACAGGTTCCCGGATATCAGGCGACGAGTTCTTCCAGTGTTTCGATCCAGCTCTCCGAGTATAAAGAAAACGTGGTTAGCTACTACTATACGCAAGAGCCGGAGGTCTCTATGCCGGTTACTCCTGAAGAGCCGAAATTACCAGTCTATCCAGATGAAATTGAACCTGTTCCGGATGACGGTATGGGCATGGGACTGATTACGGAACCATGGCAGGAGAATAATCCTGGTGCCTATCAGGATGACTGGCAAAATCAGCCGGTGGATTGGGGCTGGCAGAATGGAAATATCACACTTCCCGAATTTTCTGGGTGATGAAAAACCTATCCTTTTGCATATAACAAAATATGCAGACGCTGAATTTGCATGGATCCTATCAATTTAAGGGCCTCTGCCTATCAGGTAGAGAGAAAGACATCATACGACAAATTTTTGCGAGAAAGGACTTGGATCGTGAATATTACAAACATTCGAATTTTCCCGACTGATGGGACAGCCGCACGGAAGGCCGCTGTTGGAATTGTGGTAGACAATGCGATTGCATTCCACGGTCTTGGAATCGTTGAGAATGGCAATGGCGAGCTGTTTGTGTCTCTGCCTGCCCAGAAGAATGAAGAGACTGGCCGGTATGAAGATGTGTATTTCCACACGATTTCTGCGGAGGCAAGGGCGGAACTGAGCAAGCAGATTTTGGCTGCTTGGGAAAAGGTGAAGGAGAATCCTGACCAGACTTCTTTTGATATGGGAGATCCCTCCGCAGAAATGAAGCTGACCAGTATTCGGATTCGGAAGGGAAAGGATGATCTTCCTGATATGGCTTCTGCCATTTTGGATGATGTGTTTGTCCTGCGCCGGATCCGGATTCGCCAGGATCGAGAGACTGGAGAGTATCGGGTGTTCATGCCTGGCCGTAAGACCCGTGATGGTACTTACCGGGATGTATATCATCCGATCTCAGCGGAGGCCAGAAAGGCGTTGTCTGACGTAATTTTGGCTGCATATAAGGTCTACAAGGACAAGGAGACTTCGGCTGCAGCTGAGTGATCAGCCAATATCAGAATTTTCTCCTAATATTCAGTGTGAAAATGGGGGCTGTGGTTAGAAATAGCCCGGTTCCCTTTTTCAATATATTTGCAACTTTTTTGTGAAAGGAGGAAATGGCGTTAAAGACGCTCTATTCAACAAGATGAAGAAACTGACTCATGTTTTCATGGCGGTCATGACTGCGGTATTGATGATCTCATCAAGTACCGGAGTAACAGCTTTGGCCATGGAAGTCCCTACCAGCGAAGTGTGTCAGGAAGTGAATGGCCGGCAGATTTTGACTCGGGTGTTCACAGTTTCTCCGGATGTTGATCCGTCAACTTTGATCTCAGCTGACTTTGAAAAAGACGGGTTTATCTATACTTTTGACAGCATTATCAAGACGGAGAAAGAATTTTCAGATACAAAGCGGGTCACCAAGAGCTATGATTTTGAGAGCGCTACAAATGATCTCTCTCAGAACATCGCAGAGCTTCCGGCGTATCTGGAGTATGAAGATGACGAAGGGTATGTGGGAGAACTCTATTTGGAGCCCCGCAGTGTAACGACAGAGGCAACGGGATATCACACGACTTCACGGGTTGTAAAATCAGAAGTCACGTACCCCAATCTGGAGTACAATGATCCATCCCTTGTTCCTGAAACGACCAGTAAGAATGGAACGACGCTATCACTGAAAGATATTTCCTGGTCAGAAGAGGAATACCTCAATGATAGTTCAATCCCCGGAACCTATACAGCGACTGCTACATACAGCAAGACCCTCTACAGTAAGGTGGCAGACAGCTATAAGGTTACAGCAGAGTACTACGGAGATGTTCAGCAGGAAGGTATTGAGACGATCGAATATACTGTAACCTACCTAGGAACACTTCCACAGCACAGTTTCCTCGGATTTACTTGGACAGATGGCGGGTCATCAGGCAGTGGCTCCCAGGGATCCAGTTTCGGAGGAGCTGTTCTGAAAGGACTGCTCTTGATCATTGTGTTGTTGGCAATTCTGGCGGCATTGCTCTATGCGCTGATGAACCTGGTCAAGGCGATCCGCAACATGTTTGTGATTGTGCAGGCTCAGGACGATACAACAGGAGAGTATAAGACCACGCAGAGAGTGAGATTGAATAAAAACGATCTCATGATCGAACTGGATACTTTGAAGGCTCCTGGAGCCCGGCACTACATGATCATCATTCCCAAGAAGAAAGCAGAAGCATTGACCGGAAAGATCATTACCATTCATTCTCCGCAGGAGACATTCCAGCATCAGGTCGGTGATGCACATGGGATGGATTACACGTTCCAGATTGACTTTGATCCGGATGTGCTTCCCAGAACCGGCGGAGACAATACGAGTCCTCCGGCGGGCTAACTTCCCAGAAAGGAGGAATTCGATTTATGAAGAGAATGGTTTCTTTGGCGTTGACTGTGGCCGCAGTGCTCTCTCTGGCAGTTCAGCCGGCTGTAGCTCTGGACTATGTGTATGAGAGTGAAGTGCCAGGTCAGAATTTCTACACCAGCACCTCTGATGTAGATGAGCCGATTGAAAACTCCAATGAGATCACCATTGGCGCTGACGGCACTGTAACAGCGGGCACAGATCAGAATGTGACAGAAGAGCCGATCGGTGGCCTGAAGTTGGACGTTGGTCAGTATCCAGAGGCCTGGGGCACGGAGACAGATGTAGCGATTGCAGCGAACTCTATTTTCCCGAATGCTCTGGCACCCACCACGCAGATGTCTGCGGTGGAAGGATATGTCCAGTATGAGCCTTATTCTGTAGCCTCTGGGGCCCTTCCTCTGGGCAACATCTTCACCCCAAGTCAGGGTTATCCCAATGACTATCATGTTGTTGGTGTAGCATCTTCCCTGCAGCCGATGCCGGCAATTACCAGCAACGGAGCGATTGGCAAGATCTACGTTCCCGGACAGAATGTGACAAGATATGTGTATGAGGGAACGACTCAGGCCAATATGCGGATCGGAGGAGCGCACTTTTCCAGTACGCCTGGCTGGACGGGAAATGTCTGCATTGCGGGACATAACAGAGGCACGACTCAGAACTTCGCATTCCTGTACAATGTGAAGGCCGGAGACCTGATCTACTATACCACAGCGTATGGCACCCGGACCTATCAGGTAACATCTATTACGAATCCTGCTACTACGGATGTCTCCGGACTGTATCAGAACGGATTGAATCAGCTGACGCTCTACACCTGTGTGATGAATCAGCCTTCTATCAAGTACTGTGTCACCGCAGTGGCTGTCAATTAAAATCCAAATTTGCTTTTTTGCAAAACGGCAAACCCGGCTGGAAACAGCCGGGCTTTTTTGCGGGGAAAATTTTTTCGGAAAGAAATGCATATAACAGAGCAAATTTTTAAAGGAGAAAATAGTTTATGGAATTTAAAATGAAATATGTAGACCCCAAGTCTGGAAATTCTTTTCCGGATATTCTGCTTACACACAGTTATTTTTGCAAGTCGATGGTCAACCCATCTTCATGTCCGTTTTATGAGAAGACCCATAGCTGTGGGATACATTGCATTGATTGGTGCAACAAGCATCTGGAAGAGACCATCAAAATCATGGGATACGAAGTTGTGAAAGGAGCTGCTGAAACTGTGCATGACAAGTTGTGTAAGGCGATTGGGGTCAAGCCTGGGGAAATCTTCTATTTGAAAGAGAACCCGAATCATAAATGGAAACTGATATACAGCGGTTTGCAAAAGAAAATGGTTCTGGCTTCCGTCAACTGGACGCATTCTGTAGAAGATGAAGTCAAACTGCTGCGGGCGGTTATCGAGACTCCGGAACAGATCATAAAGGACGACTGTGGACATGATATTACAGGACCACTTTTCAAGGCACAGCGCCTTGATACTGGAGAGTGTGTCGAGGGGTTCTATGTCTTTGATGAGAGGCCCTTGATCGTTCAGGACCTTGCCTGGCACATCCTTGACAATGGAAAGCTCTCTCTGGATCATGTCTATCCCATTGATCCGAGTACTCTTTGCAGCTACACCGGGAAGAAGGATCGCAATGGGGAAAAGCTCTTTTCTGGAGACAAGATCTGCTTCCGGGAATGGCATGGCGGAAGCATGTGCTGGATCGGTACGATTGAATACGCCTATGGCAGTATGTATGTTGTTCGGGGTGGCCCTAACGAAGAGTGTGAGAGTCCTTTCGAGCTTCAGCTGAGCCGGCTTGCTCCGGAAAATATCGAAAAGGTAAAATAAAGGAGGAGTAAATAATGGAACTCAAATGTCATCTGGATGCATATCGGAAATCATATCTTCCATATAATGAGAAACTCAACGATCTATGGAAGAAAGAAGGAATTGCTTGGGCAATCAAAGAATTTTTCAGAAGAAAAACCCCGTTGGAATTTCTGCCAGTAGACTGGGAAGATGCAAAAAGACAGGGATGGTCCAAAGACAAAGTAATTGGCCTCTATTTGAAGGTTGATTATCTGAATAGAAAGCTGGAGGCCCTCCAGTTCGATGATCTTAAAGAAGGCGATGAGTTGTCTGAGTCTCTTTATAAAAAATATCGGACCCTGAGCGCAATCCGCTTGTTCTCGTCACCGGACTATCAAGAGGCGTTTCAGCTTGAAATCCCATTCAATAAGAAAATGAATGCGATTTGCGGCTGTGAACGGCCAGTTTATATTACTTTTGGCAAAAGGGATTCTCGCTATTTTTATATCGGGGAACGCTTTTTCGAAGAAACACAGGACACTACAAAAGCATCTTTCCAGAAAAGGATCCCTCTTTTCCGGGCGAGATGCTTAGACACCCATAAGTGGATCGAAGGAATGCCTTTCTATTACTCCGGTGGTCAGACTGGCATTATCCAGCAGAGAAAAGAGACAAAACTCTGTGATAAGGGGAACAAAGATGGATACTGCGACCTCACAGATCTGTTCTGCCCGAAGGTAGATCCCAACACGGTCTGCGAGTGGACTGGTCTGTATGACGGAACCGCATGGGAGGCTTTGTCCCCTGATGAACAAAAGGAGTTTTTGCTTGATCACAATAAAGAGGAGTGGCAGGGGAAAAAGATTTTTGAAGGAGACATTGTTTCTTTCAAAAAAGCCTTGAATCCTCATTGTGACAAGTTTATTGTTGTCTTCAACGACGATCGATTCACATGCATGAATTTTTCCTGTTCTCTCTTTGATGATCCTACAGACGCCTTCTCAGAAGGAACTGAGGACTTCAGAGTTGTTGGAAGCATTTATGACTGAACAAAGAGCCGGTGCGAAACGCACCGGCTTTTTTAGTGTTGATGATGGTCGTTCAGGTTTCTCAAAAGATCCAGATGGAAGATCTGCTGAGTATAAGGAGGATCACACGCTTTATCCTCCGGCCAACGGTTCTGGCTGTCTGGAATCACGATTCGCAGAACCCTTTCGCCCACAGAGTCATCCATCTCCACAAGACGGACAGGGCAGTCTTCGAAAATCCCATTGACGATATCTCCATCTTTGAACTTTTCTCCGGAACGGACCCGAAAGCCGAATTCGTTTAAAATATACCCAATATTTCTGGGACCCATATCGAGAATGACCTGAAATTCCAGATGCCCATATTGAGATAACCCGTGAGTATGAGCATCGCAGATATCAGGCAGATATGGATAGGTGATGTTTCCACAAGTCTCACATCGGACGCCGTTTGCAACATAGTGGATGATCCAATTTGGCCTTGTTTTCCGATCAACTTCTTTTTCCAAAATCAAAACCTCCTTAGAAAAATTTGCTTTGTTATATGCGAAAGAGGTCTTCCAAAGCCATATTCTAACAGAAAAATTGTGCGTTTCCAACAGGAAGATAGACTGCCTTCGCATATTATATAGAAACTTTAAAAGGAGGAAAACCACAATGGCCGTTGATTTTTGGGGGCAGCCCCTTCAGGTAGGAGATCGTATCACCTACATGGAACGCTACTACAAATCCCTAAGGCATGGAACCATCATCAAGTTAGGGGAGAAGCAGGCGACGATCCGAACAGAGATGTATCAGAATATGCCCGATTTTCAAGACAGGATGGGATATGGCAAAACTTGCCGGGACTATACCTGCATCATAAAGGAACCAAAACTGTGATACGAGAAAGTGCCGCTCTATTTCAAGGGCGGTTTCTCTTTTCTTTGTATATAATAAAACAACTTTGCGAAAGGAGAGAAGTCCAATGAAAAGAAAAGTACCCTGTGATAAGGCGGCAGACAATGTAGAAGGACCCAGTGAAAGATTAAGCCTGTTCTCTGTCGGAGACCGTGTGAAGCTGATGCTTTCCCCGAAAATTTGGAGGTAATTAAGCATGGAGAAATTGGTTTATGAGAGGCTGCAGGTCCGGCTGCGGGAGCGGCTGCATAGGAATCCTTTCCTCGGCAATCGCAGGGAGGGATATCAAACGGGCATTCGATGCGCTATGTCAAAGCTTCACAGCGTATATCATGGGGAAGAGAAACTTTCAGTAAAAGAAATGCTGGAGGCTCTTCAGCGCAAACTAAAGAAAACGCCGAGAAAGCCGGTGGAACAGGGATTTAACATTGGTCTGACAGCAGCCATGGAAGAGATCAAAGAAGAATTTGAAAAATAGAGGAGAAATTATGTTTGAGATTCAGGGAAAATACAATTCCGCAAAAATCTTTGCGGATATTGTGGAGCAGTCCGCAATTTCTCAGGTGATAGAGTTATGCAACCAGGATTTTGTTTCTGGCAGCAAAATTCGTATGATTCGAGGATTAAAATGAAGTGCCAAGAAACTCTTTTCTGGAAAGAGGAGGAACCCGGAGAAATTTTAGAGTCAATCCCATTGGCTCAAGTAGAATTCTCGGCGGATATTTTCCTCCATGGAGTCTGTGGTATTTTTGCACTGGCTCTTCATAAAAAGTTTGGGTACGATATTGTGGTCCTGGCAGAAGAGAACATCGAAGGCCTTGGTTGGTATGCTCGGCTGATCCACGTTTTCTGCCGGAAGGGAGCCGCTTTCATTGATGTAAGAGGCGTCACGGAAGATGAAGAGGCCTTTCTGGACGAATTCAGCAATTTCACATCCAGGCATGATGAGTGCTTTCAAATTCAACCACAAGAGTTGGAATCGGTTTTACAGAAAGAGATGAGCCAAAAGGAATATCACGATTTTCTGTATGCTGCGGAAAATCTGATCGAGAAATATCAAGACGGATACCAGGTATAAGAAAAGGCCGGCAAAATTTGCCGGCCCTTCTTTATTATAAAAAACGCAGCAGAGCGCCTATGGTTGATAGGCACTCTGCTGCTCGAGGTCAGTATAAACACTATTTTTCGCCAAGCTTCGAAAGGAGTGGTGGGCCAAACAGTCAAAGCCCCTGCTTGGCATTCCTATTATATGCAGGGCATCCAGCTTTTCATCACAAAAGAACAGAGCACCGGCAGTTTGCAGATGCTCTGCTATAATGCAAGTCCTAGACCTGCCGACAGCCTGATCAGGAAGGAGGATAAGTCCCTGACCTGGCATATCTTATTATATGCAAGCGCCCTCTTTTTTTATCACACCCAAACATCAATAACAATTCTTTCCTTTGCATATAACAATTCAAGCTCATGAATGGGCAAATCAAAAAAAGGAAGGTCTATTGTTATGAGAATGGTAAATGCATCTGTTGCACTTCTTGATGAAAAGGATCCGTTCAAGAAGATCGAAAGGGCTGGTCGAATCTGCTACAAAAGTGAGGACAAGATCACAGAGGACAGTGCAAAGAAGTTTGTTGAAACGATGATTCGTTCTCAACATTATGCGATGCTGGAACACGCTAACTTTGTTTTTGAGGTCAAGAATCGCAGTTATTTCAACATCTTACAGACAGAGCGGTTTCTGAACTGCACAAAGGAACTCCTGCCTTCTGGAGAACTCCGCATGTTGGTTTCTGGCAATCTGCGAGCAATCAACGAGGCAGAAAATGCCTGGCAACTGGCTTTTGTTCTGGCAAAAACATATCCGGAGCTGGTCTATCGTAAGGATATCACGTATGCCGTTGACAACGACGACGTTCCCTTTGTCAAAATGGTGTCCCTGGATGAGCTGACACATACTGCTTATCCTCCTACTGATATGGAGATCCTGGCGCATTGCTATCTCACATTCATTTTCACTACAGACCGTGGGGTCACACATGAGATCGTGCGGCATCGAATTGCCTCTTTTGCGCAGGAAAGCACTCGCTACTGCTGCTATAACAAAGAAAAGTTTGGCGGCGGCCTCACCATTGCCCTTCCAGATGATTTTGGAGACAAGGCCCCTGAGGTCCAAGAGGAATATCAGGCTGCATGGGAAGATGCGGAGCGACATTATTTGAAGCTCCTGGATATGGGGGAGACTGCCCAGCAGGCGAGGGGAGTCCTTCCACATCATGTCAAAGCCGATATCGTAATGACGGCAAACATGGGAGAATGGAAACATTTCTTTGACCTTCGATATCTGGGAACAACAGGTGCCCCTCACCCTGATATGAGGGCTGTGGCAAAAATGGCCTATGATCTGTGTCCGCAGGAAATCAAAAATATAATCTAACAATACAGAGGCCCGCCGATTAACGGAGGGCCTTTGCTTTTTGGAGTTAATGGAATTTTTCTTGTTTGCATATAATAGATATACGAAATAAGAAAGGAGAAGTGTATATGTCTAAGAAAATTGTTGGAGTTCTGGCTGTTACCGCAGTTGTGGCTGCTGTTGCCTGGGGCATGAAGAAACTGTACGATGAAGTCTATGGCTACGATTTTCAGGAGTACTCTTTCGACGATGAGAAAGAGAAAACTCCGGTCTATGTGAAGACTCAGGCAAAGACCCAGACTCAGACTCAGGAAGAGTTCAAGGTACAGGATCAGCCTCAGGAAAAGGTCACGGCTCAGCCGAAGACGCATCCGTAAAACAAGACTTTTTCAAAGCGCCCTGTGTTGATCTTTTGTCAGCCAGGGCTATCTTAAAAAAAGGAGGTTAAAACCATGTCTGAGATCGTTGATATTTTAATGGGGCCTGATCCGTACTATTTGCTCATGTCAAACGTGACAAAGCAGCCATTCCTTTATGAAGGGGAACGGGCATTGGCATATACAGATGCAGGAGCAATGAACCAGATGGAATCCTATCTTCAGCTTTCCGGTTATGATGTTTTTTCGTATATGGTCAATGATAACAAGTATCAGGTAGCTGAGGATATGATGGCCGCCGGTGTCTCCATGATTTCTCTGAATGAGTGTGATGACGGCAAGGATTTGATGGCGGATCAGATCGGTGCTTTTGTAGAAGTTCCCCAGGATGGGTTTGTTGCTCTTGAAGTGCCGCTGATCAATATGGAATTAAGCCGGCTGCTGAATTACTTCTATCAGGAGCTGTCCGTTCGGAGGAGTGACAAGCATGTCACAGATCAGCTCTTTGAAAAGCTGCGTACTTCCAGCTATCTGGTTCCAATCAACATTGCAAGGTGTAGAGTCGCTGATCAGATCATTTTTCCGTTTTTTGAAGACAGTTCTGATATTCCGGTATTCACTGATTACCGGATCTGTGCAGACTGGCTGGCGCAGTGCGGAGAGTCCACCGATGAGTGGGCGACCTGGGTTGTTGACTGGGCGGATTTCAAAAATCTAATGGACCAAAACCCCGGAACCACGTTCTATCTCAACAACAATACAGTAAATCTGCATATCACTCCGGATCTTCTCAATGGACTCAATAGCTTGATTACACAGTTTTCTGATGATCTGGATCAAAATGTGGATGAAATTCCAAAGCCGTTTGATCCTGCCAGAATGACGGATTTTCCCGCAGGGAAAGAGACTGCCCTGGTGGATGACTGGGAGAACGACGATCCGTCCAAGGATTTCTTTCAAAGCGATCCTGCTTAATATAGAAAAGAGACCCCTGCTTATTGCAGAGGCCTCTTTTTATTAGAAGTTAAAATTTGCCACAGAAGAAAGCGCCAGCGAGACGATTGCCGGATCGATCTCTTCAATCGAGTCCTCCACATAGAACTCGACCGCCTGCCGGTCCTGGCTGATAATGATGCGCCTGGGAGTGTCATCATCGATCTTAATAATCGCATACTCCACGCCAGGAATAAACAGCTCTGGGCAGAGCTGCTTCAGCTGCGTCAGCGGCGCAATGTCAGCGCCATTAGTGGAGCTGAACGTATACTGACCCAGGAAAGTAATTTCCTTTCCGTCAGCAGTTTTCAGTATGGCGATAGGTTCTCCGATGTCCCGACCGCCATCGTCCTCCAGCATGAATGCCTGGGCCGGCATAGTGTTATCGAAGTTCTCGGGATGCAGGGTCTCCGCATCCACGAGCAGATCGACAGCTCCCGCAGGAATTGCGCCCATCGAAAGAACCAGGGCAGCAACAAGCAGCACAATAAACTTCTTCATATGTTGTTCTCCTTCTTTTTTTGTTGTCCTCTTGTTTTTTTTGCCTACTATATAAACACCTTTCAGTGATTAGTTTGTTATATGCAAAAAATCCACCCGGCGCAGGCCAGGTGAGATATTTTTTAACGGCGGTCAATTCTCTGGAAAATGGATTCTGACCGGCATTCTACTCCCCAACATGTAGAAGTAGCCCAAAGGGCATCATCAGATCCAGAATCAAATTCTGTTTCCTGCAGAGTACCATTTCTAAAGATAAAGATGCCGGAATTATTCCCAATATCCTCATCTGCATATAGCCAAGTAAACTCGATGCCTTTTGTTTTGCCGGCAAGCTCTGCGAGCTTTTGTACAATAGGCTCTGGACATGACCAGGCAGTACAAAACTTGATTTCATGGTCAGAGATTTGATTGGCGTAACTATTCCACTTTGTACCCCAATTTTCACAATTCCATTCGTACCAGGTCGGAGCATTGTATTTTTGGATGTTACGAAGAGCTTTCTCACCTAAAGTAAAGAGGGATCGTCCAGCTTCCGTTTGATAGTAGAGATAGAGCGCATTATATTGATTACACTGGATCCCTTCATCGGTAAGATTTCTTTCCAAAAATTTCTTTTCCCATGGTTCGTCATCCTTTGTCATAAAATCAAAAAACGAAGAGCCGGTATTTGTCACAGGACTCTTTCTGTTTAGATTTTTAAAGGCACCTTTAACCACACCTAACGCCTTAGAAGCCTTTTCAGAAGTTTCAAGTGTTAGGATCTTCTCAATAAATGCCATTTCTTCATCCGGAGACATTTTTCCTCCAAGGAAAATGGGATAATTTTGTAAGATATAATCTGCTAGAATATCCTGAAATTGGACTCGTTTTATTTGAAGAGCAAACCCTAACTGCGTTTCTGTGCTGGAAGGAATGTTTTCAAAATCCTCAGGAGTAGGAACTATTTTATTAAAATCAAAGAACCGGCGTCCTTTACTATCCTGGCTGAGAACTTGTAAAAACAGCTTTTTCAAGTTTTCCTTCGTTCCTTTAAAATAAATCATATTCCGTACATGATTTGGCACAATAACAACAACCTCCTTTTTTAATTGCTTTGTTATATGCAAAATTTAAAAGATGCATATAATAAAGCAAATTTTTTAAGGAGGTCTTTTTATGGCAAAGGTATATTTTGTGATTACAAGATGGTCGTTGGAAGATGCTGCCCAACAGAACGGGATGGAAATTTCCCCGGTCATGAGAAATTTTGAGCAGGCCAAGCAGCTTTTTGAGGGCCTTGTTCAGAAGGAAATGGCTCGGTTGAAACAGGAAGATCCAGACTGGCTTAACCTGGATCCCGAAGATGAGTGTATGACATATACAGATCGTCTCTGGGAAGTCTGGGAAGACGGATGCTTTGACGACAATCACATCACGATCGATCTGGTTGAAGTAGATGAGGACCAGACTCCCTTTGATCCCTCTTTCCGTTGGGCCATGATCTCCGGAGAGACAACATTGGGTCTCTGGGAGTACGGTGTCTGCAAGGTCAGAGAGTCAACCAAGGAGGTTTTCGACATTATGCCGTATGATGAAGACGCTATGTTTTCTCCCGGCTTTGCCATGGAACTCACCTTTGATCACAAGGAAACATTCCCTGTGTATATAAAGGAAAAGGCTCCTGATGGAGCGTACTGGTACAATTAAGAAGAACTCCCTGCTACAAGGCAGGGAGTTCTTCTTTTAGTTTTCCTGCAGCAGCTTCCCGTTTTCATATAACTGAAGCCGGATCGTTCCACTTTGCCGGGTCATGAGCTGCCTGATTGAGGGCAGAAACGCCTCTTTGATTTCAATGATGCAGACATCAAAAACAGTCATAGGCATATTCGGCCTCATATAATAGAACTCAAGTTCCTCATACAAAGCCTCCTGTTCTTGCTCACTGGCATCGCCGCCCATGATCACCAGCACTGTTTTATCAGTGTAGTGGTCTTTCAGATAAGCTGCCAGAAGCTCATCCTGAGTCAAAGCTTCAATCCTCATATGATCTACCTCCTTAAAAGTTTTTCTATTATATGCAAAAAAACGTATCCATAAAAAGAGAAACACCTCCACCATGGTGGAGGTGTTTCTCTTTCACTAGAAACTGACTATTGATTGACAACGACAAACCAGCGATTTGTGTCCTCTTCACGAAAAAGCAGCCTTCGCTGGCCATAAAGAGAAATGGTATATCGAATCGGAGTGCTGGTGAAAGGGACTCCCTGTGCAGCAGCCCGCCGCTTCTCAAGAATTCGATCAATTTGGAATCGCTGCCCATCGGTCCATTCCAAGGAGAGCGGGGTGATATTTCCCTCCGGATCTGTTTCAGACCAGACCCGCACATATATTTTTTCTTTCATCAAATTAGCGTTTCACAAAAAGTCCGATGGGGGAGATACCCTCAAATCCAGGAGTATTGATATACCAGCACTCGGGCCCCTCTATATCCCAAGTGACTTCAAGAGATATCTCATGCCATCCATCAGGGAAGAGAGCGACAAAGCAATCTCCAGCATGGGTGCCTCGGCCATTCACTAACAGCCGGGGGTGAGGATCATGATCATTTGGGGCTGGCAGCTTGATCTGATAGATTTTTTCGCTCTGCATCATTTTTCCTCCTATGTAAACAGATCCTCACAGTTGACTTCTTCGATTTCTGCATCATATGGAGCAATCAAAAATGCTCTTGGAGCAACCCGCTGGATCTGATTTTCATTGTGGTAGGCGACACCCGCCACAAAGTCCAGGAGCCTCCTTGCAACATCATATCGATCTCGTTCCAAATTCAAAAGCACAGCACATCCGCTTTGCAGAAGGTCTACTACATCCTCTGTCTGGTCTAGTTCCAAAGGGGAGCATAGGACAATTTTGGAGGAAGAAGGGCTTCGGGATCTGGTATGAAGAAGGGACTGCCTCTGCTGAATAGAAGACTGGGGTTCTTGCTCAGGAAAGAGCCTCTTCCAAATCCGTTTCAAGATATCCACAAAAAAACCCCCTCCTATGTTTCTGCATCTATTATCTTCTGAATGGTCCCATCTGTCAACAGAAAAGAAGAAGGCCCCCTCTCATACGAGAAGGGGTCTTGCGCTATTTCTTGGATTTTCGGTTAACACTGGTCCTCTTCAGGTCTTCGATAGCCATCTCACAGGAAAGTGCGTGGTAGCCTGGGTAGACCAGCCGCATGGTCTCAGCATCTGCCTGCTTGTAGATGTCCTTGCTGCTCTCACCGGTCAAAAAGTGCCAGTAGCGGTAGAGATAGCCGATCCAGTACAGGGTCTCATTGGGATAGACTTCGCCGCCTGCTGGCAGCGGGATCATGTCTTTTAACTCTTCCAACATATACTCTTCACCCATCCACTGATACCGGTGAAATGGCATATCCAACCCGGCGGCGACATCACTGTTCATGAAGCCTTCAATGAAAGGCTTGCTGTCCATGTTGGCCTTGAAAGACAACTCGAACAGACGCCCCTGGATATCACAGAGCTGGGTCTGGAACGAATCTAACACCTTGAGACACCTCCTCCAGCAGCTCGTCGAAGTACCGGCCGTCACGGCGGTGCGCCCGACAGATGTCGTCGGCCAGCTTTTTTCCTTTTGCCCGGTTTTCATTGCTTACCTGCTGCAGCTTTACCTTTTCCTCTTCTCCCAAGCGGTGCTCAGACAGGATCTTCACCTGATCGCAGGCCTTTTGGGAGACAGCTACATATTGCGTCCCCAGCTCGAGAGCCGTCAGGCACTGCAGCAGGGCGGTATCCGTGATCTCACCCTGGAAGAACCGATCCAGAACGATGAACATCCGATCATCCGCAATCTTGCCGATCACAAGATCGCAGCCGGCATCCAGCTGGACAAGAGATCGATAGAAGCCGGTGTTCATCATGTGGTCCATCCGCCGCCGCTTGCAGGCGATGAACAGCGCCCAGGCAAGGCCATCCAGCTTCAGACACCGAAGCCCATCCATGTCCAACTCGATCTCATAGAATACAGGGGCCTGCTCAGCACAAATCAGAGTGAGAGGCTGCTCGGGCCGATCTCCCATGTAAAACCCAGAGCCGAAATCACAGAGGCTGCGGCTGCAAGGAGTGATTTTGCCCACGATTCCGCTTCTGGAACCATGATAGAGGGCTTTTGTCTGAGATTTGGTGCCAGTGAAAACTTGATACGGAATAGTCAGCATTGCGTTCATCTCCTTTTCGCTTTATTATATCCATTTTTTAATTCTACTGCAAGAATCAACTTGTGTTAGCCATACTTTAACCTCCCCAAAGTGATTTGTCCTATTATATGCACAAGGATGGTGAAGTATTTCTGTCTATACTAAAGAGATCACTCCCCTATTTTTTTACAGGGGAGTGCTTTTTCAAATATAGAGATGATATTTTTTACTGATTTCATACGCTGTCTCGTCATCCAGTGGCCGGAACCAAATTCCGGTAAGCGTAGTTCCATCAGGCTCTTCGGGAGTTAGTTCCGTTAAGCAGTTATCAAAGATCAACCCGAAATCTTTCCCTTCAACTAACCCCAATTCTTCCGCTTTGGCTCTTGCCTTTAGAAGATGATTTTTGTTTCTGGCCTCACAGACAGTTTTCACAAAAGCTCCCAGCAGATATTGCTCACACATATCTTTTGGAATTGTAATCGTAGAGCTGTATATTGCATCGTTTTGAACGAGATTATCCCGGATCAGCTTCGTCCAGTATGCCTCGGCGCAATGACCTACTTGTGCGGCAAGTTTCCCAGCAGACATATGAAGGTCCTTGCGCATGATAAATAAGCGTCTATATCCCATAGATAGTAACTCCTTTTCCTATTTTTTATATTATATGCAAATATGAAAATAGAAGCAAATTCTCTTAGCAGCACAAAATCATTCTTCTATATCAAAACATTAAAAGCTGGCCGCCGGCCAGCTTCATTTTTTTCATTTCCAGAACTCTTTAACTTATGATATCCTTCCCAGAACATCTCTTTGATTTTTTCTATATGATTTGCAACTTGAGACACAAAGTCTTTTTTAGGGTCATAGTCAACAAACATTACTTCCATCAAAAACAAAAGGATTTTCCCATCGATCAATTGCTCCGGCCGAACTTTCTGCAACCCCAATGCGGCTATCGTAGATATTCTTGACCATGAAACACTTTCCTGATCCAATTGATTAAGACCACAACTCTCGATCCATTCTTTCAACGTCCAGACTCGCCCATCTTTTCCTCCACATCGCTCAGCAACAGGCTGCCGAAAATACATGATATTTCCATCCCTGCTGTCGATGGCTTGGCCTAACGGGAAGACTGCACAGACAATTGGTTTAAAACTGTGGACCATACAGGCTCCATTTCGCAGAAACTTGCAACTCCCATCTGGCCTTTCTTTTAAAAGGAACATGGGTAGGTGTGAGCTATGTCCCATTTTAGGCCGCATATATTGCTGGATCACTTCGACCGGCGGAATTCCCAGGCCTTTTGCCAGGCAAAACACATCAAGCCCAGTTATAATGATAGGTTCTCTGCGGTTTCGGCAACAGTTTCCGCACATGCTGCAGCTAAACCGAAATGTATCGTCTGGACTCATCATATTATTTACGATCTGATCATATTCAGAGGGTTCTTTAGCAGGTGGCGGCGGCACATATTTTTTCTTTTTCGGTATAGTAAAACCTCCTTGCAATGTTGACCTGATTATATGCAAAAGTAAAAAATGTGTCAAACGATGTGATTTAAGAAAAATAATTCGACTACCAATAGAAAGAAAGCAGGCTGGCCAGTGGCCAGCCTGCTTCTTTTAGAACCCATTCCAGATCACTTTCCCATTGTACAGAAAACACTCCGCATCACAGCAGTCTTGCTCCGTGAGATTTACGATCCGTTTTCTGCTGCGGCTGATATAGAGATCGCTATCCATGGGAGGCTTTGGATTTTTTACTTCCAGTAGGTGATCGATTTCCAACAGCTGCTTGTATTGTTCTGGCTCATGATCTCTCAAATATGAAAAGAAGTAGTTTCGATGAAACGGACAGAATGTACAGGCACTTGCTCGTGTTTCCAGACCCCAGACATCTTTGATATAGGCAAAATTATCAGCCCGAGTCATTTTCATCTCGACTAACGGGAAACGATTTACAAACAGTGGGTTTGGATTTTCTCTGCATCGACGCCGCTCTTCAAAGGAAAAACCCATGTGCATCTCATGCGCTTTTACATCCTCGGTATTTAACCGCTGCCACTTTTTGTATCCAAGAAGAGTCCTTTTCACATACTTTGCAATTACCTGGACTTTGTAATCAATTGTACAGTTCCTTGGCATTTTGCTTTTGTGCCCGTCGTCCCGGATCGTCCACCAAGGGATACTGATCGTCCTTCTCTCGCCAAAGTTTTGGAGAAAGTCCGCATAGAGTGGAGAGGGCAGGATCACAAAAGGAACTCCACAAGAACGCCCGGCCTCTTCCAGAAATTTCACCTGTTTCATAACCCATGGTGGTTCAAAGCCGAGGTCGCAGAAGATAGACACATCGTAAATGGGAACAGCCGGCCATGGCAGAAGCTTGCCTTTTTGCTTTGCCAATGCATTTTCACAGGCCATTAAGAATAATGCAGAGGACTGCATTCCGGCTCCGCATGATAGAATTTTTAAGCCCACAGATACACCCCCCCTTTTTTAAGTTGCTATATTATATGCATTTTTATGAAAAATTACTTTTTTGCATATAATAAAGCAGCGTATCTTTTGTTTGAGAGCCTGTTTGTAGGCCTAAAACTCGTTAAAATGGGAATATGGGATGTTGAGCAAGAAGATTGACCGGGCGCTGCGGATCTGTGCGGCCGTACAGGAGCTGCGGCCGGAAATTGAAGCAGAAATGTGTGATGATGATGACATCCGGGAGGAACGGTATGCCCGTCACTATTTGCTTGAGCTGGCCTGTGCTGACGTTGCTATTGTGGCTGGTGTACGTACTGAAACCGTGTTCCGGCAGTTCGTAACGGGGTTCGGCAGAGACGAAGATACCATGATGGACATGGTTCTGGAGTTTTTGGAGATCATTGAGGGCGAACCTGACCGGCGAGAGAATACACGGTTCGCCGTACTGCTCTATGAGAATCTGGGCAAGGCCGATACGCTGGACGAGTTCAAGCAGAGACTGGAGGCTATCTAATGGGCGTAAACTTCTATGCGGACAGTTCGGAGGGTAAGCTATTCATTCCTATTGAAAAGTGGGAACACATCGAAGGCCCCGGCGGGATGATGAGTCCAAAAGTGGACATGTTGAGCGCACGAGTGTGGGTAGAAGTTATCAACAAAGCCCTGCTGTGTGATTCTGAGAGTGGGTTTGATGCAGCATTTCCGTATCTGAAACCGTTGATGGACTTGCTGAATAAGCCTGCTGATGTGGCTTCGCTGAAGGAGTTTTGTAGCAGGACGAAGGCTCTGTCCACTGATTATGTAATAATTATGACGGACCATAAAGGTTGTCATGACCGGCTCAAAAAGTTGATTCAGCAGTTGTTTGACGATGTAAAATATGCCGACACAGAAGAGGATAATTGGAAGACATTTGCCCGGTTGTGCAGGTTCTATGAGGGCTGCATTGCTGTTGTCTCTCCGTATTGGTTGCAGCACGGTCAAATGCTGTGGGAGTATGTTGCGGCTTATTCTGGTGTCGCCAACCGGGCTTTAGAGGGTAAGTCTGGCGATGTAGATATCCATACATACTGGTGGTTCGATGCCGTGTCTTGGGATGTCTTTTTGCTGGATACAAACCTCTGCGCTCAGTCGGTAGAACATGCGAAAAATTTTATTGGAGACTCGTTCCGGCATGTGATACTGTCCGGGTCGTTTGGGCAGGACTGGGATTATTTTATTTCGAATGATACGTTCTGGCTGATACGCAGTTTGACCCGTCGCCCGACGATTTCACACCTGTGGGGTTTGTATGGAGACTTCATGGCTGCTCGGAAGTTTGGCCGGAATTTCAATATGTTCAATCTGCCGGACCCGGAAGAAATCAAGGCCATGATGGAGCTGGTGAGACGCATCGGTATCATCAATGCCTTCCGGAATGATGCGTATGTGCTGGAATTGGATTCAGTTCCGAAGAACGCTGAAACAGTCTGGAACGATATGTGGCAAAATGGAGGTTGATTACTATGAGCTATGTGTATGGAAATCTGCGGATTTACACGACAGGGAAACCTGATGAACTGGCGCTGGTCCCCGATGTGCTGTGGGCGTGTGACCATGGTGCGGATTTTAAGGATTGGTTTCTAAAAGACTGGAAACAGGCTGTGAAAAGTCCCCAAAAGGCCACGAAGGGCCGGCAGACGGTCACGATTGACCACTTCTGGGACGAAGTGACCCCGGTCGTGGAAATGCTGATCGAGTTGGGCCAGAAAATGCCCGAATTGGGGGTCCGTGTGGTCTGCCGGGTTGCCAATTCGGTGACAGACGCAAAGGTTCAATTCACTGTGGAGAAGTACCCGGACGAGCCGGATTGGTGGTGCCCGACATGGTTCGATATCAAGCTGGCAGAGGGTGTACTTCGGGTGGAGTTCCCGAAGAAAGGAGACAAGTGATATGTCGCATCTGTATGGGACAATTGACCTGACGGTCGCAGGGCCGCAGAGTGAGATTCAAAAAGTGGCCGGGATGCTCCGGGATGTGGAATACACGAGAGCGTCTGAGACGGGCCTGCGGGACGAGTTTTTGTCCGAGTGGGAATTGGCTGTGGCCCAGTCCGAGCCGGACGCAGATGGCAGCATGGAAGTAAACCTGAACCAGTTCTTCGAAGCTGCCCATATTGCCCTCCAGCTGATTGAACGCATTGGAACCGGATTCGAGCAGCTGGGTGTGTTCGTGGATGCGTCAATGGCTGATTCGGTCACTGACGAGGATACGGACTTTTTGGCTCATAAGGAGCCGGGTGACGAGGCGTGGAATGATGACGACGGCCTGTTTGAGATGGCAAGTTGGTGGTGAGCGATATGATGAATGTATATGGACGAATCAACCTGACGGTTGTCGGACCTGAGGACGAGATGCGTAAGGTAGAGGCCATGATTCGGGAGCAGGAGTATAAGACCGAACAGGAAAACCGGCTTCGGGATATGTTCTTGGCCGAGTGGCTGTATGGGATGTGGAAGGCGGAGACGAACCGGTACGGAAACATGAAAGTTAGAAGGGCGGCGGATTATGACCCGGCCCATGTGGCGTTGCAGTTGATTCAGAAGATTGGCGACACGTTCCCGTTGCTGACTGTGGCCGTAGAGGGTGAAATCACGGCTAAGTATCAAGTCATGAAAATGGCCGTGGGTGACTGGGACGGAGATGTGCAGTTATTCGGATTGATTGGACAGGAGGCAGATGAGTTATGAGCCAAATGCCGGATACGCCGGAGGAATTGGAATTAGTCCCCGGTGTGCTGCAGGTCGAGTTTCCGAAAAACTCAACAGTCTAATTGATTCTAAAAAAGGAGGCCATATGGTCTCCTTTTAAAATTAAAAAGCCCTTCTGTTTTCCAGAAGAGCGTCATCTTTTAGATGTATATTTGTGATCCCGCTTTTAGCGGTTTAGGCCTTTTTCAGGCTTGATCGTAAGCGCACAGGAGAGCTCCCAGTTCATCAATAAAGGACAGGTATTCTTCCTCTGAATCGAAAGCATACGGATTGATCTCGATGGATAATCCACCATAACGACTTCTCCACGTTGATCGCTCTCTGATGCTTTTCGGACGCTGAACGCCAAACTGGACGACATTCTCTCCGGCAACAGGGGCATGAGCCTCTTTTACAATATCTGCGGAAATGGACTTGGAGATTTCGTTCTTTTGTGCAACAGGGAAATGAATGACCTTTGACAAATAACACCCCTTCTTTCTATATAGATCAATGCCCAAGTGCAAGAATATTTTATCAAATTTGCAGTGAAAGTCAACACATGGGTAAATTCTGAGGACTCTTGACACCCCCATGGATAAACCCAGGGGATTTACGGCGCAACTTGATAAACTTGTTTATACGTGAAATTTACACAGCATGCATATAATAACTTTGAGTTGCCCTATCCCCTTATGAAGTGGGTTTCTGCTTGTTTTGGAACAATAATGGGTGTGGCAATCAACAAAACTGACAGGAGTTTTCTGCAATGAGTCTAAGCTTCGATAATGATGGGTCGACAGTCCATATTAAAAAGATCAATTTGAAAGAATTTGAAATAGAAAAAAGCAAATTTTCTGGCAAAGCTTTTTTTCCTGGCGGAGTGCTGATAATCCTTATTGCATTGATCGTCCTTTGCCTGCTGATATTATCCTCTGAAACAAACATCTTATCTTGGGTTATTGCTTGTCCAATACTTGGAATAATTGTCTGTACTTTTCTATTTCAATGGGAACAAGATAAAAAAGAAAAACAGCTATCAAAAAATAGAAAAGATTGGAGTGAAGATCAAAAGGCAATTCAACAGTTGGTTGGTCATGAATTTGTCCTCTCTCCAACTACATCTTCCAGCAACGGAAGACTGCGAATTTTTTATAGAGATTCATCAGATATGCTATGTGTCTGGTATAGCAAAGGAATTTATAGATTTCAAAAAACCATTGGTGAGGGAAGCGTCGATTTTTCAAGAGGGTTAGTCTTAGTTCCTAATTTTGTGCAAATCCAAGAAAAAATTGAGGCAAATAATTGCGGTGTTAGTCTTTGACTGCTCCCAGCTCTTACGGAATGGACTTTCTGCTTATTTCTGTTAAATCTGCGTGAAATCAGATCTTTTTATTTTCAAAGGTATCCACATATTTGTGAACGGCCCACGTCCAAAGTCACTAGAATACGGCCGCCCAAATTATTTTTTGACACTCCCCACGGATAAATCCGGGGGATTCTTGGTTCCACGACCGCTGCCTT
>ENA-UOJL01000696-UOJL01000696.1-human-gut-metagenome-genome-assembly--contig:-P47-NODE-696-length-45250-cov-5.801460_pt1 | contig 45250 bp, 33 predicted proteins | sample MGYA00242347_ERZ723894 | MGnify/ENA metagenome assembly ERZ723894
CGCCGCCATGGGCTTTGGCTATTTGTTGGCCTGCTTGTTCTCGTCACCCCTTTTCCCCAAATCTTTTCAAAAACGGGGCGGGTGCCCTGTGTGTTGGGCAGCCGCCGCCTGCGTTTTGCCAAAGAAAGATTATTGTCGGGCCCTAAATGCCTTTTGCTTCTGCTCCCTCCGCAATCATGTTGCGGTTATACACCAGGTGCAGATACATCGCGTCGTGCGCGGCGGTGGGATTGCGCGAGGCGATGGCGTCGGCCACATCGCGGTGCATGCGGATAGTTTCCTCGACGAGCTTTTTGCCGGTCACGTCGATAAAGAGGGGGACGGATGCCTTGAACACGCCCATCAGGCGGGGAACGACGAGGTTTCCGGAGCTCTCGGCAATGGCATTGTGGAACGCGGTGTCGGCGGCGGAGTAATCCTCACCGGCCTCGGCCAGGCGCTCGGATTCGTCGCAGAGCTCTTTGATACAGACGACCTGGTCGTTGGTTGCGTGCTCGGCCGCCATGCGTGCTATCTGCGGCGGTGCCACGGCCCTCTCGCACGTCAACGATGCCGGTTTTTGGATGTGCTCCTCGTTCCTGGAGATTGACGAGAAGACCACCCTCAAGTCCTGGACCGTTATGGAGACGCTCATCGGCCTTTCGGGTCTTGCCTGCGCCCTGGTGATTTCGTTCTTCGCCTAGTTCGCGTGGCTAAGCATCTTTTGCCGAGCGCATCGCTCGGTACCCATTTACACCTGATTCATTAACCAACGATTGGTACAACCGTTCAAATCAAAAGAGGAGAGCATCATGGACGAGAAGACCAAGGCGCAGATTCAGCAGGAGGCAGCCGACCTGGTTGCCAAGCTGCAGCCGCGTTCCGGCAAGTTCCGCACCATCAGCCCCGAGATGGACCCGCTGCGTCTGGGCTCTGGCTGGTCCATCGAGGATCTGGACAAGCCGCAGGTCATTATCGAGTCGACGTTCGGCGACTCGCATCCGGGTTCTGCCGGCCTGTTTGAGTTGGTCGAGGAGGTCCGTGCCGGCGTTGCCGAGGCTGGCGGTCATGGTGCCCGTTACTTCTGCACCGATATCTGCGACGGCGAGGCCCAGGGCCACGACGGCATCAACTACTCGCTGCCCAGTCGCGACATGATCGCCAACATGATCGAGATTCATGCCAAGGCCACCCCGTTCGACGCCGGCGTCTTTGTTGCCAGCTGCGATAAGGGCCTGCCTGCGAACCTTATGGCCATGGGCCGCATCAACATCCCCTCCATCGTCGTTACCGGCGGTGTCATGGATGCCGGTCCCGATCTGTTGACCCTGGAGCAGCTCGGCGCCATCTCGGCCCGCTATGAGCGCGGCGAGATTTCCCGCAAGGAGCTCGAGTTTGCCAAGCACAACGCATGCCCCAGCTGCGGCGCCTGCTCCTTTATGGGTACCGCCTCGACCATGCAGGTTACCACCGAGGCCCTGGGCCTTATGCTCCCCGGCACGGCTCTGCTGCCCGCAACCAGCTCCGATCTGCGTGAGTTTGCGCGCGAGGCTGGCCGTCAGTCCGTGTGGCTCTCCGAGCACAACCTGTGCCCCCGCGACATCGTGACCAAGGAGTCCTTCGAGAATCTCATCATGGTCCACGGCGCCATCTCCGGTTCCACCAACTCGCTGCTGCACATTCCCGCGATCGCCCGCGAGTTTGGCATCGAGATGTCCGCCGACGATTTCGATCGCCTGCACCGTGGCGCCCACTACCTGCTCAACGTTCGCCCCGCAGGCGAGTGGCCGGCGCAGTTCTTCTACTATGCGGGCGGCGTGCCGCGCATCATGGAGGAGATCAAGTCGATGCTCCACCTCGACGTTATGACCGCCACCGGCAAGACTCTCGGCGAGAACCTCGAGGACCTCAAGAACAACGGTTACTACGAGAAGTGTGGTCGTTACCTTGAGAAGTGGAATCTCAAGCGCGAGGACATCATCCGTCCGTTTGACCAGGCCTTCGGCACCGACGGTTCCATCGCCATCCTCCACGGCAATCTTGCTCCCGAGGGCGCGGTCGTCAAGCACACCGTCGTTCCGCGCGAGATGTTCCAGGCTACGCTCAAGGCCCGTCCGTTCGACTGCGAGGAGGACGCCATTCACGCCGTCCTGACGCACGAGGTCAAGCCCGGCGATGCCGTTATCATTCGCTATGAGGGACCCAAGGGTTCCGGTATGCCCGAGATGTTCTACACCACCGAGGCTATCGCCAGCGACCCCGAGCTGGGCGCGAGCATTGCCCTGATCACTGACGGCCGCTTCTCCGGCGCCTCCAAGGGCCCGGCTATCGGTCACGTTTCGCCCGAGGCTGCCGTGGGCGGTCCGATTGCCCTGATCGAGGAGGGCGACCTGATCCAGATCAACATCCCCGAGCGCTCGCTGTCCATCGTGGGCATCGCCGGCAAGGAGATGGAGCCGGCCGAGGTCGACGCCATCCTGGCCGAGCGCCGAGCCGCTTGGAAGCCCAAGGCTAATCGCTATACCTCCGGCACGCTCAAGTTCTTTACCGAGCATGCGGTTTCCGCCATTCAGGGCGGCTACATGGAGTAGCGCCCGTGCGCATCGATTCCCTCTCATAGATGTGCGGCACAAAGAGCCCCGAGCCACGTCACCGGGGCGCGTTGTTCAGCGCCGCCGGGGCGCTCCACTCAAACGACAAGAGACGTCTTACGCAAGCGCCCGCGTCCGTGGATAAAACCACGGGCGTGGGCGCTTCACTTTATTCCCAGCCCTTCCACACGTCAGGCTCGTGGCCAACGGTTGCCTGGCGGCCGTTGCGAACGATGGGCTCACGAAGAATCTGCTGGTTATCGAGCACCTTTTCGAACTTCTGGTCGGCAGCAAGATACTGTACGAGCGCAACCGTGTCGGCATCTTTCGCCTTTGGATCGATCACAGCGTCGATCCCGCCGACGGCGCGCGCCACGCTTTCGAGCTCGCCTTTGCTCATCCCCTTTTCCTTCAAGTCGATGAACTGGAACTTCACACGACGTTCCTTGAAATAGCGCTGCGCCTTCTTAGTATCGAAGCTTTTCTTCGTGCCGGATATCTGGATGTTCATACGTACCGCCTTCGCTCAATTCTCGTCCGTCCATGATACGACAAGGGAGCCGAGCAAAAACAGAGCAGGCGGAGATGGAGGAGGACGGCGACCGACCGTCGGCAAGAGTCGGCCGGATCGGACTGGCGCCCAGCGCGCGCCGGCGACACGCTCGCAGCTGCACACATAGCCGATGTACAAGCTCGCCTCGGCGTTCCCTCGCCCCGCGGTGTGGCGATAGAGAAGCACGCCACCCGTCAACGATGGCGCCTCGGTGAAGAAAATCAACGTCTGGGTTACATCCCTTGAAAGGGGCGAAGACGGCTGCTAGAATTCCTCCCCGCTATGAAGGATTTGACCAAAGCATACATCGCAATTCGGCGGCCCCTGGTATACGGGGCCTCTCCTGTTGTTCCCCAAGTGCGCTCTGAGCAGCCGCTTTCTTCCTGTCGTATCTGATGCACGCATAGCGCGTGCATGTTATTTCGCCCGTGGGCCGGCGCGCCTTCGGCGAAGAATCGAATAGATACGAAGGAAGCTTATGTCTGATAATTGTACGGTCGCGCCCGCCAATGGGCGCATTACCGGTACCCAGATCCGCATCGTCGCGGTCGTCGTCCTGGGTGCCTTCTTGGAGCTACTGAACCACACGGTGATGTCGCCTGCGCTGCCGGTCATCATGTCCGATTTCGCCATCGATGCCTCGACTGCCCAGTGGATTATGTCCATATACCCGCTGGTGAGCGGCATCATGGTCCCCGTTTCGGCGTTCCTTATCGACAAGTTCAGCACCCGCGCGCTATTCTTCGGGGCGACGCTGGTGTTCGCGCTGGGCACGCTGCTGTGCGCCGCAGCCCCTGATTTCCTGTTCCTCATCATCGGTCGCGTGTTGCAAGCGGCGGGCTCAGGCGTGCTCATGCCGCTTGTCTCGGTGGTTCCCATGCTGGTGTTCCCCGTCGAGAAACGAGGAACGGCTATGGGCATGGCGGGCATCGTCATGTCGGCGGGTCCCGCGGTCGGCCCCGTCGTAGGCGGTGCGGTGATCGACACGTACGGCTGGCGCACCATGATCGGCGCCATCGTCCCCCTCGCAATTCTCGTGCTGGTGCTGGGCGTGTTCATGCTGAAAAACGTGGGCGAGCTGAAGAACCCCAAGCTCGACCTGCCCTCGGTCGTCCTCTCCACCATCGCCTTCGGCGGACTTCTCTACGGGTTCTCGAGCGCCTCGTCGATGGGTTGGGGCAACCCCGTGGTGCTCGGCTCGATCGTCGCGGGTGTCGTGTGCTTGGTGCTGTTTGTCGTACGCCAGGGCAAAATCGAGGACCCGCTGCTTCAACTGGGCACGCTCAAGACGCGCGAGTTCCGCGTGGCCGCCATCATCGTCACGCTCATCAACGCCGCATGCCTGGTCACCAACACGCTGTTGCCGTTGCTGCTGCAAACCTCGCTTGGCGCTTCGGCCTTCGAAACCGGCATGGCCATGCTTCCCGCCGCGGCGGTGGGCATCATCATCAGCCCTATCTCCGGCGTGGTGTTCGACAAGTTCGGTCCGCGTGCCATCTCGATCGTCGGCCTGGCCCTCATGACCGGCGCCCTGTTCCTGCTCTCGCTTTCGACGGTAAACACGCCCATCTTGGTGGTTGCGCTGTTCTGCATGCTGCAGTCCGCCGGCCAGTCGCTCGCGAACATGCCGGTGAACACATGGGGTGTCAATGCCTTGAAAAATGACATGATCGCCCACGGCAACGCCATCGCGAACACCGGCCGCCAGGTCGCCGGCGGTTTGTGCACGGCGCTCATCGTCACGGTCATGACAAGCGTCACCGCGTCGGCCGGCGTCGATGCGAGCATCCAAGTAGCCACCGCCGTGGGCGCGGGCGTCGCTTACAAGGTGTGCGCGGCAATCGGCCTCGTTTCCCTTATCTGCGCCATATTCAGCGTGCGCACCAAGAAAACCGCACCGAAAACGAAGGAGGCATAAGCGATGTCCGAGATTCTGTCCGAGCGCATCCCGCTCGAGCTCGAGGGGACGCCCGTTTCGAGCATCATGATTGAAGAGCCGTTCACCTGCACGCAGGATTGCACGATTTCCGACGTGGTGCGCATGCTCGCCGAAAACGAGGTGAGCAGCATGCCCGTAATCGATGAGCGCAACCAGGTGGTCGGGTTCATCTCCGACGGCGATGTCATGGGAGCCATCGCGCAGCATCGCGCTCACACCATCTTCACGGGCGGCGACGCGTCCATGCTGTACTTCGACGATCAGAGCCTTGAGCAGCGCATCGAAGACCTGAAGGATCGCTGCGTCATGGATTTCGCGACGCGCCAGGTAGTGTGTGCCCGTCCCGAGCAGAGCATCGCCCGCGTCGCCGCGCTGCTGGCGAAGAAGAAGTTCAAGAAGCTTCCTGTGGTTGATGACGAGGGCAAACTCGTGGGGGTCATCCGCCGCTCCGCCATCACCAAATACATCTTCGGCATCCTTTTCCAATAGGGGCAGGTCGCACTTGAGGCGAACATCTCGAGGCATCGAGCCAGCAACTGGACCAGACAACCTTGACACGCACGCGCTTTCCCTCGATGCTTCGGTAAGGGGAGCTGCGAAAATCGCAGCACGGGTGATCGGCGCCGCGCCCCCGAAGGCAAAAGCGAACACGGGAGCGATACGATGGAAAAAGTCCTGGACGAAGATTTGGTTTATGAGATTCTCTCCGTCGTGGCAGAGATTCCGGCGGGATGCGTCGCCTCGTACGGTCAGATAGCGCGCCTCATCGGCAGGGAGAAAAACTCTCGCCTGGTCGGAGCGGTGCTGAGCGAGGCGGATCGCTACGGCGATTATCCCTGCCACCGCGTCGTCAACCACGCGGGACGCCTCGCGCCAAACTTCCCCGACCAGCGAGCACTACTGACGGAGGAAGGAGTCGCCTTCCGAGACAACGGCTGCGTCGACATGAAAAAGCACCAGTGGAACGAGTAGCCAGGCAGCGTAGCGTCGAAAGGAGCGACGCCACGGGGAACGACCTGCGCCCCGCCGCCGGACAACCTATGGCAAAGTGACACGTCCCACAAAGAGCGGCGCACCAGTACGAGACACGACCGCGACGTAAAAGACCCTATGATACTCGTAAGCATCTATCTGATTGCCCGCCTCGAGGTACCCAAAGAACGAGAGATGCCGAAACCCCTAGACAAAGAAAAAGGTCGGGAGCTTTTATGCTTCCGACCTGAAGTTTCATGGTCGCGGGGGGCGGATTTGAACCACCGACCTTCGGGTTATGAGGTCGCTACGACGTTGTTTCATTCAGACATTTCGACCCAAATTGAAGTCAATATAACTCCAGGTCATTTGATGTTTTCATAGATTTACGAAAGAAAAGTACGCGGAATAATTCGACCCAAATTCGACCCACAACGAGCTTGAAAGCGGTCAGGCGGAGCATTACCCTTGGGGTGTGACCCCACGCAGGGCCCACCACCAAGGGTAATGCCCACCCGCCCCAGCCCTTTGCGCCATTCCGCGCAACCGAGCGCGATTCTCAGGCACTTCAGGCAAGGAACACGATGAACGACCGACCTCTCGTCATAGGCAAAGGAACGAAGCAACGCCGCGACAAATACACGTGGCGCTACCGTCACAGCCTCGGCAAGGATCCGGTCACGGGCAAATACCGCTATTCGCCGTGGCAGACCATACATACCACCAAAAGCCGAGAGGTCGACGCCGCACTCGAAGCCTACAAGGCAGAACTCAACAGCGGCACCTACGTCCAAAAATCGAGGGACACCGTCGGCTCGTACGCAAAAAAGTTCCACGACAACCGCGAAGGAACCATCACGCCGCTCGCCTACTCGACATCCTACTCAATCGAGAACCGGACGCGCACATCACATGCGTGATGCTCATGCTCGACACCGACATGAGAAGGGCAGAAGCCCTCGGGATGACGTGGTCCGATGTCTCCGTCGAGAACAGAAGCATCCTCATTGAGCAGCAGTTCGCGGCCGATCGAAGCGTTCGCTCGCCCAAAAGCAAGAAAAGCGTGCGGAGGATCTCGATAAGCGAGACGCTGACGTCGTATCTCGAATTCTGGAAAAAGGAGCAGGCCCGCGAAATGGAAGCCTTCGGCCTGGAACAAGTCAAAGGCACTCCGCTCGTCCACTCATTCGAACGAACGAAAGACAGGCATCCCCAAGTCAACTTCATGGACCTGAATGGGTTTTCGCGCTGGTTCAGAAACTTCAGCGTCGAGAACGGGTTCGGCAAGTTCGAAGGCGTTCGAACATACCATTATGTGAAGGAAACTGTCGACGGGGAAACGATTTCGAAGCGTTATGAGCATAAAGAGTGGCTCGAATTGAGGGATTACCTCAGGAAGCATCCCAAGGTTCGCGAGGCGAGGCATATCAGCACATATGAGAGCGAGCACCTTCCTTACGGATATTCGGGCCTATCGAGCCACACCACTACTGCCGCTACTGCCCGCTACTGCCCGCCAGCTTCCGAACCAGCGGGCGGTAGCAGCACCCCGAACATCTCGCCGACAGCGCAGAGAGTCGTCGACCTGGCGGCCAAGGCCGACATTGAGGACGTGATGCTGTGCGACCTGCCCGGCGTCCTGTCCTTCCTAGGGCTGCCACCTGAGACGGAGATGCCGCCGGGCAACAAGGGGAAGACGAAGCTCAAGAAGCTCTACAGGAAGGTGGCGCCGAACAAGGCATACCACTCCGGCGAGCGCGCCAAGGATTTGATCTCGCACCTCGACATGGCAGAGATCAGGGCATCGGCGCCCGTCCAAGAATTGGGATGCAGTTCAATACGAGCTCGGGGCTCTTTTCGTCTAGATTGGGGACGCATGGCCGGACGAAAACAATTTGCGTCTGGTAATAAGCGTACGAAAGCGCAATTTACGTCTTAATTCCGTACGCAAATCAAGACGAAAATCGTTTACGTCTGCTTTAAATCCGTACGAAAACGGTTTTCGTCTTACAGGGCAGTTGCCGTTTCTACAGTTCAACTTCCAGTTCGGCTTTGTGCTCGTAGAGGTAGTCGCGCATGTAGGGGATGGCAAATGAGACCTTGCCGTACGAGGGGGCCTCGATAATCGATTCTCTTAACAGGCGGCTGCGGACGGAACTCACCTGTTGAGGCGTTTTGTTTAGGGCATCGGCAACCATGCTGGTCGAGCTCGTCTGCCCCAAAGATGCCATGCTCAGCAGATAAGCGATGCACGTGGGCGGAATGCGCCGCAGCGCGGGCTCAATCACCATGGCGCAGAAGCGTTCGCGTGCCGTTGCAATGCCGCGCTCGGCTTCTTCTTCTCCAATAATCGCTGTATGTGCGCGTCTCGCCAACTGCCATGCGTAGTATCCAACGAGTTGGATCATGAAAGGATAGCCTTGCGTTGCCTCGGCAAGTTGGCCGGCAATACCTGGCTGCAACTCCATGCCAGACGCTTCAATGGTTTCCTCGAGGGAGTACGACACTTCGGTTACTGCCACAGCCTTCAGGTCAAAGGGGAGGGCACGGCGCAAAAACGTAAGTGTCTTTCCGTTGATGATGCTTTCAATCATCGAAGGCAGCCCCGCAAAAACAAAGGCGATATCAAGGTCTTCGCCGATAACCTGCTGAATCGCAATGGAGAGCGTTCGGACCTCATCGAGCTCTGCGTCTTGAACCTCGTCGAGAGTGATGAGCAGGCCATTTTCATTCTTGGATATTGTCTGTCTCATGGCGCCGCGTAGCGATGGACCGATTCGCTCAATGTCTATGCTGCCGATGGATATGCCAGCTACGGTGGGCTCAAATCTGGCGTGTTTGGCCTGGAATTTGGGCTGCAGCTGTTCGAGAATGCGTTGGCAAAGTCCCTCGGTTGCGACCTCTTTTATGACCGTCCAGCCACGGCTTTGCGCCAAACGTGAGCACTCGTCAAGGAGGACCGTCTTGCCCGTTCCACGGACGCCGGCTATGCGCATTAGGCGCCCCGGGGCACCAGGCCCGTTGATGAGGCCCTCATTGAATTCTTCGAGTACATCTTCGCGGCCGATAATCGTGGGGGGTGTTTTACCTGCTGTGGGCTTAAAAGGGTTTGTTTGCATGTGAACCACCTTTGCTCAAGATATAGCAAGATATAGCAAGATATAGTGAGATATAGCAACGTATAGCGCTGTTCGCGGGTTCTTACGGTGGTGCTATTTTCCGAATGCCGCGCGGATAAAGCGCTGGGCGAACAGCTTGTTGGCAACTCACGAGGGCTCGGGGTGCCAATTTGGGGTGCAGTAGTGCTGCGCCACGAAAAGGGCCTATCTACTACGTTTAAGCCGCAGGGGTCAACCATAGTCGGCTTTTTCGAAAATCGACAAGCTGTCTACCTGCGGTTTTGTTTTCACGGTTTTCGGTATTGCCGAGGCTATCCGTGTTAACGTAGTAGATGGGCCACTTTTGTGGCAAGGGGGCCGATCTGCGGCCCGGGGTGGCCAAAAAGCCCCGTCCCAAAAAGACTGATTGGGAGCTGGGGCGTGTCGATGCGATAGTATTACGTGGTGATATTCGACAAACCGTGGGCTTCATCCGAGGGCTTTATGGAACAGCAGCATAATCAGAGCCTGCAAGATCAGGCATACAACGCATTACGCTCCAAGATTATCTATGCCGAGCTCAAGCCCGGCACGCGCCTTTCGGCGATTGGTCTGGAAAAGGAGACGGGAATCGGGCGCACGCCCATTCGCGAGTCCTTTGTGCGCCTGCGCGAGCAGGAGCTGGTGGAAACGCGTCCCAAAAGCGGCACCTATGTCTCGAAAATCAGCATGGAGCGCGCCGAGAACGCCTGCTTTTTGCGCGAGAAGCTCGAGAGAAGCGTGCTTATTAAATGCTGTTCGGCCGCCTCGCCCGAGCAAAAGCATCGGCTTGAGCAGATTCTTGCCGAGTCCGAGTCGCTCGACCATAGCGAAACGCGTCGCTTTTTCGATCTGGACAACCTGTTCCATGAGACGTGTTTTGAGATTGCCGGCCGTCACATGCTGTGGGATTGGATGAAGAGCGTCAACACGCATTTTGAGCGATACAACTGGTTGCGTATGGTGTCGCAGGACCTGGATTGGGAGCCGATTCGTCGGCAGCATCGCCGGATTCTCGAGGCCATTAAGAGGGGCGATACCGATGCGGCGAGCTATCTGGCAGAGACGCACTTGCACCTGATGCCCGAGGAGCAGGGCCCGGTTATCGCCTTGCATCCCGACTATTTTGAGCTGTCCAAAGACTCGGCCATCAAATCACCCCCCATATACGTTGCGGTTAAATCGGTCCTGTTTGGCGCCCTCGGTGGCATAAACAGTCCCTATTTCACCGCAACTGCGTTGGGGCGTAACCGGGGCACAAAGCTGCGGCACCGCTTGGAGGAAAAGACCGGAAGCAAGAGTCCATTCCTCCAGACGGCGCCGCAGCTGTTTTGGTGGCTCGGCTTTTGTCGAAGTGGCTCAGTTGAGCGCGGTTGCCAACCGAGTAGGCAAAGCGGCTCGGGGGCGTGTCGCTTCCGTCACGTTCTATCAGCATACAAGACGTTTTCGGTTCTTGTCCGTGACGGAAACGGCGCGCTTCCGAGCCGCTTTAAAAGAAAGGGGGCGAGGTCTAGGGCACGCCCCCTTTCACGATAGAGAGCTAAACCTAGCCGCGGACCTTCTTGACGACGTCCATGGCCTCGTGGGCGATCTGCTCGACCTTGGAGAAGTCGCCGTCGGCAAACAGGGCCGGCTTGACCATCCAGGTGCCACCGCAGGCGATGATGGCGGAGGAGCTCAGGTACTCCTCGACGTTGGCGGTGCTCACGCCGCCGGTAGGCATAAAGCGGTGACCGACAAACGGAGCGGCGAGGGCCTTGATGGTGTTCAGGCCGCCATACTGGGACGCGGGGAAGAACTTGGTGACCTTGAGGCCCAGGTTCTCGGCTGCGGTGACCTCGGAGGGGGTCACGGTGCCGGGAAGGACGGGCAGCTCGATGTCGATGCAATGCTTCACGACGTCCTCGTTGTAACCCGGGGAGACGATGAACTTGGCACCGGCTGCGCGGGCCTGCTCGACCTGCTCGACGGTCAGGACAGTGCCGGCGCCAACGCACATCTCGGGCTCGGCCTCGGCCATAGCGGCGATGCACTCGGCGGCGCAGGCGGTGCGGAAGGTGACCTCGGCGGACTTCATGCCAGCTGCCATAAGGGCGTGGGCGAGCGGAGCGGCGTCCTCGACCTTGTCGAGCACAACGACCGGCACGATGCCCAGGGACTCAAGCGTGGTGTAGAACTGATCGAACATGATGTTCCTTTCGATGTGTGGCGCGCATGGGCGCGTGATTGCCAAATGTGCTGGTCAGGAGCCGATTTTGGATTGGTTATCGGAGGCACCGCTTGGGGTTCAAGCAATTCCAAAACCGGCTGCTCGACCAGTCATGTAGGGAATGCCAGGCAAAACCGGAATGGGACTGGTGGTTTTGCCCGGCCGGAGGAATCGGGGAGCGGGCTGCAGGGGTATGGGATTGGAAAGCTGCGGCCCGCGGAATGGAGACGGACTAGCGCGCGACGCGGGTGCCACCGTCGGCGGCGGATGCCACGGCTGCAATCTCGCCTGCGGTCACCAAGTTGGAATCGCCCTTGATGGTGAGCTTGAGGATTGAGGCTGCAATCGCGTAGTTGACGGCGTCCTGCGGGTCAAAGTCGTTGATGAGGGCGTGGACCAGGCCGGCGTTGAAAGCGTCGCCGGCGGCAACACCCTCGAGCACGTGTACGTCGTGAGCAGGGGAGAACCAGTGCTCGCCGCTCTCGGCGTCAAAGAGCATGCCCATCCAGATGGAGCGCTCGACGCAGGAGATGTTGCGAACGACCGAGGCAACCTTTTCGCAGCCGTATTCGGCGCAGATCTGACGGGCCATCTCGACATAGGTGTCGCGCTCCTCGATGCCATGGGCAAGGGAACCAGAGACGCAGGTCATGCCGAGGCCGGCGGGCGCATCCTCGTCGTTGGCGATGCAGATGTCGACGAGCGGCAGGAGTTCCTTCATGGTGGCCTGCGACTTCTCGGGCGACCACATCTTGCCGCGATAGTTCACGTCGCACACGGTGGTGATGCCCTTGGCGCGGCAGGCGGCGAGCGCATCCTTGCAGGCAGCGGCCATCTCATCGGAGACGGCGGGCGTCACGCCGGAGAAGTAGAAGACATCGATGCCCTTGAGGATCTCGTCCCAGTCAAAAATATCGCGCTTGGCCATGTTGATGGCAGAGTACTTGCGGTCGTAGACGCAACCGTTACCGCGCTGCGAGGCACCGACCTCAAACACATAGGAGCCAAGACGGTCGCCCTGACGCACGACGCGCGTGGTATCGACGCCGTAGGCCTTCAGCGAACGCAGGGCGCACTCGCCCAGACGGTTGGCCGGGACAACGGAGACGTAAGCGGCCTTGTCGCCCTGGTAGGCCAGGGAAAGCGCGGTGTTGGCCTCGGCGCCACCGTAGCGGACGTCAAACTCGGTTGCCTGCTCAATGCGCAGATGATCTTTGGGCGAGAGCCTCATCATGATCTCGCCGAAGGTAAGAACCGTTTTACCCATGGTCGCGCAGCTCCTTTACCTCGTGCTTACACTTTTTTTTTGGGTTGGGCCGGCTGGTGCATAGCGGTTTGGGTGCGTCTTTGCACCTGCGTGCCAACGCTCGCCGAAATCGATTTACGAAATCGGTTTCGTTTCGAGTTGTAGTATACTCACCTACAGCGTTTTGCAACCGAGATTTTTAAAAAATGCCTAAAATGGCTCAGACTGCCGACATTGGGAAACGGGGTGCGCTATGGCGCAGATGAGAATCAAGGACATTGCCGCCGAGGCGGGCGTGAGCCCGGCCACGGTCTCGCGCTATCTCAACAACCGCCCCGGGCAAATGACCGAGGAGACCCGTGCTCGCATCGCGGCAGTTATCGAGCGCACCGGCTATCGCCCACGTGCCGCCGCGCGCAATCTGCGCAGCTCGCGTACGAACCTCATCGGCGTGATCCTGGCCGACATCGCCAACCCGTTCTCGAGCGCCATGCTCGAGGGCCTTTCCGCCAGCGCCGCGGCGCGCGGCTGCTCGCTCATGACGGCCATTAGCGGCAACGATCCCGCCAAGGAGGCCGAGTCGCTCACCAGACTTATCGATGCCGGCGTGGACGGCTTGGTCGTCAACACCTGCGGAGGCAATGACGAGACGATCGTCGCGGCGGCGGGGCGCCTGCCCGTTGTGCTGCTCGACCGCGATGTTGCCGACGGCGGTGTCGATCTGGTGACATCTAACAACCGTGAGCTGGTCGCCGGCTTGGTAGACGAGCTCGCCGCTGCGGGCTGTGAGCGCCTGTGCCTGCTCACCGAGGCAAGCGACGACAGCCCCGTGCGTCGCGAGCGTGCCGAGGCCTTTGCCGACGAACTTTCGCGACGCGTCCTTGCGGGTGAGGTCGTCACTCTGGCCGACGGTGGCGCCTCGGGCATCGGCCGCTTGGACGAGACCATGCGTGACTATGCCGGCAAAAAGCTCGGCCTCATTGCCGTCAACGGCCTGGTCTTCCTGCGTCTGACCGAGGCACTGGCGCAGTTGGGACCCTCGTTACCGGCTGGTCTTAAGATTGCGACGTTTGACGATTATCCTTGGAACCACGTGCTCTTTGGCGGTGTGACCACAGCAGCGCAAGACACCCTCACCATTGCCGAGCGCGTAGTCGAGCGTCTGTCCGAGCGCATCGACGTTGTTACCACCACCGTGGGCGAGGCCGCAAAGCTGGCGCCCAAACGCATCGAGATTCCCGGCCACATCGAACACCGCGCATCGACCTCGCGCTAACCGCTCGTTCGCAACGGCCTGTTCGCACACGTTTTTTGAGCGCTTGATACGCTTTAACCCTGCGGAAACATTTTTCTGCGATAGTATCTGCGATATAGACCAGTCGAAACCCGCCCGAAAGAAAGGGGAGCGACATGAACCAGCAGAACATCGATTACGTACTCCGCTCTGTAGAGCAGCGTGACATCCGCTTTGTGCGTCTGTGGTTTGTCGACATTCTCGGCCGCCTCAAGAACTTTGCCATTAGCCCCGAGGACCTCGAGGTCGCTTTTGAGGAGGGTATTGGCTTTGACGGTTCCGCCATCGAGGGCTTTGCCACGCCCGAGGAAGCCGACATGCTCGCATTCCCTGATGCTTCGACCTTCCAGATTCTGCCGTGGCGCCCGAGCCACAACGGCGTCGCCCGCGTGTTCTGCGACGTGTGCACTCCCGATCGCAAGCCGTTTGCCGGCGACCCGCGCGATGCCCTGCGCCGCATGTTCCGCAAGGCCGAGAAGGCTGGCTACCTGCTCAACGTGGGCGCCGAGCTGGAGTATTACTACTTCCCCGACGAGCACACCCCCGAGCCGCTTGACAACGTGGGCTACTTCGATCTTTCGGTGAGCGATGCCGCCCGCGACCTGCGCCGCAACACGGTCCTCACGCTCGAGAAGATGTCCGTGCCCGTGGAGTACACCTTCCACGCCGCCGGCCGCTCGCAGCACGGCATGAGCCTGCGCCACGCCGAGGCCCTGAGCATGTCCGACGCCATCACCACGGCCAAACTCATCATTAAGCAGCAGGCCTACGAGAGCGGTTGCCACGCCTCCTTTATGCCCAAGCCGTTGGCGGGCGAGGACGGCAGCGCTATGTTCCTGTGCCAGTCGCTATTCGACCACGACGGCAACAACGTTTTTTGGGGCGAGGACGACGAGAAGTACCATCTTTCCGACATCGCCAAACACTACATGGCCGGCATTCTGGCGCATGCCCGCGAGATCAGCGCCATCACCAACCCCACGGTCAACTCGTACAAGCGCATCACCACGGGCGGCGACTCCGTGCCGCAGTACGCCACGTGGGGCCTGCGCAACCGCGCGAGCATGGTTCGCATCCCGGTCTACAAACCCGGCAAGCAGCTGTCCACGCGCATCGAGCTGCGCAGTCCCGACCCCATGGCCAACCCGTACCTGGTCAACGCCGTCACGCTGGCGGCTGGTCTGGACGGCATCGAGCGCAAGCTGGAGCTCCCGCCCGAGGCAACGGCTGAGACGCTCAAGCTTACCGACCGTCAGATGGTCGAGGCCGGCTACACGCCGCTGCCGCGCTCGCTCAAAGAGGCGCTTGACGTGTTTGAGGACTCGCAGTTTATGAAGGATGCCCTCGGCGAGCACATCCACAGCTTCTTCCTCAAAAAGAAGCGCGACGAGTGGCATAAGTTTGAGTCTACGATCACCGAGTGGGAGATCAAGCACTACCTGGCGAACTCCTAATCGCGCTGGCTTGTTCCAGTACGATTGAGCTCATTTCTTTGGAGGCCGATATGTCCGAAAAGAGTGCCCTGTTCATGGCGCGCACGACGCGCTTCCACGAGTTTGCCCGCAGCTTGACGACCACCCTGGGTGTCGAGGTGAGCCTGGCAACTCCCGATTCGCCGACCGCGGCGCACGACTTTGACCTGCTGATCCTCGATTCCGATGGCATCCGCAGCGACCGCATCGATCAGATTGCCAAATGGCTCGACGACCGCGGCGGCGTCCCCATGCTGGTGATCGTTGACGACGAGGCGCTCGGCACCCTGCGCCTGCCGAATCACGCGCATGCCGACTTTGTATGCCCCACGGCGACGCCCAACGAGCTCAAGGCTCGCGCGCAGCGCCTGATGGGCGAGGAGGAAACCGTCGCCGCCGACGATGTGCTCAACATCGATAACCTCGAGATCAACCTGGCTACCTACCAGGTAACGCTCGATAACGAGCCTATCGACCTGACGCTGATGGAGTACTCGCTGCTGAGCTTTTTGGCGACGCACCCCAACCGCGCCTACAGCCGAGAGGTGCTGCTGCACCGCGTGTGGGGCTTTGAGTACTGCGGCGGCACGCGTACCGTCGACGTGCACATCCGACGCATCCGCTCCAAGGTGGGTCCGCAGATCGCGGCGCACATCACCACCGTCCGCGGCGTAGGCTATCTGTTTAAGGACTAGATTTCCACCAAAAAGGGGACAGGCACCTTTGTGGTGGTTTTGACGCAGGTGCGGGTTCCTTTCGGGCCTGCAGCAGAACTTAAGCATTCCTAAAAGATTGCGTTCTCATACACGTACGCCCGCATATTGGGGTACAACTCAACGTGAACAATGATGGCCCGCCACATGTTTGGCGGGCCTTTGGTTATTTGACGAAAGGATCGCAGCCATGAGCGAGAACGATTCCCAGCGTCCCCAGGATGTGGGCAACGCTGGCGAGACCCAGCAGCAGCCGCGTGTGCAGGTGGAGTCGACGCCTGCCGGCAACAACATTCCCTACGTGCAGGCTTACGACACACAGACCGGCAAGCCGCTGGGCGGCCAACAGGTTGTAAACAAGCACACGGTGGTCAAGACCAAAACCAAAAAGCTGCCGATCTTTATTACGGCACTCGCCGGCTGTGCATGCGGTGCCCTGCTGGTCATCGCGCTCATTATGAGCGGCACGCTCAATATTGGCGGCGGCAGGAACGCCGTGACGGCGGGTGCTTCGGGTTCGTCGACGCAAAAGATTACGATCGACTCCGAGGACACCACACTTGCCGAGGCCGTTTCTGCCAAGGCCCTGCCCTCCGTCGTTTCCATCACCGCCACTTCGAGCGGCAGCCAGAATGGCTCGCTTTCGCAGTCTGCCGACGAGTCGGATGGCTCGGGCAGCGTCGGCTCGGGCGTTGTGCTCGATACCGAGGGCCACATCCTCACCAACAACCACGTGGTCGATGGTTACGACCAGTACGTGGTGACCATGGACGACGGCACCACCTACGAGGCCGAGTTCGTGGGCAACGATGCTTCGAGTGACCTGGCCGTCATCAAGCTCAAGGATGCAGATGCCTCCAAGCTCACGCCGATTGAGATCGGTGATTCCTCCAAGCTCAACGTGGGCGAGTGGGTTATGGCCATCGGTTCGCCGTTTGGCAACGAACAGTCTGTCTCCACGGGCATCGTCTCGGCGCTCTATCGCTCCACGGCTATGAGCTCTACCAGCGGCAATACCATCTACGCCAATATGATCCAGACCGATGCCGCCATCAACCCGGGCAACTCCGGTGGCGCGCTCGTTAACGACAATGGTGAGCTGGTGGGCATTAATTCGCTTATCGAGAGCTATTCGGGCTCCAGCTCGGGCGTGGGCTTTGCCATTCCGGTCAACTATGCCAAGAACATTGCCGACCAGATCATCGACGGCAAGACGCCGGTGCATCCGTACATGGGCGCTACGCTTTCGAGCGTTAATGCGCTCAATGCCCGTACCAACAAGCTCAGCACCGATAGCGGCGCGTATGTGGCAAGCGTCGTCGAGGACGGTCCCGCCGCCAAGGCTGGCATCCAAGAGGGCGATGTCATTACCAAGCTGGGTGACGACGAGATCACGAGCGCCGATGGCCTGATCATCGCGCTGCGCAGCCACGAGGTGGGCGAGAAGGTCGAGATCACGCTCATGCGCGGCAAGGAAGAGAAGAAGGTTACCGTCGAGCTGGGCTCCGATGAGAAGCTGCAGAACCAGCAGCAGGACGACAGCGCGACCGATACCGGCAACGGCGGTATTACCGACGAGCAGCTGCGCCAGTATTTGGAGGAGCTGCTGGGCCAGCAGGGCCAGGGCTACTAGCGGGTCGTTTTGCACATATCGAAGCCAGGGGGGCTGTCCCACCAATGCGGGACAGCCCCTCTTTTCTTATTGATCCGTTGGGGGCGGAGGAAAACGGATCATTGTGAAATGGTAAGGGCATGGTTTGATCGCGCGATCCACCCCGGTCTGGCGGCTGCCGATTCGGTGCGGTTCGAAAGGGCTATTCGACCCCGTTGCGACCGGTGGTACTCTTGTATCCGTTTGAAATCGAGCGAAGGAGTGCCGCTATGGAGCAATCGAGCCTGTTTGGTGACGGTGTGGACATCGATACCGAAACGCCCGCGAGCGCGGATGCCGCCGCACCGACCGACGCCCGTGCCCAGGCGGCAGCGCGCGCGGCCGAGCTGCGCCACGAGCTCGATTACCACGCCTATCGCTACTACATGCTCGACGCGCCCGAGATCACGGACGCCGCCTTTGACAAAATGCTCGTTGAGCTCCAGCAGATCGAGGCGACCTACCCCGATTTGGTAACACCCGACAGCTATACCCAGCGCGTGGGCGGCTACGTGAGCGAGCAGTTTACGCCGGTAACGCACATGGCACGCATGTATTCCATGGACGATGCCATGGACCTGGACGAACTCGACGCGTGGCTCCAACGCACCGAGGATGCGCTCGGCGCAGGTAGCGTCACCTATACCTGCGAGCTCAAGATCGACGGTCTGGGCGTGGCCCTTACTTACCAAAACGGCACCTTCGTACGCGCGGCCACACGTGGCGACGGCACCACGGGCGAGGACGTGTCGCTCAACGTGCGCACCATCAAGGACGTGCCCATGCACCTGTCCGAGCCGGCGCTCGCCCACATGGGCGCCGACCGCGAGCGCGCCATTGAGGTGCGCGGTGAGGTCTATATGCCCAAGGGCAGCTTTGTTCGTCTGAACGACGAGGCCGATGCCGAGGGCCGCGACCCCTTCGCCAACCCGCGCAACGCCGCCGCCGGCAGCCTGCGCCAAAAGGATCCCAAGGTCACGGCGCGTCGCGACTTGGCCACCTTTATCTACGCCATCGCCGATACCGACCCGCTGCACGTCCACAGCCAGCGCGAGTTCCTCGATTGGCTGCGTAGCGCCGGCTTTAGCGTCAACCCCAACGTGGCTCGTTGTGCCACGCCGGCCGAGGTCCACGAGTTCTGTGCCCAGGCGCTCGAACATCGCGGTGACCTGGACTACGACATCGATGGCGTGGTCGTAAAGGTTGATAGCTTCCAGCAGCAGCTCGACCTGGGCTTTACCGCCCGCGCGCCGCGCTGGGCCATTGCCTTTAAGTTCCCGCCCGAGGAAAAGCAGACCGTCCTGCGCGAAATTCGCATCCAGGTGGGCCGCACCGGTGTGCTCACGCCGGTCGCCGAGTTCGACCCGGTGACGGTTGCCGGCTCCACCATCGCGCGCGCCACGCTGCACAATATCGACGAGATTCGTCGTAAAAACGTGCGCGAGGGCGACACCATCATCGTGCACAAGGCAGGCGACGTAATCCCCGAGGTCGTGGGCCCGGTGCTCGATAAGCGCCCGGCCGATTCGGTCGACTGGCACATGCCCGAGATCTGCCCCGTGTGCGGCAGCCCCGTTGTCCACGAGGATGGCGAGGTCGCCTACCGCTGCGTGTCCATCGACTGCCCCGCGCAGCTCAAGGAGCGCCTGCTCCACTGGGTGAGCCGCGGCTGCATGGACGTCGACGGCCTAGGCGACGAGATTGTCGACAAGATGATCGCCGCCGGCCTGATCCACGATGTCGCGGACTTCTACCAGCTCACGGTCGACGACATCGCAGGCCTGGACACGGGGCGCGTGTACGCCAGCTCCAACAGCAAAAAGGGCGTCAAGAAGGGCGACCCCATTCCGGTAGGCCTTAAGACGGCTGAGAAAATCATCGCCGAGCTCAACAAGTCCAAGAGCCAGCCGCTCGGACGCGTGCTGTTTGCCCTGGGCATCCGCCACGTGGGCAAGAGCGTGGGCGAGGTCATTGCTGAGCGATTCCTGTCGATTGACAAGCTTATCTTGGCGAGCGAAGAGGATATTGCCGAGTGCGAGGGCATCGGTCCCAAGATTGCGGCGAGCGTCAAGCAGTTCCTGGCCGTGCCCGAGAACCTTGCCGTGCTGGAGCGCCTGCGCCAGGCGGGCCTGTCGCTCGAGGTCGACTTGGGCGCCGCGCACGCGCAAGCCGCAGCCGACGCTGGCGTGGCGGGCGAGCTCGCCGACGCACAACCACTCGCAGGCCTGACCTTCGTGCTCACCGGCACGCTTGTCAACCGCACGCGCGACGAGGCGGGCACGGCGCTCAAGGTGCTTGGCGCCAAGGTTTCGGGCAGCGTGTCGAAGAAGACGAGCTATCTGGTCGCCGGCCCTAAAGCGGGCTCCAAGCTCACCAAGGCCGAGCAGCTGGGTGTGCCAGTGCTGGACGAGGATGCGCTCGAGCAGATCCTGGCGACTGGTGAGGTACCCCAGGCTTAGTGCATCAATAGTCAAATTGAGGAACCTCCCGGAAGCACGATGCCTTTCGGGAGGTTCTTACTTTGCCGAAATAACCGGCACCGTGATCTGCGTCACATAGGTCGCGGGGTCGTCGCTGATGATGTCGTCGATAAGGGCGATTTCGCGTTGCCCCGCTACGCTGTCAACTTGTCAAAAGCCCCGCGCCGGTTGAGCACGGTAAACACGACAACACAGATGGCTGCCGACAAAATCGATCCGCACGGCGACGCGATGCCCATGGGAAACAGCGTGTCGGAATAGGCGTTCGACAGCAGCCAAGCGCCCGGCACGCGAATGAGCGCCACGGCCAGCACGTTGTGCGCAAAGCCGATATAGCTCTTGCCGTATGCAGCGAAAAAGCCGCTAAAGCAAATGTGGATGCCGGCAAAAATCGCGTCGAAAATGTAGCTGCGCATATAGCCGGTGCCGGCGGCGACCACCGCGGCGTCCTTGGCAAAAAAGCCGATAAACGCCGGCGCCACCAGCCACATCAGCACCGTGATCAGGTAACCGTACACCACCGAGATCGTCATGGCGTCCTTGAGCACCTGACGCGCACGATCGCCCTTGCCTGCGCCGGCGTTTTGCGCCGTGAGTGCGCTGACGGTGGCGCCCATGGAACTCGGCACAATGAACAAAAAGCTGATCATCTTCTCGACCAGGCCCACGGCGGCGGCGTCGACGAGCCCTCGGTGGTTGGCGATGACGGTGATAAACATAAACGCCACCTGGATGCAGCCGTCCTGCACGGCCACGGGCACGCCGATCTTAAGAATGCTGCCGAGTACCTCGGGCTGGGGACGCAGGTCACTGCGCTTTACGTGGATGTTCGTGCGGCGGCTCTTGAGCCACACGAGCGCGAGGGCAACGCTGGCCGTCTGTGCTGTCACCGTGCCGAGCGCCGCGCCCACGGGGCCGAGCCCCATATGGCCGATAAATAGAAAGTCGAGTGCGATGTTGATGATGCATGCCACGCCAATCACGTACATAGGCGAGCGTGAATCACCCAGACCGCGAAAAATGGCCGAAAGAATGTTGTACGCGGCGATAAAGGGAATGCCCATAAAGCAGATACGCAGGTAGGCGGCGGTTCCTTCGACTGCCTCGGGTGGCGTGCCAATGAGCGCCACAACCTGCGGGCATAGTGCAAGCAAGATGACGGCCAGCACCACCGAGACACCCATAAAGAGCGTGATGGTGTTGCCGATGGCGGTCTCGGCGCGGTCAAACCGGCGCGAACCCACGGCGTGGCCGACGATGACCGTCGTTCCCATGGCCAGACCCACGAGCGTCACGGTAATGATATAGAGCGTCTGCGCGCCATTGCCCACGGCGGTGATGCCGGCGGCGCCGCTAAACTGCCCCATCATGTACAGGTCGGCCATGCCGTAGAGCATCTGCAAAAAGTACGAGAGCATATAGGGCAGGGCAAAGACCGCGATGGTCTTGAGGACATTGCCGCGTGTGAGGTCGTGTTCCATGGGCGGGGCACTTTCTGGCTGGGTTCGTTTAGCTACCAGTGTAGTGAAAACCCTATAACGATTGTAGAGTCAAGGTTTGAGTCGAAGACAGGGCGAAAAAAGTGAGGCCCACGATTATTTCCAACTGAATACAGATGTGCACTATGCTTGTTTGGCACGTTCGTTAGCCTTGCAGAAATCGGTTTCGCGTCACTTGACACCATCGCCTGTCGCGCAATAATACGTGCGTTTGCGAACAACGTTTGATGGGGGATGAACCTGCGTGCGCAATCTCAAGATCCTGTTTTCCTACTTGGGGGAATACCGTCGCGACGCCATACTCGGCGTGCTCTTTGTGACGGCCGAGACGGCGCTCGAGCTGTTTATCCCGGTTATCATGGCGAACATCATCGACGTGGGCGTGCCTGCGGGCGACATCAACTACATGCTGCTGCAAGGCGTGTACATGTTGGTGTGTGCGGCGTTTTCGCTGGTATTGGGCTTGGGCTATGCCCGCACATCCGCTCGCGTGGCCTCGGGCTTGGGCGCCAACCTGCGCGAGGCAGAGTATCGCAAGATCCAGACGCTTGCTTTTGGCAACCTGGACAACTACGATGCCAGCTCGCTCGTCACCCGCATGACCACCGATATTACCGTCATCCAAAATGCCATCGGTAATGGCTTTCGCCCCATGGTGCGCGGCCCGGTGACGCTCGTTGTCGGCCTTATCTACGCGCTGGTGCTGTCGCGCCCGCTTGCCACCGTCTTTGCGATCATTCTGCCCGTGCTGGCGATCGTGCTGGGCGTTATCACCTATCGAGTGAGCCCACTCTACCGTCAGCTCCAGACCTCGATGGACCACCTCAACGGCGTGGTGCAGGAGGACCTCACTGCCGTGCGCGCCGTCAAGGCGTATGTGCGCGCCGAGCACGAGGAGGCCAAGTTCGACACCGTCAATACCGAGTTCGCGCATACGGCGACGAAGACGTTCGGCAATGCCGTGCTCAACCTGCCGGTGTTTCAGCTGTCGATGTACGTGGCCGCGCTTTCTATCCTGTGGATCGGCGGACGCATGATTCTCGCCGGCGAGCTGGGTGTGGGCTCACTCACGGGCTTTATGAGCTACGTCCTGCTGATTATGAACTCGCTCATGATGATCTCCAACGTATTTTTGCTGCTTACGCGCGCACTCGCCAGTGTGGAGCGCATCTCGCACGTCCTCGATGAGCGCTCGCTTACCGAGGCGCCCGCGGCAGACGCGGCTGTGTGCGAAGTTGTCGACGGAAGTGTCGAGTTCCGCGATGTGTCGTTTAAGTACCGCGCGGATGCTGTCGAGGACGTGCTCGAGCATATCGACCTTCGCATCGAGCCGGGCTCCACGGTGGGCGTGCTCGGCGGCACGGGCTCGGGCAAGAGCTCACTCGTACAACTGATCGCGCGCCTGTACGATTCCACCGAGGGCGCCGTGCTGGTGGGTGGCCGCGACGTGCGCGACTACGACTTGGCCGCTCTGCGTGACGCCGTGGGCATTGTGCTGCAAAAGAATGTGCTGTTTACGGGTACTGTGCGCGAGAACTTACAGTGGGGCGCGCCCGATGCCACCGACGAGGAGCTGCTGAGTGCCTGCCGTGCGGCGTGCGTGGACGAGTTCCTGGACCGCATCGGCGGGCTCGACGGTGAGTTGGGCCAGGGTGGCGCCGGCGTTTCGGGCGGCCAGAAGCAGCGACTGTGCATCGCGCGTACGCTGCTCAAGCATCCGCGCGTGCTCATTTTTGATGACTCGACCAGTGCGGTCGATATGGCGACCGACGCCAAGATCCGCGAGCATATCGTCCAGATTCCCGACACGACGGTGATCATCATCGCCCAGCGTATCGCAAGCGTGATGGATGCCGACCGCATCGTGGTGCTGGATGACGGCCGTGTCCACGGTGTGGGCACGCATGAGGAGTTGCTGGCAGGTGACAACATCTACCAGGAGATTTACGCCTCGCAGGTGGAGTTCGCGGGTGATGCGAGCGACGACGGTGATGCCGACGACGCGAACGATCCGTTTTCCTCCGTCGCATACGGATCATCCCTGGAAGGGGGTGAGCGCCATGCCTAAGACTTCCGCTCAGGCTCGTCCGGCCAATCTGCGCCGAACGCTCCGCCGCTTGCTCTCCTACATGGGGCATGCCAAGTTCTCGCTGCTGGCGGTTGGTGTGCTGGCCTCCATCGCCGCCATCGCGAGCCTTGCCGGCACCTATATGGTGCGCCCCATCGTCAACGGCCTGGCCGCGGGCGGCGAGGAGCTGCTCACCAAGCAGGTCATCGTAACGGCGATCATCTACGCCGCGGGCGTGCTCTCGGCCCTAGGCTACTCGCAGATCATGGTGCGCGCGGCCCAACGCGTGGTCTCCGACATCCGCCGTGACCTGTTCGCGCACATTCAGACGCTGCCGCTCAGCTATTTCGACAGTACGCGCTCGGGCGACATCATGAGCTTTTTCACCAACGACGTCGACACCGTCTCCGAGGCGCTCAACAACAGCTTTGCCAACGTGATTCAGGCGACCATTCAGGTGATCGGCACCACAGCCATGCTCATCATTCTTAACTGGCAGCTCACGATTATCACGCTCGCGTGCGATGTTGCCATTGTGCTGTACGCGCGCTACTCGGGTGCCCGTTCCAAGCGCTTTTTTGCCGCCCAGCAGGCATCGCTCGGCGACTTGGACGGATACGTCGAGGAGATGGTCTCGGGCCAAAAGGTCATTAAAGTCTTTAACCACGAGCAAGCCAATGTTGCCGGTTTTGACACACGCAACCAGGAGCTGCGCCGTACCGGTGGCGCCGCACAGGCCTACGCCAACTCGATGGTGCCCATGACCGTGGTGATCGGCTACGTCAACTACGCCATCGTTGCCGTGGCGGGCGGCATGCTCTGCATCAAGGGACTTGCCGACGTGGGTGCACTCGCGAGCTACCTGGTCTTTGTGCGCCAGGCGGCCATGCCCATCAACCAGTTCACGCAGTTGGGCAACTTCTTACTCAACGCGCTGGCCGGTGCCGAGCGCCTGTTTGCCGCTATGGACCTTAAGCCCGAGGTGGACGAGGGCTGCGTGGAGCTGGTGCAGACGGGCGACGCGGCGTGGGCGTGGAAGATTCCCGAGGGCCAGGGTGTGGGCACGTACGGGCATCTGCACGACGTGGCCGCCGTTGATGAATCGGGTCGTGCGGTGGCGGCCGATGGTACCGAGCTTGTTACCGGTCTGGTCCCGCTCGCCGGCGACGTGCGCTTCCATGCCGTGGACTTTTCCTACGTGCCGGGCACGCGTGTGCTCACGGATCTCAACCTGTTCGCCAAGCCGGGGCAAAAGATCGCCTTTGTTGGCTCGACGGGCGCCGGAAAGACGACCATCACTAACCTTATCAACCGCTTCTATGAGGTCGATGATGGCGAGATCACGTACGACGGCATCGACGTCAAGCACATTGCCAAGGCCAGCCTGCGCGGGTCGCTCGGCATTGTGCTACAGGATACGCACCTGTTTAGCGGCACCATTGCGCAGAACATCCGCTTTGGCAAGCTCGACGCGACCGACGAGGAAGTGCGTGCCGCTGCTGAGGCCGCCTGCGCCGACTCGTTTATCCGTCGCCTGCCGCAAGGCTACGACACGCCGGTCACGGCCGATGGCGCCAACTTGTCGCAGGGCCAGCGCCAGCTGCTCGCCATCGCGCGCGTGGCCGTCGCTGACCCGCCGGTGCTCATCCTAGACGAGGCCACAAGCTCCATCGACACGCGCACCGAAAAGCTCATCGAGCGCGGCATGGACCGCATCATGCGCGGCCGCACCACATTTATGATTGCGCACCGTCTGTCCACTGTCCGCGACGCCGACGCCATCATGGTCCTCGAACACGGCCGCATCATCGAGCGCGGCACGCACGAAGAGCTGCTCGCCCAGCACGGCGAGTACTGGCAGCTGGCGCATGGCTTAAAAGAGCTGGATTAACCCGTTCGAGCACGATGCCTTGACCTCTCCGTGCCCCTCATCTCGCCTCAAACCATCACAACATTCGATGCTTTTCCCGTTTTTGGCGAAAAACGTCGAATGTTGTGATGGTTTTTCTGCCACTCGACCGGGTGGAATCGCTTTCTTGCGCGCGAAGGTGTGCAGACCCGTGGGCAGGGGAATAAGGTTGGTTATCCGACTCCATTGGAGGGCTCATGGACCTGCCGATCGTCCTGTCCCATAAGACCGCCTGGCTGTACCACAACGTGGCGCGCCCGTCCGAGCCGCTCTCACGGGCAAGCAGCCTATACGATGAGGACTCGCTTGCTAACGAGGCGGAGCCGACCGCGAGCCTGCCCAAATTGGGACTCGATGCCAAAGGGCTGAGGGCTTCAACGGCAGTTGGGATCGTTGCCGACTATCTGGTTTCGCTCGGTATTCCACGAGAAGAGCTCGATCATATCGATACGCTCGTCAACTTCGATTTTGAGCGCTCGACGCCGGCTGGATTTAGGTGCCACGTGTTTGGGGCACCGGTACCTCCAGGCCATCTTATCGAGGTGGTAGAGGGCCTTCTAGTGGTTGACGAGGCCATGTGCTTTGTTCAAGCGGGTTCGTGGATGAGTGAGCCCGAGCAGCTGGAATATGGCTACGAAATCTGCGCCCGATACCATTTGAATCATCTGTCGACAGGCGATTATATCGAGATGGGGCAGAGGTATACCGTTGCCGACTTGATTGCCTATTGCAATGAGAACCGATCTCGTCAGGGGGCTGTACGCGCGGCCGCCGTGCTCAAGCGCGTGCACGATGGCGCGCGGTCGCCCATGGAGACGGCCACCGCAATCATGGTCGTAGCAAAACGTTCCCAGGGAGGGCTGGGATGCGCCAAGATCGAGCTCAACCATCGGGTCGATGTTCCCAACGAGTTCAAGTATCTCGCAAAGGCCGGGTATTTCGAGATCGACGTATATGCGCCTGCGAGCGGTACGGGGATTGAATACAACGACTCGGACCATCTTGATAAACAGCGCAGTGCGTCGGATGCGGAGCGCATGACCGTGCTGAGCGCGCTGGGCTTTAGGATGATCGTCCTCACCGGGACTCAGTTTGCCCACCAGCTGCAATTGCACCGGGCGATGAACGCCATCGCGCTCGCTATGGGCCTTAAGTGCGACCGAAGCGAGACATTCCAGAAACGTCAGAACGACCTGCGAGAGTTCGTGATTCGACACTGGGACGGCGGCCTTTAGGGTTGCTTTGGTCCTTCTACGGGGCGCTGCGGCAGACAAACCATCACAACATTCGATGTTTTTCGCCAAAAACGGGAAAAGTATCGAATGTTGTGATGGTTTGTGCTGAGGATGGGCTTGGAAAGTCCGTTTTGCTCGAAGCGACCTGTCCTGTCGTACGGGTGTCGGCATGATTCTTCCCGTGGGGTATTATGTTTCTCGAAGAATAAATCGCCGCACGAGGGGAGGGCTGCGTGGACGGGCGCGTGCAACATGACGGCTTTGGCCGCGATATCAACTACCTGCGCATTGCCGTTACCGACAAGTGCAATTTCCGCTGCATCTATTGCATGCCGGCCGATGGCGTGGCGCCCCGTGCACACGACGAGCTGCTCAGCGCCGAGGAAATCGCCCGCTTTGTGCGCTTGGTGGCGGGGGAGGGCATTCGCCGCGTACGCCTGACGGGTGGCGAGCCGCTGGTCAGTCGCCGTATCATTCCGCTTATTCGCGACATCCGCGCGATTCCGCAGATCGAGGACATCTCGCTCACCACTAATGGCGCCCTGCTGCCCAAGCTGGCGCCGCAGCTCAAAGATGCCGGGCTTAACCGCGTCAACATCTCGCTCGACACGCTCGACCCTACGCTCTTTGGAAAGATCACGCGTCTAGGTCGACTCGAGCAGACCATGGCTGGCATCGACGCGGCGCTGGCTTGGGGCTTTGAGCCCGTTAAGGTCAACTGCGTTGTTGTGCGCCGGCTCAACCAGGATGTGGCGGCCCTCGCACGGCTGACCGTCGACCGCCCTATTCATCTGCGCTTTATCGAATATATGCCCATCGGCGACGAGCACACGAGTTCGCATTGCGCTGTGGATCCGCATGCTCCCGCGCTCAATCCCGAGCTGTGGAATGCGAGCGATACCGTGCCGAGCGACGAGCTGCGGGCGCGCATCAATGCCGGGGTCGCCGCGGCGGGTCTGGGCGAGCTCGAGCCGCTCGACATCAACGACGCTCCTGCCGGCGCGGGCCCTGCGCGCTATTGGCACTTTCCGGGCGCGGCGGGAACGGTTGGCTTCATTAGCGCCATGTCCAATCATTTTTGTGCGAATTGCAACCGTCTGCGCCTGACAGCCGATGGCAACGTGCGTCCGTGCCTGTTCAGCGATGCCGAGTATTCGGTGCGTGAGGCGCTGCGCCGTGGTGATGATATGCAGGTACTTTCGATTTGGCGCGATGCCGTGGCCCACAAACCGCAGGAACACGCGATAATTGAGGGCACGCAACGATTTATGTCCCAAATCGGAGGATGATCATATGGCCAAGAGCAGGTACGCCGATGCCACCAAGGCCGCCCGCAGGGCCGCGATGTTTGCCCACAAAGCCACGGCTGCGGCCAGCGATGCCGCTGCAGGCGCGCAGCCGTCTGCCGGTGCTGCCACTGAGCCCGCCCGTGCCGCCCGCGACGCCCGTCGCGACGAGCTAACGCACGTAGACGCCAAGGGCGAGGTACGCATGGTCGACGTGTCCGACAAGGCCGAGACCCATCGCATTGCCATCGCCGAGGGCACCATCCTCATGCATCCCGAGACGCAAGCCATGGTGCTGCAGGACCGCGCCAAAAAGGGCGACGTGCTCGCCTGCGCGCGCGTGGCGGGCATCATGGCCATCAAGCGCACGAGCGACATCATTCCCATGTGCCATCCGTTGCTCATTACCAAGAGCAAGTGCGATATTGTGCCCATCGCTCCGGCGGGGACGCCGGCCGAGGACGTGCCCGAGGGCTGGGCGCCGGCGCGCGCGGACGGGCAGGTTGGCTTTCACGTACTGGTCACGGCCGGCGTGACGGGCAAGACGGGTATCGAGATGGAGGCGTTGACCGGCGCGAGTGCCGCGTGCCTAACGATCTACGACATGTGCAAAGCCGTCGATCGCGGCATGGAGATCGTCGACGTGCGCCTGCTGCACAAGGAGGGCGGCCGCTCGGGCGTGTGGGATCGTGCCGAGCGTCAGGTTGCTGCCGCTGAGACCGTGGCCACTGACGGTGCCGCGCTCGCAAACGCACCCGTCGCCGTCGCGCCCGCAGCTCCGGCACCGGTCGTCCCCGCGATCGCGTTTATCGGCTACCAAAACTCGGGCAAGACCACGCTCGTCGAGAAGGTCATTGCCGAGCTCACCCGCCGCGGCCTGCGCGTGGGCTCGCTCAAGCATCATGGGCATCACGGCTTTGATATCGATGTGCCCGCTAAGGATACGTGGCGCCATCACCAGGCCGGCTCAAAACACGTGGGCCTCATCTGCGCCACGCGCTGGGCGGAGTACGCCGACACGCGCGAGGAGGACGAGATGCCCGCGCGCGAGCTGCTGTCGCGTTACAACGATGTCGACGTGGTGATCATCGAGGGCTACAAGACCGAGGGCTTCGACAACATCGTGGTCGCGCGCTCCGGTGTCGACCGTCTGCGCGGCAAGAGCTCGCTCGACCTGGTCGATGGCCACACGCTGGCCCTTGCCTGCAATGAGGCCCTGGCACGCCAGGCCTTCGACGCCGGCTTCGCGACCCGAGCCATCAACATCAACGACGCCCGAGCCATCTGCGACCTCATCCAAGACCACCTTTAAGGCTTGACGCTGAACCTGCCAAAAAGGGACAGGTTTATTTTGGCAGGTTTTATCTGGGCAAACGTCACTTCCACCACAAAGGGGCCAGGCACCTTTGTGGTGGTTTTTGCTTTAGTAGATGTGTGGGACATGCCTTACAATCTACCAAGTAGTTCATGACGGGCGAAAAACGGAGAGAAGGGGCTTGATGCGTCCTTAATGTTTCATGCGGATAGATTGATTTGACAGACGGTGGCGAATGCCCGCCGTCCGCATTCGTATGAAACAAGGAGTCTCCATGCTCGCCTCTCTTTTCTCAAAGCCTCAATCATCGCTGTCCGCGCAGGCCAAGCGCCTGGTGGCGATGCGCTTTCTCATCTACACCGGTTTTCAGACCAGCTACTTTATCGGCGTCATCGGAACGCTCACCTATGCAGACGATGCCTCGGTCGTGGCGACATCGCTGGCCGTCCTTTTTGGGAACGTATTCGTGATCTTGGGATCCTTTGCGGGCGGCGCGGCGCTCGACGCCTGGGGCCCGCGCCGTCATTTCTTGCTGAGCATCGTGGGCACGCTGGCAACCGGCGCGGCGATCCTCGTTTTTGGCAGCGCGACCGGCATCGTCCTGCTCGGCGCGGTGCTCCTGGGCTTCGTGATGGGGTTTGCCCAGCCCATCGCCACATCCTATCCAGCCTACCTCACCGACGATCCTGTCGAGCTCAAAGACATCAACTCCGCCATCGCCATGTTTTCAAACGTGAGTATCATCGTTGGTCCCACGCTGGGCGGCTTTGTCGCGGCGGCTGCGTCGTCGCGCGCGGTGTTTGTGCTCATGATGCTCTTTACCGCGTTGGCGCTCATTGCCGGTTGGGGCTTTAGGCAAAGTGCAGGTCAGGTCGCCACACACGAAGGCAAACCCGCGGTCGGCGACATCACATCGGATAAGGCCAGCCAAAGCCCCGATCCCAATACGTCCTCCCGTGTCACCTTTGCGACCAGCATCAAGACGGTCTTTACCAACAGCGTTCTCGCCCTGCTGTTCTTCATCATCTTCCTTTCGAACTTTGGCTATGGCGCCTTCGACCCGCTGGAATCGTTCTTCTACCGCGATGTCCTACACGTCGGTGTCGAATGGATGGGCTGGCTCTCGTCGGCCAGCGGTGTGGGCGCGGTGCTGGGCGCCGTCCTCGCGCTCCGCTTGCCGCCGCACCTGGTCAGCCTCAAAACGCTGCTCATTGCACTTATATCCGAGGGCCTAGGAAGTTTGCTCTATGTGGGAACACCGTACGTGGGTGTAGCCCTCGTCGGCCAGATTGTACTGGGCATAGCTTGGGGCATCGTCAACCCGCTCCACAACACGATCGTGCAAACGACGGCCCCGCTCGAGCAGCTCGGTCGCGTGAACTCGGTCATGGGCTTTGGTAACATGTTCGCCGGCGTGGCCCCGCTGGCGATTGCCCCCTGGCTGGCGGCGACGTTTGGTGTGCAGCAGACGCTCATCGGGGCGGGTATGGTCGTGACGGCGGTTCCCGCGGCGTTGCTGCTATTTGGTCGTTGACACTTGGATCGTGCCGCAAAGCAGTAAAAACCATCACAACATTCGATGAAAATCGCGATTTTGCCGAAAACGTCGAATGTTGTGATGGTTTGCGTTCCGACCAGGCCACCCTTCGGGTTCGGCCACCACAAAGGGGCCAGGCACCTTTGTGGTGGTTTTTGCGTTGGCGGGCCGCGCTTACGCCTTGGTATACCATGTACACCATTTCTGACCACATTCAGCACCGCCACACAACCCAGAAAGGCCCCCATGGACACCACCTTTAGCCACATCAAAGCCGTGTTCTGCGATATCGACGGCACGCTGCTCACGAGCCAGCACACGGTGTCCCCTCGCACCGTGGCGGCAATCCGCGCCCTGCGTGAGCGCGGCGTGCTCTTTGGCCTGTGTACCGGGCGCGACGCCCACGCGACCGAGGCTATGTACGAGCTCTGGGGCATCGAAGGCCTGGTGGACGTGCTCGTGGGCTGCGGTGGTGCCGAGGTCATCGACCCCGCGCACGACATTAACGAGCTGAGCTATCCGCTGCCGGGCGAGACCATCGCGCGCATCTGCGAGCACATGGCAGGCCTTCCGGCAACGCCCGTCTGCCCCCGAGATGGCGTGCTCTACGTGCCCGAGAGCAACACGTGCGTCGAGCACCTGTCGCGTGTCGACGGCGTGCCCTACCAGGTGGTCGATTTTGCCGAGTTTTTGCGCGAGCCGCAGCCCAAGGTGATGTTTACCATGGCGCCCGAGGTAATGCCGCGGGTGATTGAGCGGGCGTCGACGTTTGCCGATGACACTGTTAAGGCGGCGTCTCTGCAAACCACGCAGTGGCTCTACGAGTTCATGGACCCGCGCGTGTCCAAGACGCGCGGCCTTGTGCGCGTGGCGGAGCTCAACGACATGGAGCTCCAGGACATCTGCGTGTTTGGCGATGCCGATAACGACACCCGCATGGTGGCTGACGCCGGCGTGGGTGTGGCCATGGCAAACGGCAGCGACGCCACCCGCGCCGCCGCCGACTTTGTAACCGCGAGTAACGACAAAGACGGCATCGCGATCTTTATCGAGGGATATCTGCTGTAGCGCTGGGGGAGAACCACCACAAAGGGGACAGGCGCCTTTGTGGTGGCCTCAGGCGATTTGGGCGAATTGATACCGAAAATCTGCGCGCAAATTCAAATATGGTTGTCTGAGCATTACGCTTCTAACCGCCGATGGGTTAAAGATATTCTCATCAGTTTGGTAGGATATTCCTTCCGGTTGATGACCTACTGCTCACGGTCGATTTTCGAACGTGAGCGGATGTTTGCTATTGAGCAAAAATTTGTGCAAAAAAATCTACCGCCATTAAAAAATGATGTGCAACTAAATTACCAGTAGAAACAAAAAATAGATAGCGAATAAACGAAGGTAAATCTGAGCAAATTTCAAGAGAATTGAGAATCCGCTACAAAAATGTCGGTTTTGTTGCTCAGATGTCTAAACAATCGTTACTATTTTATCAATAAACGTGCGCAATTACAGATTGCGCAGATACGTCTGATAGTGAAAGAGCAAGATCGCGATCTCTTGGGGAGGAGACATCGATGAAAGCAAATTCAGACAAATCTAAGCAGAGCAATAAAGCGATGCATCGTGTGCTAGCAGGCGTTTTGTGCGGAGCTTCCGTTTTGAGCTTGGTGCTGTCGCTCGTCATGCCTCCGATCTCGCAGGCCATTGCCAACGATGCCCAGACGGTTTCTACCGAAAAAACTGTGACGGGGGATTCCTCAAGTGAGTCTGCTGTTGTAGAAAACACCAACAATGGGGATACCGAAAACCAGAATAGTGACGAGACCGAGGGCGACGAGCCTAACACCATTGCCACTGAGGCCGATCAGCCGTCAGACGACGCAGGGGTTGGGGGTGCTGTGCAGCCTGCCGAAGAAGGCGCTAATGGTGAAGGCGCAATCGCGCTTGCCGCAGAGAATGAATCGGCTTATATAATTCGCAGCGGGGGAGAGCTGAGCACAAAGCTCCCTGACCCGAGTCTGCGCGATGAAAAAGGTGCTGCTACTTTTAAGCTAGCTGCTGATATTGAGTACGATGAAGAGATTAGGCTTGAAGGGGCAAACACCAATATTACCTTGGACTTAAATGGCTTCAAGATTAAGCACAAGAGCTCCGGCAATCCGTTATTCGATGTCGCTAACGGCGCGGCGCTTACAATTAGGGATTCAGCACAGGCGAGCGAGACGGTCGACGAGGGCCTGTCGTTGACTGGTCAAGGGCAGAGCCCGGCTGCCGATAATTATGGCAAGAAAGCTGAACTAACGTACGATACCGATAACATTCCGTCTAACCTTACCTACTATGTGACCGAATCGTCCTCGAATGGAGCAGACACAACCGAGACGCTTGTCAAACATAGCGTCGAGATTAAAGGTGCCATTGTGGCGTGTGGTGGCAGCGAAAATCTAAAGCTCATTAATCTGTATAACAACAACGGCAAGGGCGGTAAGTTCAACCTTGAGGGCGGCGTGCTCACGCAAGAAAAAGGCAGTCGCGTTGGAAGCTTGGTCTATGCTCAGGATAGCTCTGCCGTTTTCGTGAGCAACGGCTATGTGTGTGGTGCTTCCGGCTCGGGTGCGGGCGGCGGAATTGAAATACGCAACAATTCGAGCCTCAACGTTTCCAGTGGCGTAATTGCCGGCAACAGCGCTTATAGTGGCGGTGGTGTGTATGCCAACGCTTCCACGGTCACCATAACTAATGGCGTAATCTCCGGCAACAGCACGCTTGATTCTGTTGGCTTTGGCGGGGGCCTCATGGCCGAAGGCGGCAGCGTTACTGTTTCCGGCGGTTACATTACTAACAATAAATATGCCAAATTCTGCGGCACAGAGGGATCGGGTTGTCACGGCGGCGGTGGACTTGCTGCCAATAATGGTGCTCATGTCACCATTTCTGGCGGCCAGATTACCGGCAACTACTCCGCGGAAGCCGGCGGTGGCGTTTATGTTACCGATGCTGGTCGACAGGGGTGGTCTCGCAAGGATACGGCATGGCTCAGAATTACGGGGGGAACTATTGCCTCTAATGTGAGCTTCCGATCTGAGGGTGCTGGCATCCGAGTGGGCCAGATGGTTGACGCGATGATTAACGGCACTAAAGAAAGTAACGGCACTAAAGAAAGTAAAATCTACATTACCAACAACACTTGCCTGTCTCGCTTTGACTGGGGCGGTGGCGGCATCTTTGTTCAGGGCGATTCGAACACTGCATCTAATGCGGGCAGGCTATTTGTCTATAACTCCTATATAAGCAGTAATGAGGCCGGTGGCTATGGTGGTGGCGTTGCGGTTTGCCCGACGGGTAAGACCTTGGTAACAAACACCGACGGCACTGCGATTTTCGGTAACACTTCTGCCGGAAGCGAGCAAAGCGCGAAACCATACGTTTCCGCGAGTAATACAGGCAATGATGGCACCCCCCATCTTTCCGGTGGTGGTCACGGCAAGGATCAGGACTCCGACGCCTACGACAAGGAAGTATTCCGCGAGAACGGCCATGCCGATTTCTTCCTCGCGGCAGAAGGGCACAACAAACCAATTGCGGCGGTGATTGGTAAGATGCTTGGCGGCGGTGACGCCCAATACAAGGGAAGCAAAGAACTTAAGGATGCCATTACTATCCCCGCCAACGGTGGCGTGCAGGTTTATAACAGCATCGGTTTGAGCTCGGGAGTTCAAGCTGGAGACCCCGCTGCAACTACTGCGCAGAGTAAAGCGACAACGTTCATCACCGGCAATTACTCCTGGAACCATGGTGGCGGCATCATGTCGAACGGCGACCTGTACTTGGGCGAGCCTGCGGATATGTATGTCTATCCGAGCTTTAAGCTGAAGGCAACCAAGGCACTAATTAAACTAATTAATTCACAGACCAAAGAGAAGATGGACCTCGCCGAGAATCAGTTTGCGTTTAAGGTCTACCGCAAGAATTCATCCGATCCTTTGACTAGTACGACATTCAACCGTGACGTTTGCACCGAGGTTGGAACTGCAAAAAATGATGCAAACGGCAACATCACGTTTGACCTAGGTGAACAGTTCGCAACGGGTGGTGCCGGTGACCGAATTACGTACTACTTGGTCGAAGACCCTGGCAATGATTCCGGTATTACGTACGACTCCAACGTGTATGAGATTGTGGTAACGGCCAAGGATAACCCGACCACGCTCATGACTGTTCCGAAAAAGGACAGCCCGAACGAACAGATACCTTTCGACATCCATAACTACACGATTGAAAACGTCGGTGTGACCAAGCATGAACTCGATAAGTCATCTGGGGCGTGGAGTGTCACAAAATCATGGGATAATGTGCAGGAAAGAGACGGCTATTATCCAATTGCCTGCAAAGATAGCTCAACGACTTTCACCAACGAGTACACTCCGTACACCTCCAGCGGCTCCTGGACTCCTAAGGCGACTAAGGTCGTTAAGGGTGGCGAGATGAAAGAGTTTACGCTCGAGTTTGCGGATAACGCGGGCTTCAAAAAAGCCGAGAAGGTTAAGACTGATGCCAAGAAGGTTATTACCACTACTGACGGCGACAAACTCCAGGAGCTTGACTTCCCCACGATTGAGTACACGCTTGATAGCTTGAAGAAGAACGATGCTGATGTTCCGGTCAGTGGCGCCTCCAAGACCTTCACGTACTATGTGCGCGAGAAGGACGATAGTTCGATTTTCTCGCATTACAAGTTTGATAATTCGGTCTACAGGTTCAAGGTTGTGGCAAAGGATAACACCAAAGGAGGAATCGACTGTGCGGTGACCTACAGGAAGGGAACCGTCGACTCCAAAGGCAAGTGGAAAGACGCCGATGCCGATGACCACAAGCTCACCGAGTCCACCCCCACCTTCACCAACACCTACTCCACCTCTTTGCCCCTTTCTGGTATGTCGGGCGTCACTCTGACGTACCTTGCCGGCGCGGCGGTGCTTTGCGCTGCTGCAGCCTGGATGCACATTCGTCGCAAGGCGAATGCGAAGGGAGGTGGGCGCCGTGAATAAGAAAGTTTGCTTCTTCCCGATCTTGTTTGCGCTGCTTGCCCTCCTGATCGGCACCTGCGCGGTTGTGTTCCCCGCATCCGCGCAGGCCGCGCCGACCTCGACCGGTTCCATCACGGTGAGCGGCACCGTGGCGAGCAGCTACGACGCCCACCAGATCTTTAGCGCCAACGTCGTCGACGGCGACAACGACGCCAAGATCGCCACCGACCTCGTTTGGGCAAGCGACGCCGCCCGCGACGCCGCGCTGCCTGTGTTGCACAGCGCCGGCATGCCCAAATCCCAGACCACTGCGCAGGAAGCTGCCGAGTGGCTCAACACCGATTCCCACCTTACGAGCGCGCTGAGCGCACAGCTCGCTCGTTCCCTCCAGAGCTCTTGCGCCGTGTCCGTGGCCCTTAACGCGGGCACGACGGCCGAGCTGCCCAGCGGCTACTGGCTCGTCGCCGCCGACGACGACGCCATTTCCCAGAACGAAGCCGGCACCGCGCCGATTATGGCCCTGGTGGGCGGCAGCGCCGTCACCGTCAAGCCCAAGGCCGCGACGCCCAAGGTGTCCAAGCACGTGCTGGAGGACAGCACCTCCGCCTGGCAGAAGGCCGCCGACGCTACGGTCGCCGACGACCTGTACTGGCGCCTCTCTGCCACGGTCCCGGCGGGTCTTACCGCCTACGACACCTATACGGTGCAGTTTGTCGACACCATGAGCGCGGGGCTCGACCCCTCCAAGGTGGCCGCGAGCATGCGCGTGTACGTGGCGGCGGGGGCGGACGGCGGCTTCGACGCCGTCCCGACCGGCAGGGACGGCCGCGCCGGCACCGAGCCCGCGAAGGGCTGGACCGACATCACGGCCCAGTGCAGGGTCTCGGCCGACGGTAAGACCTTCACCGTGCGCACCGGCGACCTCATCGCCGCGCTCGGCGGGGCCGACGCCTTCACCGCTGGCGCCCGCGTGGTGGCCGTGTACAACGCGCCGCTCAACAGTGCATGCAACCACGGCATCGCGAAGGGCAACCCCAACCAGGTCTACCTGCGCTATCCGCGCTCGCCCCTCGCCGACCAGTCGGGCGACGCCGGCTTCACCCGCACGCCGAGCGACGACGCGTGCGCCTACACCTGGGATCTCGCGCTCACCAAGCGCGGCAGCGACGGCGACAAGCCGCTTGCTGGGGCGGTCCTGAGCATCGCCGACGACCGCGGTCGCACACTGGCGGCCGACGGGACGTGGGATGCGGAGGGCAAGGCCACCGTCACCACGGGCGAGGACGGCCGCGTGACTGTCTCGGGCGTGGACTCGGGCAAGCTGGAGGTCCGCGAGCTCAAGGCACCCAAGGGCTACACCGCCTTTGAGGGCACGCGCTCCGTGACGGTCAAGGCCGAGGGCCTGGACGTCGACCAGGTGGCCGCCGCCAAGCCCAAGCTCACCATCACGGCCGAGTCGCCCCTGCGTGCCGACAGCGCGGACGGGTCGACGGGCAGCCTGGAGGCGTCGCTCATCAACACGCCCACCGGCACACCCCCCAGCATTACCACCGGAGGCTTTATGCCCTCGACTGGCGATATGGCAATGTACGCCGCGGCCGCCGCAGCGGTCGCCGGAGCCGCGCTCATCGTGGTCGTGCTCCTGGTCAAGCGGGGAGGTGGCAGCCATAAAGAGTAGCTTGCAGCCCCACAGAGAGCGGGGCGAGACGTAGCGAAGCAGATGCTAAGACACAGACAGATGATGACCGATCGAATGAGAACCAACCGGAAAACGGAGGAAAAGAAGATGAGCATGAGCAAGAACATCGCACGCCTGGCAGTAACGGCAGGCCTCACGGCGGCGCTGAGCTTCGGCGGCGTGATGGCTCCGGTGACCATGGCGTTTGCTGAGGGCTCAACTGTGACGTTCGAGGATTCTACCTATTCATCGTCCACGACCTATAAGGGCATTCAGATCTTTAAGGCTAATGTGAACGGCACCGCTGTCACGAATATTCAATGGGCGGGTTCTGGCGAGCAGCAGGTGGCAATTCGGGATGCCGTCGTAAATGCAATCAATGAATGGAGCCAAGCCCACCAAAAGGGTACTTATGACAGCAAGAATGCTCAGGAAGCTGCCGAATGGCTGAATAAGAATTCCGGTGTGACCGTAAACGATGAGCAAGTGGCAAATAACAACGTTCTGAGCATGATCGCTGCTAATCTGAACGGCACTGGTTTTGATTGGAAGACGACGAACGCGGAAACCCCGGAGCTCAAGGGGCTCGATGCCGGCTACTGGTTGTTCCTCACCAACGGGGTGGCCAACACGGCTGCCGATAATTCGACCGATACTTTTTCATCACCTGTGTATGCCGTGATTGACGGCCAGACCAATACGACCGTCACCCCCAAGAAAGACGTGCCCACCGTCGATAAGAAGATCCTCGATGACGCCGTTGCTGATGCTGATGGCGTTGACATCAAGACTTCCGACAAATGGAAGGACGTCGCCGACTCCCAGATCGACCAGGAGGTCAACTATAAGCTCACCGGTACCATTGCCAGCAACTACGCCACCTTCAGCACCTACGCCTATAAGTTCACGGACGTGCTTTCCGGTGGTCTCAACTACGTCAACGGCTCGGTTGAGGTATATGCGCTCAAAGACGGCGCTTACACCACGATCGATGCTAGCAAGTACGACGTTGTTTGGGCCAACAACACTCTGACGGTGGACTTCAAGGTCGACGGCACCAAGAAGGGTCTCAAGGACGTTGACGGCTTGACCGCAGACACCAAGATCGTCGTCTTCTACAGGGCCAAGCTCAACGGCAGCGCCGTGATCGGTAACTCCACTGATGGCAGCAAGGGTGGCAACCCCAACACCGTCACACTCACGTACTCCAACAACCCGTATACCGAGAGCACAGGCACGACGATTGGGGACACCGTCGCTGACTTCGCCTTCAAGCTCAACCTCATCAAGGTCGATCAGGGTACTGAGAAGGGCCTCGCGGGCGCCGTCTTCACCATCCAGTCCCATGACGCGAACACCAATGGGCAGTATGTTGCCTCGAAGACGGACACTACCGCGGGCGTTGTCGCGGGCCAGCTCGTGACCGATGTCAACGCTAACAACCTTCCTGACTACGTGAAGTTTACGTCCGGCGACGACGGCCTGATTGCCGTCTCCGGCCTCGATGCCGGCTCCTACACGGTGACCGAGGTCAAGACCCCCGACGACAGTAAGTACACCAAGGCCGCCCCCTTCACTTTCACCATCACCCCGACGTATAACGACAGCACGATGAAGGTGACGGGCCTTGAGGCGGAACCCTCCAAGGACGACGTGAACCGCACCGACATCGCTTTCTGCAAGCTTGATGATGTTACCGGCGACAACGTTCTTCAGAAGGATGGCAATGCTCAATTTGATGTCGACAAGGGCGAAATCATCGTTTTCGTCGGCAACACCAAGTCCGTCGGCCTCCCGCTCACCGGTCTTAACGGCGTAACCCTCACTTGGATCGCTGGCGGCGCGGTGCTCGTCATCGGCGTGGCGCACCTCATCCGTAGCCGTAAGCAGGCCGAGGAGTCCGAGCAGGAGTAGCGCTCGCTCATCCATCCCTTTGGCGGGTGGAATGTGATGGCCATGAGACTTGCGGACACTTTTCTCGTCCATCCACGTTCTTGCTTTGCCATTCACTTTTCGGGGCAGACTCCGCACTGGAGTTTGCCCCGTTTTTTGGGATAACGCAGCCAGCCTCCATCGTCCGATGGAACAAGCGTATGAATATCGAACAGATGTTTGCAATTATTGCGTTTACCAGCTGTGGGTGACTACACTCGCAGTAAAATGGCATTGCGACGCATCCCGTGCGCGGGCGGCCGACGACTCGATCGGAGGTCCCCAAATGCTGAAATTCCCTAACGCGCTTGCCGCCCTCGCGGCGGTGGGCACGTTCGTCATCGCGTTTCTTGACTCGTATGAGGTTCGGTTTAAGGTCCGTAGGCGCATGCGCGGTGCGGACGGTAGAAGGCATTTGCGTCGCAACAAGCGCAAATAAAAATGCCCGGGGTTAGAGGCCCGGGCATTTAACAACGTCGGAAACTGGTCGCCCGCGCTCCTAAGTACTTACGCGGGGTGCGTCGTTTCCTATTGACATTGTATCCCGAATCGCTCCGCCGATTCGGGACATTTTGAAAACGCAAATGCTGGTCTATCCTCGATCGGACGGTGCAGTCAAGCTGCGTTGTTCGGCGCGGAAGCTCGCTAATCGGCTATTATTTGTTTAGACAACTTGAGTTGTAGAGGAGTGACCGGCGATGGTGCAGGGCGCCAAACATATGAAGAGCAATAACGCTGCGGCCAACGGTGGCTCAAGCCCTCAGCCCAAACCTCAACCAAAACCTAAGCGCCGTCGCAAGCGGCTGCCGCGCTGGGCCGACCGGCTCATCACCATCGTCATCATCCTTATTGGCGTGGGCCTTATGACCTGGCCGTGGATTTTGGACCGGCTCGAAGCCTCGGGCGTGTTCAACCAGATTAGCACGGTGTCCAGCACCGTGGACGCGCTGTCTGCCGAGGAGCGCGAGCGCATCCTGCTGCAGGCGCGCTCCTATAACGAGCAACTGGCGGGCGAGGCCACCGAGCTTCCCACCGACCAGATCGAGCCTTACGCTCAGCAACTTATCTTTGACCGCGACCCCATGATGAGCTGGGTCGATATCCCCTCAATCGACGTGAGCATGCCCATCTACCACGGCACGAGCGAGGAAGTTCTCATGGCGGGCGTCGGCCACCTGGAGGGCACGAGCCTGCCGGTGGGCGGTACCTCGACGCATTGCGTGCTCACCGCGCACTCGGGCATGCGCAACTTGAGCATGTTCGACGACATCCATTCGCTGGAGCCCGGCGACCTGGTGCTGCTGCATACCATGAACAAGACGCTCGCCTACAAGATGGTGGACTCCGAGGTGGTGCTGCCCGAGGAGATGGAGTCGCTGACCATCGAGCCCGGAGCCGACAAGGTTACGCTCGTCACCTGCACGCCCTACGGCGTGAACGACCATCGCCTGCTGGTGCACTGCGTGCGCACCAAGTACAGCAAGAAGGACGTCGACAAGCAAAAGTCGCTGGCTGGTCGCCACTGGGGCAAGCGCGAGTTTGCCGTGCTCATCGTGGTCGTTGCCATTGTGCTGTTGCTGCTGGACATCGTGATCCACGCGGTCCGCAAGCGCCGCAAGGCCAAGGCCTCGGCATAAGACATCGTTCGGAACCACCACAATGGGGACAGGCACCTTTGTGGTGGTCGGGACTTCTAAACCATCACAACATTCGATGAAAATCGCGATTTTGACGAAAAGCGTCGAATGTTGTGATGGTTTTCGTTGCGGGCGGGACGGTCTTCGCTGCGGACGAGATGGTTTTCGCTATGGACGGTGCGGTTTCGTTGCAGAACCGCAAGCCAGCCGCCTGTCAACCGCCGCCCTCGTTACGTTTTCGCTGCATTTGGCTAAAGCACCTGCTCCAAGCGGCGTTGCCTTGTATACTAGAGCGGTTTATCTGTTATGCGGAAGGGAGCGCCTATGGCACTCAGCGAGAAAGACGTGCGCGGCATCGCCGAGTACGCAAAGATCGCACTGACCGATGACGAGCTCACTCAGATGACGTCCTACATGAACGACGCCGTCCAGATGCTCGAGCCCGTCTTGCAATATGACTTGCCCGACGTGGAGCCCACGTTCCATCCCATCGGAAGCCTGTCCAACGTGATGGGCGACGACCTGCGCGAGCCCGAGCGCGATCTGCCACTCGACGTTGCGCTCGAAAACGCCGGCAGCGCGCGCGACCGCTACTTCCGCGTGCCGTCCATTTTGGGAGAGGGGGAGAGCGAGTAATGGCGCAGAGCTTCGATTCCCTTACCGCCGTCCAGATCGCCGCGGGCGTTGCCGCCGGCGACTTTACCGCTACCGAGGTGGCCAAGGCCTCCCTTGCCGCCATCGAGGCGCGCGAGGGCGGGGTCCAGGCATTCCTGCAGGTGGCGCCCGAGCTCGCGCTCGAGGCCGCTGCGCGCGTGGATGCCGACCGTGCCGCAGGCAAGCCGCTGCCCCCGCTCGCGGGCGTGCCGCTGGCCATCAAGGACAACATGAACCTCGTGGGCACGCGCACCACCTGTGCTTCCCGCATGCTCGAGGACTACCAGAGCGTCTACACCGCCACCTGCGTCCAGCGCATGCTCGATGCCGGCTGCCTGCCCATGGGCAAGGCTAACATGGACGAGTTTGCCTTTGGTAGCTCTACCGAGAGCTCGGCGTTCCACCGCACCAACAACCCCTGGGATACCGAGCGCGTGCCCGGCGGTTCTTCGGGCGGCTCTGCTGCTGCCGTCGCCGCGGGCGAGGTCGCGCTCTCACTGGGCTCGGACACCGGTGGCTCCATTCGCCAGCCGGCGTCGCTGTGCGGCGTGGTGGGCTTTAAGCCCACGTATGGCGCCGTGAGCCGTTACGGCGTGGTTGCCTTTGGCTCGTCGCTCGACCAGGTGGGGCCCTTCGGCCGTACGGTCGAGGATGTCGCGCTGGCCATGAACGCGCTTACCGGCGCGGGCCATGATCCGTACGACTGCACCAGCCAGGATTGCGCCGTCGACTTTACCGAGCATCTTAACGACAGCATCGAGGGCAAGCGCGTGGGCATTATCCCTGCGTTTATGGAGGCCGAGGGCCTGACGCCCGAGGTCAAGGCCGCTGTTCAGCGCGCCGCCCAGGAGCTGCAGAACCAGGGTGCCGAGCTGGTCGAGGTCGACCTGCCGCACCTGGACGCCGCCATCGCCGCCTACTACGTCATCGGCCCGGCCGAGGCGTTCTCTAACCTGGCACGTTTCGACGGCATTCGCTACGGCTATCAGGAGGAGGGCTGCGCCAACCTGTCCGACCAGAGTTCGCTTTCGCGCGCCCACGGCTTTGGCGCCGAGGCCAAGCGCCGTCAGATGCTCGGCGCCTACCTGCTGAGCTCGGGCGTGTACGACAAGTACTACTACGCTGCGCAAAAGGCCCGCACGCTCATCACGCAGGACTACGACGCTGCGTATGCCAAGGTGGACACCATCCTCATGCCCGCCTCGCCGCGCACGGCCTTTAAGTTTGGCGAGATCAGCGACCCCACGCAGATGTACCTCTCCGACCTGTACACCATCTCGCTCAACATTTGCGGCAACGGTGGCATCTCGGTGCCGCTGGGCCTGGGCGAGGATACTCAGCTGCCCGTTTCTGCCCAGCTGGTTGGTCCGGCGTTTAAGGACCGTCAGCTGCTCACGTTTGCCCGCGCTCTGGAGCGCGGCTTTGCCGATGCCGCTACGGATGCGCCCGCGCTTTCCGTCGCGCCCGATTTTGCCGGGAAGGGAGGCGAGCTGTAATGAAGGAGCTTTCCGAGGTCCTGCAGGATTGGGAGGCCGTGATTGGCCTGGAGATCCATACCGAGCTTACCGCACTCGATACCAAGATGTTCTGTAACTGCAAGCTCAGCCACGATGACGAGCCCAACGCCAACGTGTGCCCGGTGTGCCTGGGCCTGCCCGGCGCCCTGCCGGTGCCCAACAAGCGCGCCATCGAGAGCATCGTCAAGGCCGGTCTCGCCACCAACTGCGAGATCCAGCGCCACTCGATGTTCTACCGCAAGCACTATTTCTATCCCGATATGGCCAAGAACTTCCAGACCACGCAGGGTCCGGTCGCCTTTGCCATGTACGGTCATCTGGACCTGGACGTGACCGGTCGCGGCGCCGCCGAGCGCCCCGACTGCGCGTTTGGTGAGGCCGAGGCCCAGAGCTTGGCAAGTGCTTCGGCCAATGCCGAGGGCCTGTCCACGTCCATGACGTCGACCATGCGCGAGGGCAACCAGCGCGCCGGCCACCTGGCCAGCTACGACGCGTCCAGCCTGCAGACGCCCGAGCGTCGCGAGGATGGTTCCTACACGGTGCCCATCCGCATCCTGCGCATCCACATGGAGGAGGACGCCGCCAAGATGGTCCACGTGGGCGGTGCCGAGGGCCGCATTACCGCCGCTGCCGAGTCGCTCGTCGACTACAACCGCTGCGGCACGCCGCTCATCGAGCTCGTCACCGAGCCCGATTTGCGTACGCCCGAGGAGGCTCGTCTGTTTATGGAAAAGCTCCGTCGCATTTTCGTGACGCTGGGTATTTCGGACTGCTCCATGGAGAAGGGCTCCATGCGCTGCGACGGCAACGTGTCGCTGCGCCGCCGTGGCGAGACCAAGCTAGGCACCAAGACCGAGCTTAAGAACCTTAACTCGTTTAAGAGCCTGCATGACGGCCTTGCCTACGAGATCTGCCGTCAGGCCGAGGTACTTGAGGAGGGCGGCGTCATCTATCAGGAGACCCGCCACTGGGAGCCCAGCCGCAAGCGCACCGTGGTCATGCGTGTGAAGGAAACGGCCGACGACTATCGCCTGTTCCCCGACCCCGACCTGGCGCCGTTCGATCTGGACGACGAGTTCATCGACCGCTGCCGTGGCGAGATTCCCGAGCTGCCCGATGCCAAACGCGGCCGTTTTGAGGGCGACTTTGGCATTAAGACGGCCGATGCCGAGCAGATTGCCGGCGACCCCGAGTTTGCCGAGTTCTTTGAGGCGGCCGCTGCTGGTATGGCTGGCAAGGAGGCTCAGACGGTCGCAAATTTGCTGGTGAACGAGATGATCGCCTACCTTAAGGGCGCGGGCGTGTCGCTCGCCGAGTCCGGCATCGCGCCGGCTCAGGTGGCAGCTCTTGCCAAGCTGCTGGCGACCGATGCCATCAGCTCCAACCAGGCGCACGAGGTCTTTGAGGCCATGGCCCAGACCGGCGACGACCCCAACAAGATCGTCGACGAGCGCGGTATGCGTCAGGTGAGCGATGCCGGCGCGCTGCAGCCGATCGGGGACGAGGTGCTGGCAAACTGTGCCGATCAGGCGCAGCAGTATCGTGACGGCAACCAGAAGGTCATCGGCTTTTTGGTGGGCCAGTGCATGAAGGCGAGCCGCGGCAAGGGCAACCCGAAGCTCTTCAACGAGTTGCTGAGAACGTCGCTCTCGTAGCTGCGAGGCCGGGGAAGCCCCGAGTCGCCGGGGTATTTCCTCCAAATTTCAAACAAAACAAATGAAAA
>ENA-UOJL01000702-UOJL01000702.1-human-gut-metagenome-genome-assembly--contig:-P47-NODE-702-length-45102-cov-6.100761_pt1 | contig 45102 bp, 37 predicted proteins | sample MGYA00242347_ERZ723894 | MGnify/ENA metagenome assembly ERZ723894
ATATATAAGTGATTTTAAAGCGCTGAAAAGACGAGATAAAAAAGCAATTTGTAATTTGTTACAATTATATATTGTGAAATTTGTCTAAAACCAACAAGAACATTCATTGCACCAGTCATACAATTATTTCGATCTTTTATATTATTCTATTGAAAAAATTTTCATAAATTTTCGCATACAATATGCAGAATCGGCTCACAATATTACTTAGAGCATATTTTTAATCAATAATAGGAGGAGCGGGAGCGTTTTCTTTGTCTTTTCGGAGTTTTTTTCGTATGCGTCTTTCCTCGCAGGCGTCATAAGAGAAAAATTGAATGACCGAGATCGCAAGCGTCAGCAGAAAAGGTGCGGCCGTGGGAATAAGTCTTACTCTGTACATATCGCCTACGGGAAGATTTTCATATTTGCCTACTCCCATCCATCCGGCAGATTCGGCGTGTCTGATAAGACGATAAGTCATGGTCATACATAAAGCGAAACCTGCCGACGAAAGAAAGGGCGCAATAAGATTTGGAATGCTCTTCCGGAAAAGACAAAGAATGGCAGCGGCGGTCATAAGAGTACCGGAAATAATGAGCTTTTCGCCGTATCCTGCTATCACCGCACCGTAGCTGCTGCGGTTGCTTATAAGACCGGCGCCGGTCATCATGACCATGAAAATTGGATAAACAGCCGTTAAAACGATAAGAATTATTTTAGCGGCGGTCATTGAAGGTTTTTGTTTTGAAAATTTCTGTTTTTTATTTTTCATAAGTATAAACTCCCAACAATACCGCTGTTTTATACTAAACGCTATTGCAAATTGCGCAATAGCTGCCGGGCAAATTCTGCATATAGCAAGGCGGAGGAGGAAAGCATACTGTCGTATGGTGACGACGACAACGCAGTTATGTGCAGAATTTGCCGACAGATATGCGTGATTTGTAATAGCATTTAGTATGTATGGAATCAGCGGTACATATTTTCAATAATAAAGTTCATGCATTGATGTATAATAAATCAGAGGGGAAAATCCCTCATTCCAGAGAAAGGAATTATAAAATGCGTTTGAAAAGAAAAATTATCAAGTCAACTGCGGCAGTATTATCTGCTGCATTTGTTTGTTTATTCTCAGCGGCGGGATATTATTCGTCAAAGCTTCCTGCGGTTATAACAAAAGAACCGTCGGCGGAGCTTAGAATTGCCGAATATCCAGAAATAAGCTGTTTGGCTGATGCGGATTCCGCCGTTCAGACGGCGAGTGTGTTTCCGCATTCGGATCAGGTTACGCTTTCGCTTTTCGGAGCAATTCCTGTTAAAAACGTTCAGGTTCGTGAAGCGGAGGCGCCTGTTTTTGTCGTTGGCGGAAATCCGTTCGGGATAAAACTCCTTATGGACGGTGTTATGGTCACAGAGCTCGGGGCTGTTCTTGATGAAAGCGGACGTACTATATGTCCTGCTGAAAATGCGGGAATACAGGTCGGCGATGTTATAAAAGCCGTTAACGAAGAGCCGATAGTGTCCAACGGCAGGCTTCAGGAGATAATAGCTGAAAGCGATGGAAAAGGCATAAAGATTACTGCCGAAAGAGACGGCAGTGAGTTCACGGCAGTTCTTGAACCTGTTTTCTCCCAAAAGACCAATATGTGGCGTGGGGGAATGTGGGTTCGTGACAGTGTAGCAGGAATCGGAACGATGACATTTATCAACAAAAAAACCGGAGAATTTGCCGGTCTTGGGCATCCCATCTGCGATGCTGATACCGGAGAGCTGGTGCCTTTATACAGCGGAGAAGCTGTACCCGTTGAAATAATCGAAGCCAAAAAAGGTGAAAAAGGAATTCCCGGAGAGCTGCGTGGATGCTTCAGAAAAGGCGGGGCATACGGTACTCTTAACCGGAACAACGGCTGCGGAATTTACGGTAATCTTACGGACGAGGCTGTTGAGGAGCTGTGTGAAAACGCCGAGGAATTCACAATGGGTTATCGTCAGGAAATAACGACGGGAAAAGCTGAAATTTATACGACGGTTTCCGGCTGTACTCCTGAAAAATACTCGATCGAGATAGAAAGCGTTGATTTCAACAGCGACGATGATTCCAGAAATATGGTGATACGCATAACGGACAAGCGTCTTATTGATGCTGCCGGAGGCATAATTCAGGGCATGAGCGGAAGTCCTGTGATACAGAACGGAAAGCTTATCGGAGCGGTAACTCATGTATTTGTAGCCGATCCGACACGGGGTTATGCTATATTTGCCGAAAACATGGCGGAATATTTTGAGGGATAGCCGAATAAAATAGAATAAAACAAAATCGGGCGTTACCATTAAAGTAACGCCCCAACTGCTTTTAAGTAAAATTATCTGCTTTCTTCACTGAAACCGCTGTCTACAAGTTCGATAAGTGCGTCTACAGCAGCCTTTTCGTCAGCACCGTCAGCGATAACCTTAACGTTTGTTCCGCCTACAATACCGAGTGAAAGAATACCAAGTAAGCTCTTTGCATTCACTCTGCGTTCTTCTTTTTCAATCCAGATAGATGATTTGAATTCATTAGCCTTCTGAATAAAGAAGGTTGCAGGTCTTGCATGAAGTCCAACCTGATTCTTAACCATTACTTCTCTTACAAACATATACAACTCTCCTATTCTCTGTAATCTTGACAAGCTTACTGTCAAGCTGCAAATTTATTTCAATTGCTGTACTCATTATACATTCAAATTTTTGTATAGTCAATGGATTTTTTGCTACAAATCCCTGTATTTGAATAAATTCTACATTTAGATTAAATCCCGGCTAAAAAAAACTTATTTGCTTGTTAATTATCACTACAAAACAATGTTGATAGTAATTGTTGAAAATATATAATAATCTTTGTTATAATATGTTGAATTCGTCTAAGTGGAAATTATAACACGATGTATACTTAAAGTATAAAGGCAGCAGGATAGATCTTAAAAAAGTTCCTTATTTCCGTATTTTTCCAGAAGATCGGGTCTGCGTTCTGCGGTTATTTCAAGGCTTTGTTCATGCCGCCATTTTTCGATATTTTTGTGATGACCTGTTAAAAGCACCGGCGGAACAGCCATACCCTCCCATACCTCGGGACGTGTATACTGCGGATATTCAAGCAGACCGCTGTAAATGCTTTCGTCCGTGAAGCAAAGCTCATCGGATAAAACTCCCGGACACATTCTTGCAACGGCGTCTGCAACAGCCATCGCAGGGATTTCTCCGCCTGTCAGAACATAGTCGCCGATAGAAATTTCCTCGTCCACAATTTTATCGATAATACGCTGATCCACGCCTTCGTAATGACCGCAGATTATGAGGATATTTTCCATTCCGGCAAGTTCGGCCGCTTTTTGCTGATCGAAAATTTTTCCTTTCGGCGACATATATATAGTATGCGGCTTCGCTCCCATTTCGTCACAAACAGCCTTGTAGCAGTTGTATATCGGCTCGCACTGCATGACCATTCCCATGCCTCCGCCGTAAGGAGTATCGTCAACACGCCGGTGTTTATCCTGAGTATATTCCCGTATCTGACGGCAGTTAAGCTCGATTTTTCCAGCCTTTCTGGCTCTTCCGACAATGCTTTCGCCGAGTACGGCTTCGCACATTTCGGGGAAGAGAGTCATGATTTCTATTTTCATTCAAAAAGTCCCTCCAGCGGGCGGATAGTCATGGTATTTTCGTCGATATCGGTAGTGATAACAACTTCTGGTATTGCCGGAACGAGGTATTCCCTGTTTTTTCCCTGAACGACGTATACATCGTTAGCTCCGGTCTGCATAACGTCGGTGATTTTTCCGTAGACAAATCCCGAATCGGCGTCGGAGACCTCGATTCCTATTAAATCCTGAATGAAGTAGGTGTCCTCGTCAAGTTCGAGGTCGTCACGGTGCATATACAGGATTTTATTGCGGAGCTTTTCGGCGGCTTCGGGAGTATCGTATCCCTCCAGCTTTGCAATGACCATATTTTTGAAAACACGGGAACGCTCGACGTTTATTTCCTCGTGATTTTTGCCTAAAAAGAGCCTGTCAAATTCGCAAAGAAGCTCCGGATAGTCTGTGTAGGGCATGATTTTTATTTCGCCCTTTATTCCGTGAGTTGTAACGATTTTTCCGGCTTCGAGATATTGTTTTTTCATTCTGATATCCTCATTGATGAAATAATTTGTTTTGATGTTTCTTCGCCTGCGCCTTTTATCACAGCAAAATAATGTTCGCTGCCTCCGCTGTCAGGATATATAGTCACGGTCCAGAAGCTGTCACTGTACATATCGGATATGTCTTCCGAAACATAAGCGGTGAATCCATTGCCGGACATTTTCCATGCGTTTTCAATAGCCCATGCATTTTCCTTTATGTCAGCGAATTCGAGGAACACTTTTCTATCCTTTGAACGCAGCTTCAGACACATTTCAGCGTTTAACCTGTCTTTGATAAACCACAGTATATCGCTGCTTGCGTCGTAATTTACAGAATACTTATCGTCAACGGCTTTGAAAAAGCTTCGGTAATCGGATTCTTCATATTCGTAATGTTCCCACTGATCGACGTCGTGACCGTATTCATTCAGAAGAGCCTCAGTTTCTGCCATATCCCACTGGAGTATCATAATTGTGATCTTTTCATCAGGAGAACGCAGTCCGTGAGAAGTTTTAGTTTTTTTATAATCATCCGGAGCTTTTAACGATATGCCGTTTAAATCATATGATTTAAACGTATCGGGAATATCGACTGTTTCAAATTTTCCGATAGTTCTGTCGATGTCCTTATACTTATGCTTTACCTTGATGTAGGTGAAAATGCCTGGACAAAAAATAAATATCACAAGAGCGATGATCAGGATTATCCCCAGAATAATCCCGCTGATTTTCATGGCTTTTTTCATAGCAGTTTATCCTTAGTTCTTCATCTCGAAATTCTCGCCGAGAACGTCCTTGTTTGCTTCAAGGATAGGATTGATGCACTCGCTGAGGAACTCGTCAACCTGCTGAGAGCTTCTTCCTGTGTAGTTTTCAGGCTTGAGAACGGCGTCAAGCTCTTCCTTTGTGACCATGAACATGGGGTCGGCTTCGATAAGCTCGCAAAGGTTGTTGTCCTTGCCGTAAACTTTGACCTGTTCGCCTGCCATCATTGAGTAATCCATTATTCTGTCGTGAAGCTCCTGACGGTTTCCGCCCTTCTTAACGGCGTCCATCATGATATTTTCACTTGCCATGAAAGGAAGCTCCGCCATAACACGTCTGCGGATGATCTCAGGGTATACGACAAGACCGTCGGTAACGTTCATCATGATGTTGAGGATAGCGTCAACTCCGAGGAAAGCCTCTGCAACGGAGATTCTCTTGTTTGCGGAGTCGTCGAGAGTTCTCTCGAACCACTGTGTTCCGGCTGTGAATGCGGGGTTAAGGCTGTCTATCATGACGTATCTTGCAAGTGAAGTGATTCTCTCGCATCTCATAGGATTTCTCTTGTAAGCCATAGCGGAAGAGCCGATCTGCTTTTTTTCACGGGGTTCTTCCATTTCCTTGAAGCTCTGGAGGATTCTCATATCGTTTGAGAACTTGCTGCAAGACTGAGCGATTCCGCTGAGAACCGCAAGAACCTGAGAATCCATTTTACGTGAGTAAGTCTGTCCGGAAACGGGAACAACGCTGTCGAATCCCATTTCTTCTGCGATCATTTTTTCAAGCTGTTTTATTTTGTCGGTATCGCCCTCGAAAAGCTCCATAAACGAAGCCTGAGTTCCTGTTGTTCCCTTAGAACCAAGGAGCTTGAGTGTAGAGATTCTGTATTCAAGGTCGTTGAAATCCATAAGGAGTTCGTTGAGCCAGAGTGTTGCTCTTTTTCCGACTGTAGTGAGCTGGGCCGGCTGAAGGTGAGTGTATGCAAGGCACGGCATATTCTTGTATTCATCGGCAAATTTTGCGAGATTGTTCATGACGTTTACAAGCTTTCTTTTTACGACTTCAAGAGCGTCACGCATAATGATAACGTCAGTGTTGTCGCCGACGTAGCAGGAGGTTGCGCCGAGGTGAATGATTCCGGCAGCATCCGGGCAAACCTGTCCGTAAGCGTAAACGTGGGACATAACGTCGTGGCGGCATACCTTTTCACGAGCCTCCGCAACTTCGTAGTCGATATCGTTTATATGCTCTTCAAGCTGCTTTACCTGAGCTTCGGTAACGGGAAGACCGAGCTTCATTTCGGCTCTTGCAAGAGCTACCCAGAGCTTTCTCCATGTTGTGAATTTTTTATCGGCAGAGAAAATATACTGCATTTCCTCGCTTGCGTAACGTGTACAGAACGGGCTTTCATAGCTGTTGATATTCTTACTCATTATTAAAATCTCCTTTATCGTGCGCAGAGCACATTATTTCATTATGATTATACCATTTTTATCTTAATATGTCAATTGTATGAAAACGTTATTTCATAACAGCAGTTTTGCTCCTATTTGCGTTGATAAGGGGGACGCTGTCCCCCTTACCCCCTGCTAAAGGGGTAATCCTCCCAACAGTCGCCCGTCCCCTTTGTCACTTCGTGACATTTCCCCACACTGTGGGGAATCACCCTTTGGAAACCCACAATTAATTATTTCAAATCCCAGTAAAGGGAATTTGAAATAATTATGGCGTATGCCCAAAAGAGAATACTCTTTGGTAAGAAGTAAGAGAAAAAAGGTTCACCTATTAACGCAAATAGAAGCAAAAACTGCTGCTGTGAAAAAACTTTTTCAGGCACTTGACATTTTCTGTAATATAACGTACAATAATAGATAACATCATTGAAATGAGGTAAATAAAAATGCTGAAAAATAATGAAAAAGTAATGGACAAAATTGTTGACCTTTGTAAATCCAAGGGTTTTGTATATCCCGGTTCTGAAATTTACGGCGGTCTTGCCAATACGTGGGACTACGGTCCTCTTGGAGTTGAGCTGAAAAACAATATAAAAAAAGCATGGCTGAAAAAATTCGTTCAGGAAAACAAGTATAACGTTGGTCTTGACAGCGCTATCCTTATGAATCCTCAGACATGGGTGGCTTCCGGACATATCGGCGGATTCTCCGATCCTCTTATGGACTGTAAGGAATGTAAAACACGTCACCGTGCAGACAATCTTATCGAGGATTTCGACGGAACTAACGTTGCCGGCTGGACTAATGAACAGATGATGGACTATATAAAGGAACATGAAATTGCCTGCCCGAACTGCGGAAAGCATAATTTCACCGATATCCGTCAGTTCAACCTTATGTTCAAGACCTTCCAGGGCGTTACCGAGGACAGCAAATCCGAACTTTATCTTCGTCCGGAGACAGCACAGGGTATTTTTGTAAACTTTGCAAACATTCAGAGAACTACCCGTAAGAAGGTTCCTTTCGGCGTTGCTCAGGTCGGAAAATCTTTCAGAAACGAAATCACTCCCGGAAACTTTATCTTCCGTGTACGTGAATTCGAGCAGATGGAGCTTGAATTCTTCTGCAAGCCGGGTACAGACCTCGAGTGGTTCAGCTACTGGAGAAGCTTCTGCAAGAACTTCCTCCTCAGTCTCGGACTCAAAGAAGAAAATATCCGTCTCAGAGACCATTCCGCAGAGGAGCTTTGCTTCTATTCAAAGGCTACAACAGACTTCGAGTACCTCTTCCCGTTCGGCTGGGGCGAGCTTTGGGGTGTAGCCGACAGAACAGACTACGATCTCACACAGCATATCAATACCAGCGGAAAGTCTCTTGAATACTTCGATCCGGAAACAAATGAAAAGTACATCCCATATGTTATCGAGCCTTCTCTCGGCGTTGAAAGACTTTTCCTCTCTATCGTTACGGAAGCTTACGACGAGGAAGAGCTTACTTCCGTTGACAAAAACGGCAACGAGAAGAAAGAAACAAGAACCGTTATGCGTTTCCATCCGGCTCTTGCGCCGTTCAAGTGCGCTGTTCTTCCGCTTGTAAAGAAGCTTACTCCAAAGGCTGAGGAAGTTTACGAGATGCTTTCAAAGAAGTTCATGGTTGACTTTGACGAAACAGGTACTATCGGCAAGAGATACCGCCGTCAGGACGAGATCGGTACTCCTTTCTGCATTACTTACGACTTCGATACTCTTGAAAAGGACAACTGCGTAACTGTCCGTGACCGTGATACAATGCAGCAGGAGCGTGTTGCTATTGACGATCTTGCTGCTTATCTTGAAGCAAAAATGGCATTCTGATTAAAATAGATCAGGCAAAGTAACAGTATAAAAAAGGACGAACCTTAAAAACAGGTTCGTCCTTATTTTTATCATGTCAGTAATTCTGAAGCGATATCCACCGTCTGTTTAGCGTCCTTTGCGTAGAAATCAGCGTTTATCTGCTTGGCATAGGATTCCGTTAAAACAGCTCCGCCGACAACGGTTTTGCAGTCGGGATATTCCTTGTTCAGGAGAGCGATTGTGTCAGCCATAGCGCCGAGAGTAGTAGTCATCAGTGCAGAAAGTCCGACCAGCTTAACCTGATGCTGCACAGCCGCTTCGAGAACAAGCTTGGGGTCAATGTCTTTTCCAAGGTCGATAACCGTAAAACCGTAGCTTTCAAGAAGGACTTTAACGATATTCTTGCCGATATCGTGAATGTCACCTTTGACCGTCGCAAGAACTACCTTGCCCTTTGAAACGCTCTCGGAACCGCTCGCCGAGAGCTTCTGTTTTATTACCTCAAAGCAAGCCTGAGCTGCTCCGGCAGTGAGAATGAGCTGTGGGAGAAATATTTTTCCCTTTTCAAATTTTGCTCCGGCTGAATCGAGGGCAGGAATAAGGTATCCGTTGATTATTTCCATAGCGTCAACGCTTCCGAGAAGTTCTTCAGCAGCTTTGACTGCGTCGTTTTTCAGTCCGTTTTCGACCGCATATATTAAATCGGGAGTTCCTTTATCCTGTGCAGGCAGCGGAGCAGTTTTAGAAGCTGGGGCAGCTCCGTCCTGAGCGTAAACGCTTATGAAATCGGTTGAATTTCGATCTATTCCGGCTAGGAGACGATATGCTCTTACCGCTCCGATTATCGAATCAACGTTAGGATTTATGATCGGCAGATCAAGACCGCTGTGGAGCGCCATTGTAAGGAAAGTTCGGGTAATAAGCTCACGGTTCGGCAGACCAAAGGAAATGTTTGAAACACCGAGAACCGTTTTTAGTCCGAGTTCGGTTTTAACTCTGTGAAGAGCATTGAGCGTTTCCATAACTCCGTCCTGTTCAGCGGAAGCGGTAAGAGTGAGGCAGTCGATGAAAACGTCCTCACGGGGAATGCCATAGTCCATGGCTCTTTTCAGTATCTTTTCGGCGATAGCGAATCTTCCCTCCGCAGTTTTGGGGATTCCGCCTTTATCAAGAGCAAGACCGACAACGGCGGCTCCGTATTTTTTGACAATCGGCAGAATAGCTTCAAGGGATTCATCTTCTCCGTTTACAGAGTTGACGATAGGTTTTCCGTTATACACACGCAGTCCGGCTTCGAGGACTTCAGGAATGGTAGAATCGAGCTGGAGCGGAGTATCGCAAATTCCCTGAATGGCCTTGACAGCGTTTATCATCATGGCTTTTTCGTCGATTCCGGGAAGTCCGACATTTACGTCGAGAATTTCAGCTCCGGCGTGTATCTGTTCGACAGCCTGACCGAGAATATAGTCGATATCGTTTGCGAGAAGAGCTTCTTTAAAGCGTTTTTTTCCTGTAGGATTTATTCTTTCGCCGATAACTCTCGGCTGATTTATTTCAACGTAGTTCACAGCGGAACAAACTCCGGATTTTCTTGTAATAGTACGCTGCTTTCGTTTGATTCCTGTAAGAGCTTCGGTCATTTTGCGGATATGAGTGGGTGTAGTTCCGCAGCATCCGCCGAATATTGCAACTCCTGCGCCTGCAAGCTTCAGTGCGCTTGCGGCAAAGTCGTCCGGAGCGACGCTGTATTCGTTCGTTACAGGATCGGGCAGACCTGCGTTGGGCTTTGCAATAACAGGCAAAGTTGTGAGCGAACAAATGCGTTCAAGAACCGGAAAAAGCTCCTCCGGACCAAGCGAGCAGTTCACTCCTATTGCGTCAGCGCCGAGACCTTCAAGAACGGCGGTCATGCATTCCGGCGAAACGCCTGTAAATGTACGCATATTCTCTTCAAAGGTCATAGTGACCAGAACAGGCTTATCGGAGTTTTCCTTAGCGGCAAGCAGAGCCGCTTTGACTTCGTAAAGGTCGGTCATAGTTTCAATGACGATAATATCGGCGTCTTTTCCGGCGAGTACGACTTCCTTGTAGCAATTGTAAGCGTCCTCGAATTTAAGAGTTCCTGCCGGTTCGAGAAGCTGTCCTATAGGGCCGATATCAAGAGCGACAAGAGCTTTGTCTCCGGCGGCGGTACGGGCGTTGCTCACGGCAGCTCCGACGATTTCTTCCGTGGAATGACCGCATTTTGCAAGCTTATATCGGTTTGCGCCGAAAGTGTTGGCATAGATAATATCTGAACCGCTTTCGATGTAAAGGCGGTGAATTTTCATTATGGCTTCCGGATTTGTGAGATTGAGAAGCTCCGGAACGTGTTCGGTTTCGATTCCGAAAGACTGGAGCATAGTTCCCATACCTCCGTCGAGAAAAACAAATTCATTTTTTTCGAGAAGGGAATAGAATTTATCAGACATGGCAATGATATCCTCCTGATATGGTCTGTAATAAAAAATATGACATTAGGGCAGTTAATCGGCTGTGAATTGCAAGCGTATGCATTAGGTTGCTCAGGGATAGTTTACAGCGTGTTCGCTCTGCGCTCACAAGAACAGCCGGAATGGTATCGGTTACTTTGGGACAGCGTGAAGTATGTTTTACTTTCATTTTTAGAAAGGTGTTAGTTCTTAGTCTTTTTGTTTACCTCACGCTGTCTTTTTACGGGGCTTTGCCCCGATACCCCACAAGGACTGTCTGCCCTTGACCCGACCGGGATATTCGCCTAACAGGCGCCCGTCCCCTCTGTCGGCAAGCCGACATCTCCCCACACTGTGGGGAGTCACCCTTTGGAATCCTGTTATTATTGTAAACCACAAGCGAAGTGTTTTGACACCTTTTGTGGGCAGTAACTTCGTGATTGGGTGCAGCGTCACGCTGCTTCGCTTTTAAAAGTTCCGAGAAGACGGAAATATTCGAGATTTTCTTTAAGGTCACGCAGAGTTGCCTGAACGACGTCGTCGGTGATTTTTCCGCTGAAATCAATATAAAACAGAACGTCGAAGCTTCCGTCACGAACAGGTCTGCTTTCGATTCTGAGAAGATTTATTCCGTTTACATAAAATTTAGTCAGCAGCCGGCAAAGGCTTCCCTCGGTATGCGGGATCTTCATCATAACGGAAAAAGCGTCGGAGTCCTTATCAGATTCCATATTGCGTGAAATACAGACAAATTTAGTGCGGTTCACAGAGCAGTCGGCGATATTCTCGGCAAGAATTTTCAGCCCGAGCTTTTCGGCGCACTCGATCGAGCATACTGCTGCAAGTTTTTCGTCTTTATTGCTTGAGGCAACCATTTCAGCCGCAGTTGCAGTGTTGCCGTATTCGGCTGTTTTAAGAGCGTTGTCCGAGATAAAATCTCCGCACTGAGCAAGAGCCTGTGGATGAGAATAAACGCAGCTTATTTCCGAAACCGGAATATCCTCTTTGACGGCGAGACAATGGTTAATCTCAACGATAACTTCCTTGACTATGTAAACGCAGTATTCCGACATAAGGTCGTATGTGCTGTTGACCGAGCCTGCTGTTGAATTATGAAAAGGCAAAATGCCGTAATCGAGTTCGCCGGACTGAACCGCTTTAAAAACGTCCTCAAAAGTATCATAGAACGTTATATTCTTATCGCCGAAAATCATTCTTGCCGCCGTTTCGGAATTTGCTCCGGAAGTTCCCTGACATCCGATTCTGGCTGCATTTTCAAAATCGGTCGGAATAAGCGTATAGTCTGTCGTTTCCGCAAGAATAGTGCGGTTCTGAAGAATCTTGCTTATATCCATGATAGTCGTGAAAAGAGCGGCTGTGCCGTTTTCAAGCTCGGGCGAAGCTGTAAGAGCCTTTATACGGTCGATGACCTGCTGTTCTCTTCCGCCTTGAAAAACGGGCAGATCATGAAGCTTTTTATAATCCGCAACTTCTTTGCAGAGCTTCATTCTTTTCATAAAAAGGGAAAGTATTTCACTGTCGATATCGTCAATTCCATTGCGAAGCTGCTGTAAATCCATTAAAAAATCCTCCGTAATAAATCAGTAAAAACGTTTCTGAAAGCCGAAAGAGAAAACTTTTAATGTGAAATTTCAGCCAGCAGAAACTGCCACAATATAGTATAACAGATTTTTTTATAAAAATCAAGAAAAAATGGAATAAATATATTGCAAACGGCAATGCTTTTGTGATATAATAATATGGAATATAGTGAAAAGGTATATCTATTTGATTTTAAGGATAAATAATGAAAAAAATAAGAATTTTAGGAATAGATCCCGGCTATGCAATTGTCGGATTCGGAGTTCTTGATTACGATGGGATAAATTTTGCTCCAATTGAATACGGAGCAGTTCTCACAGAAGCGAATACGCCTTTTCCGGAGCGGCTTAAAGCTATTCACGATGATATCGAATTCATCTTTGAAAAGTTCCGTCCGGAATGTATGGCTATAGAGCGTCTTTATTTTACGTCGAATCAGAAAACTGCCATTGATGTTGCTCAGGCAAGGGGAGTTACCGTTCTTTCAGCGGCAAAAAGAGGAATTCCCGTTTCGGAATATACTCCGCTTCAGGTAAAGCAGTCGGTAGTCGGATACGGAAAGGCTGAGAAAATGCAGGTTATGGAAATGACCAAACGGCTTCTCGGTCTTGCTCAGATACCAAAGCCCGACGACGCTGCCGACGCTCTTGCTATAGCTATATGTCATGGTCACAGCACACGCTTCGGATAAAAATTTCAGCAAAGGAAAATAAAAAATGATTTACAGTTTAAAAGGAAAAATAACAGTAAAAGAGCTTGGACTTGTCGTTATAGAATGCGGCGGAGTCGGCTACGGATGCAGAACATCTTATAACACAGTCTCTCATATCGGAGAGATAGGCAGCGAAGCTATGCTTTATACTTATCTTTACGTCCGTGAGGATAATGTCGAGCTGTTCGGTTTTGCTTCCCAGCAGGAGCTTAGCTGCTTCAGGCTTCTTATCTCCGTTTCAGGAGTAGGACCCAAAGCGGCAATATCAATATTATCGGATATGACTCCGGAGAAATTTGCATTTTTTGTGGCCTCTGGCGACAGCAAGGCGTTTACCAAAACAAAGGGTATCGGCGCAAAAACTGCTCAGAGAATAGTCCTTGAGCTGAAAGATAAGATATCGTCGGAACCTATCGGTGGAACAATATCCCAGGACAATTCCGGCTATCCGGACGTTTCCGGCGCAGGAGCTTCAAACTCCGTAACGGAAGCTCTTGAAGCCCTGATGGTTCTCGGATATTCACAGGGCGAAGCCGCCTCGGTTCTCCGCAAGCTCGATCCTGAAATGAGTACTCAGGATCTCATAAAAGAAACTTTAAGGCTTATGACCTCAAAAAATTTAAAATAATACATACAGAAGGGAAGAAAATATTATGATGAATCTTGATGAATTACTGAAAGCGGCAATTAAAGACCCTGCGCAGCGTTCCGTTTTTTTACAGACGCTTATTAAAAGCGATGTGTACGTTATCTGCAAAAATCCGGTGAAACAGGAGAGAGGAAGAGCCGAGGGCGGAATCCAGCTGGAGCTTGTTACAACTCAGAATCCTGACGGTGATATGTTTATCCCGTTTTTCACAAGCTATCGTGCGCTCCAGCAGTTTGCAAAGCGTTATGTTGACTGCTATAAGATCAACTGTCTCAGACTTTTCGACCTTATCCAGTCCGTTTCAGCCGTTCTGAATCCGAATTCTTACGGCAAGGAATTCTCGTCGCAGGAAATAAAGAGCATACTTATGGTTGCAAGAAACCTCAAAATCAAGGCGATTTCTTATAACGAAGCCGATATAATCTCTTACCGTCCTGTTGAACATTCTGTTTCGCATATAACAAAAGCGGCAAGCAAATTTCTCTCAAAACAGCCTAATGTTGACAGAGCGTTTATTATGGAGATGATAAAGGGCTGCGAAAAACCGCAGATACTTATGGTTCTCGATATGCTCGGAAGCACAAGAAAGCTTTTCGTTCCGCTTTCAAAATATCTCTCAAAGACGGTCAAGCATAACGAGCATCTCTGCTTTATAAGCTACGAGCAGGATATGGGCAAAAAAGCTGCGGAGACGGTCGAGCCTTTTTATGTCAGAAAAAAGCGCTATTTTGAAAAATAAAATTTATTCAGGAGTTTTTTTAAATTGATACAGACAGAGGATATGGAGTTCGCTCCCAGAATTATTACGCCTGAAAATACTCAGGAGGACAGCGATATTGAGCTTAGCCTGCGTCCGCAGACTCTTCATGAATATATCGGACAGGATAAGGTCAAGGAAAACCTTGCAATTTATATCGAAGCCGCAAAGCGCAGAGGAGAGCCGCTCGACCACGTCCTTTTATACGGTCCTCCCGGACTTGGCAAAACTACTCTTTCAGCCGTTATCGCTCATGAGCTTGGGGTCAATCTCCGTGTGACCACAGGTCCGGCTATCGAAAAACCGGGCGATCTTGTTTCGCTTCTTACAAGCCTTTCCGACAACGACGTTCTTTTTATCGACGAGATACACCGCCTTTCCCGTGCGGTTGAGGAAATTCTCTACCCTGCGCTGGAGGACAGAGTCATTGATATAATCATAGGAAAAGGACCTTCGGCTCGTTCGATAAGAATGGATCTGAAGCCGTTTACCCTTATCGGAGCGACTACACGTGCCGGACAGCTTTCGGCTCCGCTTCGTGACCGTTTCGGAGTTATTCAGCGATTGGAGCTTTATTCAAACGATCAGCTTACCGATATTATCAGAAGAAGCGCAATGATCCTCGGTATTCCCTGCGAAACGGACGGAGCTGCGGAAATTGCCGGAAGAGCAAGAGGTACGCCCCGAATCGCAAACCGACTCCTTAAAAGAGTGCGTGATTTTGCTGATGTTATGGGAAACGGACAAGTTACGAAAAATATAGCTTCTATCGCTTTAAGCCGTCTCGACATAGACGAGCTTGGACTTGACAGCCTTGACAGACGAATGCTTGAAATGATAATCAAAGGCTACGGCGGAGGTCCTGTCGGTCTGGAAACGCTTGCTTCGGCAATAAACGAGGAGGCGGTAACGCTTGAGGATGTCTGCGAACCTTTCCTTATGCAGCTCGGCTTCCTTGGAAGAACCCCGAGAGGAAGAGTTGCGACCAAGCTTGCTTATGAACATCTTGGAATCGTAAGACACGATCAGGATTCCGCTCAGGACAGCGGGCAGCTCACTTTCTGAAATGCTTATCAGAGGAACAAAGACTTATAACCTGAAATATAATGAGAATCTTCCCGATCATACCGAATCCGGAAAAATGATAAACGGTCAGGGCAGAGGAGCTGTTTCACGGTATCGCTACGGTATATGTCCCATGAGTTTCAACGGATGCGAGGTGATTGCGGTTCACAATGCTCTCGTTTATCTGGAGATTCCGCAGAAACTGAGCGATATAGCTTTTTTTATGGAACGGTTCAGGATGCTTTTCGGATTTTTCGGGTGCAATCCGTATAAAATCGGCAAAGCGCTTGAACATTTCGGAGCTGAGTCTGAAAAAACAGGAACTATCGGAAATGCCGGAGCCTTTATAGCTGTTTTCTGGACGGGAATACCGTTTTTGTCGTCAATACACACTGTTTTCTGCATTAGTAAAGAAAATGGGATAGAAGGCTATAATGTTTACAATAATTGTACAGAAGCAAAAAGCTGTAAAGATATACAAGAACTTATCGGCAGAAAAAAGCCAATAATTATATATAAAATAAAAAAGAAATAAGGGCGTTTTCGCCTTGGAACAAAGAGGAGAATAATAAATGTCAAAACTGTTCGGAACAGACAGCGCAAGAGGCATCACTGTTGCCGGGCTTTCCTGCGAGCTTGCTATGCAGGCAGGAAAAGCCGCTGCCGAGCTTCTTGTCAAGGAACAGGGAGAAAAAATAATCGTTGCAAAAGATAAAACCCTGTCATCGGATGTGCTTGAAGCGGCAGTCTGCGCCGGGATATGCTCTTCCGGAATAGACGCTGAAACTATCGGAGCAGTTCCGGCTGCCGCTGCTTCCTACATAGTAAAAGAGCATAAAGCCGCTGCCGGAATTATGATAACAGAAGCTGCCGGTTCGGAGGATTCAAGCGGCATAAGAATATTCGGAAGAAGCGGTCTGCGCCTTAGCGAAGCCGCTCAGCAGGAAGTAGAAAACTACGTTTTCGGCTTTCACGAGGAAGCGGAGAAACGCTTTGACGGGATCGGTAAAATGCTTAATTGCAGCAGCGCAGCCGACGAGTATATGGAACACATAAAATCAGCGGTTAAAACCGATCTTGGCGGACTTAAAATTGCTGTGGACTGCGGAAGAAGCAGCGCCGGAATTACGGCGGAAAGACTTTTTTCCGAGCTTGGGGCGGAGGTTGTTATGCTTCCGGAAAATCCTGCCGGAGAGGAATCTGATTTTGCTCCCGATATAACAAATCTTGAAAGACTTATGGAATTTGTCGCAGACGGAGACTGCTGCTGCGGTCTTGCTATCGACGGCGACGGCGGAAGCTGTCTTGCCGTAGACGAAAACGGAATGCTCGTTGACGGAGATTCGCTGCTTGCCATATTTTCCAAATTCTATAAGGAACAGGGCTGGCTTAAAGAAAATACCGCTGTAATAAGCATTATGAGCAGTCTGGGACTTGTCAATTTTGCCAAAGAAAACGGAATAAACGTAGTTACATCCGGCGGATGGGGAAGAAGCGTTATCGACCGCATGATCGAAGGCGGATATAATCTTGGCGGCGGACAGAGCGGTCACATTTTTTTCACCGACGATTCCGCCTGCGACGACGGACAGCTCTGCGGTGCAAGACTTCTTGAAATTATGAAAATAACCGGAAAAAAACTCAGCGAGCTTGCCGCAGAGATGAAGCGTCTGCCACAGATATCGCTGAATGTCAGGATATCCGACAGCAGCCGTGAGGTCTGGAAAAACGACGGTGAAATAACCGGATTTATCGAAAGCTTTGAAACAGCTCTCGGCAGCGAAGGCAGAATAATCGTCCGTGAGGGCGGCGAAAACGGTTCTTTTATCAGAGTTATGATAGAGGGAAACGATTTTGGCAGGATAAATTCCATGGCTATGGAAATTGCACGGAAAATCAAGGAAAGATGCGCTTTGCGGGAGGGATAGAATTTGAGTATGGATATTTGGCAGAATCTTTACGATCGTGCAAGGTCTGTTCAGAACGATAGAAAAATCTCCCCGTTTATTGAAGCCGGAGGAGTTGCGGCGGCAATTCTCACACAAAACGGAAATATTTATCTTGGTGTGTGTATAGATACCGCTTCTGCTCTTGGAATGTGCGCCGAGAGAAACGCTATTGCGAATATGATAACAAATGGTGAGAGCCGTATTGAAAAGGTTGTTGCGGTAATGCCCGACGGCAGAGTCGGTTCGCCGTGCGGAGTCTGCCGTGAATATATGATGCAGCTTGACAAGGATAGTGGAGATATTGAAATACTTCTCGACCTTGAAAGCAGAAGAACGATTCGCCTTAAAGAACTTATTCCTGATTGGTGGGGCGAAGAAGAGTTCAGATAATTGAAATAATTGGTCTGAAATTGTATTTGCATATATAAATTCTTAGGAGATAGCTATGGATAAAGAATATATTGAAAGCTTTGCACGTCAGTATGCAAAAAATGCCGTTTTTTTGAAACTGACTGACAAAAAAGCAGAGCCTTTGCAAACAAAAATCGGAGGCAAACCGGATCTTCCGCCCGATTTTGAGTGGTATTACTACGAGGGTGAGGATTTTAACGGCGTTACAGAAAATCGTCCTCTTTCATTTATCGCTCAGATAAACTGCGCCGAAATAAAGCCGTATGATAAGGATGATCTGCTCCCCGATATCGGAATGCTTTATTTTTTCTATGAACTTGGAACTATGACATGGGGATATTCTCCGGAAGATAAAGGCTCGGCGAGAGTTTTTTATTATGACGGTGACCTTTCTTTGCTGAAACAGACGGATTTTCCGGAAACTCTGGATAAGGATTATATTATTCCGGAAAAAACTCCGGAATTTGTCAGTGTTTCCGATGTTCCCGATTCCGGTGAGGTGTACGAGTTTTATGATGCGGATTTTCAGGACGATGATTATGATATTTACCAAGAACTGCGTGAAAGCGAGTTTTCGGACGAAATCAGAATAAAGCTTCTCGGCTATGCCGATTTGATTCAGAATACTATACAGTGTGAATGTGAATATGTATCGAGAGGCTATGATTACGGAAACGGCGTTCCGGATACTTCCGAAGAAGAGAAAGCCGATATTGAAAAGAAAGCAGAGGACTGGATTCTGCTGTTTCAGCTTGATACTATAGAAACGGACGACTATGAGCTTATGTTCGGAGACTGCGGAAGAATTTATTTCTATATCCGGAAAAAAGACCTTGCAGAGCGAAATTTTGAAAATGTGCAGCTGATTTTACAGTGCTGCTGATTTAAGGAGAATTGATTTGAGAACAGCTAAAAATTGGATAGATTATATTATACATGATACTTCAGACGGCGAAAAGCTTGAAACATGGGGAGATATCAGTCTTGTAAGACCGGATCCCCAGATAATTTGGAAAACGGATAAAACAAATTCTCTCTGGAACAGGGCGGACGGTCATTATCACCGCTCCAATGCAGGAGGAGGAAAATGGGAGTTCCGCAGACGAATCCCTGAATCGTGGACTATACGCTATAAAGAGCTTACGTTCAATATCCGTCCCACCGGCTTCAAGCATACGGGACTTTTCCCCGAACAAGCGGTGAACTGGGATTTCATGACAGAGAAAATTCAGAATGCAGGACGTGATATAAACGTGCTGAATCTTTTTGCGTATACGGGCGGAGCTACTCTTGCCTGCGCTGCTGCCGGAGCTTCCGTGTGTCATGTTGACGCCTCAAAGGGTATGGTTCAGTGGGCGAGGGAGAATGCAGCCGCTTCCGGACTTTCCGATAAGCCGGTTCGCTGGATAGTTGACGACTGTGAAAAATTTATTGCCCGTGAGATACGCCGCGGAAAGAAATATGATGCCGTTATTATGGATCCTCCGAGCTACGGAAGAGGTCCGGGAGGGGAGGTCTGGAAGCTGGAAAACTGCGTTTACGACCTTGTTAAGCTCTGTTCGGGAGTTCTTTCCGATGATCCGCTGTTCTTTCTCATAAACAGCTATACGACCGGACTTTCACCGTCCGTTATGGGATATATTCTCGGGACTGTTTTAACCGATAAATTCGGCGGCGAGGTAAGTTTTGATGAAATCGGTCTGCCTGTAAAATCAACGGGAATGACTCTTCCCTGCGGTTCAACGGCTATATGGCAGAAGTGAGCAGACGACGGCAGAGTTTATTTTCAGGGAGAAATATGATATATGGAATGGATAGGTTTAGTCTGCCTCGGCTTGATTCTTTGTTATTCCGGTTATCCGGGCAGAGTGAAAGCTCTGGAATCAAAGATGAAAAAACTTGAGAAGAAAAATGTCGGTGAAAGAAAATCTGAAAAAGGAGCATTGAAGATGTCGCAAATCATAAATGATCTTAAAGGGAAAAAATGTAATATGGTATTACGGGATAGTATAGACAGTTTGTTTGATAATAAGCTCGCTTGTACGGTTCTTGAAACAGATGAAGAGTGGATAAAAGTAAGCTGCGTCAAGGAGGATAAGAAAAAAGGAACGTCCTCCGAGACAATAAGAATAATCAGGATAGACGATATAGAAAGCATAGAGTACGGCGAATGATGGAAAATATTATTGAAATCAAAGATTTGCATTTCAGCTACAGCTCCGGCGATGAAAAATCCGAACCGAAAGAAGTTCTGAAGGGAATCGACCTTAATATAAAAAAGGGCGAATTTTTGGCTGTTTTAGGACATAACGGCTCCGGAAAGTCAACTCTTGCCAAGCATCTCAATGCAATTCTTGTTCCGACGAGCGGAAAGGTGATCGTTGACGGAATCGATACGTCGGACGACAGCAGGCTCTTCGATCTGCGACAGCGTGCCGGAATGGTTTTTCAGAATCCCGACAATCAGATAGTTTCTTCGATAGTTGAAGAGGACGTTGCGTTTGCTCTGGAAAATCTCGGAGTTCCGTATGAAGAGATGAGAAAACGTGTTGACGGCGCTCTGAAAGCGGTCAATATGTACGAATACAGACTCCATTCCCCGAGTCAGCTTTCAGGCGGTCAGAAACAGCGTGTAGCCATTGCAGGCATAATCGCAATGCAGCCGGACTGTATAATTCTCGACGAACCGACGGCGATGCTCGATCCGCAGGGACGAAAAGAGGTTATGGCGACCATTCAGCGCATGAATCGAGAGCAGGGCATAACGATAGTCCTTATCACTCACTATATGGACGAGGCTGCGAAATGCGGAAGAGTCGTAGTTATGGACAAAGGGAAAATTATGCTTGACGACAAGCCGGAAAAGGTTTTCTCGCAGGTTGAAAAGCTGAAAGCGATCGGACTTGATGTTCCGCAGGTGACGGAGCTTGTCTGGGAGCTTCGCAGAGAGGGATTTGATATTTCTCCTGAAATAATTTCAGAGGATGAATGCGTGGAAGCGTTATACAGGATTTTTCAGCAGGAAAAAAGGAGATAAAACATTGGCAATTCTTGAAACACAGGAACTGACGTATACCTACAGCGTTGGAACGCCTTTTGAAAAAACGGCGGTAGATCATGTGGATCTTGCAATTGAAGAGGGCGAAATGATCGGAGTTATGGGACATACGGGTTCCGGAAAATCTACGCTGATACAGCATTTCAACGGTCTTTTAAAGCCGACTTCGGGAAAGATACTTCTTGATGGAAAAGATATATGGGAGGATAAATCGAAAATTCGTGATGTCCGTTTTCAGGTCGGACTTGTTTTTCAATATCCCGAATACCAGATTTTCGAGGAAACCGTTTATAAAGATATCGCTTTCGGTCCGAAAAATATGGGACTTGACGACGCCGAGATCAAACGGCGTGTTCTTGAAACTGCTCATGATATCGGTCTTTCCGAGGAGCTTATGGAACGTTCTCCGTTCGAGCTTTCGGGCGGACAGAAACGGCGTGTTGCTATTGCCGGAGTCATGGCGATGCAGCCAAAGGTTCTTATTCTTGACGAACCGACAGCAGGTCTTGATCCTGCCGGAAGAGATAAGATTCTCGAGCATATAAAAGCCTATCACAGACGCACGAAAAATACCATTCTTATCGTCTCCCACAGCATGGAGGATATCGCTTCGTTTGCCGATAAAATTCTTGTAATGAGCAATTCAAAACTTTTTTGCTATGATGAAACAGTCAAGGTTTTTGCGAGGTCTAAGGAGATATCAGAGATCGGACTTGACGTTCCCCAGATAACAAAGGTTTTTGAAAAGCTCAAAGATCGTGGATTGGATTTCGGCAAGGACGTTTATACGGTCGAATACGCTAAAAATCTTTTGCTGAAAAAGCTCAGAGGAGGAACGGCAAATTGCTGAGAGATATTACAATAGGACAGTATTTTCCGGGAAACAGCGTTATTCACAGGCTTGACCCAAGATTTAAGATAGTGATTACAGTGCTTTTCATTGTAATGCTGTTTACAGGCGATTCCATTATCTGTCTTTCGGCGGGCGCAGTTTTTACGTTCATGGCGATATTCTTTTCAAAGATAAAGCTTAAAATGTTCGTGAAAAGCGTGAAGCCGCTCGTTCCGTTTCTTCTGATAACGGCTGTTCTGAATCTTATTCTGGTCAATTCCGGAGAAATTTTATGGCGTTGGAAGTTCATAAAAATAACGGACGAGGGACTGAATATAAGCATTTTCATGATAATCAGGATAATATTGCTCATTATGGGAACTTCTTTGCTGACGTATACTACTTCTCCCATAACGCTTACGGATGCGATAGAAAGACTGCTCTCGCCGCTGAAAAAACTGAGGTTTCCCGTGCACGAGCTTGCAATGATGATGTCGATAGCGCTCAGGTTTATCCCGACGCTTATCGAAGAAACGGACAAAATTATTTCCGCACAGAAGGCAAGAGGAGCGGAGATAGACTCCGGAAGCTTTAAAAATCGTGCAAGGAACCTTATATCAATACTTGTTCCGCTTTTCGTTTCAGCTTTCAGAAGAGCGGACGAGCTTGCAACGGCAATGGAGTGCCGCTGTTATAACGGAGGCGACGGCAGAACAAGACTCCGTCAGCTTAAATCAGCTCCGAGAGATTACATTGCTCTGGCGGTAACAATACTTTTTCTTGCCGCTTCAATAGCTATGGGAATTTTATTCAAATAAGTAAAAGAGTGCGAAGCACGCTAATATTGGGTTTCCAAAGGGGATGTACTCCCCTTTGGCAGGGGGTGAATGAGGGGGACAGAGTCCCCCTGATAAAGCATTGAGCAGAGCGAAGCGATTGTGAACGGATGGTTTGTAGATTTTACCCTTGCGAAGCAACGCTAAAAAACAGAGAGGAATAAAATGGAGAACGAAAGAGAAGAGGTCATTCTTGAAGAGAAACCTCGCAGAACAAAGAAAATCTTTAACAATACAAGAAAAAAATGGAATCAGTTCAAAAAAGGCAAATGCTACGATATAATGTATGAAAAGGGAGTCTTTTATTTCCTGCTGTCATTTTTGATCCCGGCAGCAATAATGATGCTTGCCTTCGCCGATAACGGAATACATCCGTTCGGCGACAGACAAATGCTCGTTGTTGACCTCTGGCATCAGTATTTCCCTTTTTTCAGGGTAGTTCGGGAAAAACTTCTCACAGGCGGCTCGTTCCTTTATTCATGGCAGAACGGTCTGGGAACGAATTTCTTGTCGCTGATATCCTATTATGCCGCCAGTCCGCTTAACTGGATATCCATTTTTTTCGACGCAGACCATGTCCGTGACGCACTGACGTTTATACTTATTGCAAAGATAGGATTCTCCGGAGCTTTTTTCAGCAGCTTCCTCAGATATACCTATCAGCGCAAAGATTTTTCAATTTGTATATTCTCGGTAATGTATGCTCTTTGCAGCTATACTCTCGGTTATTACTGGAACGTAATGTGGTTTGATACCATAGCTCTTTTCCCGCTCGTTATGCTGGGAATAGTTGCGATATGCCGTGAGGGAAAGTGGAAAACGTTCACATTTGCTCTTGCGCTTTCACTTGTATCGAATTATTATATCGCATTTTTTACCTGCATTTTCTCGGTATTCATGTTTGCGGCTTCCGGTATAATCGAGTTCAAAGGCGTAAAGGTATGGTTCCACAGATTCTGGATAATGCTGAGATCGTCGGTTCTTGCAATAGCTTTGGGAGCGTTTATGCTTCTTCCGGCTTATTTCGGATTGCAGCTGACCTACAGTGCAAATAATAAATTTCCGGAAGAGACATCCTATTACGAAAAATGGACGGATATTCTTGGAAATATGCTTTCTTACAATGCTCCGACCAAGGTTGACGGACTGCCGAATTTTGCCTGCGGAATGCTTGCAATAGTTCTTTTCGGAGTATTTCTGCTCTCGTTCGGCATAAAAATAAGAGAGAAGATATCGGCTCTTGTAATGCTGGCAGTGATCGTCGTAAGCTGCAACATGAACAAATTGAACTTTATATGGCACGGTTTTCATTTTACTAATCAGATACCCTATCGTTTTGCATTTATTTTCAGCTTCGTTCTTGCCGCAGCCGCATTCAGAGTGTATGATATTCTTCTTAAACGGGGAATAAAGGTTTATCAGCTTATTCTTATGCTTTTTGCTCCGACGGCAGTTTTCTATCTGAATTATATGGCAAAGGGTAAGGATTTTATAAAAGAATCGGCTGTTAAAAGCTCGATGATAGTCACGGGAGCGTTTCTGCTTATTTTCCTTGCAGCAAAGGTTTTCCCGTTTAAAAAGAAGTATGTGAGAAATACTCTTATGAGTTTTGCTTTAGCGGCGGCAGTTTTTTCCGAATTTGTATGCAACGCAAGACTTGGAGTCGAAACTGTCGGAACAACTCAGTATGACAATTATCCGACCAATTACAAAGAAGCGCAGTCGCTTCTCAGCATGGCTGCCAATACCGATGATTCTCCGTTTTACAGAACAGAAATGACATCGACGTGGACTCTTAACGACAGCTCCGCTTACGGATATTACGGTCTTTCACAGTTCTCATCGGCGGCAAACGTCTCTGTAACGACCTTCTGTAAACGGCTCGGACTTTACGCTTCTGAAGCCGGAAACAGATATTACTACAGAACTTCGACTCCCGTTGTTAATTCGCTTATGGGAATAAAGTATCTTATCAAAAAGAACGGATATCTTAACAGCGAAGAAATGGCTATGGAATACGTCGGAGAAGCCGGATCTTCACATTTATACAGAAATAAGTATCCGCTTTCTATCGGATTTATGATGGATGAGAAGATACTCAATATGCAGGACAGCGCAGCATTCAATCCGTTTGAATATCAGAATTCGCTTTTAAAGCTTGCTGCCGGAATTGATGAATCTGTTTTCAATGCACATGAGGTTGCGTCCGCGGAATACAACAATATCAAGGTCTCGCAGAGTGGATACGGTAATTATTCTTTTTCTGTTGAAGACAGTGACAATGAAGAAGCAAGCGTTAAATATACGTTTAACGGATTTGACGGATCGTATCTTTACGGCTATGCAAGCGCAAACGGCGGCGTATGCGATAATCTTGTGATAGAATGCGAGGGAAAAACTATTGACAGCGGAGATCTTCTTAAAAGCTACCCGATAGTTTTCCCGATGGGCGATGCTCAGGTCGGAGAAACTTCAACAGTCAAATTTAACATAACAAAAGGAAAACAATCCGGTAATTATAAGCTGGTGGTTTACACATTAAGACAGGAAACCTTTGAAAAAGCATATAATAATTTAGCCGATGAACAGCTTGAGATAACAAGCTTCGGCGATACCGAAATAGAGGGAAAGATAAACGCTTTTCAAGACGGAGTTATGTTCCTTTCGATTCCGTATGAAAAGGGATGGAGCGTTTATATCGACGGTGAAAAGGCGGAAACAGTCAAGCTTATGCAGTCGATGCTCGGAGTAAGAGTTTCTGCCGGAGAGCATGATATAAGACTGAAATACGTTCCCGAAGGCTTTACTGAGGGCGTTCTTATATCCGGAGCAAGTCTTGCCGTTATATTGCTTTTGATATGGTTTGAGAGCAAAAAAAAGAAAAAGAAACTTGCTGCTCTTGCTGAAAAAGAAAGCGCTGATGCTGTGTACGTTCCGGAAGAGGATTACACCAACTTTATCGGTTTGGAAGATATATACGATCAGGCGGAGGAGAATAAAATTGCTCCGGAGGCTGATGCGGAGGTAATCTTTAAACCGGAGAAGCAAGATATCGTTCAGGATACAGACGCTGACGGCTTGGAGGGAAATAATGAGGAATCTGAAAGTAATAACGGCATATCGGGGAACTAATTATCATGGATTTCAGCGGCAGAGCAATGCGGTAACGGTTCAGGAGGTTCTTGAAAAAAGTCTTTCAAAGGTTCTTAACGAACCCGTTACGATAGTCGGATGTTCAAGAACTGATACCGGAGTTCACGCAAACGAGTTCTGCTTTAACGTTAAAACGAATAGTCTTATATCCGAAAGAGGATTTATGAGAGGAGTAAACGGTGAGCTTCCGGACGATATTTCCATTTTAAGCTGCGAGGAAGCTCCGCTTGATTTTCATGCAAGATTTGACTGTAAAGGCAAAGAATACATTTATAAGCTCCATTGCAGCGAATCAAAAAATCCTTTTGCGGCTGATCTGATGTTCCATTACAGGCGGAAATTTGATACAGAAAAAGCAAGAATTGCCGCTGAATATTTTGTCGGAGAACATGATTTTGCATCATTTTGTGCTGATTGTACAAATGTTTCAACAACTGTGAGAACTATTTATTCTTTTGAAATAGAAAATTGTGGAGATTCGGTGACAATGCTTGTAAAAGGCAACGGTTTTTTGTATAATATGATTAGGATAATTGTCGGGACGCTTATTGATGTAAACGAGGGGCGGATATCCGCTGATGAAATTCCGGAAATACTTGCGGCGAGGGATAGACTTCGTGCCGGAAGAACAGCAATGGCTCACGGACTTTATCTCAACAAAGTTTTTTATTAAAAAAAGAATGCGAAGCACGACCAATAAAGGGATTCCAAAGGGTGATTCCCCACAGTGTGGGGAAATGTCACGAAGTGACAAAGGGGACGGGCGACCGTTGGGAGAAACACCCCTTTGGCAGGTCAAGGACAGCGTCCTTGCGGGTTTCAGGGCAGAGCCCTGAAGGACAGCGTGATGAAAAAGACAGAATATAAAGCTATAATTTTATAAAAATTATAGTAGAATATATTCCACGCTGTCCCGTAACCAGCGAACAGAGCGCAGCGATTGTGAACGGACGGTTTGTTAAAATTACCGGTTGCGCATTTAGAGCTTACGCTACCTTGTCAAACCGCAAGTTTCCGGCGTGTTCGCTCTGCGCTCACAAGATAAACAAAAACAAACCGTTCATTTTTCAGGACAGCGTGAATAATGTTCTATTGTTAATATTTGATATATGAGAGTTTAACGCTCTGCCTTTTTCCTCACGCTGTCCCTCAGGGCTCTGCCCTGAAACCCGCAAGGACTCTGTCCTTGATCTGCCAAAGGGTGAAGTCACCCTTTGGAATCCCATTATAAGAGATTATTTTTTGAAAGGGGATACGCTCGTGCCTAATATGTACGATGCCGACGATATAGTCGATCTCAAAAACCGGAAAAAAAGAAAAAAACGTCTGATAAAATTTACCGTTTTTATCTTTGTTGCCGGAATCATAGCAGCTCTTGCCTTTACCTTTGATATATGGTATCCTAAGCTTCGTGGAATAGGCAAACAGTATAAAACTATAGTCAATTCCGGTAAGCTTGCGGATGGTAATTTCCCTATTGAGGTAAGCGGCGGAAATGATTATCAGCTCAGATACACCGTTAAAAAAATTATCGTTCAGAATGATACATACCTCTACTTTTACGATATGGACGGAACGCTTCTTAAAAGAAGACAGCATTCCTACAGCAATTCCGTTCTTCGTGTAGCAAACGGAAGAGCGCTTGTTTATGAAAACGGCGGTAATGAATTCTCGGTTGAAACCGAGGACGAGGTTTTATACAGCCGTAGCTTCGATAACAACATTTTGTTTGCAAGACTCAGCTCTGACGGAGTTACTGCGGTTATAACAACTTCCGATAATTATAGCTGTGAGCTTATAGTTTATGATAAAAAGGGAAGCGTTATCTATGAGAGAAAATGTACCGAAAGAGTAAGCGATCTTAGCTTTATCAACAAAAGCGAAGGCTGCGTTTTAAGCTCTGTTTCGGCTGAAAACGGCACTCTGGTCACGAATATCAAAGAGATAAGCTTTAAGGAAAGCGGCGAAAAATGGACTTCTCCGGGATTTAATACCCTTGGTCTGGAAATTTTCGGTTCTTCCGAGGGAACGTTTATCTATGGAACGGATGCCTGCGGATATGTCGATACAAGCGGACAGATCAGCTCGTTTTATCAATATGACGGCGAACTTGTTGCAGGCGCAAGCATGAGCGGAAAATCTGCCGTTATTGTCAATAACGACGACAGAAGATACTATACAGCCGTTCTTTTCTCCGGAAGCGGGAAAGAACCGCTTGTAATAGAGCTTGATTCTCCTGCCGTAGACGTTTCCGTTTTTCAGGGGCTTGCCTATATAATGACTCAGAATTCGGTTATGGCTTATGATTTCAGCGGAAAGCTTCGTTCTACGGCTGCCGTAAATGATTCATACACCGGATTTGTCAGAAGCGACGATTATCTTTTCCTTAAAGGATATAATAAAATAGATCGTATCGACTACGATACGGGTAATTAAAAAGAAAGAAGGGATTATTTTGGCTGAAGAATTCTGGTGGTTTTACGATGTGATTGCTGTTGCGGCAGTTCTGGTCTGCATTTATATTTCGGAAAGAAAGGGACTCTTCCGGTCGGCTCTTTCTCTCGGAGGATATCTGCTTGCGTTCGCTCTTGCAATATCGGTAAGCGGAAGCTTATCGGATTCGATTTATAAAAGCACGGTAAGAGACAGCAATATTAAGAAGTTTGCCAAATCTGCTGCGTGGGTGGATTTTGTTGATGAAACTGCCGATAATATTGAATCTCTCGGCTATAACGTTATCGTTAAATACGATAAGATCGCCGATATTTATGCTTCCGGTGAAAACTTTGATGAGAAGATATATAAATACGTCAACAGTATAAATGCCATAAAGGTTGACGAGGAAGAGAATTTTTACCGGAAGCTTCATGAAGGCTACGCTTTAATAATAAAGAAAATAGTTGAGGATAATTTAACCGGATTTGCCGCAGAATCGGCAGAAAAAGAAATTATCGGGCATCCTGAAACAGTCGAAGAGCTTATTCCTCTTCTTATCGAACCGGATGATAAATCAAAGGCGGCTGCATACATAGCGGACACCTATACTGAAAAGCCTTATAAAAGTATGATTCGCATTATAAGCTTTATTGCATTGTTTGCCGCAGTTATAGTGATTGCTCTTATCATTATCAGATCGCTTATGCGCAATACAAAGGAGGATATGAGCATTGCAGCTCATATTTTCGGCGGATTTGTCGGAATTGTAAAGGGTGCGGCAATAGTTGCTTTGATAGCTTCTGTTGTAAGACTGAATGTAATACTCGGAAACAGCGATATGCTTTTTTTTAACGTTAAGGCAATTGACAAAACATATATTTTCAAATATGTTTACGATTTTATAGCTTCAAAAATGTAATTTATAGGAGGAATCTGTTTATGATAATGTGCAGCAACTGCAAAAAAAGACCTGCCGTTGTTTTTATAACGTCGGTTCAGGGAAATGAAAAGAAGAACGAGGGACTTTGTCTTTCATGCGCAAGGGAAAGAAATATTCCGCAGGTCGCAGAATATATGGATAAGCTGGGAATTTCAAACGAAGAAGTAGATCAGCTTTCCGATCAGATGATGGATATGCTTGACGGCGACAGCTTTGAAATGGGCGGCTCCGGATTAATGCCAAACTTTCTTTCAAATATGTTTGGTATAAGTTCATCGGGCGAAGAGGAATCGGAGGATGTTTCCGAGAAAAAGCAGCCGGCAAAGGAAAATTCCTCTTCATCAGGGAATAATCAGGAAAGCGGCGGAAAAAAGGGACTTTTCCAGAGAAAGGATAAAAAATCAAAAGAGCCTAAATTCCTTGGAACATACTGTACTAACCTTACCCAGAAAGCAGCCGACGGCGAGCTTGATAATATTATCGGAAGAGATAAGGAAATAGCAAGAGTTATTCAGATACTTTCAAGAAGAACCAAAAACAATCCATGTCTTATAGGCGAACCGGGTGTTGGTAAAACAGCCATTGCCGAGGGCATTGCTCAGCGTATAAACGATAAGAAGGTTCCGTATAATCTTGCGAATAAAAAGGTATATCTGCTCGATCTGACGGCTCTTGTTGCGGGAACTCAGTTCAGAGGACAGTTTGAAAGCCGTGTTAAGGGTCTTATCGACGAAGTAAAGCGTGAACATAATATTATTCTTTTTATTGACGAGGTTCATAATCTTGTCGGCGCAGGCGATTCGGAAGGTTCAATGAATGCTGCAAATATTCTTAAACCGGCTCTTTCAAGAGGCGAGGTTCAGGTTATAGGAGCGACGACCTTCGGCGAATACAGAAAATACATTGAAAAGGATTCCGCTCTTGAACGACGCTTCCAGCCCGTTACGGTAAGCGAACCGACTATCGAAGATACTGTCGACGTTCTTCTCGGAATCAAAAAGCATTACGAGGAATATCATAACGTTCATATTTCCGATTATCTTTTAAGAGTATGCGCCGTTCTTTCAGAAAGATATATAACCGACAGATTCCTTCCCGATAAGGCTATAGACCTTATGGACGAAGGTTGTGCGAGAGCCTGCATACGTACTCCGGAGGTTGCCGAATATGCTTCCCTTAAAAAGGAAATAAGCGTTCTTGAGGGCATGGAGGACGTTATTATGGATAATCCGGAAATAGATTACGAAGCTCTTGCCGAGGTTAAGGGAAAGCTTATCCACGCCCGTGAAGCAATGGAAAAGATCAAGGATACCGCCGGAAACGTTCAGGTAACGGAAGAGGATATCGCTAAGGTAGTCGAGCTTTGGACCGGTATTCCCGCAAACAAAATTGCCGAGACTGAATTCCTTAAAATTGCCCGTCTTGAAGAATCTCTTAAAAAGAAAGTTATCGGACAGGATGAAGCGGTTTCTCTTATTTCAAAGGCTATCAAACGTACGAGAGTTCGTCTCAATAAGCGCCGCAGACCGGCTTCGTTCATTTTCGTAGGTCCTACGGGAGTTGGAAAAACAGAGCTGGTAAAGGCTCTTGCCGAGGAAATGTTCGATTCTCCGGAGCCGCTTATCAGACTTGATATGACCGAATACATGGAAAAGCATTCCGTTGCAAGAATGATAGGTTCGCCTCCCGGATATGTAGGCTATGATGAAGCAGGTCAGCTTACGGAAAAAGTCCGCAGACGTCCGTACTCCGTTATTCTTTTCGATGAAATTGAAAAAGCTCATCCGGATGTTATGAATATTCTCATGCAGATCCTCGATGAGGGCAAGGTCGATGATTCTCACGGCAGAACGGTCAATTTTGAAAACACCATTATCTGCATGACTTCCAATGCCGGTTCGACTGATAAATCAACGGGAGTCGGCTTCAATAAAACAACAGAAGAGGTTTCCAGAGAAAGAGCTATTAAGGGATTAAGAGAATTCCTCCGTCCGGAATTTATAAGCCGAATCGACGAGATAGTTGTATTCAATCAGCTTACAAAGAAGGATTTTGAAGGCATTGCCGCTCTTATGCTCGATGAGATGAGAGAGCCGCTTGCCGAAAAAGATATCAAGCTCTGCTATGATGATCGTGCGCTTGCCGTTATTGCGGAAAAATCCTATGGAAAACCATATGGTGCAAGAGATATCAGAAGAGTTATCAGACAGGATATCGAAAATAAAATTGCTGAAATAATAATCGAACAGGCTTCTTCGACGAAAGAAATCTCAATATCAACAGATGAAGCAGGCGAGATTACTGTCGTTGGAAATAAGGAGAGCGTATCCGAATGAAGCGCATACTGATAACGATCACATCTGTTGTTTTAGCTGTTTCAGGAGCTTTTTGCGGATGCGGAAAAAAAGAGAGTAAGGTTGAGGATATTCTGACCGAAAGCGAAAAAGCTTTCAGCGAAAAATACAAGGATGTTCCCGATGATGAGGAAGGACCGATCCTCTCTATAAGCAATACGTCTGCTCCCGCCGGAGGAAGAGCCGAGGTAACGGTATCGGTGAAAAATGCAGCGGATAAGTGGAACGTCTGCGGAATTCATGTAGCGTATCCGGAAGAGCTTGACTGCGTTAATACGCAGGAAGAAGGAAACGAAGCCGAATATGAGTTAGGCGAAGCCGCAGAAGATGCAAATTTTTCATCTGCAATGGAATGGAATGGCGAAAGACCTGAAGAAATGGAAAAGAAAAAGCTCGGAGCATTTTTCTTCACGGCAGGCTTTACGATGCAGGGAGGCGGAGACGGCGATATAGTGACGTTTTATCTCGATATACCGGAAAATGCCGAAAGCGGAACCGTGTATCCTATAGAGTTTTATTTCTTCGATGCCGATATATTTACCGATTTATCAGAAAATCGTTCTATGGAAAAATATGCGTTTTCACACTGGGAATCCGGAAGCGTTACTGTAGAATAAAATAAAGAGTTAATAACAGGATTCCAAAGGGTTAATTAACTCTTTGGCAGGGAGTGAACGAGGGGAACGGCGTCCACCTGAGAAGCAGCGAACAGAGCAAAGCGCTTGCGAGCGGACGGTTCGCTGAAATTCTCCGACTGCATAAAAAATAAATCGTTCTGTCACAGGAAAACAGCGGCAGACTGATTATGCGTGTTCTTCTCCTTTCAAATTTAGTTAATAGAGGTGTACTATGTCGAATTTATATTCACTCGGCATTGATGTCGGTTCAACAACTGTCAAAACCGTCATAACCGATTCAGACAAAAATATCATATATTCAAAATATCAGCGGCATTTTTCCAAAGTCAAGGAAACTGTTACCGATCAGCTTAAACTGATTCGGGCAGATTTTCCTGATGAAAGATTTACTGTTTGTATAACAGGTTCAGCCGGACTCGGACTTGCAAATTCCGCTGGGATACCATTTGTTCAGGAGGTTCATGCGGCATTCCTTGCCGTTAAGCAAAAGTATCCCGACGCCGATTCCGTTATCGAGCTTGGCGGAGAAGACGCAAAGATAATTTTCCTTACAGGCGGCGTGGAACAGCGTATGAACGGTTCATGCGCCGGAGGAACAGGTGCGTTTATCGACCAGATGGCTACTCTGCTCGGAATTACTGCCGATGAGCTTGATCAGCTTTCTCTTCATGCGCAAAAGGTTTATCCTATTGCCTCACGCTGCGGAGTTTTTGCAAAATCCGATATCCAGCCGCTTCTTAATCAGGGAGCAAGACGTGAAGATATTGCTGCGAGTATATTTCAGGCTGTCGTTGACCAGACTGTTTCCGGTCTTGCGCAGGGACGTTCCATAGAGGGAAAGGTTCTGTTTCTCGGAGGCCCGCTTTTCTTCCTGAAAGGACTGAAAAAAGCCTTTGTGAAAACTCTCGGACTTGATGAGGAAAATGCCGTTTTCCCGGATGAAGCTCCGGTTTTCGTGGCTTACGGCTGTTCGTTATATGCTTCCGAAGCCGAGGACAGTTTTGAAATCGACGCTGTAATAGAAAAGATCACAAACGCTAAGGCATCCGACAATATTATCACAGGCGAGCCGCTTTTCCGTTCTCATGCGGAATACGACGAGTTTATCGACCGTCACAAGAAATTCGACCTCGGCTACGCTGATATACGTACATATAAGGGCGACGCTTATCTTGGAATAGACGCCGGTTCGACCACGACAAAGCTTGTTCTTATCACAGATGACGGACGCATTCTTTATCACCATTATTCTTCTAATCAGGGACAGCCGCTTGATAAAATTGCCGACCAGCTTAAACGTATCTACTCCGAAATGAATGACGGAATCACTATAAAAGGTTCTGCAGTTACCGGATACGGAGAGGATCTGATAAAATCCGGACTTTCCATCGATCACGGTATAGTTGAAACTGTCGCTCACTTTAAGGCGGCGGCGCATTTCTGTCCGGACGTTGACTTTATTATCGATATCGGCGGTCAGGATATAAAGTGCTTTAAAATCAAAAACAAAAGCATCGACAGCATTATGCTAAATGAAGCCTGTTCTTCGGGCTGCGGTTCGTTCATTCAGACGTTCGCTATGGCTCTTGGATACGACATTGCCGAGTTTTCTCAGCTTGGCCTTTTTGCAGAACATCCTGTTGACCTCGGTTCACGCTGCACCGTTTTCATGAACAGCTCTGTAAAGCAGGCTCAGAAGGACGGCGCAACTGTTGAGGATATTTCCGCCGGACTCTCCTCGTCGATTATCAAAAACGCTATTTATAAGGTTATCCGTGCGAAATCTCCGGACGAGCTTGGAAAGAATATCGTTGTTCAGGGCGGAACTTTCCTCAACGACGCCGTACTGCGTTCGTTCGAGAAGGAACTGGGAAGAAACGTTATCCGTCCGGCTATATCAGGTCTTATGGGAGCGTTCGGATGCGCACTTTACGCTAAGGAACAAGCAGGAGAGCGTTCCACGATTATTTCCGAAGAAGAACTTGCCGGATTCGCTTACACTTCACGTTCTGCTCAATGCGGAGGCTGTACGGCACATTGTCAGCTCAACATTATCAGCTTCGGCAAGGGTCGGAAATTTATTTCCGGAAACCGCTGTGAAAAAGGCAGCGGAATGGCTTCAAAGAATAAAATTCCCAACCTTTACGAGTATAAATACGACAGCATAATCAATACCGTTAAAACTCATCAGCCGAAAAGATACAGGGGAACGGTCGGTCTGCCGCTTGCTCTCGGATTTTACGAACAGCTTCCGTTCTGGCATACGCTTTTTACAACTCTCGGTTTCAGGACGATTATTTCCGAAGAAAGTTCCCGTGCTATGTACTATCTCGGACAGCACACTATCCCTTCGGACACTGTCTGCTATCCGGCAAAGCTCGCTCACGGTCATGTAGAGAATCTGCTTGACAAGGGTGTGGACTTCATTTTCTATCCCTGCATGAGCTACAATCTTGACGAGGGCGGAAGCGACAATCATTTCAACTGTCCGGTTGTTGCCTATTATCCCGAACTTCTGCTTGCCAATAATCCGAGACTGAATAACGATAATTTCATTCACCCGTATATGGATCTGAATATAAGGAAAAACGTCGAAAAGGTTCTTGCGAGGGTTCTTAAAAAGTATAATATCAAGGGACGTATTCCGGCCGCAGTTGACGCCGCTTACGAGGCGCTGGAGCGTTACCACATAAACGTTGCTGCAAAAGCAAGGGAAATAATCGAGCAGGCCCGCCGTGAAAACCGCAAGATAATCGTTCTTGCCGGACGTCCTTACCACATTGACAAGGAGATAAACCACGGAATCCACAAGCTTATAACAAGTCTTGGAATGGCGGTTATTACCGAGGACAGCGTTGCTATGCTTGCGAAAACTCCTAAGCTGGGGGTACTTAATCAGTGGACATATCATTCAAGGCTTTACCGTGCGGCGAAGTACGTTACAACTCAGCCCGATATGCAGCTCATTCAGCTTGTCTCGTTCGGATGCGGAATCGACGCAGTTACGAGTGATGAAGTCCGCAATATTCTCGAGAGCGGCGGAAAACTTTATACTCAGCTTAAAATAGACGAGATCAACAATCTTGGCGCAGCAAGGATACGTCTGAGAAGCCTTGTAGCTGCCATGGAGCAGAAATAATTTGGAGGTGCTTTATGCCGGAATACGCAAAATTTACCGAGGATATGATAAAAACTCATACTATTCTCGTACCCGATATGCTGCCGATTCATTTTAAGCTTCTTATTTCTATTTTTGAAGCAGAGGGATATAAAATGGAGCTTCTGCAAAATGATTCCCGTGCGGTTGTTGACGAGGGACTGAAAAATGTTCACAACGATGCCTGTTATCCAGCTCTGCTCGTTATCGGACAGTTCATGGACGCTCTGAACAGCGGAAAATATGATCCGGATAAAACGGCTCTGCTTATTACTCAGACCGGAGGAGGCTGCCGTGCGTCGAATTACATTCATCTGCTCCGCAAGGCTGTTGACAAAAACTATCCGCAAGTGCCTGTCGTATCACTGAATTTCAGCGGACTTGAAAAGGACAGCGCATTTAAAATCACTCCGAAAATGTTCCTGAAACTGCTGTATGCCGTACTTTACGGAGATCTGCTGATGACCTGTTATAATAAGTGCAGAGCATATGAGGCGAATAAGGGCGAATCCAAGAAGGTTCTCGACAAATGGCAGAACAGACTCGGAAACATTTTCCGAAAGGGAAGCAGTCTTTATCTGAAAACGAATAGAGTTTACCGTGATATTCTCAATGATTTCGGAGCAATTCCGCTCACCGATGAGAAAAAAATAAAAGTCGGGATAGTCGGCGAAATATACGTTAAGTATAGTCCGCTTGCAAATAATCATCTTGAGGACTTCCTGATTTCAGAGGGATGCGAACCGGTTGTGCCGTCGCTTCTTGAATTTGTTATGTATTGTGCTACCGGAACTTTTAACGATGCGAAGATCTACGACCACCAGACCAAGTCTTCAAGGCTCTTTAAATTGGGGTATAAGCTGATTTATTCCAAACAGAAGGAGCTTATCAGAATTATGAAGGAACAGGGCGATTTTGAGCCGCTTCACGATTTTGAATACCTGAGAAGTCTTGCTGATAAGTATATTAATCAGGGTGTTGTAATGGGCGAGGGATGGCTGATTCCTGCCGAAATGGCGGCTCTGGCGAAGTCAGGAGTGGAGAATATCATCTGTACACAGCCATTTGGATGTCTCCCTAATCATATTGTTGCAAAGGGAATGTCGAGAGCTATAAAGGCAGATAATCCGAACGCAAATATTGTCGCAATTGATTACGATCCCGGAGCAACGAGAGTTAATCAGGAGAATCGCATCAAACTTATGCTTGCTAATGCAAGAAAATAAATTCTCGTTTGTATACAAAAAATGGCGAACCAATTACGGTTCGCCATTTTTAGAGCGTGTTCACATAAAATGAATGTGCGGATTTTCGAGCATAATTTTGGCGAATACAAGGCGAAAAAGTGAAAGCATATTTGTCGTATGGTGAACTTTTTCAACGCAGTAGTCGTCAAAATTTGCCGAAAAGACGTGCATTACATTTTTATGTGAACACGCTCTAATTCAGCAATTATTTTTTGCTTTATTATATATCCGTCCAATGATAAATGCCGCAACATCGGCAAGAATGGAAGCTATTCTCATTACGAGTACAAACAGAATCACTCTGTCCTGAAACTCGTTTCCGCAGACAAACAGCATAACTCCCTCACGGATACCGATTCCCCCGGGAGCGCCGGGAGTTACAAATCCGATTATCCATGCAAACATAAAAGCTCCCGTCAGAGCGGCAAGCTCACGAAACGATGCTGAATTTCCTATGATAAGCCTTAAACAGACAAAATACATTGCTGCCGAAACTGCATTATGAGCAAGATAATAGAAAATTCCCTGAAAAAGCTTTGCTCTGTTTTCTTTTTCAAAGGCTTTGGAATAGCGTGAAATATACTCTTTCAGCTTATCCCTGAATTTCAGTCGTATAAATACTATCAGGACAATAACGAGAACGATTCCCGCAGCTCCGATTATGAGAATATTTTTTCCGTATTTACCAAGAAGCTCGGCAATTTTTCCGCCAAGCAGAATAACGGAAATAACTCCGGTCCAGAATACGCAGAAAAGAACGTCAAGGATCGTGGCGCAGGCAACGTCAACGTGACTTATACTCATATTGAGCGCAAGCTGATTTCTTCCGACATACTGAAAAACATTTCCGGGGAGGTATTTGAAGATATTGGACTTAGTATACACCGGCATTGCCGCAGAGTAGGGGATTTTTTTCCCCGAAAGCGACTGAGTGAACACAAGCCACGGAAAGCTTGCTATAACGATAAGAGCTGCCTGAACGATAAAACTTATGGCAAATGAACTCATTACAGCTCCGGACTTGAAATCCGAGAGCTTAACGTCCATGCCCATGATTTTTTTTACAACGAACACAAGCGCAGCTATAACGATAAGATTGCCGGCAAGCTTCAGGAGCTTCTTTAAATTAGGTTTATTTTTCATTATCAATTTTCTCCGTAAGTCTGACAACTGCCTCGTTCATTCTGTCCCACGAATAGCGGTAAGCCTCTTTGCGGACATTTTCGGTAAATTCTTCTGATCTGTTCTCGTCAAAGAAGCGGATAACGGCTTCAGCGAGAGCTTTAGGATTTTTTGGCTCGACTATATATCCTGTTTTTCCGTCGGAAACAACCTCCGGCAGACCGCCCACATCAGTCGCTATAACAGGCTTTTCAAAGCCGTATGCTATTTGGACTATGCCGCTCTGAGTTGCCGATTCATAGGGCAGAACTATTAAGTCGGATGCGGCGAAATATTTCTCGATTCCGCTGTCGGGGATATAGCCGTCAACAATATCTATATTATTCCCAACGTCCAGTTTTTTTATCTGTTCAAGATAGTTCTCCTTGTCGCTTCGGAATTCGCCCACTATCATAAGACGGATATTGCTGTCGTATTTAACTATTTCCGGCATTGCGTTTATAATATGACGGAGTCCTTTATATTCCCTGACGAAGCCGAAAAACAGCAGGATTTTTTTATCTTCGGGAACATCCGCCGCCAATCTTGCCTGAGACTTTGTGAGATTTTTCATCTTAAAGGAGTTATGAACCGGAAGTACCGTCGTTTCGTAGTTTGGAGCTGCAACGATACTCTTTAAGTCCTCTGCGTCCATAGCAGAATGAGTTATATAGGCTTTTCCTTTTTTGAGAACTGTTCTGGTAAGAAATTTGTCCAGCGGAAAACGCTCGTGGGGGAAAACGTTATGACAGACGAAAATCTTAGGTATCTTCCTTGTAAGCATGGATAAACCGGTGTAGCACGGTGAAAAATATGGATGCCACCACTGCATTATGATATAATCGGGTTTGAGCTTTTTTATCTTTCTTGCAGAATTTATCCAGTTAAAAGGGTTAGCCGTGTTGATAAGGTATTTCGTATCGTGGATTTTAAGCGTATCGTTATCGAAATCCTTCTGCTCGCTTTTGAAAAGAATTTTCGGATACTGCATTTTATATGAAACTGTAAAAATCTCGAAATCCTTTGCAAGATTTTTCGACATAGCGCCTGTATAGTGCGAAATACCGCCTTTAAAAGGATATACAGGACCTATCATAACGATTCTTTTTTTGTTATTTTTCTTCATTATCTCTCTTTTCTCCGCATTCCATTTTTCTCACACGATACTGAACGTCCTCAAGAAGCTTTCTGTTTGCTGCTATCGTGTCTCCGAGCAGACCGATAGTCACGGTCTGGAATCCCATCATAATGAGGATAGCCGTTAAAATAAGCGATTGGATATGACCGCTGCCCTCGCCCATTCCCAGCAGAATGAGGAATCTTACCCCGAGAACAGCTCCGAGAAGAAGCAGTATCATACCGATGGCCATGAAGAATTTCAGAGGCTTGTACATGACGAACGAACGTGTTATAACAGTTGAAGAACGCTTCATATATCGCCACATACTGGAGAAAAGTCTTGATGGACGTGTTTCCGGATTCGTTCTTATGGGAACGGAGGTCATGGCGATCTTATTATTTCCGGCTTGAATTATTGTTTCAAGGGTGTAAGTATATTCGTTCACGACGTTCAAACGAAGCGCAGCTTCTCTCGAATATGCACGGAATCCGCTGGGGGCGTCGGGAATATCGGTTCCGGAGGCAGCCCGTACTACCCAGCTTCCGAGATGCTGGAACTTTTTCTTCTTCCATGAAAAATGCTCCGTCTGGTCGATAGGACGTTCGCCGATAACGATATCCGCCTTTTCATCAAGGATAGGACGCACTATCTTTTCAATATCCTCGCCGCAGTACTGATTATCGGCGTCGGTATTGACGATGATATCCGCTCCGAGATGCAGACAAGCGTCGATTCCTGCCATAAAGCCTTTGGCAAGACCTTTATTCTGCTTAAACGAAACGATATGGTGAAAGCCAAGCTCTTTAGCCTTTGCAACGGTATTATCCTTGCTTCCGTCGTTGATTATAAGATATTCTATGGTATCTATTCCGTCAATATGTCTGGGCAGATCGTTATAGGCAAGCTCCAGCGTTTCCTCTTCGTTATAGCAGGGTATCTGAATAATAAGCTTCATAAAAATTACTCCTTTGTATCAACTTGAATCGAATTAAGCTGCATGGAAATTTCAGCAGGTTCATAAAGAAAAACCACTATTTCCATATCGGAAATAGAAACTCCGACATTTGCGTTAAGGTCTATATCAAGACTTCCGTCTTTTGATATCATATCGTCAGTGATCTCAATATGGTCGTAAATCGTGTTGACAGAACTGCTTTTTATTTCGGCAAATCCTATATTTTCACCGCTGAACTTGTCAAAATCCATATCAAGAGAGAATGTGTACTCTCCGGTTTCGAGATTGAGATACGGTCCGTAGCAGACGTAATTGTTTGCCGGATTGCTTTCGATGATATCCTCATCGGCAATATAATAGCTGTAATCGAACGTGTTCATGTACGAAAGCGGCAGACTAAAATCTTCATTATTATTTACAATTTTATTTCTTATGAGAATATGTCTGTCTGAGGTATCAACTACTTCATAATTTCGCAGATTTATAATATCACTTTTATCAGCAAAAATAAGCGAATTCTCGGAAATATTTTCCATATCGTATGCGTATTCGATTCTTTCATCCACATTCATGAACTGTAAAAATGACGCAAACGTACCAACATTCGGCATAATATAAAGCGTATCATGGGGCATTTCCTTAACTCGTTCCACAAGATCACGGTCGCCGCCGTATACCTTTTGATTATTGAAAAGATCGACTCTTGCCTCATCGGTATATTTCATAAATAAAATAATGGTAAGCAGAGACGCAAGATATGCCCCGATATTGTATTTTTTTATGTTCAGTATGAGCATCAATACTCCGAAAATCGTAAGGGAAATTGCTGCGTAGGCATAGAAATCGCAGTCGTAATTCTCGAAATACCAGCTTAATCCTGGTGAGCATACTCTGCTGAACACCGGAAATTTTACGCTGTTCATAAGCGCAGAAGCTCTGTTTGCTCCGATAAGCATGACTGCCGGCATGAACATGATGAAAAGGAAGTCTTTTTTATCGGCGCAGAGCATATAATAAATGCCGGTCATTATGAGAAATCCTATGGCAATATCATAATATCTTGTGTATATAACGTGATCGATTCTCTCGAAATCAAACATAAAAACGATGCTTATTATCCATGTAGAAATAAACGAGCAGAAAATAAAAAGGATAATATAAAAGCTGTTTTCAGGAAGTATGCAATTACCTTTCTTCTTTTTGAACGATTTCACTGTATTTGTCAATTCACCGATAAGTTTTCTTAAAATTGCCCAAAGGGAGAAAAGTGCGATTCCGAATGTTGCAGCAAATGCGGCAAATGCCTGTGAGGCAAAAAGCGAAAGCATTCTCTTGATTCCGTCAGTGGAGGAGAAAGCCATTTTTATTTTGCCGAAAACGCTTCCGGAATCATTTCCGCCTGCTTTTCCTGAAATCCAGAGATATGATTCAAGCTGATGACGAATGAGACTGTTTGCTGCAAATCCGATAGCAAGAACCGCAATAAATGCTGCTGCATGACGAAGCTTTACTTTCTTGAAAATTACAGCCATTATTACAACAAGTACGACAGAAGCCACAATGCCGATCGTTCTGTTATGTATCATAAAAATATACGCACATAACGCTCCGAGGCATCCCAGATTAAGGTATGATGGTCTTTTTATAACTCTGACAATAGTGAAAGCAATCAGAGATGTTACAAAAAGAAGCGCAGTTTCTGAAAAGGCAATTCCCGCATTATGCTGATAAGACGTATAAAGAACTGCCGCTGCCGCAATAAAGCTCGCCTGAGTTTTTTTCAGTTTCGGAAATATAAATCTCAGAATATAAATATACATAAAGTATACCGCCGTCTGCATGATTATATTCAACATCAGAGCCGCACGGTACATTGCAACAGAACTTTCAAAGAGCTTTATAATGGGTACAAGCAAAAAGCTGTAGCCGAAGGAATACCATGCAAGAGAATTTGAAACTCCTCTCCAGTCGTATCCGGCCATAGCCGACGCATGAGTCCAGTAACCCATTTCATCGTTGTAAACAAACGGATTATAGCACTTTCCGACAATTCTGAAATTGATATAAAAAATCAGTACGGCAAACAAAAGAGTAACAATATATTGCGGCTGAAAGCGTGGGAAGGCAAATTTTTTCTTTGTTTTCTCGCTCATATGCTTTCAATGACCTCCTTGAATTTTCTCATAATAACGTCCCAGCGGTAATTTTTTTCGATATATTTTTCAGCGTTTCTGCAAAGCAGAGCGTACTCTTCATCGTGGGAGAAAATATAATCGAGAATACCCTCGAATTCAAAGTAATTCATATAATAAAGACCGCCGTTGCTTTTAACGCAATGACCTTTCAAAACCTCGCATACTCCATTGACTATAACCGGAACGGAAAGCGTCATCGCTTCGAGGACGGAAATTGAAAGACTTTCAAATTTAGAGGGAAGTACCAGCGCTTTCGCACCTGAAATACCGCTGAATTTATCCTCTTCACTGACGAATCCGAGGCTGATTATATCGCCGTGCTTCGGTATTCTGCATACGGGCTTGCCCATGAGAACAAGCTTCAATCTGCTTTCGGGACGGCGGCTTTTATATTCCATAAAATATTTGAACATCATCGGACAATCCTTGCCCTCGTCGATTCTGCCGACATAGATAATGTATTCTTCCTCTATACCGAATTTTTTGCGGAAGGCGTTTTCGTTCGGTTCACAGGGAATTTCCACGCCTGTGCCCATAACCTCGCAAGGTATCTCACGGCAGTTGAAAAGATTCTGAACAAGGTCTTTTTCTTCGTCTGTGAGGAATACAAAGGCTTTCGGAAGCGTGAAGATTTTCTCAAAGGTTTTAAAGTGAATAAACGGTTCTTCGTGAGCCGTCGGGATAAAAACTGACTTTTCAGCGACTTCGGGCATTCCCATAACAGTAAGGTAGTAAAGATACGTCACGAAAATGAATGCATCGTAATTATCCCTGTTTTCCTTGATAAACTCAATAGCTGCGGGACAGAAAGGTCCTTGCTTCTCGAACCATATCTTTTCCTCTTCTTCAGAAAAATGACCGTTTGAGATTTTTGAAAGGTATTCGCCGTTATATTCGTTGAAGTCTTCGGCACGGCATTTTTCGGTAGGGAATCTTCTCACATGAACTCCGTTTATATCCTCTTCGTCAGCCGTATAATAATTATTCCAATCTGTATAATTCAGAGCCTTGGTTGTAATAACATCAACCTGAAATACATCCGTAAGACGTTCGGCGATGAGCCTTGTATAATATTCCGAGCCGCCGTTTACTTCAAGACCATATCGCTGATTCACCAGTGCAATTTTTTTCATTATTCGCTCTCTCCTGAAATTTCATTGAAAAATTTCTTGTATTTATCGACAATAACGTCCCAATCGAAATTCTTTTTAACGTAATTTTTTCCGTTACTTCCCATTAGCCACGCTGTATTTTTGTGATTAAGGATGTAGTCGGCGCAGCCTTCAAATTCAAAATAATTCCCGAAATACAGACCTCCGTTAGATTCCGAGACGAAATTCCTCGTAACGGGACAATTCTCATGAACAAGAACAGGACGTCCACAAAGCCAGCTTTCCATTATTACCAGCGAGAAGCTCTCGTTCATTGAGGGCTGACAGAGAAATTCCGCAGCGCCCTGAGCGTTATACTTATCCTGCCTGTCAACAAATCCGAGATCAACTATTCTTCCGGACTTGACCAATGCGGGTGGAAGTTCGATCTCTCCGCCGCCGATAAGAACCAGTCGGAGATCGGTTTCGTGACGTTTAATATACTCTGAGTAATATTTTACAAGCGTGTGGACATTTTTCCCTTCGTCCTTTCTTCCGGCATAGAGAATGAAACGTTCATTTATTTTGAATTTTTCACGGAAAGCCGCCGGATCAGGAATGATTCCGGTGTCCATACCGATTCCCATAACAATGGTTTTAGTGCCGCTTTCCTCAAATCCATAAAGCCGCTGAGCAAGCTCCGCTTCAGGGCGTGCATTGAAGATCATTCCGGCAGTTTTGGGAAAAAGCTCCTTAAAACGTTTCATATAAGCGTAACCCTCGTCATGAAAGCAGGGGATAAGTACCGATTTTTCGGGAAAAATCTTAGCTCCGTTATACGTTGTTCCGAACATATACGGAATAAAAACAAACAGCGAATAATCGTCGCCATGCTCGCTGATATACTTGTAGAGATCGGGACTGTTTACCATTTCGCTGAGGAAAATATCCTCCTCTTCCGGCGAAACCGGCGCTTTTCTCATAAGCTTGGCATTAACTGCGTCAAAGGCTTCCGTATCTCTTTTTTTCACCTTGAAACGTTTTATCGTAATGCCGTTAGCTGTTGAATCGTCGCCATCTTTGTAGTAGTTCACGCTCCAGTCGGAGCCGAATTCCTTTACGCAGGTCGTCAGAATTTCAAGCCGGACTCCTGCGCTGTGGAGATGACCGGCGACCTCACGCAGCTCCATTTCCGCTCCTCCGGGAATACCGTCGGCATACCACGGAATCACAAATCCAATTTTTTTCATTTTGTTATCACCTTTTCTTTACTGACGTCCTATTAAGGGGACTCAGTCCCCTTAAACCCCTGCCAAAGGGTTGAATAACCCTTTGGAATCCCGATATTAATTATTTTCATTACCTCGTAAAGAGGTAATGAAAATAATTAGGGCAGAATGCCCAAACAAGGGGAAATACTCATTGCAGAGGATAAGCGGAACAAATTCGCCGTTATATACGTCAAAAACAACGCTGTTATCAACAGCTTTTTTCTTTTATAAAATCTTTCAGCTGTTTTTCAAAAATATTTTTGATTCTATTGTAGGAAAAGTCTTCAAGACGTTTTCTTTGACCTTCGATAATATGATTTTTCAGCGTATTATCGCTGATAACACGATCAATGACGCGTGCGGCAAAAACAGGATCGTTATTGTCAATAAGAACTCCGCTTCCGCCGAGAGTATCAGAAATTGCGCTCGTATCATAGGCGATTATCGGAACGTCAAAAAACATCGCTTCAGCAAGAGGAACACAAAATCCCTCATGCTCGCTCATACAGACAAAAGCGTGAGCGGAGTGGTAATAAGCCAGTATTTCGCTGAATTTTATATGTCCGGTAAAAATAACGTCCTCTTCGAGACCGAGCGCTTTTGTGTACTTCACAAGCCTTTCAAAATAATTCTCCATGCCTGTGTACGAACCTACGAGAATCAGACGTGAATCGGGATTAATTCGCTTGTACCAATAGAAAGCACGGATAATATTCTCCTGCTTTTTATTAGGAGCTATTCTGCCGACAAAAATAAGATTTGTCTTACCGTCGCGGCAATTTTTGAGAACGGTTTTATCGGGAGTCTGCTTATAATCGTCAAATTTTATAAGTATAGGACGGACTTT
>ENA-UOJL01000714-UOJL01000714.1-human-gut-metagenome-genome-assembly--contig:-P47-NODE-714-length-44491-cov-8.580273_pt1 | contig 44491 bp, 39 predicted proteins | sample MGYA00242347_ERZ723894 | MGnify/ENA metagenome assembly ERZ723894
TATTTTATTATTTATTTTTTGCCTTTTGAACATCCTTCGAATTGTTCCCCATTATGTGACCTTTATTCTAGTTCTTGCCAGCCTTTTTCTTTTCGATAAAAAAACATTTCGAACTATTAACTTTAACTTATTAATCAAATTTGTCTGCCTTTTTATCCTTGTTGGGGATATTGCACAGATTCCATGGATAAACAGTTTTTTATCCCACATTATTTCCGGAAGGGAAATTGGTGGCGGCATCCTCGTCAGCCAGATTGTAAGCAACGTCCCTGCCGCCATCTTGTTATCTAAATTTACCCAAAATAGTACCGCCCTTTTAATCGGAGTAAATATTGGCGGCTTAGGAACTTTAATTGCTTCTATGGCAAGTATGATTTCTCTTGAATACTACAAAAAAACCAGCGCTACAAATTCAAAAAAATATATTGCATGTTTTACAAAATATAATTTGATTTTCCTTGTCCTTGAACTTGTCACCGCACAGTTGGCAGGCTGCTGAGATTATTCGTCTCCTTTCCATCCGGAAGTGCCTTTAAATACTCTGTATCCCCACGGTGCGCTACGCCCACGCCCTGAATATCGCCCGCTTTTGCCATAGCAACTCCTTCACTCTTACTTACCATTTGTCCATCCGAAAGCTTATAGCCGGTTACTTTGCCCGCGCTTTCACAAGTCCAACAATTTCTTTTGCATTCTCTGACGGCTGTGGGATTTCATCCAGTGCAGCCATCGGAAGAGTGCTTTTAAAATTATCCTTTTGATTCATTTTTCTGTCCTCCGTTTTTATTTTTAGATTGCCCAGTTTTTTGTGTTATTATAAATAAAACAGTTGTCATTATTTTACTTTTTATGTATAATGAAGTTATTACAAAAAAAGGGGGTAGACAGCTATGACTAAAATTTATCTTGCAGAAAACTTTTTAGAAGCAGACCAGATTATTTCCGAACTCGAAGCCAATCACATTTTTGCTAAAAAACATGAAATCATCGAAACATCCATCACAGCCCGGATGGCAAAACCAGTATTTGAAATTTATGTCGATGATAAAAATGTGGAAAAAGCCGTTGAAATAATCAAACAAATGTCTCTTTCGAACGGCGGTGTCAAAAGCCGCCGGATGGGACACCGCATAGCCGCACTTATCATGGTAGGTGTTGTTGCTGTTGGTATCTGTTTATCTATCATTTTATAAAATCAACCCCCGGATTCTTATCATGAAACCGGGGGTAATTATTATGATTAATTTCTAGCAATACACATTTTTTACAACAGATTTTTGCGAAGTTCTGCTCCATCTTTGGCACTTAAATAAGCCGGAGCAATATCGAATACTGTCTTGCATCCGTTCTGTCCTTCTTTGTACAGACGATATGCTGCCCGCGCATAAGCCACGATAACACAGGAAGTAAATTCCGGATTTGAATCAAGTTTCAAGCTATATTCAATTACATGACTATTTTCCTGATTCCAGCCTGTTTTTCCGGAACGAATTACAAATCCTCCATGTGGAATACCACTGTGGTTTGCTTTCAATTCTTCCTCACTGATAAAGTGAACCGTCGTGTCATAATCTGAGAAATAATTCGGCATATTTTTAATAGTTTCCTCTACCTTTGCAGCATCCGCACCATCCTCTAATACAACAAAACACTCTCTGGTATGTTTCTGTCTGGTTGTAAGTTCCGGATTTTCACCATTTCTTACAGCCTCCAATGCAGCCTCTACCGGAATTGTATACTGTTTGCCGTCTTTTACACCTTCCACGCGGCGGATGGCATCCGAATGTCCCTGACTAACTCCTTTGCCCCAGAATGTGTAATCACGTCCCTCCGGCAAAATGGCATTGGCATACATACGATTCAAAGAAAACATTCCCGGATCCCAGCCCACGGAAATAATACCAACATGTCCGCTTTCTTTTGCAGACTTATCAACATTTTCAAAATGCTCTGGGATTCTTGCGTGTGTATCAAAACTGTCTACGACATTAAACATCTTTGCATATTTTGGTGTCTGCTCCGGCAAATCCGTAGCACTTCCGCCACAGAGAATCATAACATCAATCTTATCCTTCCACTGCTCTACATCATCAACAGAACAAACGGCTGCTCCCTCTGTCAAAATGGATACTGTCTCCGGCGCACGTCTCGTAAATACCGCAGCAAGCTCCATATCCGGATTCTGCTTAATTGCACATTCCACGCCTCGTCCAAGGTTACCATATCCTAAAATACCAATTTTCATGTTTTTTAGTCCTCCTATTCCGTAATTAAATTACAAATCTATTTTACTTTTTTCACAAAAAAGCGTCAACCGGAAAATTAGAGGTAAAAAAATAATTTACCTTCTGTCGTCCGTGCACATATGCTTTACAAAGCCGCATGGCTGTTTTAATTCCGTCCGGAAAAATTCAGGATAAATTTTCTCATCACCATCCATTGTCAGCCACACCAATCGTTCTTTATGATTGCTCCCCGTAAAACTCTCGCAAACCGGCGAAAAATCTTCTGGCATTTTCATATAAAAATAGAACGAAATTTCATAAACTACTTGATTCTCTCTGCCCGGCTCGTCCAGATAAAAATAATTTTCATGAACAAATCCCAACCTGTCAATTCCCATCTGTGTCCCTGTTTCCTCAAGCACTTCCCGCACAATTGCCTCTTGCGCTGTCTCTCCAAATTTTACGCGGCCGCCAACGGAATATAGAAAAGGATCTTTGTCATTTTCCATCATTAGAAATTCATTTCCTCTGCAAATAATTGCGCCAACTCGAATGTTAAGTAAACCATCATCAATTGGTACTGTACAATCTGAACCCATTTTGTCCTCTTCCCCCTATATCCTATCAATTTCTTTCCACGCATCATCAATTGGCTGAACTCTTCCCTGCTCCATATCATCTATAGCCACATCCAGTTTTGAAAGAAGTTCATCCATGGCATCATTAACCGTCATTCTATTATCCGTGGATTTTGTTACTTCCGCCAATGCCATATTAACTGCCTCCTTTTCCAAATATACTAATATAATAACATGCAAAATATAATTTATCTACTAATTATTGTATGAAATTATCCATATTTTATAAAGGAGAGGAAACAATAAAATCATTTCCTCTCCTTAAATTTAACACTAAAATTTTCACTTACCAAATAAATTTTATTCCTCTTCTGCCTCTTCATCCTCCGGCACTTCATTGTTGCTTGCAAGGATGCTGACAATCGGTGCATCAAGGTCGGTCTGCAAATCAATCTTATCATTCTTTGCAATGTCAAGGTCTGCTACTTTCAATGTATCACCCAGTCTCAGAGCAGCACAGTCAATCTCAACCTTTTCAACCAATTCCTCTGGCGTTGCCTTATAAGCAATCTCTTCCAGAAGCTGCTCGAGTACACCTTCGGTTACTTTCTCTTTATTCAAAAGAATCACTTCCGCAACGGAATGTACTTTCTCACCTTTTACTAATGCCTGGAAATCCATCTCAAGAATCTGATGGTCCATCGGACGGTAATCCATCTCTTTGATTAACACATCATATGTTTTCCCGTCTAACTCAAGGTAGAGCTGGCTTCCTTTCATGCACTCTCTTTCGATTCTCTCTGCCTCCTGCTTTTCAATCTGCAGTGGAATCGAACCCTCGATTTCTTTGCCAAAAAGGTTACCTGTAACATAGCCTTCTCTTCTCAGCTTTTTAGCCTTAGTTTCCATGTTTCTTCTTTGTACTTTTAAAGTAGTCATTTGTCTTTTCCTCCATTCATACAAATTGATAACATAGGGAAGTTTGCGGAATGTCGATATTAAATTGGCGTTTCGTTTCTCTTGTTATAATTGTTTTTTAGTTGCAACTCTGTTATAGCACCATTCACAAAATTCGTCAAGAGGGGGAGAGAAAAAAAATCGGCAGCCTACTGCCGCCGATAATATTTTATCCCATCTTCCGGTTGAAAATACGTCCGCAAATACCCCTGTGGCGAAACCACAACAAAATCATTGGTCTCTTCCAGATAATATATGTCGTCTCCATCTTCCTGCGTCTTATGCAGTGCCTCCTCATTTAAAATCACCGCATTGGCAGCCGCCAGATACTCCTCTGCCGACGCGAATCCCATCGCTTTTCCATGTTTTTCATAATGCTCCTTTAACTTTTCATCACTTTGAAAAAGGACTGCTTTTTGTATGCTCGAATTCGGATTCTCTGTAACCTGCGTTATCTTAGTTTGTTTCGGCGTACTGCTTTCCGGCTTACGCACAAAAGAAATATAAACAAATGTAAGCGCAATCAAAAGAATCAAAGTCGTAACCGGCACCTGCCTCAAAGCATTTTTCCGGCGTTTTCTTCTTTCTTTCCCTCTCGGAACAACCGCTTCATTTTTCTCAATGCGGTTTCTCTTCCGACATTCCTTGCAGCGCTTTGGAAGAGGAAGATTTTTCTCTTCATAAAAATCTTTCTCCGCCTCAGATAATTCAAATTTTTTTCCACACTGAACACAGGTACACCACATGTTCCTCATTTCCTTTCCATCGGATTCGTTGCAAAAACCTAGAATTTATTAATTTCTTCCGATTCATCATCGTTTTTGCGAATCCCGCGAATCGTCACATAATAGCTGACTTTATCGTTCACTTTCACTAGAACGCGCTCGCCCACGCGGTGTTTCAAAAGCGCTTTCCCCATCGGCGAATCAATGCTTATCATCTGATTCAGCGCATCACTTCGGACTGTTGTGACAATTTTATATTCCTCTTCCATGCCATCATCTTCAAAATGCACCGTCACCAAATCATTCAGCCCGACTTCATCCTCACCGGATTCATCCTCGACAATCTGCGCCGTCTTAATCATCCGCTCCAAATAGCGGATACGGCTCTCATTTTCATTCTTAAACTTTTTTGCCGCCTTGTATTCAAAATTTTCGCTCAGGTCGCCATGCGCCCTCGCCTCTTTGACATCTTCCAATGCTTCTTTGCGCACCACCAACTTGCGGTGTTCGACTTCCTGCTCCATTTTCTCAATGTCTTTTTTCGTCAATTTATCATACATCGAAAAAGCCTCCCTTTTTTAGACCTGTAGTTTCTGGAGAAATGCTTTTGTTCTCTCATTTTTCGGATTGTCAATTACTTCTTCCGGACGGCCCTCTTCTACTACTTTACCGCCATCCATGAAAATCACACGGTCGGAAACCGCTCTCGCAAAATCAATCTCATGCGTAACAATAACCATTGTCATTTTCTCTGCCGCAAGTCCTTTTAATACACGTAAAATCTCTGCGGTAATCTCTGGGTCAAGTGCACTTGTCGGCTCATCAAAATACAGCATTTTCGGACGCAGTGCAAGTGCTCTCGCAATCGCAACACGCTGTTTTTGTCCGCCCGACAGTTCACACGGATACGCATCTTCTTTTCCTTCCAGTCCCATTTTCGCAAGCAGAGCACGTGCCTCTTTCTCCACTTCCTGTTTCGGACGCTTCTGATTTTTCACCGGCGCATCCATTACATTTTTCAATACGGAAAAATGCGGGAACAAATTAAAGTCCTGAAAAACCAGGCCAAAGTTTGACTGTGCCTCCAAAATCTTTGCGCGCTCCGGTTTTTTGGCATTTCCTGCGGTATCATTTTCCACATAAACTTTCCCGCCGTACGCAATGCTTCCGGAATCAATCTGCTCTAAAAATGTTGCGCAGCGAAGTAATGTCGATTTACCGGAACCGGACGGACCAAGAATCGAAACAACTTCTCCCTCTTCTACCGCAAGGCTGATATCCTGCAGCACTTCCAAATCTTCACCAAAACTCTTTTTAATATTCTTTATTTCCAAAATACTCATGCCGTAGCTCCTTTCCCTTAGCGGTAATAATCCAGTTTCTTCTCAATAGCTTCCATCACAAAGGCAACCACAAAGTTAAATATATAATAGAATAAACCGGCAATAAACAGTGGCATAAGCGAAGCCTGTGCCGATGCAATCTGTTTTGCCATTGTAAACATTTCCGTGTAAGCAATGGCAAATGCCAAAGAAGTATCTTTAACCAGCGTAATCACTTCATTTGTTACCGGCGGCATGACGCGTTTGACCATCTGTGGGAAAATAATACGGAAAAACGTCTGGCGTCTGCCGTATCCCATGACCTGTGCCGCTTCGCGCTGTCCCTGCGGAATACTCTGAATACCGGAACGGTAAATCTCTGCGAAATACGCCGCATAATTCAGGGAAAATCCAATGATAACCGCATACAAACGATACATGTAAGGTGTTGAAATTCCGAACACATAGTACGGAGCAAAGAACACAACCAAAAGCTGTAACATCAACGGCGTACCACGCATAATCGAAATGTAAATTTTTGCAATCCACCGAAGCAGAGCAAACCGTGACATTCTCACTGCCGCAATCAAAAGTCCAAGAGGAAGCGAGAATAATAACGTAAATACAAAGATGGACAGCGTTGCTAACATACCACTGCCTAACTGCTTCATAATAAACCAGATACCACCCTTATTTGCTTTTACGCCATCCGATTTTTCTGTCGTCTTATCATTCTTTTTCTGTATTTTTGAAAAATCAACATACGGAACTTTTCCGCCATCTATGTATGTCGTATCCTTTTCCGAGAGACACGCACTATCCTTGAGCCCCCACTTGTTTACAATCTGCTCAAATGTTCCATCCGCTAACATCGTAAGCAAAGTCTTCTGCACTTCATCGCGAAGTTTCGTATTTCCTTTTTTGAAGCCAATTCCATATTCTTCGGAAGAAAGACGCTCATCTAACATACGGAAATTATCGCCTTTAGCGGACATCTGATAAGAAGCAACGCCGATATCCATCGCAATCGCATCCACCATACCACTTTCCAGATTCATAAATGCAGAATTGTAATCGGCTACCTGCTGTAAATCTTTCAATGAAGCCGCTAACTTTTTATTTTCTTTTGTCGCATCGTCTCCGGTCAAAGCAGCGAGCGCTGACGAATCACTCTGAACAATCAACCGCTTACCCTTCAAATCGGATAACTTATGAACATTTGAATCCTTTTTTACGATGACAACCTGAGAGTTATCCACATAGGCTGTTGACCACGTGTAATTATCCTCACGTCCATTCATTGTAAATCCATTCCAGATACACGAAATCGCACCTGTCGCAAGTTCCGAATCCTTGGAATCCCAGGCAATCGGGCGTTTTACTAATTTCCAGCCATTTCTATTGCAGACCTCTGCCGCTAAGTCTAAATCAAACCCGACATACTCTCCATTATCATCCATATATCCATATGGTGGAAATTCGGCGTCAAACCCAACTATAAACTGTTTCTGCTCCGCTGCCTTTCCCATCGGTGCCACCGCCATCATCGCCACAACGCCAATGATAAGAACCGCAAACCATGCAGCAAACCACGCACTTCTCTTCTTCATGAAAATCCTCCTTCTGTTGTGTTTCAAAGTAATAGTTTTATTCTACCATGAAGTGGTGGTCGTAACAAGTAAGGAATCTCTTTTTTTCAGTTTCTGCGCCGTCTGCCGTTACAGCAATCTCCTCTCCACATACAGATTTCCATTTTTTCTTGCATCCATATACCATTTCACAAGAGAAATTTCATCTCCCTCCAATTCAAGACACGTAATCTGATAAGGATGCACACAGCTTCCCGAGTTGATATAGAAGGAATCCGGATACTGATTCATCGGACGGTGCGTGTGTCCGGTAATCAACGTCTTTCCCCGCTGCGCTGCCCACTCCGAGAGCCGCCGCTCCGTACGCTGTTTAGCCGAATAATTCTTTGCCGCACTTGTGGGATCCAAAACACCAATTTGCTCTAACGGTTTCCACACATAGCGCACAAGGAAACGATTTACCTGCCACAACGTTGAATTCATCAAAGAAGCCTGATGCCCATGCGTCATGTAAACATCCGTATTTTTTTCATAATTTCTTAAAATTAAGCCCGAATAAAATGAAACATTAGGAAAAAGAGGCTCGTGGCACTGCTTTGTCACACTGTAAAATAACTGGCACTTCTTATTACAAAACGAGGCATTCTTTTTCACCATATCATGATTACCGTATACCATATATAATCGGTCATCCCGGTAAAATAACGCAAGCTGCTCAAATGCCCGGTTGTGCACTTCCAAAATCTGCTCCATCTTGCGGTTTTCCCACAATTCGTCGCCATCCCCCAGTTCCACATACGTGTACTGCATCCGGTTATAGTGCCGCAGAGCCGCCAAATACAAATGCTCATTTTTTATAAAGTTGTCATTATTATTCCCACTGCCCCGGTGGCAGTCACTAAACACCACATACTTGTGATTGTCATCCAGAGGCAGAACGGGAACATTTTCAAATGCCTGATCCAATCGTTTCTGATAACTCATCGACATCTCCTTACTTTTTTTAACTGCTTGGAAAAATGACGTAACAAATGCCGTAAAAATCTTGGCAGATAAAAATATAAATACAAAATCCGGTCTAAATTCGTGCACACACACCTTGTAAGGAAACGGAACAAACGGCAGTACACACGGTTTTTAAACTGCATTGCACTTCTTACAAACCGCTGCCATAATGTGAAATGTCTGCTTACTTCCGGCACATGAAAGAAAATCGAACGGCAGGACCAGAAAATATCCGTTTCTTTTATCCCACCCTCAATCAGTGCTTCGCAAAGTTTTCTTCCAAACTCATAATTTCGGAAATGAACCGATACATCCATGGATAACTCCTGTGGTCTCGAAAAATTTCCGGGGTCAAATACCGTAAGCCACCAGTGCCTTTTATCCAGGCTGGTAATCCGCTTGCCGTCTTTCCACAGCGTAACAGACATATCCAGCCAGTCTGACTCACCCACCGCATGGAAAAGTGTTTTCTTATAATCACTCTTTTTCACAATTCCATCTGCATAGTAAAGTCCAATTTCGCATCCGGTACAAATTCCATACTGCCCTTTCCAAATCTGGACTAACCAGGTCCTTCCCTCATAATCAAAATATATTGGATAGGAATCAAATACCATTGACAAATACGGTGCCGCACGATTATAAGCATCCAGATACCCGAACGCCTTCTGCCAGGCATCCGTCCGGCTGCTTATCACATCCCACCGTCTCTCATAATAAAAACCAAGCGGTCCAAGCAGCGAATTCAGCAGATTTTCCTTTTCACATGGATTCATGCACGCAAGCCGGCAGAGAATTTTTTTCTTCTTCCTGCGAGAAAACAAAATCACAAACACAAAACTAATAAGAACCAAAATTCCAAACAAAAAATACATCGTATAACCTCAACTCTTTTGTTAGTCACTATCAATATATGTTAAAATGTCGAAAAATGTCACCTCCACCTCCAAAAAAGCTGTATGTTTTGATTATTTGAAGGGCAGGGAGGCGGTGAAAATTTATTTAGATTCCAGTAATTTAGCAAGAAAAGATTTGTGATGTCGTGGGTTTTGAGTACGTCGGTATGAGGTGCTTGTATATGCGTCAGCATAAGCACCCATACCGCTACGCACTCAACGAGCGAAAGCGCCCACGACACACAAACTTTACTTGCTAAATTACGGAAACAAAAAAATATGACCGAACCCCTGCCCTCCAAACAACCAAAAATTTACTCTTGACAACCAAAAACGATAGTGCTATATTTTCATGTAAACAAAGAACAAATGCTATGAACAGAACAAAACATCATAAACTTCATGCATTTCAGAGAGCCGTCGGCTGGTGCGAGACGGTATGCAATTTATGTTGTTATCCTCTGCGAGCAGTATACCGAAAACTTTTAAAGCGAGTAAGTATCACCGGTTTTCCCGTTATCGAAAATCTTATTGCTGATAGTGATATCAAAGATAGGACTGAGCGGTCGCCGCAGGCGGCAAACAAAGTGGTATCGCGGAAGTTTCAGACTTTCGTCTTTCGATGTATGAAAAGTACATTAGAGGACGGGGTCTTTTTTTATTGCCGCTTCCGTATCATACAATATAGCTCTTTTGAGCAGAGAGAATGGAGGAATTCTTATGAATGGATTAGTAATTGTATTAATTGGTATTGTTGCACTAGGTGCCGGTTATCTTCTGTATGGCCGATGGCTCGCCAAAAAATGGGGGCTTGATCCAAAAGCAAAAACACCGGCCTACACCAAAGAAGACGGACAGGATTATGTACCATCTTCCAAGTTCACTGTATTTTCCCATCAGTTTTCATCGATTGCAGGTGCCGGTCCTGTCACAGGTCCAATCCTCGCTTCCGTATTCGGCTGGGTACCGGTTCTTCTGTGGCTGATTGTCGGCGGATTGTTCTTCGGTGCCGTACAGGACTTTGGTGCTCTTTACGCATCGGTTAAGAATGAAGGTAAATCGATGGGTATGATTATTGAAAAATACATAGGTAAAACCGGTAGAAAATTGTTCATGCTGTTTTGCTGGTTATTTACTTTGTTAGTAATTGCTGCTTTCACCGACATGGTTGCCGGAACATTCGTTGGCAAAGGAGAAGGAATCACCGGTACTGCAAAAGCATATGCTGACTCTGCTGCCGCCTCCATTTCCATGTTGTTTATCGTTGTTGCTATCGTCTTTGGTATCATTCAGAAAAGCGTTGGCAAAATGAATGAAATTGTAAAAGCACTTGTTGCTATTGGTTTACTTGTTGTTATGTTTGCCGTTGGTATGCATTTCCCGATTTACGCAAGCAAAGATGCCTGGATTTACATCGTTATGGCTTATCTGTTTTTGGCTTCCGTACTTCCGATGTGGCTTCTCATGCAGCCAAGAGATTATATGACAACATTCATGCTTTTAGGTATGATTGTTGGTGCAGTTGCCGGAGTCATTGTTGCTCATCCGGCTATGAAGTTAAATGCCTTTAATGGTTTCTCCATCACAGGAGCAACCGGAACAAGTACTTTGTTCCCGACGCTTTTCGTAACCATTGCCTGCGGTGCCGTTTCCGGTTTCCACAGTCTGGTATCATCCGGAACTTCTTCAAAAACCGTCAGCAATGAAAAAGATATGCCAATGATCGGCTATGGTGCCATGGTTGTAGAATCTCTTCTTGGTATCGTTGCCCTCGTCGTTGTCGGTGCTGTTGCCGTAAATGGTTCCGCACCGGAAGGTACACCATTTGCCATCTTCTCAACCGGTGTTGCCGGATTCCTTGAGAAATTCGGTGTTCCGGTACACGTTGCTACTGTATTTATGACAATGTGTGTTTCCGCTCTGGCACTTACTTCCCTCGACTCCGTTGCTCGAATCGGAAGAATGTCATTCCAGGAATTATTCTACTTAGATACTACAGACCCTTCCGAGATGAAACCTTGGCGCAGACTTTTAACAAACAAATATTTTGCCACTGTTATCACACTGTTCTTCGGTTACCTTCTGACACTGGGTGGTTATAACAATGTATGGCCACTGTTTGGTTCTGCAAACCAGCTGCTTGCCGCACTTGTACTGATTGCACTGGCTGTATTCTTGAAAACAACCGGACGTACCGGATGGACATTGTACGCACCAATGTTTATCATGCTTGCCGTAACCTTTACCGCTTTGGTTCAGAAAACAATTGCTCTTGTGCAGAACACATTGGCAGGCAATGCAACCTTCTTAGTTGATGGACTTCAGTTCATCGTTGCCATTCTTCTGATGGTACTTGGTGTTCTGGTTGCATTTATTTGTCTTAAAAAACTTTTTGGTCGTGAGAAAAAAGTAGAAGCATAATTATAGAAATATAACCCCTTCTCTTTCTTGAATTTAAGAGAAGGGGTTTTTCTGTTTTGTCCCTAATATTATATTACAAAGAAAATAATTATGATAACAATACTCATAACAGTTAATGTAACAAATGCACTTTTTATCTTATTTGATATAAACAAAAAGAATCCACTATAAGCCAGCATTATTATCAGACGAATAACATAACCCAAAACCAACCATAGCCAAATTGGCATTTCCATACCACTTTGTATTCCCATGCAGCCTACTGGTTCGGTAATTCCCACAAGACCATATAAACGGTAAAACGTAATAAACTGCGGCAAATAAATAATCCCAAATGAAATTATAATAATGAATACAGAAACCAGTATTTTTTTGTGTGCCATCTTTTTCCTTCCCAGTAAAGTTGCCTGCAACAACATTTTTTGCCCAGTTTCATAATCCTGTGTAAATACACTGCATAACGAAAATGTCAAAAGCAGCAATCCAAGAATCATCAAAATGCCGTTTCCCTTGGAAAAATCCATTAGTTTTACATATCCACCCTCATAGACATATGCATGCAGATTATATTTATTTATGTAATTGTTTCGTTCAACAACTTTTTCAAAGCCATGTACCGGTCGAAGGTCTTCACTAAGAATCATTAGGTCCTCCACCTTATCTTCTTCCATAAATTTTTGCTGTTTCTTTTTTAATGACTGAAAACGCTTATTTTCCCTCTGTATAAAGTTTGTCTTTTCAATCGTTTTCTCTCCTTCTAACTGCTTCATATAAGTATAATAATAATATTCATCTTCATCATCAAATATCAAATGTGATTGATACGATAAAAAACATGAAACAATCAAAAAAAAGAAAAGAATCATGCCAGCCCGTCCACCTTTTCTGACTTTATAAAGTTCATATCGAAACAATGAATCATGACCTTTCAAGAATCGTTTTTCATTTTTCATAAATGCAAAATTAAACAACCCGCTTTTTCGACTTTCTTCTTTCATCTTTGAAAATCCAATCATTCCGCAAATCATACATATAAGCAAAAGAAGGAAATATACTGCCATAACAACAACTGGATAGGAAACCGGCTCACCCAAAATATTTATGTTTACATATTTTCCAATTATATCTCCTGCATTTAAACAATAAGCCGGATCAATATACTTTAACCAATTCAAATTAGAATTCATTGGTATTTGTACATAAACTAAAACACATCCTATAATACAAAAGAAAAAAATCATTATTGAAATCAATGCTTTTTTTCCTAATATGCATATACAATCAATAAAAATAGCCAAAGCAGTCATGATAAATATTAAAATAATCATGCTAAAAATCAAAAACTGACCAACTGACAATTCACTTCCACACGAACGATACGCAAGAACAGATTGAATGCTTCGACTCAAATCTCCGATTCCATAACGCTCCCTTAAAATAACATAATTACATCCATAAAAAATTAAAGCTGCAACTGCTGTTCCCCAAATATGAGCTGCCAGTTTGGCAAAAAAAGTTTTCTTTTTCCAAATCGTGTAACATATAAAAGTTTTGCAATCCCTGTTTCATTCTCCCTGACAAATAATAAGTATCCTAAATACAAAACAAAAAACAATACGACAATTCCTGTCACCGTCGAAAACATCTTTTCGATTCCTAAGGAAGGCTCTGCAACTACTTTAACCATTTTCATTTTTTTAAAGTGAGCTGCTGTTTTTTCAATATTTTTTTCAGCAAAGCCCCCCTCAGTAAACGTTGAAAACAAAGTTATCTTTTTTGCATTTTCCTGTATTCTTTGCCGGTAATCGTTATAAGTACTAACTGCTTCCAATTCTTTTGCAAATCTTACATATAACTTTTCTTTGTCGGTCATTTCATTTTGCTTATATTTTTCTGCTTTGTCTTTTGAACTTGCAATTTCGTCTTGTAGATTTTTTTCTTCAGATAGAAATTGCTGCCAAACTTTTTTATATTGACTAGAAGAAAAATCTTCCGTATTTTCAAAACATAATATTCCACAATTTATCAAAATACAGAACAACAATACACCCCACATATATGGGCTTTTTACTATTTTGCTAATCTCATTCCGAATCATCTAACTACTCCTTATAAAAATGATATAAATATACATCATCTAATGTAGGCCAAACTGTGGTTTCTTCATCGCTTTTTGAATCCAAATAACGTACAACAACCTGATTTCCTTCTTCTCGAATTCCTGCAACCAGATATTTATCCTGAATCTCTTTAAGCTGCTCTACTGTCACTTTCTTTTCATACACAATACCATACAATTCCTTTTCCAGAGATTCCGGATTACCGCTTCCAATAATTTCCCCATGTTTTAAAAGCAAAATTTCTTTTGAAATGTATTCCACATCGGATACGATATGCGTAGCTATCAAAACAATTTTTCCAAGTGCCATTTCCGAAATAAGGTTACGAATACGAATCCTTTCTTTCGGATCAAGTCCGGCTGTTGGCTCATCCATGAAAACCACCTTTGGATCTCCTAAAAAAGCTTGTGCAATCAAAAGTCTCTGTTTCATTCCTCCCGAATATGTTTTGATTTTTTGTTTTCCCATCACTTCCATGTTAACACACTTTAAAAGTTCCGGAATTTGTTTTCTTGCCACCTCCTTTTTTACACCCTTTAATGTTGCCATATACATCATAAACTTATAGCCGGTAAAATACGGAAACATATTTTGGTTTTGTGGCACATACCCAATCTTACCAACATATTCATCAATGTTGTCATAAATAGACATTTCGTCACATAAAATCTGCCCTTTTGTCGGCTTTAAGCTGGCGGTTAAAAGCTTCATCCATGTAGATTTTCCAGCCCCATTGGGTCCTAGAAGTCCATAAACTCCCGGCGTAAAAGAATAGTTTATTTTACGAATTGCACAAAAATCTCCATACGATTTTTTTAGATTCTCACATTTCAAAATCATGCGCTTACTTCCTTTCAAATAATTCTTTCTTTTGGTCTTTAAAAAGAGAATCTCCATATACAACATGAAGAACATTCTTTTTATCATAATATTCGGCAAAATCTCCAAATGTATTGGTAAAAGAAGCAATGCCCTCAAGTTCTTCCCATGCACTGTCTTTCAGATAATAAAATTTTTCTTTTTCCATATCTCCCCTGATTAAATGATTTTTATATGTATAATACAACACATCCGTTTTGTCCGGCTTATATATTTTTTTCTTCTTTTTACTTCCAATTGCTACTTCAAAAACTTCCATTGTTTCTTGATTATATACATATACTGCCTGGTCAATCATGCCTATTACAATACAGCCTTCTAAATCTTTTTCGCTACATACCTGCGACTGTTTTCCTGTTTTTATATTATACTCATATACTTTTGAATACTCCTTCGCAGTACTGTAGTCCTTATCTTTCTTTCCAAGTTTTCGATAAGTGGATACATAATACAATTTTTCGCCGCATTTTTCTAATAATAACAAACCATGAAACTTTTCTTTGTTTATATCAGAAATTTCTTTTGTTTCACCGGATTCCAGATTGATTGCAAGAAGGACACTATAGCTGCTATGGGAACCGGCACCACCAATATTATCCTCTTTAACAATAGGTATCCCTGCCTCTGCATAAGCAATGCCATTTTCTACATACACGCTATTGTACACCTTCACCTGATAATCCAGGTTATATAATTTCGTTCTTCCACTACCATCTAATTTTTCCCGATAAACAACTCCCTTTGACAAATCCGCCTGTCCAAACAAATAAACATATTCCCCGGATATAACAGGAACGCAATTGAAAAATAAATCCTTATTCAATGCCGCATCACAAGTAGGATCTGGGTTTGTGTTTTCGTCATAAGGTTCATGTTCACAATTTGATTTGTTACATAAAACAATACTTGATTTTTGATTTGGATCAAAAATATGCAGTAAGCCATCCTGCGTTGTAAAAACACTTGCCAGACAGGAAACCGACTCCCCGCTTGCACTATGTAAACTTTCCGTAATTTTCATTTTATTTTCTGTACTTTTTTCCGCACCACACCCGGTTATGAAACAGGCACACGCAGCTACAATTAATAACGCTTTCTTTTTCATTTCTTTCCCCGCTTCCATTTATTATATTGTTTTTGAATCTTGTTTAAAATATCCGGATACTTTTCCATTTTTAGCTTTTTTACAAACTGGTCAATCATCTTTTCCGGTTCTTCATCGCTTTCCAGCAGTTTTTGATAAAACACGTCAACCTCGTTCAGTATTTTTTTGTTTTTCTCAACAACCTTCTTATTTGGAACAAAGCCTGCTGCTGGCGACATACTATATTCTTTGTTTCCATCATAATAGTATTTGGCTTTGTCTTTTTCTCCATTTGCTTCATATATGCTAAACTTCGTATTTGCAAGCTTTGCGGGACAATAATCTGAAACATGTTTTTCTCCCACGACCTTTCCATTCTTTAATGAGTAATCTTTGCCCTCTTCACCAAAACAGATGAGGTTAGCCAGTTCTTTGTCTGTATTTACAAGCATTAATAAATTTTTGATTCTTTCGGATGTTTTGTCCATGATGCAATTCCATGAACGTCATTTTCCATTTTATCTATATATCTGGATGATAACTTGCGTGAATAGACAGGAATTTTTCCTCCATCCTCTAAATATAAATAATTACCATCCATTATTTCTTTTGGCATTGTTGCAATCATTGCCATGAAATTTCCACTCAGTGCTTCTGAATAATCTTCATTCTTATCACAAGATAACAATCCCTCACGTTTCAATTGCGCCATGGAAATCCAAAATTCTCTAACATCTTTATTTTCCCAAATATTTTGAATTATTCCTTTATCAGACATGTACACTCCATCACATATGCCGATATAACCTAAATTCGTAAAACGATCAGAAAAATATTCACCTAAATCATTCCACAAAAGATATAATGGCAGTTCTGATATATCCTTATTTTCAATAACCCATTTACACAATTTTTTTATATCAAGCTTGTCTGCATTCATAAAATCAGGTTTACTTGCTATCTTCTCTGCATTTATTAAAAGATATGTCGAATCCGCCTGCTCTACTTCATTGTAAAAGCCATATATCTTCCCTTTGTAAGTTATCCTTTTCCATACATTTTTGCCATATTCTTTTTTTAATTTTTTCCCATTTTCGCTCTTAAGCCATTTGCTCAGAGAAAGAAGATTGCCCTGTTTTATCTGCCGGATATATGTTCCATCTTTTTCAGGATGATCACCGTCACCATACCCAGTCCACATCAAATCTCCGATTCCTTGTTTTTTCGCTTTATCAATACCATTTTGATAAGATTCATACGACTCAGCATTTAACCCATAAAAAGAAAGATTATAATTATACCCCAATTCATGAATTCTTTCATTAATCGCTTTTTTTCTACTTTCACCCAGATAATCTGTCCATGTACTATCCGTCATCCAAACTAGGTTAACCGGCTTCTCTTTGTTCGAATCGTTCGACTTCTCCTTTGTAGCAGCATTCTCTGTCACAGAAGGACTTTTATTGTCTGTTTGCTTTTTCGTACAGCCGGTAAACACACAAATGATACTTATTGCAAACATTAGATACAAAAACTTTTTACTTACCATACCTTTTCTCCTTTGATAGAATTTATATTTTTTATCATAGCCATAAGAAACTTTTTTGTTTCTTATGGCTAAACTGAATTACGTAATGTTAGTATTTAATGGTATCTTCACTTGTTATAGTTTTTTTCTTATAAATACCTGTCCATTTTGTCGTAATACTAATGGATTTTCCACTAGGGATTGTATAACTCCAATCAGCTCCTGTGGAATTTCCTGCTCCTGTAAGATCTGTTGGAGCTATTTTCACCACATTATTCTTATTTCTGTATTTGTAAACAGACGCAATACTCACATATGATTTCGGCTTAACCGACCCCCAAGCAGAGCCTTTTGTCTTTGAAATTGAATGATCTCCACTTAAAGTAAAACCATATTTTGTCTTTGAAAAAGCGGAGGCATCTGCTCCTGCTCCTATAAGTGTTACTGTCAATGCCGCTGCCGTAATAAAAGCACCTATTTTTTTAATTTTTCTCATATCCGTTCATCCTCCAATTGATTTTATGTTTGATCTTTGATATTATTTAACTGTACTCTTATGTATGCGTTCTTTTCAACATCTCACCATTACATGAAAAGAACGCTTTTTTCAATTAACACTCTGTAAATCGTATCCGAATACATTCTGTCACCTCCCTTACTCACTTATCATAACATATAATCATCCGTAAAAACCAAAATCGGCACGAATGGTCGTTTTTCGTCCCTAAACGGTCAAAATTATCACCTTTTGAGGCTCTCTAATTACTATAACGTTTCAAACATAGAAAATCTGACAAAAAAATATTAATTTTTTTCACAACACCAATTTTTACACCATTTTACTTTCCTCTCCATTTTCTTTCAGCCATTTCTTATACAATTGAATTAACTGTCTTGATTGCATTAGTTGCCGTAACAGTTTATAGCATCGACAGTTATTATGCTTATAAAATTTTCCAGCAGGAATCACTTTATTTTGAAGATACTGAAATTACAGATTACTGATTAAATACTCCAAAAATTTGACAGATTAAATATTTCAAGATAAAATAGAAGAAGCGACAGAAGTTTTCGCTCCTGTCGCCACACTTAGGCAGATGTAGTTCATCGGTAGAACGCCAGCTTCCCAAGCTGGAGAGGCGGGTTCGATTCCCGTCATCTGCTTTTTTATTTTTCAACTTCCGGGTCGTTTTCTTCCCACACGATTTCATCTTCAACAAACCCGTGTTTCTTTTTATGTCTCACAATTAATTTGAGAATAAATCCGCTCGCAAACACAAGCGCCGATACAAGCCATCCGGCAAGGCACTCTGCCCACAGAGCATAACCATAATGACCGCCTTTCTGCACAAACAAAACGTACAGATTCCACACAAACAAAATCAATAATGTCGCTGGCGCAATGTAACGAATCGCAAGACGAATCCAGATACGAGGCATTTTAAATTTCTTTGTATTTCGATTAATCTGCTGCCACACTTTATCAATCTGAAAGCACCAGCCAACCGCAATACATTCCAAAATTCCGATTACAATCAAGTTAATCTGATTTGTCCAATTATCCACAATATCAAGCCATGCTACACCGGCACGTGTCGCATATAATAAAGAAATAATTGCACTGATTACACAGGCCCATCGTGTCACTTTCTTTGGATTCAAATGGAACTTATCTGCCACCGATGCCGACACACCCTCGATAATCGAAAAGGCTGAATCAATCGCAAGCGTTACTAACATCAGGTAGAAAATAGCACCAAACAATGCATTAAACCAGCCAATGTCTGTAAGATTTACAATTGCCTGCGGGTATACGATAAATGCTGTTGCAATTCCGGAATCCGTAATCGAATCAAGCATCCCAACACCACCCATTGTGGAAAACATAACGATACCTGACAAAACGCTGACTGCGGCATCCGAAAGCGCAATAATTACACAGTCTTTTGCCACATTTGCCGACTCGCCAAGATAAGAACCATATGCAAACATAATTGCCATCATAATCGATAAACTGTAAAATACCTGTCCAATGGCATCAATCCACAAACTTGGATCTTCAAAAGCACTCATGCTAGGAATGAAAAACATCCGAAGACCTTCACCGGCACCTGGCATCGTACATCCTTTGATTGCCATAATGACAAGCAGAATGACCGGAAGAAATACGGTATACTTTACAACTTTACCCACACTGCTTGCACCATTTCGGATACAATAGTAAATCGCTGCCCAAGCCACGATAACAGAAAGCAGTACCGGAATCGGAATACTAAAACCTTTGATATCCCATGTTGTCTGTGTTAGATCGGCAAAAAGATTCTGCGCCGCATTTACATCTCCTGTCATACCGGCAAATTTTACCGAGCATACCGTCATCAAAATTACCCATGCGAAAACAACTGCATAATAGGTAGAAATAACAAATGCATTTGATGTTGCTGCCCATCCGATAAACTCTGTCTTTTTATTAATTCCCCGCATACTTTCGCCGGCACCGCGGTGGAATTTACGTGCAACGGAAACCTCCATCATCAGAAGTGGAATTCCGACAACAAACAGCGCAACTAAGTAAATTAACAAATATGTTCCGCCTCCGTGCTTTGCGGCAAGTCCCGGAAAGCGCCACGCATTTCCAAGTCCAACGGCGGAACCAATCGCCGCTAAAATAAATGTTGCCTGTGATGACCACTTTGACCTTTTTTCATGTTTCATAACAATCTCCTTTTCTAATCCTCTACAATATTACTAATCCAGACTCCCTTTTGAATCAGGATATATCCCACAGCAAGTTTGATTAAATCTGCTGCCTGTACAATCGCATATATGCCCAGAATGGGAAGACCTGTGTAGTAGCATAATACCGCCGCAATCGGAAGCGGTACAACCCACGAATACACACTGTCAAACAAAAACGTGATAAATGTTTTTCCCCCGGAACGGACGGTAAAATAAAGAGCATTTAAAACACCCTGTACCGGGAAAAACAATGCCGTGATAATAATAAACCACGTTCCGTAATTTCGCACCTGGCTCGTTGTATCATACAAATTCGGAAAAACTCCCGAAATGGAAACTAAAAGTATTGTAAGTCCCACACAAATCACACCCGCAAATTTCATCAGTGAGTATGCATTTTTCTTTGCCTTGTCGTATTCGCCCGCTCCGAGTGTCTGACCGCTCAAAATACCAACGGCAGAACCGAGAGAAATAAATACAACATTTAAAAGGTTGCAAATGGCATTGGAAATCTGAAGTCCTGCCACAATCTCCAAACCGCGTGTCGAATAGCACTGTGTCAACGCCGCAATGCTGCCCGCCCACAAAAACTCGTTTAAGAAAATAGGAAGTCCTTTTTTTATCATTTCTCCCATAATTGCCTTCGGTACAAGAAGCGTCCGGTACAATCCATTGATAAATGTAATTTCCTTCTTTTTGCAGTGCGTCCAGATAACCACGACTAACATCTCAACCACACGCGCCATCAAAGTAGCAATTGCTGCTCCCCTCACTCCAAGCTCAGGGAATCCAAATTTTCCATAAATAAGAAAATAGTTAAATACTACATCAATTACCACAGATGCAATGCCTGCTACCATCGGCTTTATACTTTCTCCGGTCTCTCTCAGACTGCTCGCATAAATCTGCGTCACGCCAAACGGAACAAAAGTAAATAACATAATTGCGAGATATTCTTTTGCATAAGACATCGTAAGCGATGCATTCACAACTTGGCTTTCACCGTGAAGATAAAGACCAATCAAATTCTCTCCCGCCAGCAAAAAGAGTAAAAGTCCGGCTATAATACAAATCCCGCAAATCCACATTTTCATGCGGACTGCATTGCGGAATCCCTCTTCATTTCCCTGTCCATAATACTGGGCAGCATAGATACCGGGCCCCGATATTCCTCCAAAAATAGCAAGGTTAAAAACAAAAATAAGCTGTCCGACAATCGAGACAGCCGTCATCGCTTCTGTTCCAATGCTACCAACCATCACATTATCAATTAACCCGACCATGTTGGTAATACCATTTTGTATCATCATCGGAATCGCAAGCTTCAATGCCCTTTTGTAAATCGTTTGATTTTTCACTTCTTTTGCACCTCTTAGTTCTTCCCATCTACCAGCCGCATCTTCCGCAGTTTTCACAATGCGTACATTCCACTTTGTGAATTTTCGCTTCCCATTCACATAATTCGATTTCCTTATCTTTTAAATCGAATTCCCTCTGCTGATATTTTGTCTCAATCTGTATCCTATCTTCCGCAAGTAAAGTAATCGTGAGCGGATAAATTGTAACCTCTTCCGGCCGCATACAATTTTGAAAAATTACGGGCGAAAAAACTTCCCATTTACCACTTTTTTCATCGAAAATCCGCAACTGTTTCTCTTTCGTAACTATTTTACCATCATACCACAAATCTTTCAGTGTGGAAAGCATAAATTTACCCTTTTTTTGCACACGCTCATATTCATAAAAAACAGCCTTTTGAGGCACTAAAATTTGACAGCTTTTTTCCACAAATTCTTCCTCCGAAAACATAGGAAAAAAAGTGTCTCCTTCTACCTTTTCCAAAAGTTTCGTTACATATATTTTATCGGTATTCCTAAGCGCTTCTTCATATACCGATGCTCCGCCGCAGATAAAGATATCCCGCCCGGTGTTTTTTTCTTTTTCCCATACTTCTTCTAAACTTTGCACCGTGTGGCAGTTTTCCAGTTCAACCTTTTTCGTTCCGGACAAAAGATACGTCATCCGCCCAGGTAACGGATGCCCGATCTCATCATACGTGCGGCGTCCCATCACAATGGCATTTCCCATCGTCAGCATTTGAAATTTTTTTCTATCCTCCGGCAAATCCCACGGTATTTTTCCCTCTCTGCCAATCACCCGGTTCTCACTCATCGCCACAATAATCGCTATCATCGGTTACCCCTTCTCTCTAACTATATCTATAAATGTATTTTTTCATCATATTATTTCACACTATCGCATCGCATGACATTTGTCAAGTATCGTGACAAATGTACTTATATTTTCAATATACCTTGACAGACGAGGTATGTTATAATTTAATGGTATAAAAGATTTTATAAGGAGGATTTTATGGAGAACAAATTACGAGCTTACATGGACCATTTATTTCAGGATGTTCCAAATACCAAAAAAGCAGTTGAAGTAAAAGAAGAAATTTTGCAAAATATTGTGGACAAATACCACGACCTTGTGGCAGAGGGAAAATCAGAGGAAGCCGCTTACAACATTGCCATTGCAAGCATTGGTGATTTGGATGAACTTCTTGCTTCCCTGAAAGATTCGTCCCAGACGCCAAACCAAATGGACTCGGAAAATTATATGGCATGGCGTAAAAAATCAGCCATCCGCATTTCCATCGCCATCATGCTTTATATTTTGTGTGTTACGCCGCCAATTATTACAGACAGTCTGCATCTGCCGGACGCCATTGGTGCTTGTGGTCTTTTTGTTTTTATTGCCATTGCAACCGGAATTATCATTTACAATTCCATGACAAAACCGCACTACACGAAAATGGATGATACTTTTATGGAAGATTTCAAAGAGTGGAAGAGTAAAAATGACACGAATAAGCAGGCATTGCGTGCCATTAAAAGTGCTTTGTGGGTATTCATTACCGCCCTGTACTTCGTGATTAGTTTTACTACTATGGCATGGCATATTTCATGGGTTATCTTCTTAATCGGTGCTGCGCTTGAATCCATTATCAAAGCTGTTTTTGAGCTGAAAGCAAATTAGGAGGGACCAATTATGAAAAAGAAAACTGCCATCTGGATAAAAATTATTGTACTTGGCATTTTGACACTCGCCCTCATCGGTATTTTAATTGTGGGGATTCTTGGCAACACCTTCCGCAACTTTCCGATATTTGGCTCTTTTTCCAGCTATGACAATGCCGATTTGTATCAGGTGGGAAATGCTGATATTTCCGCATCCGAACTATCCCGCCTTTCTATCGACTGGGTGAGCGGCTCCGTAAAAGTTGATGTTTACGATGGAACAGTTATTCAGATTCGAGAAGATGGTGCAAGCGACCTATCCGACAGTGACAAAGCACATTATTATTACCACGATGGAACTTTAGATGTCCGCTACCGGGAAAGCGGTAACTTCTTTTCTTTCTTCCGCAGCTTGGGAAGAAAAAATCTGGAGATTTTGATTCCACGTTCACTCGCTTCCAATTTATCGGAGATTTCCGGCGATGTAGTGAGTGCAGACACAACAATTAATGGTCTTTCTACAAAGAATTTTTATCTGGATACCGTAAGTGGAAACCTTACTTTTAATGGAAGTGCAGAACGGATTAACAGTGACAGCGTGAGTGGCGACTGCCGTATTACCTCATCCGTCACACCGCAAAAAATTGACATGGAAAGCGTCAGTGGTGACATTTCTGTTTTGATTCCAAGTAACTCTGAATTTGAGGCGGAAAACGATTCCGTTTCCGGGGATTTAACTTGTAGTTTTGCCGGAACTAAAAAAGATGATAAGTTTGTCTGCGGCTCAGGCATTAACCGCTATGATTTTGACACCGTCAGCGGGGATGTTGAGATTTTGCCGGTAAGGTGATGTGGGATTATTTAGTTTCCAACCAAATACTTGCCGCGCGCAAACTGAACCTTCAGTTCCAAAACAACGCTTTTTCTTGAATTTATCTCATAAGGTTGCATTGTTATTTAATTATCAGGCTTCATCTAGCGAAGTTTGATGACAAAAGCCCCTCTTTCTGTTAATTTGTACCTTTTAGGTTGCTTTTTTCTTATAAATTTACTTGATAAAATTTAAATGCGACACAAAAATGCAACCTTATGAATCAAATCAAGAAAAAAGCGTTGTTTGGAGGTATTCCCCATAATTTCTTTTTTAGACATCAATAATTATTTTATTACAATCACTGCACAAATAAGCTTCCACATATGTTTTTTCCAAAAAACTTGTGAGCTTTATTTTTTTTACATTAGGTCCTTCCGATTTCCACTTTAATGGATATCTGTCCTGATTAATTATGCCTTTTTCCATTTCAGAATTACAATACGGACACTGCATAAAATCACCTCTCAGTATGTTTAAACAATTCGATTATATCAAATGCTCGTTATCTTTTAGTTTCCGGTAAATCAACAGAAAAACTTTGCGCCCACAAGACGCAAAGTTTTTCTACTGATTTACGGAAACTAAAAAATTTCACATAATCCTACTTCTTAATCTTTACTTTCTTTACCTTACTTGCTTTACCGAATACCTTAACTGCACCCTTTCCTTTTTTGTACGCAATTACTTTAACATAATATGTCTTGCATTTTTTCAGGCGGGAAATTGTTACCTTTTTCGCAGAAGTCCATTTCGTTTTTGCCTTTTTAAACTTCTTATTTGTTGCATACATAACTTTATATCCGGACGCACCTTTTACTGCCTTAATGGTAACAACCATTTTCTTTTTCGCTTTATTCTTAAGTTTCTTAATGGTTGCTTTGCCGACTGTGATTTTAGGAGCCGGAGTTTTTGTCGCTGCCGGCGTTTTCGTTGCTGTCGGTTTCTTTGTTGGAACAGGTGTCACCGCCGGCTTCTTCGTTGGTGCAGGTGTTGCGGTTGGTTTCGCTGTGGTTTCGCTGGCATTGTAGTCTTTTAATGTATACTCAATGGAGCCTGAAACAGCAAGTTCCACAGGATATGTTTTGCTTTCCTCGCCATTTAACGCAACATTGATTTGTTTGCTGCTTGTTCCATTGGATATCTTAATACCTTTTTTAATTGCCGTCTCATACTGATTTGTAACCTTAACTGCAATTATCTTTCCATTTTCAATAATTGCATCACAAACCAGCTGTGTATCATAAAGTTTAGACGGTTTGATGATACTAAATGAAGTACTGTTATCTACCACGTTTAATTCATCCATAGCACCATCACTGCCATAAGCAGCCGCGTTCATCGACAAAGCAATTGCATCCGCATCGTCTTTGAATGTTGGTTTATAGCCAAACTGAAGAATGTACTCTCCTTTATTCACTGCCTCAATAGCCTCTTTACCGGAAACTACAATCTGTTTTTTGTTACTATCCCATTTTGCTCCGGCTGAAATCGGATTTACCTTTACATTCTTTTGGTCTGCCATTGAATAGTCAATGCGCAAACTGTCATTTTCATTCATTGCAGTCGTTCCTGCGTTACTGATAACTGCCTGCATAACTCTCTCGCCACCGGACAATGTCGATGTCACTTCCGGATTTGATACGACAAGGTCAGCACCAAGAAGCGTAAGTTTTGCCACCGCTTTTGCACCGTTATCTGCCTCAATATCAAATTCTTCGTTTTTCAATGTCTTGCCTAACGAATAGGTAAACTGAATCTGTCCGCTTTCACCGCTTTTCAGTGAGATTGGATAATTGTCATAAACTACATTTCCGTTATTTTTAATTGTCACACTTTCCAGTGCTTTTCGTCCCGCATTTGTAAATGAAATGGTTACATTCACATTGCTTTCCGGAACAATATTCTGGTCAAATGCATTGGCAGTTTCATTTTCCAGCTCATTTTTAATCTGTTTTTTGGCAAATATCAAACGTGCCGGCTGCTCCTCGTCTTCATCTGAACCACTGCTTTGTTTTTGTGGCTGTGCGCAGGATACAACCGAGAATGAATCACCATCTTTAGTCACAGTATTTCCTACCATGCTTTCGCTTTCTGAGGAAGTGCTGTTCATTTCATATTTTGTTGATAAGGTACTATCTTTTTTGTTTATGTATTTTACATAAGTATGATTCAGGGAATCATCGCCAATCGAGTACCAGTAAACCGCACTGTCATCAATGGTGTCGCCGCCCTTTGCGAAATCAAAGTTTTCTGCCACTTCGCCATTGTCATCAAGGGAGAAATCATTTGCGCTTCCGCTCATATTATATCCCTGAATTTTTACATATACTTTGCTTGTTTCCTCGCCTTTGTATTCTGACTGCTGCCATGCGGTCAAGAACATGCCGCCATTGTCCGTTACATATTTTACTCTAGGCTGCGTTTCTCCCGCTTCATTACATGTTACACGGTTTATACTTTTTACCTGTCCATTATCAATCACATAAGAATACAATTCACGATTTTTAAGTAAATCGGAACTTCCCATGCTGGCAAGAATCATTGCAGTTCCATCATCCGACATATCCATATCGTATGCCTGAACACCTTTGATTTCTCCGCTTTCTAAGCATGCCGGGTCGGACCATTTTGTACCGTCATAGAAACTAAAGTACAATTTCTTCTCTCCCTGCATATCGTCTTTGACAGCACTTTCATCCATTGACTCAAGATTATAAGTATCGGACTGCCATACGACCATTGCCTTTCCATTTTTTACGGAAACTACCGGTGCAGTATCTGCTGCCTGATTATCTGTGAGCTTGGTGTGCTTTCCATTCACATACACATGAATTTCACTGGAATTGGCACTTGTATTAAACTGGCTGCTTGAAATGTCATCGCTATTTTCCATTGCCGCATCATAAGTTACAGTATCAAAAGCTAATACTTCTAACTTGCCATCTTTAGCATAATCAATTGCGTTCACCGTCTGATTCTCGCCTTTTGTCCGCCAGTCAGTCATAACTTTCGGATCCAACCATTTTGCTCCATCATATTCACTTACCGCCGGATTAATCGTTCCTAAATTCTCCAGATTATCGGTGTATACCATCGCCATGCTTTTACCATCTTCTGCCGCAACAGGTGTTATATATGGATTGATATAATTCATCCAGTCTTCATCCGCCTTTGGCGCAATTTTCAAAAGCGATGATTTTGATTTTGTCTCCATACCGGCAAACTCTAACAAGTTTGGTCTGCCAACAGGGAATTTCTCCCAATCTCGATAACTTCTGCCTTTGCTAAATCCGGTTCCAACAATCTTTTTCTTGTATTTGATAAATAACAGCTTAAATTCAAAATACAATCCAATATCACCGGAGAAATTCAAGTATCCGCCGTCATATGTTTTTGTTTTATCAAGGTCCTTGAAAATCACGACACGGTGATTATATTCAACCGAAAGGTTACCCTCTACACCGAATTTTAATTTTACTACTTTACCGTCAAATCCAACACCACCGCTGGCACCAACATATCCTTTTACTCCAACAAGAATATCGGTTACAAAATTGTACTGGCTGGTCAGTTTCAAATTGTTTGTACTGAAATCAAGTCCGACAAACTGGTTATGATAAGAGTTTCCGCCTGAAACCAGTGCGTCAATGTTTGCGCTGCATCCAACTTTCATTCCATAATACAATGGAACAAATCCAACGACTACATTGTTATTAAAACTAAATTCATACTGGATGCTTCCGGCAATTCCGCCTCCGGTATAGGTCATAACCCATTTACCATCGATAAAGTCCGCATTACCAAACGCATAACCGGATAATGTTTTAGTCAGTTTATTATCTTTTAAATCATTAATGGTTTCTGTTACTGCTGCCACAATATTATTTTCATCAAGTCCGGCATTACCAATGGCAATCATAAACGTTTTCTTGAATGGGTCATCGGTATCCTGAAAACTTACCTTCATCGGCAAAACTTTTGGCAGATTAAATTTTAACGTTCGGTTAATGACACTTCCGGCAGACAATTTTGGTGTTTCCAAATCACCCACAAAATTAATACTGGATGGTTTTTCCGGTGATGGAAGGTCTGTGACATTGGCTATTGTAAATGGCGTTGTCTGCGTTGACAATATATTCTTTTTGCTATCCTTTACAATAACTTCAACCGAATGTCTTCCTGTTGAGGTACTTTTACTGTCAATCTCAAAAACAGATTTTTTCCACTCATTTACCATACCGTCATAATATGTAGTTTCTTCTTTTGCGGCACTCAGTTCTTTGCCGGACGTTTTTATCTCAATAAGATGACCGGTGGCTGCACATGAGTTTACAACAATTTTTTTCGTCTCATTTTTATCAATCAATAAACTATTGATATCTTTTCCATTTTCATCTGTGACATAAACAATATTGTTATCTGTGACACCGTTTGATTTGCTGTTAAGCTGCACTTTGGTACCACCACTGACCTGCTGCCCATCTGAAAATACCGAATATCTCACAAGTTTTGGCTCGTAAGTATTGTTCTCTGTTGTAATTTCAAGAAGCACTTCCGCATTATCGAGTTGTTTTACATTGGAAAATGTAACCTCTGTTGAATACGGATTGTCTACCAGATTTTTTTCAAAAGTCTGCGTATCCTTCGCAATTTGTTTTCCCTTATCATCCAGCAAATATGCCTTAATTGTAAATTTGCTTTCTTTTCCTTTTCCTGTTGCATCCGATAACGTTATGTTCTGCATATATTTTGAGGAAACCTGACAATTGTTAATCGGATATGCACCTGACGCTTCACCACTTAACATGTCTTTTATGGAAATATCGCTTTTACTAAGTCCATATTTGACACCAACAGAAACATCATCCTGTGCCGGTTTCCATACAATGCAGTCGCCATTGGAAAGCTGTTTGATACTTTCTGCCTTATCATTTTCTGTCGTCCACTTAACTTTATCGGCATCTCCACCACTGACATTACATCCTACTTTTCCAATATCCGTAAGGTAATCTTTATAGCTGTTGTCTGTAATTGGACGGATAATATACAATTTATTTGCCAAAGTCTTTACGTCAACACTCATTCGGTAAATCTGTCCGCTGGTTTCATCGGTTACCGTAACGTAGGTAAATCCATCTTTTTTTCCTGTCAGTGTGAGAATATTTCCATTCATCTCGCAGGATGCTACGCTTGCATCCGAAGCAACTGCCTTATATACATCATCCGCTGCATATCCACCTTTTACTTCAAAGGTATGTACGAGACTGATTTCATTGAGTTTTGCATAAAAATCATTGGAATCTTTTGCATCCTTCACTATCTTATCAACTGCATCCTCATTGGACATCAAATAACTTTGATCCACTTTCTCGCCATTTTCATAAATTTCAAGTGCAGCTTTTTCTTCTTCTTTCCATGTTGCGTAAAGCGTTAGAACACCGGTGCCACTATATCTGGAACCAGCCGCATACTCCTGTCCGCTTCCGTCTTTCTTTGTATTCCACCCGTTAAACACATATCCTTTTCTTGTTGGCTTTTGCGTTGTTATAATGAATGCATACAAATCTTCTTTCTTCTGTGTAGAAGGGAAATCTTTCACCAAATCACTGGTATTTTCGTTATAAATAATGGCATACTCACCGTCATACATTTCTGCATCTGCGAAGGTGTCAATGGAATCTAATTCGTCAACATCCGCACCATATTCCGGTTCGTTCCAATTGATATAATCTCCTTTTTTATATCCTCGGTTAATGGATACATAATAGCCAAAGCCGTTCTTACTCTCAAAAGTTACACCATTTTCATCATACTGGGTAACTCCTCCCTGACATACAAGACCTTTTATTCCATCATCATATGTGGCTTCCATATAATCATAACCGTCCTCGGTAAGGCAGACATTATCCTCATCGCCAATCAGAGATGATGCGTAAAGATTTTTCGATTCGGATCTGGTTACCGGCGTACCATCGGCTTCGTACATATAAAGCGAAACCGGATAATTATCGTCGCCACTATAGCGGAATACAAAATACCGGTCTTTTAACTGGGTACTTTTAAACTGATGACCCGTGGAAGCATCCGCTGTTCCCCAAGAAGCATCATAACCATATCCATTTATCATGTTTGTACTGGTAATAACATCAAGAATCTGATCCTTACTTAACTTTGCACCAAACAATCCTTCTTCATAATATCTGTCCCAAATGGCATACAAAGTCACTACCTGATTTTTAGAATACGTTGCCCCCGGATCATAGGCAGTTCCTGAACCATCTTCTTTTGTGTTCCATTCTATAAAGCGGTATCCTTTTCTTGTTGGAACATTCTCGGAAAGTGTAAGATCAACACCTTTTTCTTTTGTCTGCTCCTCCGGCATATCAAGTACCTGCTGCCCGCCTTCGGAATTATACATAACCGCATACTGGCCGGACTCCAGACTGTTAGAAGAATATCCTGTCATTTCAGCAAGTTCATCCATCGTAACCGATGTATTGGCATCGTCTTCCCAAACAATTTTCTCCCCAACATCGCGCCCCTGGCTGCCACTTAAATAATATCCAAATCCGTTCTTACTCTTAAAATAAAGTCCTTTGGAATCTGCCTCGCCCATACTGCAAAGCGCCATTACACCTTCGATTCCATCTGTATAATTTTTTTTCATATAAGTAGAAGCTGTAGTGGTAAGACACACATTGGTACTAAGACCTATTTTTGAAGATGACTTTAACCCTTTGTTTCGGCTGCTCACTACCGGTGTGCCGTCATCCTCATAAAGACATAAAGCAAGCGGATAATTTGAATCTCCGGAATACTTTAATACAAAATGTCTGTCCGCCATCATACTCTTTGTAAACTGATGGCCGGTAGAAGCATTCGCTGTTCCCCAGGAAGCATCATATGGCAGCCCCTTTAATGTGCTTGTCATCATAACATAATCAAAAAGCTGGTCAATTCCATATTCACCGGCAAAAATACCGGTTGTGTACTCACCATCTCTGACAACAGTTCCTTTCTCCTCCGCCTTCGACGACGTTGTCATATCAAACGGTATCGAAGTCAGAAGAAGTGCCGCTGCAAGCAGCAAACACAAACTCCTTTTTCTTGTTTTTTTCTTCATAAACATCCTTCAATCATACTAAGCCTGCTAGTGCCAGTGGGAAATACTACTTTCCCCAAAAATTATATTTATGTTAATAGTTTATCATAGATTAATACGATTTGTAAATAAAAGGATGTCGCTACTTCTCCTTCTCCTGCACTTTTTTACCGATTGTGCACACCAGCTCTTCTTCGGTGATTGACGGATTTCTTCGGTATTCACTATCCATAATTTCAATTATTTTACTAAAATACCATGGTGCGAGTCCTCTTTCTAGCAATTGTTTCAATACATCGGTCAGATATCCATAAGAAATCCTTTCCGGCACAACTCCCCTAATAAGTGCAGGATATTTTTTCTGCAGATTCTCTACCATGTCTTTTACCAAATCCCGATTGAGAATGTGTGCATAGTTTTCTCTCACGGTCTTTTCTAAACACTCTACGATATAGGAAGCGTCTTTGATTTCTGTTTCTACCGACTCTTTTCGCAAAGTCTGACGATAAGACAAGATTGCAAACTCACGGGAGGCTAACCCTTCATCATCTCGTATCCGTACTAGCGGCATTAAGATTCCCTCACCCGCTAATTTTTTTCTTGCTTCTACAATTTTTTCCTGATATGTCCCATCCAAAAAAACAGGGACCAAATCTTTTCCGAAAATACACTCCAATGGCTCCAAACAATTTTGTAACCTGCGCCAGATTTCTTCTTGTGCTAAATCATTTCCGTTTTCTGTTATTTTCCGATTTTCTATCCCCAATAAATCGTCTGCGCTGATTTCTAATATCCGGCAAAGTTCCTTGAGTAATAAAATATCCGGTAAACTATGTCCCCGTTCCCATTTGCTAAGTGCTTGTGGTGTAACCCCCATTCGCCCTGCCAATTCTTCCTGTGTCATATTTTTATTTTGACGAAACATTGACAGTCTGCTGCTAAAATTATTTTCTTTCATATGCTGTATCCTCCTTTGTTTTTAGTATAACAAAAGAGAAAAATCGTGTAAAACAACTTTGTGTTGATGAGCGGCTCAACGAAAGGGGGTAATTTCTTCAAATGAATAAATATCGGCAATATATAACATTCCATATGATTCATCGTTTACATTCTAATTTCCGACTTGAAATACTGTTCTTGAAAATAAACTTTCTCCTTGATTTCTTCCTTCGTAAACATCATTCCTTTCGGTGCAACAACCCATTTTTCTTCAACGTCATCGTATCTATGAATGATTGCAATTACTATCCCTGTATATTCTTCAACGAGTTCTTCTAATCCTAATAAATATGCATCTTGTTCTTCTCCATCAGGAGCAATAACCCCTTCTATGTATCCATAGTTAATCGGATAATACATATCTTTATGTTGAGGATGATAACTTCCCATTGGTCTATCCACTTTTACTGTTACTATATTACCAATCATATGAATCTCCATCCTCCAATCAATTTTAACTGTTCTGATTATCTAGCAGGTTTGCAAACTGAAATTTATTGAGTTAAACAATAAACCATAATTGCTTGCTGAACATTAAGTAAATGCTGTTTAAACTTGTATCCAACAAAATAATCCGAATCAATTACATCAGCTGAAACTTCTTCGCCACGATAAAATGGCGGGCAAGGATTTAACACAGCTCCTTTATTAGCTTTTTTCATAGCTTCTAATGTAACCATACACTCTTTAAAGTCATTTAGAATAGCAGCTGGCAACGAATCGGTACATATAATGTCTTTTCCTATAATTGCTTCATAAATATTATTATACGATACCAAACCCTCAATTTCATAACCTTTTCCACAACACTGCTCCAAACTAAAGCCCATAACAGTTGCTGCTTCTTTCCACGCCAAACCAATATTGCCGTTACTACCACAAAACAAGAACTTGTCATTTATAAAATTCTTTCTAATTTTCGAAAGCGCATACATATCTGTAAGCACTTCACAAGGATGATTTATATCTGTCATCGCATTAATTACAGGCACAGATAAATATTGTGACATTTTCTCAATCACATTTATATCCTTATATCTAACAACCACCATATCCGCCCAGTTATTCAAATAGCCACAAACATCCTTCAAATCTTCCTTTTTATCAAGTGCTTCCGTTGGAAATAAAATAGAATGTCCACCTAACAAATATATTCCCTTTTCAAAAGTAACTCGTGTTCGAATACTGGAATTTGGAAAAAACAAAACTACACTTTTACCTTTTAAAATATCCCTGTAATTTTCCAGTTCAACTTCATCTGCTATGTTAAAAATATCAGCAATATCCTTTGTATGATAATCCGTTAATCTTATAAGATTTTTCAATTTTATTCTCCTCCACAAACTGGAATTTTATATTTATTGCCAATCAATAATCTTCTCTTTATCAATACTTCTGCTAGCAATAATCTTTTTAATCTTCTCCCAATACTTATCACTCCATACAATTGACGCTGTGCCTTCCCGTTTGCACACTTGAGCGGGATAATTATATACTGTACTTCTCAACTTGAGCTTTTTTCTATATCTTTTATTTTTTTTAATATGTGTCGTTTTATGTTCTTGTTCTAGCGAATAACATGAATAATATATTTGCTCATTTTCTTTCATATAAAATTCCCATGTCACGCAATCAGTTAACACAACAAAAGATACCTTATCCAAGTATTCTTTTACTTCTGATTCTGCATGTTTTCTGTCTTGTGCCGTAGGTGTTTTTATTTCTATTAAGGATTTGTAATCTACTTTTTCTGTTTTATGTAATTTCCAATTTGATGCGATTAATAAATCTGGAGTGTACAATCCTGCAAATTTATGACGTTCAATACCTCTTTCATCCCATTCTTTTGTAAGCATAGACGTATCCACCACATCGAAACCAGTACATAGCGTTTCCAAAAAAGGAATCAACACTCTATTCTGGTAATTTTCTTCTCTATAATATTTATTTATCGGAATTTATCAATTCGTTTAATGCTGTATACTCTCTCAAATACATTCCACTTCGCATCTCATGAATTCCCTTATACGAATCATACTGAGAGAAAATATTTTTAATTTCCGATATCTCAAGCCACCTTGGTTCCATACCAACTTGTATTTCTCTTTCGGTCTGTTTTATTTCCGTTGTGCCTATTGCTTTGCAGATAAAATACCGATTAACCCATTTCCAGTCCCCATAATATTCATCAATTTCTAACAAGCACTGTGAGGTTTCTACTACTATACCTGTTTCTTCAGCAATTTCCCGAATGCAGCACTCTTCATCACTTTCATTGCTTTCCAAACCTCCGCCGGGAATCATCCACTGATTTGTCTTTGCTTCATATGAAAGTAAGATACGTTCTCCATCTATAACTATACCTCTGCAAGCAGTTCTGGTTTTATCCCAATTACCACAATAATTTTCTCCGACAATATCTATCGTTTTCATTTTCGTCCATCCTCCAATCAATTTTAACTGTTCTGACTATCTAGCAGGTTTGCAAACAGGAAGTTCTATTTGTGTTTCCATGTCATTACATAATCTTTTTCTCCGGTAGCCTCATCTAAGCCACTGTGCTGAATCTCAAATCCTTCTCTCTTATAAAAGGATATTGCCCGTGCGTTCTTTTGGTATACGTTCAAGAGCAACTCATTCCTTTTATCCTTTGCATAATTCAGCAGAATTTTACCTATACCCTGCGATTGCATTTCACCAGAAACAAAAATGCCCTCAACATATTCATCATTTAACCCTATAAAACCCTGTATTTCTGTATCATACTCATACACATAAACCTCTGCTAGTAACAACGCTTCTTTTACTGATCTGAAATTGCTTTTCCAGTATTCGGCGGGGATAAAATTATGTGCCTTTATATTTGTATCCAACCATATATCTGCAACTTTATTTATATCATCCCTTTGAAATTCTCTAATCATAACGGTGACTCTCCATAAACTTGAAGTTATATATCTCCTTTTAGGCGCACTAAAGATTTCTTTGTTTCAAATCCATCTGGATATCGCCTCTTTAATTTATCAATATTTGCTTGAAAAATATCTTCAAGAGATATATCTAGTGCTGTCGCAGCTTCTGCAATATACCAAGCTACATCTCCAAGTTCCTTTGCCAAATGTTCCTTGTCCAATTCATGTCCTTGAGCCATCCATTTTTTTACTATGTCAATGGCTTCTCCTGATTCGCCACATAATCCCATTACACTATTTATTAATACGTCTCTTTTACTTAGTTCAGGATTTAAAGTAGTCATTGCCAATTCCTGATATTCATTAATGTTCATTCTAATTTCCTCCATAATGTACAAATTCCGATTGAGATTTCACCTGTTTTAAGAGATTTAATAACTGTTATATTTTGTTATTAAATTCTCCGCAAACCCTTGAAAACACTGGATTTGTCGCAGGTGAGCTTTCCCTTATTGTTTCCCTTGTGTTATATCTTCCCATATAAGTTTACGAACTCTGATAAGGGAAAATACAAGGGCAAGAAAATCTGATAACATATTATAACACGAAATAAAAGTGACATGGTGAACTGATTGAAATGCTTCTTAATTTTTTACAACTAATGATTGATTGAATGATAAGGAGATGGGATACGATGAGAACAATATTTGCAGAATACAATCCACAGTGCAACAGTATTGATGTTTATACCAGTGCCGGCTATATGCTTCGCATTGACTGCTGGGAAGCTGAAAAAATTTTAAAGACTACACCTGGTTCAGACTGTGCATTGAACTCACTTGCTATTGATGAACCGCTTGAATATGCAAGGTTGTATCTTGATGGAAATTTACAGATGTGGATTGATGCAGAAGACTCATTAGAATTGTGGTAATAATTAAGCTGTCACTCTTGAAAAAGGTGACAGCTTAATATTTAGGTCTGTTCGAATACTTTTTCTATCAGGAGATTACGCAAACATAGTTAGAAAGTGGTTACGGATGAGAAGTACAACTGTCATCATGAAAAAAAGCTGTGGAACAACTGGATTGAGATAAAACATTTTTCCTTTTTCATCAAAAAAGGCCTCGCTTCATTTCGATACACCTTGATAAGTAAAATATGCACTGATTATTTCAAAATTTATAATGCATTTTTTCCAGACAGTCTGTATACCCATATTGTTCACTTCCATGGCTATTGTTAAACAACGCATTAATAAAAATGTAAATCTTCAAGCAATTCTTACTGCAATATAGCTTGATTTCAAACTATATTGCAAACTACAACTATGTTATATCACAACAAACAATATCAGCTACTATTCCATAAATGGACATTTTATGGATTTTGTACAAATTCCATTCTCGATATAAATTAAATTTACCTTTCAAAGCCGGAATACATTATAATTTCCTATATCAAAAAGGTGTATCGCATTAAAGTTTTTTACTTCTTTGCGATACACCTTGTGCTATGCTCTGCGTCTTATCCATTTCACTCTAAAATCACTATTACTGATATATTACGCTTCCATTAAACAAGCAGATTTCTTCATGCATTTTTCTACCATCCGTTCTGCAAGAAATGCTACTATTACCGTAATAATAATCATAACTACTAGCATCCATATTGGTGTGATTGCCTCCATGGTATCACCATATGCCTTTCCCATCTCTGCTGCCTGATCTGCGATTTCTTCTGCACGATTTGTCCATATTACAATTGTACGACCAAATGGAATCAAAGCTAAAGGAAGATATGAGATACGCACTCCGGCTATTCTTTTATTACCGATTGCACAGCGAATAATGTCCGTCAATATTCCGATCAACAAAATCAATCCCCAGTTTAGAATCGTCCCTTCTCCCATGAGCGCACAAGCACCTGCCACAAGAAATGCAAAAAGTGTTCCAACACCGAACTTCTGCCATCTTGTCGTCAAATACAGATACGGAATCCCTGCAAACACAGAAGAAACCAACGAAGCATATACCCAGAAAAATGGGTGAATATATCCCAGACAAAGGGAAGCATATATGATTCCAATATATAACAGCGTATACAAAACAGCACCGACAATCATTTTTTTTGAATCTTTCATATAATTTCTCTCCTGTTCATAATTTTTTTAAACTCATGCACCTTTCACAATCCATTCCTTTGCTTTTTGCTGCTCCTGCACCATTGCATAATAATGTCCCTGTTTTTTAAGCAACATATCATGTGTTCCCATTTCTTCAATTTTTCCATCATTTAGAACAATGATCTGGTCGGCATTCTGTATGGTATTCAGCCTGTGCGCAATTACAAATACTGTCTTTCCCTTCATCAGATGGTCAAGTGCCTGATTGATTTTTGCCTCATTATCTGCATCCAAAGAGGCGGTGGATTCATCTAAAAGCAGGATAGGCGCATCCTTCAGAATTGCTCTTGCAATCGCAATCCGCTGTTTTTCTCCTCCGGATAATGTATTGCCACCCTCAGACAGCTTTGTCTGGTATCCTTTTGGTAGCTTTACAATAAACTCATGGCAATGAGCCGCCTTTGCAGCCGAAATGATTTCCTCTTCTGTCGCATTCTCACGTCCGGCTTTGATATTATTGTAGATGGTATCAGATAACAATGTATTCTCCTGAAATACTTCACTGATATATTGCAGAAGTCCATCCGGATTTAACTGTCGTATATCTTTTCCTCCGATACGGATACTTCCTTTTGTAACATCAAAGAAACGTGCGATAAGATTTGCTACCGTGGATTTACCGGAGCCGGATGGTCCGATCAGAGCCGTAGTACTTCCTTCTTTTGCATGAAAACCGATATCGTGTAATACTTCTGTCTGTAAATTATAAGAAAAGCTTACATGATCAAATGCAACATCAAAGTGCTTTAATGTCACCTGTTCTTCCCTGTAAGGAAGCGGCTTGGTGTCAAATGCCTGTTCCAAATTGAATGCTGCAAGTCTGAGTTCCTTCAACAGGCCATAAGAATGTTCAAACGCAATCAGAAGTGCTGACAAAGCAAGACTCATGAGCATAAATGCCACAAGCTGTTGGGAAGCGATTGATCCGCCTAAAAACAGGTAACTTCCAATCAGCAGTACGAAGGGCAGGAGAAAGTTTGCAACGATGGAATACATACTGGTCGGGACAGCAGTTTTTACTTCTGCCTGTACATTTGTTTTTCTGATATCCTCTAATGTATCCGACATTCTTGCGAAATGTGTACTTGTCATATTGGCAGACTTAAACACTTTCATGCCTTTGATATATTCGAGTACGATAGATACCATTTTAGAGGTCAGATCACGTTTCATTTTTCCATATTTTTCAACCAGAACGTTACCCTGGTGTAATATTGGCAATGCGATCAGAATCACTACACATTCCGCAAGTGCCAGCTTCCAGTTGATAAAAAATGTACCAGTCAAAATCAAAACTCCCATTACCAGAGTCTTAATAATCGATGGTAAGGTATGTGTCAGTACCAGTTCAAAATTGCTCAAATCCTTTGTCAGCGTCGTAAGCAAATATCCACTGCTGTTCTGATTAAAATAGCCAAGACTTAACGAGCGGTAATGATTTGCCAGCTGCAGCCTCAGATTACTACACATCTTAGCACCTCTCGAAAAGCACAGAAAGTATCCACTTCTATATATGATCAGCCGAAGTATTACGCTTATCAAGCATACAATGGTATAATTCCGTACAAGTGTACCTGAAAGCGTTCCGCTTAAAAGATGAACCACAGTAAAGTACAGCATCAGATACATCACAAGACTTCCGATCGCATCCAGTGACATCAAAACAATCGGTACGATTAACTGTCTGCCTTTATCACCAATTAACTTCTTAATACTATGCAGCATCCTGTATTCACTCCTTTCCCACCATTTCTCTGATGTAAGTATCCCACATATGGCTGTATCGTCCTTCTCTTGCAACCAGCTCATCATGTGTTCCCTGTTCCACTGCTTTTCCATCTTCAAAGACAACAATATGATCCGCATTGCGGATGGTATGCAGTCTGTGTGCAATCATGATCGTAGTTTTTCCCTGCAACAGATTTTGAAGTGCAAGCTGTATCTTATGCTCATTCTCAATATCCGAATAGGAAGTTGCCTCATCGAATACAATAATAGGCGCATCTTTTAAAATTGCTCTTGCAATGGAAACTCTCTGCTTTTGTCCTCCGGACAGTTTCACACCCGCATCACCGATTTTGGTCATGTATCCATTTGGCAGACTCATAATAAAATCATCAATCTGTGCCGCCTTAGCCGCCTGTCTTACCTGTTCTTCCGTAGCTTTTGTTCCCATCCGGATATTTTCCAGAAGGGTGTCCTCCATGAGAAATACATCCTGGAACACAAAAGCTGTCAGATCAGAAAGATTTTCTGCTTTTAACTCATTTACCGGAACTCCTCCGATTTTGACCGTTCCGCTGTCTGCATCCCAGTATCTGCCGATCAGTTGTGCCGCTGTTGTCTTTCCGGCTCCGGATGGACCAACAAATGCATTTATGCTTCCAGCCTTCAGATGCAGGTCAATATCCGATAATACTTCCTCACCTTCCTTTGTATAACGGAATGTCACATGGGCAAAATCAATTCCATAAGAACCCGTTTTCGGCAGCTCTTTATTTCCGCTTTGCATTACTTCCATGTCCATAATCTGCTTCACATGGTCAAGACCACTGCCCAGTTCCATCGACTGCATGGCAATCGTTACCAGATTTAGAAAGGAAGTAAAAAAACACATGGTAAGCAGGATAAATAAAAGGAATGATGCCACTGATAAAGAGCCCTGAAGATAAAGCCAGCCACCCACAGGCAGGGTAAACAGAATTGCGGAATCCAGTACAACAAGTGCGATTGACAATGGATTGCAGGAGGACTCACACATCTTTATCCAGCAGTCTGTGTATACTTTGAGAGCAGTCCGGTACTGTTCAAATTTCTCAGCAGTCAGGTGATACATTTTGATAACCGGCATTGCCGTAATAAATTCATTTGCGGAAGCATTCAGTTTTTCCGTATCACCTGCAAATTCGTCCGTCAGATCCGGATATCTGCCCATGAGTGCCATCGGGATTGCAATTCCCAGGATCATGGGTATCAGCATAATGAGTGCCATCTTCCAATTCAGCCGCAACATGAAAAGAAACATCATAAGCGGTACAACAATAGCCTGTGCCAGCTCCAACGTACTATGTGCCAGAAAGTTCTCAATTCTGTCCACATCATCAAATAATGTGGTCTTGATCTGTCCTGGTGCATGTTCTTGAAAATATCCGAGGTTAAACTTTGACATATGCTCCAGCACCCGAACCTTGATCCTATGCATGGTATTAAAGGCTGCAGTGTGGGAACAGATTCCGGCTAATGCTGTAAAAATCGCCTGCAGCACTGCTGCACCAATACCGATTCCAGCCCACTTTAAAATCGTATGAAGTGTTACCTCATTTTTAATAATCAGAAGCAAGATCTGATAGACTACCATATACGGAACCAGGGATAATGCCGAAGAGAAAACCGCCAAGAGCATTCCCAGTCCCAGTTTTCCACGTTCTTCTTTTGCAAGTGTAAAAACGTATGGTAATCCGGTTCGTTTTTGTTCCATGAAACGATACCCCTTTCTTTAATAGTGTAATTTAGGTGAGTTACATCTTTCTAACTACACCTACTTTACTCATAAGAAAGCCAAAAATCAATATCAATCCTGTATTGCTCTGTGCATTTTGTTTCATCTTGAAAATCCTTGTATTTTCAGCATATTCTGTTGTTTTTCTGCTTCCTTTTTTATAAAATCGTGACTAATAAATATTGGATTGTCACCTTTTTTTAAAGGGGAGTATATGCTAGAATACAAGTGTTCAGAGCCAATGAAATACAGCAGATTAACCCAGAAAGGATGAGTACAGAAATGATTCCATCAGTAATTGACTATTTATTACAGCTTCCGGAAGCTATGCACTTTGCAAAGGTTCATGAACTTTGCAGTGATGGCATTTCCTCCTACCGTATGCTTTCCGACTATGGTAGTGGCACTTTCCAACTGATAGAATTTGAAAATAATCTTCTTTTAATTCTGATTGGTGATTATAAACCAAAAGATACATTTGAAAAAATCACGGAAATTTCAGAGGACTATATGGAAATCAGCCAGTTTGAAACCGACAGCAGTTCTTTCAAAATTGGTGGAAGAAAAAGGAATCAGGTTGACAAAGGAATTTATTGCTATCTTAATACCCAAAAGAAAACCTATACCTATTGTGAAGGTGGCAAGGCCGTCCGATTTACTAAGGTGATTCTTTCCCCTCAATACTTCCAGACTTATTTCAAGCTGCACGATGAAAATAATGCCAGACTTCTCAGTTCTGCAAGGGATTATCTTCTCAAAAATCCTAACCTCCCGGAACTCAATTTCGTATTTCAGCAGATACGGGACTGCCAGGCAGAGGGAACTACTCTAAAACTCTATCTGGAGAGTAAAGTAATGGAACTTCTTTCTCTGGTTGTAAAAGGAATAGAACAGGAGCAAAAACATATTTCTGTAAAACTGGATTATAAGGATATCCGGAACCTGAAAAAGACCATAACCGTAATGAAAAGCGATTTATCTGCCTATCCATCCGGTGATGAACTGGCCCGGATTGCCGGTATGAGTCCCGCACGTTATCAATTGGCATTCAGGAAACATTTCGGAACAACTCCATATGAATATCTCAAAGAAATGAGGCTGAATCAGGCACTGCTTTTATTAAAAAACTCCGATTATGGAATTGCCACGATTGCGGCTAAAGTTGGCTATCACAATTCCGGACATTTTGCAAAACTATTTAAAAAGGCATATGGACTTGGGCCAAGAGAATATCGAAATATTCATGGAATCAAATAAGGATGCCTTCATAACCTTTGTACATAAATCAAAAGCTGCTCCTGGAACGGGTACTTATACAATTTAACATAGCTTTTTGTGTTCTGCATTGTTAATTCTGTAAGAGTCACTACACTAATTTAATTGGTAAAATCCCAGTCTTAAGTCGTCTGCTATTCACAGGGAAGTTTTCCATCGCTGTTGTTTTCCAGATGGATCTTTTCTGTTCCAGCTTTGACTGCTGTTTCATACTAGCATTTTGTATTATGAAATAATGCCAATTTTATCTGTTCTTTCCTACATCTCTATTAGTTTCTTTATAATTTCCCGTCCTTGCTTTTGTCTATATTCTATACCCTTTTCTGAATGATTTGAAAACTCTACAACAATAATTTATGTCCCTTTTCACAGAGTTCATAAATTTCTTCTTTCTTCATCTCTATCATAGGATTTACTTTCTGCGTCTGTTTTCTCTTCACATTACGGTAGATAAATAAAATATAAGCAGGAGCACTCCTGCTTATATTCCAATTTAATAATATCCCCGTTCTTCCATCCAATCTTTCACATAGCATCGGATTCCAATATAAACCACATGCACCAATAGTAATAGTGTAATGAGATTTATAGAAATAATAGATTTTATCCAATCTCCAAAGTAAATTGCAATAGCTGTACTCATTATTGCTACCATGATACTGATGATATCCCAGCAATATTTTCGATAAATTTTTCCTATCTGGTAACCAATCCCGATTATCAGCAATCCTGTTATTACGAATAAAATTCCCATAACAACACTGGCAATCAGCCAGTACATAATCCCAGAAAGGATACTGTTTGGGATTCCACTGCTTAACTGCCCAAAAGAATCTGCACCTGTCACAAACTCTCGAAACAAGCTTCTCGTTCCTTTTCCAATCGCACCGAAAAAGGTGATAAAATCGTTAAGGAAAACTGGCGAAAGAATAGCAGCAAACAGTGTTGTTGTTATGCTGTACCATGCCAGCAGGAACAGGGTACTTTCATAAGCAACCGTCATATTTTTATATTTCTTTTCCAACTGACTTTTTCGATTATCGCATTTTTCTTTTGCTTTCTGGTAAGCAGTCCGGTCACATTTTTCACATTTCTCATAAGGCACTTTTTTCTCAACAGCTACCTCTACCGTCTTTTGATGTGTCTGTGCATAAAGTTTTTCCTGTTCTGCTTTTTCATACTTAAATTTCCATGCCACGACTTCTGCGTCGGCTCTTTTCCTGCTGTCTGTCTCGCTGGTTAATTGTTGCTCTGTTTGCCTTAATCTTGTCCGCAATGCTTCGATATTCTCGGCTCTGTTTTCGCTGTTCAATTTCTCGTTCAAGGTCAGCGATCTGCTTAGCTGCCTGTTCAGTTCCATAATCGTCTGGTCTTTCTGATCCAGTTCGTCCTGCATCTGTTCCATCATGAGCAGAAGTTCTTCCACCTGCCCGACGTTCTCTGAGTTTACGCATTCTCTCATCTATATCCCTCGCTTTCTCTATCTGCTGTTTAAGGTCAGTAATTCGCTGTTCTGTTTCAGCAATAAGCTGTTCTCGCTGTTCAGCTTCTGCGTTAATTCCTGCCATTGCTGATTCTCGGTTTCCAACTGTACGATTCTGGTTTTCTGTTGCTCGATCTGTGAGAGCAGTTCTTCTGTATCTGGCAAAAGATTCAGCAGCCCGGATAATTCGCTGTTTAAGCTTTTTAAACTCTGGTTCTGCTCCTGAAAAGACAGGAGCTGTCGATCCCGTTCCTGCAATTCCTGTACCATCTCTGCCATAAGATTCTGCTGTTCCTCGATCTGGTTTATCATTGTCTCCATCATGGGAATGACTTCCCGGCTTTCTTCTAATATCATCCAATCGCTCCTTCCATTGTGTCAATGCACCGGATACTTTTCCAAAAGAAATCTGTATTTTATTCAGCAGTGCATTTTGTCTTTTTATGATCTGGTTTTCCTCCACTTTCCATGAAGCGGATGATGTCTGTCCGTTCTGAAATTTCTCATCAATTTTTCTGGCATCCGCACCCTCATGGATCGTCGGTATCTCTAATTTTCCCTGCCTTGCATAAGAACGGTGGTCAATATGATTTTCTACTTTCAAATGTGCATTACATACATTCGCCCATTCGCTCCGCCACAGTTCACAATTTTTTGGATTGTTCCACCCGGTAGCATCGGTCAATACACGTTTCCATTGTTTCCTGTTCCTTGCCCCGACTTTCTGGACTCCATTTTCATCAAGTACAGGGATTCGGATTCCATGACGGTCAGGGTTCTTTTTATCCTGCCACCAGTCCGGATGGGATTCATCCACCACGGTATTTCCATTTTCATCTCTGACAAAATCCCAATCCTTGATTTCTTTGTTCCCCCATGAGTGATCTGGATTGAATGGTCGCATCGTCACAAGTAAATGCACATGGGGATTTCCATCTCCTTTATCGTGGATACTCCAATCCGCACACATTCCCTTATCTACAAAGGTCTTTTGGATATATTCCGTTGTATAATCTATCTGTTCCTGTCGGCTCCATTCTTTCGGAAGTGAGAACTCAAATGACCTGCCGA
>ENA-UOJL01000720-UOJL01000720.1-human-gut-metagenome-genome-assembly--contig:-P47-NODE-720-length-44181-cov-17.512510_pt1 | contig 44181 bp, 33 predicted proteins | sample MGYA00242347_ERZ723894 | MGnify/ENA metagenome assembly ERZ723894
TTGTCAGCAGCACCCGTTTCGTGGTCTGAGTGTAGTTTCTTGTAAACTGACCTAACCATCTGGTGAAGCAAATTATACGATTAAAGGCGGAGGTAAAGCCAAATGGGAACCGGGCACCGATAGTGCACCGAACAAACTCACCTTAGATAACGTTGTTATGAACGATGACTTTAATATTGTCAAAGTTCCTGCGAACACGGAGATTATCCTGATTGGTACAAATAAGATCACTGCAACCAACGGCAACGCAATTTGGGCTATGAATGCTCCCCTGGAGATCACGGGAAGCGGATCTTTGGAGGTCACTGCTCCACTTACAGCGGGCAACTATGCCTTATACAGTAATACAGGCAGCATCGACGTCAACATCGGCGGCGCACTCACAATAAATGGCAATATTCGCGCAAATGACGGAACACTTTCTCTTCGAAGCGGCGATGACATTTCCGTGACCGGTTCGATGTATGGCAAGGAAAGTATTACCGCGACTGCCGGAAAGTCCCTTAACATTACCAATACCAGCGGTACTGCGGTGTTTGCATCTTCCTGCAACGAAGTTTCGCTTGCTGCGCAGGATGGTGATTTAACGGTCAGCGGTACGGGGACTAATTATGCTTATGGCATCGATGGTGACGATAGCAAAACGGTATTGAAACTCCACGCCTCCGGTAATGTATTGGTAACAGGAACCAAGGCCAGCGTACATGGCAAAACGCTGGAGCTTTCCGGTACGATTCCGGAGAACAGCACATTGACCGCTTATTGGGTGGATTCCCTGACAGTTCCGGCAGGAAAGACGCTGATCAACAACGGAACCATCAAACTGGACAAATATCCCGCTTCTGTGACGGTGTTTGGTACGCTGACCAATAACGGCTCTATTGTCGATGATAAAGGCGCGCCAATTCGGCCGACAGTAAATGATGGCGGTGTTATCACAGGCCAGGTGGCTATGGATTTCACCGGAAAGGATACAAACGATACCGGAGAAGGCTATTCATGGGATTATGCCTCGAAAACGCTGACACTGACTAATTACAAAATGACAGAACCTTACAATGATTCGGCTATTATTTTGCCTGATAACGCAAAACTGGTATTGAACGGAGAAAATACGCTCAACTCCAATAATGGCGCACTGATCGACGCAAAAGGTACGCTGGAAATCAGCGGAACCGGAAGTCTGACCGGTTTGGCAGGCGGTGAGGCTGCGCTAAACGCACAGGGTGCGCTAACCATCACGGATTGCAAACTTGACCTTACAAATCCGAGTCCTTGGAGGACTGTTATTTGCACTAACGGAAATGCACTGACCATCGCAGACCGCGCCGACGTATCATTGCATACTGCGGAAAGCTCCGGCTGGGGTATTAAAACTGGTCTCGGTGGCAACTTTACGTTGGGCAGTGACGCAAAGCTGGTGATAAAGGGCGCAACAGGTATTCTTGCACAAGGTGCGAGCGTCAGAATTACCGGGACGCTGGATGTTTCCGGTTGCGAGAACCGCGGTGCCAACCTGTTGGGCGTAACGCTCAATATGGAGGGCAGCTCGATTACAGCGGCTACCGGAGATAATCAGGGCATTTATCTGAATGGTACGTTGACGGGGCAAACAAATATCAAATCTTTTACCGGAGTCTTTAAACTAACATCTTCCGACACCCCTATTGTGAATTGCTATACAGTGAAGAAGGATGATACGCTGGGACTTTACGCAGAAGGCAGCACCGTCACCTTTACCGCCGAAACAATAGAAGGCAAGCTGTTTGCAAGTTGGACAGCAAGCGGCGTGACGCTTACCGATTCGACCAAGGCCACGATCTCTTTTACCATGCCCGGCAACGATGTGACTTTGACCACAGCTTATACTACTTTGGTCAGTGCGGTTTCCCTGAATAAGACGGAGTTGGCTCTGACGGCGGGAGATACGCAGACCTTGACAGCTACAATTACTCCTGACGACGCAAACAATAAAAATGTTTCTTGGAGCAGCGATAAGCCATCTGTCGCTACGGTCGATGAAAACGGTACTGTGACCGCTGTTGCGGTAGGAACGGCGAATATCACTGTGAAAACAGTAGACGGCGAGAAAACGGCTGTTTGCGCTGTGACCGTGACCGCAAAGAGCAGCGGCGGCGGGGCTACCGGCGGCGGTTCTTCCTCCGGCAGTGGCGGCGGTGGTTCCAGCAGTTCCAGCAAGCCCTCCACCAGCACCGGCACCACCACCCGGCCCGACGGCACCAAGGTTCAGACCGAGACCAGGGCCGACGGCACCAAGATCCAGACCGAGACCAAGAAGGATGGCTCCGTGACCAAGACGGAAACCAAGAAGGACGGCAGCTCCGTTACTGAGACCAAGGCCGCTGACGGCTCCACCGCTACGGTGAAGACCGACAAAAACGGCCAGACCGAGGCGAAAACTGCCTTGAGCAACAAGGCCATCGAGGACGCAAAGAAGTCCGGCGAGGCCGTCAAGGCTCCTGTGGAAGTCGAGGCTTCTCGTGATTCCAGCACCGCCCCCACCGTCAAGATCGAGCTGCCCAGAAACTCCGGCGACACCAAGGTGGAGATCCCCGTTTCCAACGTGAAGCCCGGCACGGTGGCGGTTCTTGTCCACGCGGACGGCACCGAGGAGATCGTCAAGAACTCCCTGCCCACCGAGGACGGCATCCAGCTGACGGTCAACGGCGGCGCGACGGTCAAAATCGTTGATAATTCTAAGGATTTCATCGACACCCGGAACCACTGGGCCAAGGACGCCATTGACTTCGTCAGTGCCCGTGGGCTGGTCAGCGGCATGAGCGCCACGATCTACGCGCCCGACGCCTCCACCACCCGGGCGCAGCTGTGGACAATTTTGGTACGGCAGAATGACGCGGACCTGACCGGCGGCAGCATCTGGTACGAAAAGGCCCAGAATTGGGCGAAAGAGAAGGGTATCTCTGACGGCACGAACCCCAACGGCACCATCAACCGCGCCCAGATGGTGACGATGTTGTGGCGGGCTATGGGCCAGCCTGCGGCGGGCAGTACGGCGAACTTTATCGACGTTCCCGCTGACGCTTACTACGCGAACGCGGTGTCCTGGGCCGTGGAAAACGGCATCACCACCGGCGTGGGCGGCGGTCGTTTCGACCCCAACTCCACCTGCACCCGCGCACAGATCGCAACATTCCTGTATCGGCTGTATCTCAGCAGATAAGAAACCGGACGGTAGAGAGCCGTCAGCAAAGCGTATATAAAATGGAAACCGCAGGGCGGCTCCTTCACGGAGTCTCCTTGCGGTTTTCTTATATACAAGTCGGTCATAAAGTTACAAAAGGCGACATTTAATGGCATTATGCGGCATTTATCGTAGACCATTGTAGAACGATTACATGACACAAAGCGGCAGTTATCGTGTATGATTGAGTTACGGAGGATACGGATGTTTTCAAAGATTTTCGACCTTACCATCGTACACCCGGCAATCTCCCACCAACCCGCTTTTGCGACTGAAACAGAATATCGGGGTATTCCTAACGGCTGGATGAAGAATTGTTGAATCCAGCGCATAGCATAGGTCTTACGCAAAAAAGACTTGCCACTGGCCGAGAGGCCCGCCTGTGCTGCCCTTTCTCTGTTTTGATCTTCAAATATCACATAGGAGGGATAACAATGCCTTTGGTTTATTATGTGCCTGAATATGAGCGGGACGCGGAACAGACCCCGTTGGACGCCGAGCGTCTGCTGCGCCTGCTTGGTGTTACCGGAAAGCTGTCTGGTTTCCGCTATGCGGTCTATATGGTTGAGCAGGTTCGGGATCAGCCGGACAATGTGCTGCTTATCACGAAGCGCCTCTATAAGCAGACGGCGGATCATTTCAACACCACGCCGAGTTGTGTGGAGCGCAATCTCCGCACGCTGATCCAGAGCTGCTGGAACCAGCTCGACCATGACTTTCTGAATGTGATCGCCGGTACGCAGCTACGCCAGCCGCCGACCAATTCTCAGTTCATCGACATGATGGCCGCTTACCTGCGAAACTGATTTTCGCGGAGAAAGGCGGCGCACTGCCGCCTTTCTCTTTTTATCCCTGCGGAAATGTGGCTCAATTTGAGACAGATTTCGACACGGTTGCCATTTGGCACAGGCACATTAAAAGGTGTGTCTGTGCGGGCTGGCGACAGCCTGTGTTCACTGTCCATAAGCAGTAAACTGTTTGCACCTTGAGAAGTGAATGACCGTCCAAATCGGATATGTTTTTCGGTGAAGCAGTGCATTTGCGTGCCAAGAAAATCAAAACGCCGCTGAAAGTTGTGCAGGGGTAGGAACGGATTTGGGGAGAACGGCCTCCTTATCAAGACCATATCTGCATGAGGGTATGGTCTTGCAATTTTTACAATACGGAGGAATGGATCGTGAATCAGAAGCAGTGTTCAGAATGCGTATCGACGCACGAAACGGCGCAAACGCAGACGATCTTTGTAGATGGCTGCAAGGTTACAGTCCGGTATTCCGGCCATAAAAACCCCGATGCCATCCGCGGAATCAAGGAAATCCTTCTCACAAATATTGCGAAAAAAGCGTAAAATTTTGCACTATTTGATGAAATATGAGATAATAATGGTGTAGAGATGCACCTTGAAAATTGAAACAAGGCCATATACACCGTTCCAAAGATTGTTAAGAACAACAGGAGTGATGTATATGTTAGAAAACTTAATGGCTGATTTGCGGCGTGTTTATTGCCTGTACCGTGTTTCGACGCTGGGACAGGTTGAGAAAGATGATATTCCCATGCAGAAACAGTATTGCCGCGAGTTCGTCGGGCAGCATCCCGGCTGGGAAATCGTCAAGGAATTTTCGGAAAAAGGTGTTTCCGGGTTTAAGGTCTCAGCGAAAGACCGGGATGCCATTCAGGAAATTCAGCGTGACGCCTTGCAGAACAAATTCGATATTCTGCTGGTATTCATGTTTGACCGACTGGGACGCAGAGAGGATGAAACGCCTTTTGTTGTGGAGTGGTTTGTCAAAAACGGTATTGAGGTGTGGAGCGCCAAGGAAGGGCAGCAGCGGTTTGATACTCATGTGGACAAGCTGCTGAATTATATCCGTTACTGGCAGGCGTCCGGCGAAAGCATCAAAACCTCTGTCCGCACCAAGACCCGAATGGAGCAGCTGACGCAGGAAGGTCATTTTACCGGCGGCTGTATTCCGTTTGGTTATCGTCTGGAACATAAGGGACGCACCAATAAGCGAAATCAGGATGTGGGCGATCTTGTGATCGACCCGGACGAAGCAGAAATCGTGAAACTGATTTTTCAGAAATATCTCTGCGAAGGATATGGAGCGCAGCGCCTTTGCCGGTATCTTGCCGAACAGGGTATTACAAACCGAAAAGGACGCAACATACCGACTACTTCAATCAACCGCATCATCAAGAATCCCATTTACACTGGAGTCATCCGAAATGGAGAAAGCCAATCAGAGGTGTTGCCAGAGCTTCAGATCATTGACACTGAGACTTATGAACGGGCGCAGCAAATGATGGAGAAGCGTGTGACACATCACGGCGATGTACCGCTCAACACCAAGGGACGGTCTTTGCTGGTAGGCAATGTCTACTGCGGACACTGCGGAGGCCGTCTGACGCTGACTACCAGCGGGCGAAAGCGTGTCCGAAAAGATGGGACTATCACGCGGGAAACGAGAGCAAGGTATCAATGCCACTACAATGTCAGGCATCCCGGCGAATGCGATGGCCAATCTGGATATGGCGTAGAAAAGCTGGATAAATTGGTAGACCAAATCATTCGTATCCAGCTCGGGCGCATTCAGAACTCACCATCTCAAGAACTGATCGAAAAGCAGCAGGCCAAGGAGGTTGAACTCGTCAGGTCCAGACTAAACCTCTTAAATGAGCAGTATCGGCAAAAACAGCGGGAATATCAAGACCTGCGGGCAGAGACCATCAAGGTCATTCAAGGCACCAGCCGTTTGAATGTGGACTTGCTTAATAGTCTTGTCGCAGAAACCTCTGAGCAAATCAAACAATTAAGCTGGCAGATTCAGACAGCCACGGCAGAACTTGAGGAAACTGTCCAGAGCGCCAGTCAGGTGCTGCGGGAATATGACCAGCTGATAGGCTGGGCTGAAATGTACGATAACTGTACCTTTGAAGCCAAGAAAATGATCGTAGCCAAGTTTGTCAAGGCCGTTCGTGTGCGGCGTGATTATGAGATCGACATAGAGTTCAATGTGTCGTTTGAGGAATTTCAAGCATTGTATCTGGAGGGGGAGCCGGAAGAGGCAAAAAGACCCGGAACAAATACAATTCTGGCGATGGAAACAAAAAAATAAGGCAAGCATGACGCTTGCCTTATTGCTGGTGGACCCAAAGGGATTCGAACCCTCGACCTCTCGGATGCGAACCGAACGCTCTCCCAGCTGAGCTATGGGCCCGTGTATGAAGTTTTTGGTGATGTGAACTGTTTGCCCGCAACTGAGTTGGACTACCGGAAAAGAGGTGCTATAACCGAACCGCTTCTCCTCCCAACTGAGCTACAGGCCCAAATATTAACTTGGCTGAAAATATCGATCATCAAGTGGGCCCGCTTTATGTCGGGATCGCCCTCCCAACTGAGCTACAGGCCCATGAACTTTTCAGCTCGCACATCATACCACAGCTTTTCTCATTTGTGAAGTCCTTTTTTCACTTTTTTCAAAAAATTTTTGTTGCCTTTCCGAAAACCGTATCGTATAATATCTTTTGTTATCCGTCCTCCGCATACAGCTGCGGGATCGGTCTTGCGCAATGAATGCCCGCGAACCATGTCAGGCGGGGAACCGAGCAGCATTAAGCGGGACCAGTCATGTGCCGCAAGGGCGCCGGTCACGCAGCTGTATACGGAGGACCTTTTCTATCCTCACGAAAGGGGCAATGTGGTATGTATCAGGCGCTGTACCGCAAGTGGCGGCCCAAAACCTTCTCCGACGTGGTCGGGCAGGAGCACGTCACCGAAACGCTGCAGCGGCAGGTCGCGGAGGGACGGCTCTCGCACGCCTACCTTTTCACCGGCACGCGCGGCACGGGCAAAACCACCTGCGCAAAGATCCTCGCCAAGGCGGTGAACTGCGAGCACCCCGAGAACGGTAACCCCTGCAACAAATGCCAGAGCTGCCTCGGCATCGAGTCCGGCGGCTTTCTCGATGTGATGGAGCTCGACGCCGCCTCGAACAACGGCGTGGACCACGTCCGTGCGCTGCGGGACGAGGCCATCTACTCCCCCGCGCAGGTGAAAAAGCGTGTGTACATCATCGACGAGGTGCACATGCTCTCCATCGCGGCGTTTAACGCGCTGCTGAAAATTCTGGAGGAGCCGCCGGAGCACCTGATGTTCATTCTGGCGACGACCGAGCTGCACAAGGTGCCCGCGACCATTCTCTCGCGCTGCCAGCGCTTTGCGTTCCGCCGCATTCTGCCGCGCGAGATCGTGGGACGGCTGAACTACATCGCGGAGCAGGAGGGCATCGACCTCCGGCCGGACGGTGCGGAGCTGCTCGCGCACATTGCCGACGGCGCGCTGCGCGACGCGCTGAGTCTTTTGGACCAGTGCGCGGCGGCGGGCGGGACCATCGACAGCGCGGCAGTGCTCGACGCGCTGGGACTGGCGGGCAACCTCCAAACCGCGCAGCTGATGGACTGCGTTCTGCGGCGCGACACGAAGGCCGCGCTGCTGCTGCTCCACCGGCTCTACGGCAGTGGCAAGGACGTGGGCGCGGTGCTCGGCGAGCTGTCCGCGCTCGCGCGCGACCTGCTCATTTCCAAAACGGCTCCCGAGGGCGGCGCGGCGCTGCTCACGGGTGGCTACGACGGCCAGACGATGGGCAGCCTTTTGCGGCAGGCCGACAGCGCGCGGCTTATCGCCATCTGCACCACGCTCCAGCGCGCGGCGGCGGACATGAACGTGAGCGTCAACCGCCGCACGGATGCGGAGCTGTGTCTCCTGAAGCTCTGCGACGAAACGCTCTCCGGCGATTTGAGCGCCATCAACGCGCGGCTCGCACGGCTCGAACAGCAGATGGCCACGGGCGTGCGTTATGCTGCCGCGGAAAGCACGGCGCAGGTGGTGCCCGCGCCGGCGGACGGATCCTTTGACGACGCTCCCCCGCCCTACGGCGAGCCGGCAGAGCCGGAACGTCCGCAGAGCGCGATGACGGCTCCCGCGCCGCAGGCCGCAGAGCCGAAGGCGGAAGCGTCCGCACCGACCGGCGACGGCGATATCTGGCTCACGCTGATGGAGAGCTACAAAAACCGACTCACGCCCGACAAGCGCGCGTTCGTCGGTCAGGCGGACGGACGGCTCGCCAACGGCGTGCTGACGGTCTACTGTCCGACGGCGGTGACGAAGGCCATGCTCGATACCGAGGCGGTCGCCGCGGTGCTGCGCGAGGTGACGGGCCAGAGCGTCGGCCGGGCAGTCGCCGTGCGCTTTGTGGTCGGCGAGCCGGAGGACGGAAAAAAACGCGACAAATTTCAGGACCTGCTGCGTATGGGCAGCAAGTTCGATAACTTCAACATCAAGTAACATCAGGAGGAATACGGATATGGCAAAGGGTTACAGCGCGCGCCGCGGCTTCTCGAACGGCGCGGGACAGGCGGCGCAGCAGATGCAGATGCAGCAGAAGCTCATGCAGATGCAGCAGGAGATGGCGAAGGCTCAGCAGGAGGTCGAGGAGGCCACCTTCACAGCGAGCGTCGGCGGCGGTGCCGTCAGCGCTGCGGCAAACGGCAAGAAGGAGATCACCGCGCTCACCATCAAGCCCGAGGCGGTCGATCCCGAGGACGTCGAGATGCTGCAGGACCTCGTGATCTCCGCGGTCAACGAGGCGCTGCGGCAGGCGGACGACGCGATGAGCAGCCGCATGAACAGCTTCACCAGCGGTCTGAACATCCCCGGTCTGGGGCTATAAGCGCAGAATACAGCAAGGAGACGCCACCCACCGGACGGCGTCTCCTTTTTTATTTTTGGCTCAGGCGTTCGCCGGCCGCGCGCAGCGTCCTGCGCAGGAAGATGGCCGAGAGCGTCAGGCTCACGAGCTCGGCGATGGGGAACGACCACCACACCAGCTCCAGCCGTCCGGTCAGGGAGAGCAGATACGCCACCGGCAGCAGCACGCAGATCTGGCGGCAGACCGAGACGATCAGACTGTAAAACGGCGTGCCGAGCGCCTGAAAGACGCTGCCCGAGACGATGCAGAAGCCCGCGAGCGGGAACGTCAGGCCGATGATGCGCAGCGCGGTCCTGCCGATGGTCAGCATCTCCTCCGAGGGGGAGAAGAGACCGAGCAGCGTACCGGGGATGATCTCGAAGAGCGCAAGACCCACGCACATGATGGCGATGGCTGTGACAGCCGAAAGGCGGATCGTCCTGCGGAAGCGCTCCGGCTTGCCCGCACCGTAGTTGTACGAAATGATAGGCACCATCGCGTTATTCAGGCCGAAGATGGGCATGAAAATGAAGCTCTGGAGCTTGAAGTACGCGCCGAACACCGCCGTCGCCGCCTCGGTAAAGGAGATGAGGATCTTGTTCATGCCGAACACCATCACCGAGCCGATGGACTGCATGATGATGGACGGCACGCCGACCGCGTAGATCTCCTTGATCGTCGCGGCGTGAGGACGGATCTCGCGGCGGCGCAGATGCACGTCGGGATTGCGCGTGAGGTTGAGATAGAAGCCGATGGACGCGCCGACGAGCTGACCGATAACGGTGGCGATCGCCGCACCGGCGACCTCCAGCCGCGGGAAGCCGAGCAGGCCGAAAATGAGGATGGGGTCGAGAACGATGTTGGTGGCCGCGCCGGCGATCTGCGTGATCATGGAGAGGTTCGTGCGTCCCGTCGATTGCAGCAGGCGCTCATTATACATCTGGAAGAACAGGCCGATCGAGCAGCCGATGCAGACGGTCACATAGTCGCGTCCGTAAGCGATGATCTGCGGGTTGTCCGTCTGAAAGCGGAAGAACGGTCCCGCAAGCGTCCAGCCAATGAGGGCGAAGAGCACAAAATTGCACAGCGTCAAAAACAGTCCCACATTCGCCGCGCGGTCCGCGCCCGCCTGATTCTTCTCGCCCAGCGAGCGGGAGAGCAGCGCGTTCATACCCACACCCGTGCCGCCGGAAAAGGCGATGCACAGCGTTTGGAGCGGGAACGCAAGTGATACGGCGTTCATCGCGTCCTGACTGAGCTTTGCCACAAAGATGCTGTCCACCACGTTGTAGAGCGCTTGAAACAGCATGGATACCATCATCGGCACCGCCATGCTGAAGAGCAGCCTGCCGACCGGCATGGTGCCCATTTTATTTTCCTGTAGGATCTCTTCTCTGATATTTTCGTCCATTTTCCGTATCTCCGTGCGTGAAAGGGTGCTCCGTCCGGCGGACAGAGCACCTTTTTCTTTATTTTTTCAGTTCGCCGTTCGCGGCCTTGGTGAGGTAGGCGTTGATGAAGCCGTCGAGGTCGCCGTCCATGACCGCCTGAATGTTGCCGGTCTCGTAGTCCGTGCGCGTATCCTTGACGAGCTGGTAGGGCATGAAGACATAGGAGCGGATCTGGCTGCCCCATTCGATCTTGAGCTGCACACCCTTGAGGTCGCTGATCTTCTCCGCGTGCTGCTGGATCTTCAGCTCCATGAGCTTGGATTTGAGCATCTGCATGGCGTAGTCGCGGTTCTGGAACTGGCTGCGCTGCGTCTGGCAGGCGGTGACGATGCCGGTGGGGATATGAATGAGACGCACCGCAGACGAGGTCTTATTGACGTGCTGGCCGCCCGCGCCGGAGGAGCGGTAGACCTGCATCTCAATGTCCTCGGGTCGAATGTCGACCTCGATGTCGTTGGGCAGCTCGGGCATGACCTCGAGCGCGGCGAAGCTCGTTTGGCGGCGGGCGTTCGCGTCAAAGGGGGAAACGCGCACCAGACGGTGGACGCCGTTCTCACTCTTGAGATAGCCGTAGGCGTTCTCGCCCTTGACCATGACCGTCGCGCTCTTGATGCCGGCCTCTTCGCCGTCGATATAGTCCATCATCTCGAACTCGAAGCCGTGCTTGTTCGCCCACTGCATATACATACGGTAGAGCATCTGCGTCCAGTCCTGCGCCTCGGTGCCGCCCGCGCCGGCGTGGAAGGTCAGAATGGCGTTGCAGTTATCGTACTCACCGGAGAGCAGCGTCGTGAGGCGGACCTCCTCGATCCGCTTCTCCAGATCGGCGAAGCCCTCCTCCAGCTCGGGCAGCAGGCTGGCGTCGTCCATCTCGTTGCCCATGTCGATGAGGGCGAGCAGGTCGTCGCGCGTGGAGACGAGCTTTTCAAAGCGGTGGACCTTATTTTGCAGCTGCTTGGTGCGCATCTGATTGGCCTGCGAGCGCTCGATGTCGTTCCAGAAGCCGTCCTCATGCGCCTCGGCCTCGAGCCGCGCGATCTCGTGCTTGGAGGATTCGATGTCAAGCGCCTTCTGAAGGTTTTCAAACGTGTCGCTCATGGCGAGCAGTTTCTGCTTATAGGAATCGTATTCGATAACAGCCATGGTGATCTCCTCTTCTCATACTGCATTAGCCGAAAAAGTATATCATACCGCCGTGCGAAAGGCAAGAAAAATCCGCCTCGGCGGCGGATTTTCCCAATTTTTTATCGGCAACGGTGCAAACTGCCCCATAAAAACAAAAAATCCACGCATCCCTGCGTGGTTCCGTTTTGGTCGCTCAGCGCTCGCTGACGATCTGCTCCGTCGTGCCGAAGATCATGTCATCGACGTCGAAGCCTTTGAAGTTTTCAAACATCATATTGGTTCTCACGCTCCTTTCTCTTTTTAATTTCAAGAGTATGATACCACTTCTCTGTCAAGCGCGCAAGTGTGATTTTCCACATATTTCACAAAAACATTTTCGCCGTTTTGTGCTTTGCGCTAATTCGTTTTGCTTGTTTCCGCTCAAAGCCCTGTGGTAAAATAATGTATCCAATTTTGTTCTTCGGGAGGCGAGAGGACGCCTATGTACGAATTTTTTGCCGGCGACTACGACGTCGCCGTCATCGGCGCGGGCCATGCCGGCATTGAAGCCGCGCTCGCAAGCGCGCGGCTGGGGCAGAAAACGGTCTGCTTCACCATCAACCTTGACGCGGTGGGCAATATGCCCTGCAACCCCGCCATCGGCGGCACGGGTAAGGGCCATCTTGTGCGCGAGCTGGACGCGCTCGGCGGCGAGATGGCAAAGGCCGCCGACCGCGCCTGCATCCAGTATCGCCTTTTGAACCGCGGCAAGGGCCCCGCCGTGTGGTCTCTGCGCGCGCAGGCGGACCGCCGCCGCTATCAGCAGATCATGAAGCATACGCTCGAGCAGCAGGAAAACCTGACGCTGCGGCAGGCGGAGATCGTGGAGCTGCGCGTGGAAAACGGCGCAGTCTCCGCCGTCGTCACCGCGACGGGCGCGGTGTTCGGCGCAAAGGCCGTCATCCTCTGCTCGGGAACCTACCTCGACGGGCGCACCATCGTGGGCGAATGCATTCAGTCAAGCGGCCCCGATGGGATGCACGCAAGCCTGCCGCTCGCGGAGCGGCTGCGCGCGCTCGGACTTCCTCTGCGCCGCTTCAAGACCGGCACGCCCCCGCGCGTCAACGCCCGCAGCGTCGATTTCTCCAAAATGGAGCGGCAGGACGGCGACGCCGAGCCGCTGCCGTTCTCGTTCACGACCGAGCACGTTCCCTGCAATCAGGCGGTGTGCTACCTCACCTACACGAACGAGGAGACACACCGCATCATCCGCGAAAATCTCGACCGCAGCCCCATCTACTCCGGCGTGATCGAGGGCGTCGGGCCGCGCTACTGCCCGAGCATCGAGACGAAGATCGTCCGCTTCGCGGACAAGCCCCGCCACCAGCTCTTCATCGAACCGATGGGGCTTGATACCGAGGAGCTGTACATTCAGGGCTTTTCCTCCTCGATGCCCGAGGACGTACAGGTGCGGATGGTCCATACCATTCCGGGGCTCGAGCACGCGGAGATCATGCGCCCCGCCTACGCCATTGAGTATGACTGCATCGACCCCACCGCGCTCAAGCCTACGCTGGAAACGAAAGCCATCGCGGGGCTGTACGGCGCGGGGCAGTTCAACGGCTCGTCCGGTTACGAGGAGGCCGCCGTACAGGGCTTTGTTGCCGGTGTGAACGCCGCGCGCAGGCTCGCGGGGCAGTCTCCCTTTGTTCTCTCCCGCTCGGAGAGCTACATTGGCACGCTCATCGACGATCTTGTGACCAAGGGTACGAATGAGCCCTACCGCATCATGACGAGCCGCAGCGAATACCGCCTGCTTCTGCGGCAGGACAACGCCGACCGGCGGCTCACAAAGCTCGGGCACGACATCGGCCTCATCTCCGATGAGCGTCTTGCCGCCGTGGAGGAAAAGTACGCCGCCGTCGCGCGGGAGATCAAACGGCTCGAGCACACCGGCCTTCCCGCGAGCGATGCGCTCAACGCGCTGCTGCGAGAGCGCGGCACGGCGGAGATCACGGACGGCAGCCCGCTCATCGCGCTGCTGCGCCGCCCGCAGCTGCGCTACGACGATCTGCGGGCCTTCGACGCCGGCTGCGCCGCCTGCCCGCAGGACATCGCCGAGCAGGTGGAGATCACCGTGAAGTACGAGGGCTACATCCGCCGCCAGATGGCCGAGGTCGAGGAGTTTACGCGGCTCGAGAGCCGCCTGCTGCCCGAGGAGCTTGACTATTCCAGCATCGACGGTCTGCGGCTCGAGGCGCGGGAAAAGCTCGCCGCCATCCGTCCCCGCTCGCTCGGACAGGCGGGGCGCATTTCGGGCGTGTCCCCCGCCGACCTCGCCGCCCTGATGATTTTTTTGGAAAAGGAGAAGCGCCATGAAAATTCTTGACCTGACCCACCTCATTGAAGAAGCCATGCCCGTCTATCCCGAGACCGAGCCGCCGAAGCTCACACCCTCAAACACCTTCGAGCAGCACGGCTTCCGCGAAACGCTGCTGACGATGGGCTCCCACACCGGCACGCACATGGACGCCCCTGCGCATATGCTGCGCGACGGCAAGACGCTCGATCAATTTCCGGCGGACAAGTACATCGGCACGGCCTATGTGCTCGATTGCTCCGACCTTGCGGGAAAGGAGATCCCCAAAGCGCGGCTCCAGCTCCATGCCTCGGAGATCGAGGCCGCAGACTTCCTGCTCTTCTACACCGGCTGGGAGAAATATTGGGGCAGCGAGCAATACTTCTCCCCCTTCCCCGTGCTCTCGCTTGAGGCGGCGGAGTACCTTGCCGCTTTTCCGCTCAAGGGCGTCGGCACCGACGCCATCTCCATCGACCCGATGGACACGGTGGACTATCCTGTGCACAAGATCCTGCTCGGCGCAGGCTTTGTGAACACGGAGAATCTCTGCAATCTCGCCTCCCTTGTGGGGAAAACCTTTCCCTACGCGACGCTCCCCCTGCGCTTCAAGAACGCTGACGGCTCGCCCGTGCGCGCCGTCGCCATGCCGGAGGATTGAACGAAAAACCGCTCTGCCGTGGGCAGAGCGGTTTCCTTATATTATATAATGATGGAATGCGGCAAAGCCTCCGGTTTGCACCGGAGGCTTTGCCGTGAGTGAAGAAAAGATCGTCGCCCTTGAGCGAGTTGTTTCGATCAGACGTTGCCGATGGTGGCGACCATGACAGCCTTGATGGTGTGCATACGGTTCTCGGCCTCGTCGAACACCTTGGAGTTCGGGGAGAGGAACACCTCGTCGGTGACCTCGCGGATATCGTAGCCGAGCTCCATCTGGCTCTTGGCCATGGTGGTGTCGAAGTCGTGGAAGGAGGGCAGGCAGTGCAGGAAGATGCAGTCGCTGTTCTCGGTGGCCTTCATCACGTCGCCGGTGACCTTGTAGGGGGTGAGCTGCTTCACGCGCTCGGGGATCTTGTCCTCCTCGCCCATGGAAGCCCAGATATCGGTGTAGAGAGCGTCGGCGCCCTTGAGCAGAGCCTTGTCCTCGCCGTACTCGACGACGGCGCCGGTCTCCTTGGCGACCTCGCGGCAATACTCCACGACGTCAGCGGCGGGAGCGAGCTCCTTCGGGCCCCAGCCGACATAGTGCATACCGAGCTTGGCGCAGATGTACATCAGGCAGTAGGCCACGTTGTTGCGGGTATCGCCGCAGAAAACGAGCTTGCACTTGTTGAGGGGCTTCTTGGTGTTCTCCATGAGGGTGAGGATGTCGGCGAGCGCCTGGGTGGGATGATCGACGTCGGTCAGACCGTTCCACACGGGAACACCGGCGTTGGCGGCGAGACCCTCGACGACCTTCTGGTCGTAGCCGCGGTACTCGATGCCGTCGAAGAAGCGGCCAAGGACCTTCGCGGTGTCGACCATGGTCTCCTTCTTGCCCATCTGGGAGGACTTGGAATCGAGGAACGTGACGTGCGCGCCTTCGTCATAGGCGGCAACCTCAAACGCGCAGCGGGTGCGGGTGGAGGTCTTCTCGAAGAGCAGCACGATGTTCTTACCGGCGAGCAGGTTGCCGCGGATGCCGGCGCGCTTCTTCGCCTTCAGATCGGCGGCGAGGTTGAGCATATAGCGGATCTCATCGGGGGTGAAATCCTTCAGCGTGAGAAAAGAACGGCCTTTGAGATTAACGGGCATGGGATAGTCCTCCTTCAAGATAGTTCGCCCCCAATGGGGGAAATTGACTCATGTTCTGTACATAGCATACCAATTTTTGAAAAACGCGCTGGACATTTTCAGCTATTTTTCTTGTATTTAACGGCAAATTTGCGTGGCGCGCCCTTTGCCGCTCCGCTTCCCTGCGAGCTTTCCGGCACTTGCCAAATGGGTCGCCTCTGCGGTATACTATACACCGAAACAACGCATAAGGCAACCCCGCGCCGTCCGGCGCGGGCCGAATGAGGTGACCGATATGAAAGACCTTGCCGCGATGCAGTCCTTTGAACGCTCCCGTCTCGACCGGAGCAAGCTGTGCTCGTTCGACAACGAGACCATCGAGGCGCCGACCGCGCCGCTGATCCATCAGGAGGCCCGCTTCCTCTACATCTGCGAGGGGCACGGCGTCATCCGCATCCAAGGGCACGACGTGGAGCTGCGGCCGAATACGCTTCTCTCCATCCTGCCGTGGCAGATCACGGCGGTGACGGAGGTCGCCGAGCCGCTGCAATATCACCTCGTGATCTACAACCTCCACACGCTCAACCGCTACATCCGCGCCTTCTCCGACGAGCGCGGCGACGCGGTGGATTGGCTCGCGCATATTGAACGGCAGCCCGCGCTCTACTGCAACGAGGGACAGGCCCACCGGATGCAGCAATTTTTCCTCTCGCTGCGCGAGGAGGTGGGGCTGGAATCCATTCTCGGCGCGGCCCCGCCGAAGGTCCTCGGCTCGCTCGCCGTCGTCAACCGCCTCGTCGAGCTGGTGATCCTCATGGAGCGCTTCCGCGCCGAGCAACCCGAGCCCGCCGCGGCCGACCGCGCCTCCGCCGCGCCGGACAGGAGCGAGATCCTGCGCTATCTCTACTGCCACACCGGCGAAAAGCTGACGCTCAAGGGGCTCTCGCGCATCTTCTATGTCTCCGAGAGCAGCCTGAGCAGCTATATCAGCGGCATGACGGGACTCTCGTTCTTTGACCTTCTGAACGAAATGCGCATCGGCAAGACCGCGAATTATCTGCTCTATACCGACCTCACGCTCGAGGAGATCGCCGCGGCGCTCGGCTATGTGGACGCCTCGCATATCTCCAAGGTTTTTTCCGCGCGCGTGGGAATGCGCATCAACGACTACCGCAAGACCTACCGGCGCGTGGAGAGCATCTGCCGCATTGAGACCGACCGGCGCGTCTACGCGCTGGTGGAGTATATCTGCCGCAGCTACAACGAGCCGCTCTCCGCACGCGCGGTCGCCGAAAAATTCGGCTGCACCGCCGCCGAAATGAACCGCGCACTGATGCTGCAGGTGGAGAAGAATTTCGAGGAATTTCTCAACTACGTCCGCATCAACCGCGCCGCCGAGCTGCTGCTCACCACCGACCAGACCGTGACCTACATCGCCATGGAGGTCGGCTACGCCAACGTCAAGACCTTCAACCGCAATTTTCTGCGCTTCAAGGTGATGACACCCGGCGATTTCCGCAAAAAGGTCGCGCTTCAGGAAAGTCGCCTATAATCTCTTTTTCCCTTGCCGCTTCGGCTGTTTTTCCGCAGCCGAAGCGTTTTTTTCGCCGCTTTTCGAGCTTCGATTCGGTCATTTTTGTTATTTTGCACAAAGATCATACGCTTTGCAAGTATCTCATGATATGACTTGACAATAACTCGGCGAGGTGTTATTTTGGACATAAGCCCTTTGCAATTCATTTGCCGCTCTCTTGCGTCATACACATCAAGTATGGACGGCATTGATGCAGGGGCCGGCTCCGCACGGCGGACATCCATCCCTGCAAGCCCTGACCGTTCCGGGAAAGGAAAACGGTCACAACAAATTGAAGGAGGATACAAACCATGCGCAAATCCATGAAGAAGCTCATTGCTCTCACCCTCGCCTGCCTGATGCTCGCGACACTGTTCGTCGGCTGCGGCAAGAAGGACGACGGAGGCAGCTCCGGCGGCGACACCATCAAGCTCGGCTGGATGGGCTCGCTCACCGGCGACCAGGCCGCCTACGGCACCTGCGAAAGCCAGACCCTCAAGATGCTGGTCGAAGACCTCAACGCCAACGGCGGACTGCTTGGCAAGCAGGTCGAACTGATCTGCTACGACACCAAGGGCGACGCGCAGGAGGCGGTCAACGTCGCCAAGCGTCTGTGCGCGCAGGATCAGGTCTGCGCGATCATCGGCCCGAACGCCTCGGGTCAGTGCATCGCCATCCAGTCCGTCCTCGACCAGTACAAGATCTCCGATATGTCCACCGTGGCGACCAACGAGAAGGTCACCATGCAGGACGGTCAGCTCAAGGAATACAACTTCCGCGTCTGCTTCCTCGATCCCCAGCAGGGCAAGATCGCCGGTTCGTTCGTGTATGATAACCTCGGCTTTGACAAGGCCGCCATCCTCTACGACGTCAACGACGACTACGCGCTGGGTCTGAAGGACAACTTCGTCAAGGTCTTTGAGTCCAAGGGCGGCACCATCGTCGCCGAGGAGGGCTACACCGCCGGCGACACCGACTTCACCGCGCAGCTGACCAAGATCAAGGAAGCGCAGCCCCAGATCATCTTCACCCCCATCTTCTATCAGGATTTCATCATGATCCACAAGCAGGCCCGCACCCTCGGCATTGAGGTGCCGATGCTCGGCGGCGACGGCTGCGCGTCCGAGGTCCTCTTCGACGCCGCCGACGCGGTGGACGGCTCCTACGTCATCAACCACGTTTCCCTCGTCGATCCCGCGGGCGACGCCTTCCGCAAGGAGTATGCCGAGAAGTACAACGGCGCGAAGATGGAGCTCAACGGCTACATGGCGCACGACGCGTTCCTGCTCTGGTGCGCGGCGGTCGAGAAGGCCGGCAGCGATGACCCGCAGGCCATCGCCGACGCGTACTCTCAGGTCGAGGTCGAGGGTATGGCCGGTAAGATCAAGATCTCTGCCGAGGACCACAACCCCGTCGGCAAGTCCGGCTGCGTGGAGCGCATCGACGGCAAGAACAAGACCTACGTCTTTGAGACCTACATCGCCGCGGACTAAGCACATCCCCAAAACAGAAAAAGCAAGCACCCTTTCGACACTCGGGCGCCCCGCACGGGGCGCCCGAGGTTAACAGGACAAAAGGAGGCTATACATGGGTATAGAATATTTTCTCCAGCAGCTGGTCAACGGCATCTGCCTCGGCGGTATGTACGCGTTGATGTCGGTCGGCTATTCGCTGGTCTACAGCATTATGAACTTTTCCAACTTTGCCCACGGAGGCGTCATCATGGTCGGCGCTTATGTGGGCTATTTTGCACTCACGGCGCTGAACGTTCCGTTTCTTCCGGCGTTTCTGCTCTGCGGCGTGGGCAGCGGTCTGCTCGCCGTCATCATCGAGCGGCTGGTCTACTCACCGCTGCGCAAGCGCCATGCCCCGTCCCTGTACTTCATCATCTCGGCGATGGGCGCTTCCATCTTCCTGGAAAATTTCGTCATCGCCACCATCGACGGCACCCCCAGAAACTACCCTCCGATCTTCGATAACCGCATCAACATCGGCGGGATCTCCCTTGGCGTCGACAGTCTGCTGATGATCGTGGTCTCGGCCGTCGCGCTGCTGATTTTGATGTTCATCATACAGAAAACCAAGGTCGGCCTTGCCATCCGCGCCTGCTCGTACAGTGAGAAGGCCTCGACCCTCATGGGCATCAACGGCGATCTCGTGATCTTCATCATCTTCCTCATGGGCGGCGTGCTCGCCGGCTTCGCCGGTATGCTCTACGGCATGCGCTTCATCGTCAAGCCCACCATCGGTCAGGTCACGAACAAGTCCTTCGTCGCGGCGGTGTTCGGCGGTCTCGGCAGTCTCCCCGGCGCGATCGTCGGCTCGGTTCTGCTCGGCATCATGGAGATCTTTGTCGCGTCCTTCAACTCCAACCTGCGCGACCTGTTCGTATACGGACTTCTGATCCTCGTCCTCGTCATCAAGCCGTCCGGCCTGATGGGCAAGGTCGTGGAAGACAAGGCGTAAGGAGGGAGGAACGATATGTTTAGCTGGTATTACATCGAAGGCATCCTCATTCAGTCCTGCTACACCCTGCTGATCGTGCTCGGCCTTTCCATCCTTACGGGCTACACCGGTATGTTCTCGTTCGGTCACGCGGGCTTTGTGTGCATCGGCGCGTATGTTTCCATTCTCTGCACGATGGCGTTCGGCCTGCCCTACTGGCTCTCGCTCATCATCGCGGGCCTCGCCGCCATGCTGCTCGGCGCGGGCCTTGGCAAGATCACGCTGAACCTCAAGGGCGACTACTTCTGCATCGCCACGCTCGGCGTGGGCGAGGCGATACGGCTGATCTTTAACAATTTGCAGCTCACCATCAATGTCGGCGGCAAGGACTTCCTGCTCGACGGCGCGAAGGGCGTGGCGAGCATCCCCCTGCACACCACCTTCAAGGGCTCGCTGGTCATCGTCGTCATCTTCCTCACCGCCACGGCGCTGCTGATGAACTCCAAGCACGGACGCAGTATGCTCGCCGTGCGCGAGGACGAGCTGGCGGCCCAGATGAGCGGCATCAACACCTTCCGCTCCAAGATGCTCGCCATGTGCATGTCCGCGCTCTACGCCGGCATCGCAGGCGGCATGATGGCGCACTACTTCGGTTATCTCCAGCCCAAGATGTTCCTGATGACCAAGTCTACGGAGTATACCATCATGGTCATCTTCGGCGGCATGGGCTCCATCACCGGCTCGGTGCTCGGCACGGTGCTGCTCTGCGCGCTGCCGGAGCTGCTGCGCGCGGTCGGTGACTGGCGACTGGTCATGTACGGCCTCGCCGTCATCGTCATCATGATCGTCCGTCCGAAGGGTCTCATGGGCGGCAAGGAGCTGCCGGTCGGCAGGATCTGCCGTGCCGTCGGCCACGTTTTCACCAAGAAGAAAAAGGACCTGCCTCCGCCTGACGGCGGCAGCGTCGGAGAGGAGGCGTCGGTATGAGCGACATCACCTTCAAGCACCATGACCCCAACGTCATGCTCGAGCTCTGGCACGTCACCAAGCGCTTCGGCGGCCTGACCGCCGTGGGCGACGTTTCCTTCAAGATCAAAAAGGGTGAGATCTACGCGCTCATCGGTCCCAACGGCGCGGGCAAGACCACCATCTTCAACCTCATCACGGGCGTCTACGCGCTCACCGAGGGTCGCGTCATTTTCGACGGTACGGTCGTCGGGCAGGGCGATGCCATCATCAAGGACGATATGCGCGAAACGGATGTCAAGCCCTTCCGCAAGCAGCCCTACGACATCATGTCCCGCGGCATGGCGCGCACGTTCCAGAACATCCGCCTGTTCAAGAGCGAAACGGTCTACAACAACGTTCTCACCGCGTGCCACGCGGAGGCGGACTACAACATCTTCCAGTCGCTCTGGCGCCTCAAGGTCGGTCCCAAATGGCTGACGAAGTACTATTACCAGGAAAAGGCTCTGCGCGAAAAGACCGAGGAGCTTTTGAAGATCATGGGCATCTGGGAGCAGCGCGACATGATCGCCGTCAACCTGCCCTACGGCCAGCAGCGCAAGCTGGAGATCGCCCGCGCCCTTGCGACCGATCCCAAGCTGCTGCTGCTCGACGAGCCTGCCGCCGGCATGAATCCGGAGGAGACGCTTGCCCTGATGGACCTCATCCGCGAGATCCGCGACCGCTTCGACCTGACCGTGCTCATCATCGAGCATCACATGGACCTCGTGATGAACGTCTCCGACCGCATCTTCGTGCTCAACTTCGGCAAGCCTCTTGCCGAGGGAACGCCCGCGGAGATCCAGAGCAACCCCGAGGTCATCGAGGCCTATCTCGGAAAGGAGGACGACGGCGATGGCGATGCTTGAAATTCGTGACCTGAACGTTTACTACGGCGGCATCCACGCCCTCAAGGGCATCTCGCTCGAGGTCGAGGAGGGGCAGATCGTCTCGATGATCGGCTCCAACGGCGCGGGCAAATCGTCCATGATGAACGCCATTTCCGGCATTGTGAAGTACAAGTCCGGCGAGATCCTCTACAAGGGTCAGCCGCTGCCGACCGCCGCCAATAAGGTCGTCCGGCTCGGCGTGTGTCAGGTGCCGGAGGGCCGCCTGATCTTCGCGAACCTCACCGTTTACGAGAACCTGAAGGTCGGCGCGTACCTCCGCAGCGACAAGGACGGCATCGAGCGCGACCTCAAGCGCGTGTATGAGATTTTCCCACGCTTGGAGGAGCGCAAAAATCAGATCGCCGGCACGCTCTCCGGCGGCGAGCAGCAGATGCTGGCGATGGGCCGCGGCATCATGTCCGCGCCCGACCTCATCATGCTCGACGAGCCGTCCCTTGGCCTCGCGCCGCTGCTGGTCAACACCATTTTCGATACCATCCGCGAGATCAAGGCCATGGGCAAGACCATTCTGCTCGTGGAGCAGAACGCGCTCAAGGCGCTCTCCGTCGCGGACAACGCCTATGTTCTCGAGCAGGGCCGCATCACCAAGTCCGGCCCGGGCAAAGAACTGCTCAAGGACCCCGCCATCGCGGAGGCCTATCTCGGCAAGGCGGCTCGCTGAGCCGAACCATAAATTTTGGAGGTAATTCCCAATGGCTAAAACGGCACAGGATGTCATGCAGCTCATTCGTGAGCAGGGCATCAAGATGGTCGATTTCAAAATGGTCGATATCAACGGCCAGTACCGCCATGTGACCATTCCCGCTCAGAATTTTACCGAAGCGACCATGACCGACGGCATCGGCTTCGACGCCTCGAACTACGGCTATGCCGTGGTCGAAAAGAGCGACATGGTCTTTATTCCCGACCCCGCTACCGCGCAGATCGACCCCTTCTGTGAGGTCTCCACCCTGTCGATGACCGGCAACGCCATGATCATCGACTACCCCCACAACCGCCCGCTCGACCAGTATCCGCGCAACATCGTGCTGGCGGCGGAGCAGTATATGCGTGATACCGGCATCGCCGACACGATGCTCATTCTGCCGGAATTTGAGTTCTATCTCTTCGACGATGTAGCCTGGAAGGTCGCGCCGAACGAGATCGGCATGAGCCTCGACGCCGAGCAGGCGCATTGGAACGGCGACATCAACGGCCGCGGCGTCATCGTCCCGCGGCAGGGCCACTACCACATTGCCAAGCCGCTCGACCGCACCTACGAGTGCCGCAGCGAGATGTGCCTGCGCATGGAGGAGGCCGGCATCCCCATCAAGTATCACCACCCCGAGGTCGGCGGCGCGGGCCAGTTCGAGATCGAGCCGAAGCTCGGCGAGATGAGCAAAATGGCCGACGCGACCATGCTCATCAAGTACATCATCCACAACACCGCCCTCAAGTACGGCAAGAGCGCCACGTTCATGCCCAAGCCCGTCTACGGCGAGGCCGGCAGCGGAATGCACGTCCATATGCTGCTCTTAAAGGACGGCGAGCCGGTGTTCTCCGACGACAACGGCTACTCGCATCTCAGCCGGGAGGCCCACTGGTTCATGGGCGGTCTTCTCAAGCACATCCATTCCCTCTGCGCCATCACGAATCCCAGCACCAACTCCTTCAAGCGTCTGGTGCCGGGCTTTGAGGCGCCCGTCACCGTCGGATACGCCACGAGCAACCGCAGCGCGGTCATCCGCATCCCCGCCTACGCCAAGACGCCGAATATGCGCCGCTTTGAGCTGCGCAATCCGGACGCCACCTGCAACCCGTACTTCTGCTACGCGGCGCTGCTGATGGCCGGTCTTGACGGCATTGAAAACAAGATCGACCCGCACGAAAACGGCTGGGGTCCCTACGACGTCAACCTCTACACCCTCTCCGACGAGGAGAAGGCCAAGCTGCAGGGTCTGCCCACCTCGCTTGACGCGGCGCTTGACGCGCTCGAGGCCGACCACGACTATCTCACGAAGGGCGGCGTGTTCCCCGAAGCGCTGCTCCGCAGCTTCATCGCCGCCAAGCGCAAGGAGTGCGCGGCCATGGCCGCCATCCCGCATCCCGCGGAATTTGAACGCTACTACAACCTGTAAAAAACTGCGCGCATCCATCGGGGGACCGCCTTCCGGCGGCTCCCCCCTTTGCGCGCCCGAAACCACGCTCCGCGCCGCGCGGAGAGCAAAGGAGAACGATCATGGAACAAGTCCTGCTGGATCAGATCACCGCCCTGCGCGCACAGCTCCACGCCTGCGCGGAGGTCTCCGGCCGCGAGGTCGTGACAAAGCACACCCTGCTGACCTTCCTGCGCGAGCATACCTCGCTGGAGCTTCACGAGCTTGCGGGCGGCTTCTACGCCGCGCACCGTGAGCCGGAGGGCACAAAGCCCACGGTCGCGCTGCGCGCGGATTACGACGCGCTGGCGACGCCCGAGGGCGGCGCGGCGCACCTGTGCGGTCACGACGGACATGCCGCGGCGCTGTGCGGCGTCGCGCTGATGCTCGAGGGGCAGTCCATCGGGCGCAGCGTGTTTCTGCTCTTTCAGGGCGCGGAGGAGACCGGTGCGGGCGCGGCGCTGTGCTGTGAGCTTTTTGACCGCGAGAAGGTCGGCGAGATCTACGGCGCGCACAACCTGCCGGGCTTTCCGTTCGGCGCGGTGCTCACCCGCGCGGGCACCTTTGCCTGCGCCAGCCGCGGCGTGACTATTCATTTTGTTGGTAAGCCCGCCCACGCCGCCTATCCCGAGACCGGTATCTCCCCCGCTCCCGCAGTCGGACAGCTGTTGGTCGATCTGCCTGCGCTCGCCGCGCCCGAGCAGTACCGCGGCATCACGCTCTGCACCGTCATCGGCGCGCAGATGGGCGAAAAGGCCTTCGGCGCGGCGGCGGAGTCCGCCGAGCTGTGGCTGACGCTTCGCGGCGAGCACGACGACGATCTTGCGCGGCTCCGCCGCAGTGTGCTCACCCGCGCGCAGGAGCTGGCCCACAAGAACCATCTGGAGTTTTCCTTTGAAGAACAGGACATTTTTCCCGCCACGGAAAACGACGTGCTCTGCGCCAGCCGCGTCATGCGCGTGTGCCGCGGCACGCTCCTGCATGACCCGATGCGCTGGAGCGAGGATTTCGGCCACTATCTGCACCGCTGCCGCGGTGCGTTCTTCGGCGTGGGCGCGGGCGAGGATCACCCGCAGATCCACACCGAGCACTACGAATACCCCGACACGCTTCTGGAGCCGACCGTCGAGGCGTTCCGGGCGCTGCTCACCAGCGAATAAGAAAGGACCTGCGCCGCGCGGCGCAGGTCCTTTCTTTTGTTTGTTAAGGCAATACCGCATAATGGAACAAGAGCGATTTGCTCGCAAAGCGCCGCGGCTTTCATTGTGCGGTGTTGCCTTAAGCCTTTTTGCGGATGAGGATGAACGGGGTGCATTGCCCCTCCTGCCCCGCGGGATTGTCGCGCACGATCTCACAGAGCTGCTCGTCCGTCAGCGTGACGTTGCGGCACTTGCCGAGGATCACGCAGTCGATGTCGCTCGCGTCGATGATCATGGCCTTCACGCCGGTCTTTTCGTAGATCTCATCGCAGACGCCGGAGGGGTTTTCGGGATTGAGAATACCGTAGTCCACATACTCCTTGAACGAAATATCGTAGTCGATCAGACCGTCGATGCCGTCCACCTCGTGTCCGCAGACCTTGTAGAACACGCCCTTCTTGCCGAAGAGCTTCGTCACCGCCGAGCAGAAGGCCGCCAGCAGCACGCGCGGCAGGCCGCAGATCATAATGATGAGCTGCATCTTGTGCGGCGTGCCCGCGCCGGGGCCCGCGGGCGTGACGTGTACGAAGCGGCACAGCAGCTTTGCCCAGAAGCCGGGGTGGATGTCCTTGCGGTAAACGATGCGCTTCTGGCACAGGGCGATGACCTTCTCGCTGATGCTCAGCAGGTCGCCCTCCTCATAGAGCGGCTTGACGTAGCGCTCGATCAGGTCGATATAGTTCTCGCCGATCTGGACGAAATGCGTCTGAATGGCGTGGCGCTGATAGACGCCGGTCGAGGTCTCGATCTCGACCTTTTTGGACTCATTTGCAACAAATTCCATGAAAAAATGCCTCTTTCGTGCAGGATGATCAAGTGTGCATTTATTGTACCACAAAATCCGCAAAAAGCTACTGTTATTTGCAAAAAGATAAAAATTCGGAAAAGCGCGGCGAACGCCGCGCTTTTCGCTTGCTTATTGTCCTCTCTGCGCCTGCGGCATCTCCCATGCCAGATGGTCGGTGTGGAGCAGATGATGCGATTTCTCTCCGAGGGGCTTGCCGAGATAGTCGCGATAGAGCGCCTGCACGTCGGGATTTTCGTGCGAAAAGCGCAGCGCTTCGCCCTTGTCGAGCCGCCAGAGCACGCCGCCGCGTGCCTCCGCCAGCTCCTGCCCGTCATGAATGGGCTGACCGCCGCCGCCCGCGCAGCCGCCGGGACAGGCCATGACCTCGACAAAGTCATAGCTGACCTCGCCCCGCTCAAGGGCATAGAGCAGCTTCCGCGCGTTGCCGAGTCCGCTCACCACCGCGACCTTCACCTCGCCCGCCGTAGGAATGGTAAAGCTCGCCTCCTTCCAGCCGTCCATGCCGCGCACGGCGGTGAAGGCGTCGGGATCGGGGTTCTCGCCGGTCACGAGGTAGTACGCCGAGCGGAGCGCGGCGTCCATCACGCCGCCGGTCGCGCCGAACACGACCGCCGCGCCCGTGCCGCTGCCGAGCGGGGAGTCGAACTCCTCCTCCGGCAGATGGACAGGGGAAATATGGTTTGCGCGGAGCATAATGTCCAGCTCGCGCGTGGTGATGCTCACGTCAACGTCGGGAATACCATCCTCGCCGCGCATGGTCGGCAGCGTACACTCGCTCTTCTTTGCGACGCACGGCATGATGGACACGACGAACAGCCGCTTGGGATCAATGCCGATCTTCTCGGCAAAGTAGGTCTTGGCAATGGCCCCGAACATCTGCTGCGGGGACTTCGCGGTGGAAAGCTCCTCCGTCCGCTCGGGATACTGCGACTTGAGAAAGCGCACCCAGCCCGGGCAGCAGGAGGTGAACATCGGCCAGCGGTAGTTCTTTTTGTGCGTGAAGCGTTCGAGAAACTCGCTGCCCTCCTCCATGATGGTGAGGTCGGCGGCAAAGTCGGTGTCGAACACATAGTTGAAGCCCAGCTCGCGCAGAGCAGCCGCCATGCGCTTGGGCGTAGCAAACTCCGGCGAAAGGTTGAACTGCTCCGCCCAGGCCGCGCGCACCGCCGGCGCGACCTGCACGACCGTGACGGTGTTGGGGTCGTCGATGGCATCAAAGACGATTCCCGTGTCGTCGCGCTCCCGCAGCGCCGCCGTGGGGCAATGCGTGATGCACTGGCCGCAGTAGGTACATTCCGTATCCTGGATGCGGCGATTGCGCGAGGCGTCCACCGTCGCGCGGGAGCCGGTGCCGAGCAGATCCCATATCTTCACGGTCTGTACGTTCTCGCAGATCTGGATGCAGCGCATACACTTCACGCACTTGTCGTTCTCGCGGATGAGCGGCGTAGAGTAGTCCACCGCCTCCCGGCGCAGCTTGGTGGGATAGTGCTCGCCGCGCATATTGAAGTCGTTCGCGAGCGACTGCAGCGTGCAGTTGCCGCTGCGCGAGCAGCTCGTGCAGCTCGCGTCGTGCTCGGAGAGGATCAGCCGCAGGTTGGCGCGGCGCGCCTCGCGCGCCATGGGGCTGTTGGTAAAGACCTCCATGCCGTCCGCCACCACATTGTCGCACGCGGGGACAAGGCGCTCCATGCCCTTGACCTCCACGCAGCACAGACGGCAGGCAGCGATTTCGTTGACGTCCTTTAAGTAGCAGAGCGTCGGAATGTTGATGTTGAGCATCCGCGCGGCCTCGAGGATCGTGGTCGTCTCGGGCACCGTGATGCTCTTATGGTCGATGGTCAGCGTCACATTCTTTACCATTTGCCCTTCCTCCCTCCACGGAAAATGCCGTAGCCGAAGTGGTCGCAGCGCAGGCAGCGGGACGCCTCGGCGTAAGCCTCCTCGTCCGTCAGGCCGCACTCGATGCACTTGAAGTCGCGCTTGCGCTCGTCGGCCTCGCGCTCGGTGGTGTTGATGCGGCCATGGGGCGGCTTGTTGTTCAGCCGTGCAGTTGGGACCTCCACACCCACGTCGATGACATGGTGATAGCCGAGGTATTCGTCGATGTTCGGCGCCGCGACCTTGCCCGCCGCGATGGCGCGGATGACGGTGGCCGGACCCGTGACGCAGTCGCCGCCGGCAAATACGCCGTCCATGTTGTCGATCTGGCCGCTGGCCTCGGCAACAAAGGCGCCGCGCTTGATGGTGATCTTGCTCTGCTCGAAGCCGTGTGTTTCCACGCCCTGTCCGATGGCGACTACGATCCCATCCGCCGCAATGCGCTTTTCAAAGAGCTTTGCTTTCTCCGGCTTGGGCCGGCCCTTATCATCCATCTCGCCGATGATCTGCGGCTGCGTCCAGAGCGCGACCGCATGGTCCTGCCCGTTCGTCTCGATGCGCACGGGGGCCTGCAATGTGACCAGCTCCACGCCCTCGGCGACCGCGCCCTCGACCTCCTCGGGCAGCGCGGTCATATCCTCCCGGCGGCGGCGATAGACGCAACTCACCTTACGCGCGCCGAGGCGCACTGCGCTGCGGCATACATCCATCGCGACGTTGCCGCCGCCGATGACCACGATCTCCTTGCCGCGGAAATCGGGCATGTGATCGTCGCCGATCTCGCGCAGCATCTCGACCGCGGACATGACGCCCTCGGCGTCCTCGCCTTCGATTCCGGTCTTTTTATCCGTGTGTGCGCCGAGTGCAAGATAGAGCGCGTCGTATTGACCGCGCAGCTCGTCGAAGGTGATCTCGTCTCCGATGTCCACATTGACCTTCGCATCAATGCCGACGGAGAGGAGCGACGCGATCTCCGCGTCCAGGATCTCGCGCGGCAGACGGTAGGCGGGAATGCCGTAGCGCAGCATACCGCCGAGCTTCGCCCGCTTTTCATACACCGTGACCTTGTGGCCCATCAGCGCGAGATAGTACGCCGCGGAAAGACCGCTTGGCCCGCCGCCGACGATGGCGACCGTCTTGCCGGTCTCCTCAGCGCAGGCGGGATGGGGCACATAGCCCGCGTGGTCCACCGCGTAGCGCTTGAGTCCGCGAATGTTCACCGCGTCGTCGATCATGTTGCGGCGGCAGCGCGCCTCACAGGGATGCTCGCAGATGTACGCGCAGGCGGAGGGGAAGGGGTTATCCTGCCGGATGAGCCGCACAGCGTCCGCGTAGCGGCCGTACTTCACCAGCACGGTGTAGCCCGGAATGTCCACGCCCGCAGGGCACAGCGCCACGCAGGGGACAGGATTCTGCATCCCGCCGAGGCAGCGGTGGCGCAGAACGTGCTCTTCATAGTCGTCGCGGAAGCCCTGGATGCCGTCGAGCACCAGCCGCGCCGCGTCGCGCCCGATGGCGCAGTCCGCGCTGTTGACGATCACGCGCGCCGTGCGCTCGATGAGCGCGATGGTCTCCATCGTCGCCTTGCCGTCGAGCACGCTCTCCATCAAATCGGAGAGCTGACCGAGGCCGACGCGGCAGGGCACGCACTTGCCGCAGGTCTGCGCGTGGCAGAGGTTCAAAAAGTTCATCGCAAGATCCACCGGGCACAGTCCCGGAGGGCTGGCGGCAATGCGCCGCTCCACATCGCGGTACAGTCCGTCGATCACGGTCTGGGCGCGCGACGGCGTCATAATGTCAAGTCTCGACAAAACCTTCACACCTTTCCGAATCGCAAAACGCGGGCACATCCTACGGCGTGCCCGCTGTCTTTTAATTATAGAACATTTCTATAGGTGATGTAAAGATAAATTTTTTGTACAAATCGCCAAAAATGTAGGCTGTCTCTGCCTTTCTCCGCGCAAAAAGGAGGGCTGCCCTTCGGCAGCCCTCCTGAATGGGACCTTGCTTACTTCTTGTCGTACATATCAATGAGCTTGACGAGGTGCTCGTAGCGCTCCTTGGCGGCTTCCTCGTTGCGGGCAAACAGGGTGTCGGCACGCTCGGGGAACTCGCGGGTCAGACGGCTGTAACGGGCCTCGTTCATCAGGAACTCCTGATAGCCGCCCGCAGGCGCCTTGGAGTCGAGGGTGAACTTCTGCTCGGCAGCGGGGTTGAAGCGGAACAGGTTCCAGTAGCCGCACTCGACGGCCTTCTTCATTTCCTTCTGGCAGTTCATCATGCCGCCCTTGATGGAGTGCATCTCGCAGGGGCTGTAGCCGATGATGAGGGACGGGCCGGGATAAGCCTCGGCCTCGCAGATGGCCTTGATGGTCTGCGCGGGGTTGGCACCCATGGCGACCTGCGCGACGTAGACGTAGCCATACTGCATCGCGATCTCGGAGAGGCTCTTCTTCTTGGTCTCCTTACCGGCTGCCGCAAACTGCGCGACCTGACCGATGTTGGAAGCCTTGGACGCCTGTCCGCCGGTGTTGGAGTAGACCTCGGTATCAAAGACGAAGATGTTGACGTCCTTGTTCTGGGCGATGACGTGGTCGAGACCGCCGTAACCGATATCGTAGGCCCAGCCGTCGCCGCCGAAGATCCACTGGGACTTCTTGGCGAGGTATTCCTTCTTGTCGAGAATCTCGGCGACCAGCTTGCAGGCGGCGCAGTCACAGAACTTCTCGCCCTTGGCCTTGAGCTCGGCGGCGTGCTCAGCAAACTGCGGAACAGCGGCAAGCTCGTCGACGGTGGCGATGCTCGCCATCAGCGCGGCAACATAAACCTTGGTCGCCTCGGCGTTGGCCTTGCCGTCGGTGAAGGTGTCGAGCCACTTCTGCGCGGCTTCCTTGAGCTCGGGACGCGCCCACTCGACAGCGATCAGCTCGCGGGTCTTGTCGGCAAGATCCTCACGGATCTTCTCCTGACCAATGAACATACCGAAGCCGTGCTCGGCGTTGTCCTCGAACAGGGAGTTGCACCACGCGGGACCGTGGCCGTTCTTATCCGTGCAGTACGGGGAGGTAGCGCCGGGGCCGCCCCAGATGGACGAGCAGCCGGTGGCGTTGGAGATGTACATACGGTCGCCAAAGAGCTGGGTGACGAGGCGCGCGTAGCTCGTCTCGGCGCAGCCGGCGCAGGAGCCGGAGAACTCGAGCATGGGCTGCATGAACTGGCTGCCCTTGACGGTGGTATCCTGCATATCGGCCTTGGGCGCGACCTCGTCGACGCAGTAGTCGAAGACCTCCTGCTGCTTGAGCTCGCCCTCCTGCGGGACCATGGTCAGCGCGCCGACCGGGCACTGGCCGATGCAGACGCCGCAGCCCATGCAGTCGAGCGGGGAGATGGCCATGGTGTACTTATAGACGCCCTTGCCCTTACCGGCCTTGATGTCAACGATCTTGGCAGCGGCGGGAGCGTTCTTGGCCTCCTCCTCGGTGAGAGCGAAGGGACGGATGGTAGCGTGCGGGCAGACGTAGGCACAGTTGTTGCACTGGATGCACTTGGTCTCGTCCCAGGTGGGAACGGAGACGGCGACGCCGCGCTTCTCGTAAGCGGAAGCGCCCAGCTCCCACTGGCCGTCCACGTGCGGCATGAAGGCGGAAACCGGCAGGCTGTCGCCGTCCATGCGGTCGATGGGGTCGAGAATGTCCTTGACCTGCTTGACCAGCTCCGGCTTACCCTTGAGCACCTCGGCCTTGTCCTCGTCCACGGCGTTGGCCCAATCGGCGGGAACGTCGATCTTCTTGTAGGCGGTGGCGCCGAGGTCGATGGCCTTGTGGTTCATATCGACGATGTCCTGGCCCTTCTTCAGGTAGGAGTGCGTCGCGGCATCCTTCATGTACTGGATGGCCTGCTCCTCAGGCATGACCTTGGCGAGGGAGAAGAACGCGGACTGAAGGATGGTGTTGTTGCGCTTGCCCATGCCGATCTCGATGGCGAGGTCGATGGCGTTGATGGTGTAGAGCTGGATGTTGTTCTTGGCGATGTAGCGCTTGGCATCCGCCTTGAGGTGGTGGTTCAGCTCATCGAAGTCCCACTGGCAGTTGATCATGAACACGCCGCCGGGCTTGACGTCGTTGACCATCTTGAAGCCCTTGGTGATGTAGCTGGGGTTGTGGCAGGCGACGAAGTCGGCCTTGTTGATGTAGTAGGGGCTCTTGATGGGCTTGTCGCCGAAGCGCAGGTGGCTGATGGTCACGCCGCCGGTCTTCTTGGAGTCATACTGGAAGTAGGCCTGAACGTACTTGTCGGTATGATCGCCGATGATCTTGATGGAGTTCTTGTTCGCGCCGACGGTACCGTCGCCGCCGAGACCCCAGAACTTGCACTCGATGGTGCCTTCCGCCGCGGTGTTCGGGCAGTTCTTGTCCTCGGGAAGGGAGAGGCCGGTCACGTCATCGACGATGCCGATGGTGAACTGACGCTTCATCTCGTCCTTCTTCAGCTCGCTGTAAACGGCGAAGACGGAAGCGGGCGGGGTATCCTTGGAGCCGAGACCGTAACGGCCGCCGATGACCTGAATGTCGGTCTTGCCGGCGTTGGCGAGCGCGGTGACGACGTCGAGGTACAGGGGCTCACCCTGTGCGCCGGGCTCCTTGGTGCGGTCGAGGACGGCGATCTTCTTGCAGGTCGCGGGAATGGCCTCGAGCAGGCGCTCGGCCTTGAACGGACGGTACAGACGAACCTTAATGAGACCGACCTTCTCGCCGTGGGCATTGAGGTAGTCGATAACCTCCTCGGCCACGTCGCAGATGGAACCCATCGCGATGATGACGCGGTCCGCGTCGGGCGCGCCGTAGTAGTTGAACAGCTTATAGTCGGTGCCGAGCTTGGCGTTGATCTTATCCATGTAGGACTCAACGACCTCGGGCAGCGCGTCGTAATACTGGTTGCAGGCTTCACGATGCTGGAAGAAGGTATCGCCGTTCTCGTGGGAGCCGCGCATATGCGGATGCTCGGGATTGAGGGCGTGCTCACGGAAGGCCTTGACGGCGTCCATGTCGCACATCTCGGCGAGGTCCTTATAATCCCAGACCGCGATCTTCTGGATCTCGTGGCTGGTGCGGAAGCCGTCGAAGAAGTTGATGAAGGGGACCTTGCCGGTCAGCGCCGCGAGATGGGCGACGGGGCTGAGGTCCATGACCTCCTGCACGTTGCCCTCGCAGAGCATGGCAAAGCCGGTCTGGCGGCAGGCCATCACGTCGGAATGGTCACCGAAGATGTTCAGCGCGTGGGTAGAAACGGTACGCGCGGAAACATGGAACACGCAGGGGAGCTGCTCGGCAGCAATCTTGTACATATTGGGGATCATCAGCAGCAGGCCCTGAGACGCCGTGTAGGTGGTCGTCAGAGCGCCGGTGCCGAGGGAGCCATGCACTGCGCCGGCCGCGCCGGCCTCGGACTGCATCTCGACGACCTTCACGCGGGTGCCGAAGATGTTCTTCAATCCGTTGGCGCTCCACTGGTCAACAAAGTCGGCCATGGGGCTCGAGGGGGTGATGGGGTAAATCGCGGCAACTTCGCTGAACGCATAGGATACATGCGCGGCAGCGTTATTACCGTCCATGGACTTCATTTTTCTTGCCATAAATGAAACCTCCTGTTATATTCGCCGCCGGGGAGCGGCGTTTTTCGCGTCGTTACGCAAAAACTGACGCTATCATCATAGCACGATTTTCACCCGCTGTAAACGTCACTTTCGCAAAAAACATTCATTTTTTTGCAGGATATTATTTACATTTGGTAAGACTCTCCACATTTTTGCAATTAAATATTCAAAATATTTAATATTAACTCCTGTTTTGCAGGATATCATTCCTTTCCCCTCCGTGCCCCGCGCCGCGCTTGCCTTATGCGGCAAACTGTGGTAAACTGAATCAAAAGAAAACAGGCAAGGAAAGGACGGCGGCGTATGGTCACAACGGTGCGTTCCCTCGGTTTGCAGGGCATTTCCGGTTATGAGGTCACGGTGGAGTGCTTCCTCTCGGGCGGGCTTCCCGCGTTCGACGTGGTCGGCCTCGGCGACACGGCGGTGAAGGAGGCGCGCGAGCGCGTCCGCGCGGCGATCAAAAACTGCGGAGCGAAGTTCCCCGTCAGCCGCATCACGGTCAACCTCGCGCCCGCGAACCTGAAGAAAGAGGGCACGGTCTACGATCTTCCGCTGCTGCTCGGCATCCTCGCGGGCGAGGGTGAGATCGACGCGCCGGACCCGGCCTCCGCGTTCATCGGCGAGCTGTCGCTCACCGGTGCGCTGCGCCCCATCAGCGGTGTGCTGCCGATGGCGATGGCCGCGGCGCGTGCGGGCGTGAATACCCTTTATGTCCCCGCGGCGAACGCCGCCGAGGCGACGCTGGCCGACGGCCTGACCGTCTACGGCGTGGAGAACGCGCCGCAGCTTCTGCGCCATCTGCGCGGCGGGGAACAGCTTGCCCCCGCGCAGCGCTGGGAACCGACGGTCGAGGCGAACAGCGTTCCCGATTTTGCAGACGTCATGGGACAGGAGAACGTCAAGCGCGCGCTGGAGATCGCCGCCGCAGGCTCCCACAACGTGCTTCTCATCGGCTCGCCCGGTGCGGGCAAGTCCATGCTCGCGCGGCGTCTGCCCTCCATCCTCCCCGACATGACGCACGAGGAGGCGTTGGAGTCCACCGAGATCTGGTCGGTCGCGGGACTGACCGACAGCAAGCACCCCATGCTCACGCAGCGTCCGTTCCGCTCTCCGCATCACACGCTTTCCGCCGCAGCCATGTCCGGCGGCGGCAGGGCGCTCTCTCCCGGTGAGATTTCCCTCGCCCACCACGGCGTGCTGTTTTTGGATGAGTTTCCCGAGTTCCACCGCGATGTGCTCGAATCTCTCCGCGCTCCGCTCGAGGACGGCGAGGTGACCATCACCCGCGCCGCGGGCAGCGTCACGCTGCCGAGCCGCTTCATGCTCGTGGGCGCCATGAATCCCTGCCGCTGCGGCTGGTACGGGCATCCCTCCGGGCGCTGCCGCTGCTCGCAGAAGGACGTGGAGAAATACGTCTCCAAAATTTCCGGCCCGCTGCTCGACCGCATGGACTTACAGGTCAGCGTCCCCTCGGTGGAGTTTGAGGCCATGCGCCGCCGCGAAAAGGCGGAGTCCTCCGCCGCCGTGCGCGAGCGCGTCAACGCCGCGCGGGACATTCAGAAAAAGCGCTTCGCCGGCACGCCCATCACCTGCAACGCCTACATGACCGCGCCGATGGTCGGTGAATTCTGCCGACTCGACGCCGCGGGTGAGAAGCTCTTAAAGGGCGCGTTCGACCGCCTCGGGCTCACCGCCCGCAGCCACGATAAGCTGCTGCGCGTCGCGCGCACCATCGCCGACCTCGACGGCAGCGAGAAGATCGAGAGCTATCACCTTGCCGAGGCCATCCAGTACCGCAACACGGACATTCTGAGGGGGGAAGGCTGATGAAAAAGTACGATGCTATGCGTCTTTCCGGCACGATTCTGCTCGCCCACCTGGCGCTCTGCGCCGCATTTCTCCTGCTGCTTATCGCTGCATCCGGCTCAACATCGGCCTTTACGTTCCGCTCGCCCTACGGACTTGTATTGGGACTGCTGTTCATCGGGTTACCGGCGTTTGCCTTTGGCTGGGGGCTGCGGTCGGCGAAGGACCCCTTTGACAAAAAGCTCTGCTGGAATGCCGCAATGGTGCTCTATGTACTTAACGCGGCCGCTTTCCTGCTTGCGCCGGAGTTCGGCACCGGGAATGTGATCGCTATGTGGTGGGGGGTGCCGATGGCTCCCGCGCTCGCGGGACTGAACGCATTTGCCGCGCCGCAGTCCGCCCTCTATCTTTTCGGCGGCGCGCTGCTCGCCGCCGTCGAGCCGCTGTGTCTGACGCTCGGCCTGCTCTCCGGTAAGCGCACAGAGAACGAAATCAAAAATAATACCGGCGCTCCCGCCGAGGCGGCTGAGCGCACGGACGATAAGGAGAAGAATCCCCATGCGTGAAATGATCTTGTGCAAGCTCGGCGAGGTGGTCCTCAAGGGCCTCAACCGCCGCAGCTTTGAGGACAAACTGATCGGAAACCTGCGCCGCCGCACGGCGAAGTGCGGCAATTTCCGTATCTATTCCAAACAAAGCACCATCTATGTCGAGCCGGTGAACGACGAGAGCGACCTCACCGCCGCCTACGCCGCCTGCAAGCAGGTCTTCGGCGTCATCGCCGTCAGCCGCGCCCTGCCCTGTGAAAAGGACGTGCAAGCCATCATCCGCACCGCCAAGGATTACCTTGCCCCGGAATTTGCCCGCGCGAAGGATTTCAAGGTCGAGAGCAAGCGTGCGGACAAAACCTTCCCGCTCACCTCCATTCAGCTCTCCCAGCAGGTCGGCGGCGCGCTGCATCAGGCGTTCCCGCGCTGCGCGGTCAACGTCCACGACCCCGAGCTGACGGTGTTTATCGAGCTCCGCGACGACGCGGCCTACGTCCACGGACCCGCCGAGGCGGGTGCGGGCGGACTGCCCATCGGCATGGGCGGCAGCGCCGTGTCGCTGCTCTCCGGCGGCATCGACTCGCCCGTCGCCTCCTACATGATGGCAAAGCGCGGCGTGTCGCTCGAAATGGTCCATTTCTTCTCCCCGCCCTACACCTCCGACGCCGCCAAGGAAAAGGTGCTCGAGCTCGCGCAGCTGCTCACGCCGTGGTGCGGGCGGCTGACCGTCCACATCGTGCCGTTCACCGAAATTCAGGAACAAATTCGTATGAACTGCCCCGAGGACCATTTCACGCTCATCATGCGCCGCTTTATGATGCGCCTTGCCCAGCGCGTGGCAGACGAGGTGCGCGCCAAGGCGCTCGTCACCGGCGAATGCCTCGGGCAGGTCGCCAGCCAGACAATGGAGGCTCTGCGCGTGAGCGAGGATGTGGCGGAGCTGCCCGTCCTGCGCCCTCTCATCGGCATGGACAAGGAGGAGATCATCCGTATCTCCCGCAAGATCGGCACGTTCGACACGTCCATTCTTCCCTATGAGGACTGCTGTACCGTCTTTACCCCGCGCCATCCCAAGACCAAGCCCCATGTGGAAGAGGTGCGCGAGCTGGAGGCCGTGCTGGACATCGACGCGCTGTGCGACCGCGCGATGGCGGGCCGCGAATTTGTACGCATCAAATTCTGAAAGGAAGTCTTTACTATGGCGGAAAACGAAAAATTGATCGAACAGCGCTGCTGTGAGCTGCTCAAGGCGCGCGGCATGACCTTCGCCGCGGCGGAGAGCTGCACCGGCGGCCTCATCGCCAAGCGCATCACGGATGTGCCGGGTGCGTCGCTCGTCTTCATGGGCGGCGTGGTGAGCTATACCGACACGGTCAAGCACCGCGTGCTCGGCGTTCCGGCAGAGATGCTGGAGGAATACGGCGCGGTGTCCGCGCCCGTTGCCCGCGCGATGGCGGAGGGCGCGCGCAGGGCGACGACCGCCGATCTTGCCGTCAGCGTCACGGGCGTTGCGGGTCCTGAGCGCGACGAGCGCGGCAACGCCGTCGGCACGGTATTCATCGGCTTTTCCACTCCGGAGGAGACGGTCGCCGAGCGCTTCGACTTCGGCGAAAAGAGCCGCGCGGAGATCCGCGCGCTGTCCGCGGAGGAGGCGCTCAAGCTGCTGGAGGAAAAGATGAAGGAAGTGTAAGAGCCGAAAGCTGTGAGAAAGGAGAAACCATGAAAAGAAGCACTGGACGATTGCTTGCTGTGCTGTTGGCGGCGCTGACGCTTTTGGCGTCAGGCTGCGGAGAAAAGCAGGAAACGCCGAACGGCGCACCGGATAAGCCCCTGATGCAGGAGGAAGATCTGATGGTCGAGCCGCAGCCGGACGCGAACTTTACGCTGGAGCTGCCGGACGGATTTTTGAGTCTTGGAACGGACTACGAGCCGAACGGGGAGACGCAGGATGCGACCTATGACAGCGACGGGATGCTGCCCTATGACTTTGCGCGCCATTACGACGCGGACGCGCGGCTCGTCGTCGGGACGGACTACTACCCTGAAACGGGGCGTGAGGTCATCAGCTACCTGCGCACCGACGCGGTGGGCGTGGGAACGCCGCGCGGCGTCAAGGTCGGCGACAGCGAGAAAGCGCTGCTGACGGAATACCCGGAAGCGCTTTACTGCATCGCGGCAGACGAGTCCGAGCTCTATGACGGCTACAGCGACGAAAGCGGCTACAGCGAGCCCGCCTATGACTTCGACCGCGCCTACGTCTGGCAGCCGCAGACGCCGCAGGACGGCGGAAACTACGACGTCCGCGACATTGCGTTTTACCTGAAGGACGGCACAGTGACCGCAATTACGATGACAAAGCCGTATGCGTTCCGCTTTGTCTACGGTGTGGACCGAGACGCGGCGCTGCGCCTTGCGGAAGAAAACCGCGCGCAGATGTGCGGGCAGTGAAAAAAGCACAAAAAGCGAGGGATGCGTGAGCGTCCCTCGCTTTTGCTGTATTTGCTTGTGGCCGGGATCAAAGCTCGAGCGCGAGCTGCGCGTCGTCCGGCGCGGAAGCATCCAGCCCGAATTCGCTCGGCAGATAGCGCGGGCAGACGTTTTCACCTGTTGTAATGACGGAGGCGGCAAGGCGCGTGCCGATCTCGCAGGATTCCATCATGGTCTTGCCGTAGGTCTGGCCGATGACCGTCCCGGCAAAGAACGCGTCGCCCGCGCCGGTCGTATCCTTGACGTCGACCTTTTTCGCGGGGCAATAGCCCTCCTCGCCGTCAAGCGTTGCAAAGACCGCGCCCTGAGCGCCCATCGTGACGACCATGCGGCGGATCTGCGCGCCGCGAGCTTCAGAAATAAGCAAAAACGACCTCTCCGCCGCGTGTGACGGCGCAAAATGAATAAATTGCAAATTTTACTTTCCGCATTGCAAAGCCGATCATTTTGTGCTATGCTTGACGCAAGGATACCGTACCGTCGCGGTACGGATATTATGCAAAGGAGTGATTTCTTATGGTCAGACTTATCATGGGTGAAAAGGGCACCGGCAAGACCAAAAAGCTCATCGAGCTTATCAACGCCTCTGCTGCCGAGGAAAACGGCAATGTGGTGTGCATCGAGGCCAAGTCCACGATGACCTTCGACATCCATTATCACGTTCGTCTCATTTCTGCCGACGAATATCAGATCACCACTTACGAGGGCCTGCGCGGCTTCGTCAGCGGTCTGTATGCCGGCAATTACGATATTTCCCACATCTTCATCGACAACCTCTTCAAGATCGTCGGCGGCGACTGCAATCAGGCGGCGGACGACTTCCTGGATTGGCTCAACCGCTTCAGCAACAACCACGGCGTCAAGTTCACCGTTTCGGTCTCCGGCGACCCCGGCCTTGCGACCGACGGAATGCAGAAGTACCTGTAACGCCAAAACCGCAAAGGGAGACGGCTTCTTGCCGTCCCCCTTTTTTTATTTCAGTACATAGACATTGCCGATGCCCAGCAGGCGGCACAGCTCCGTCTTTTCGGCGATGTCCGTCTCGCTCTCGTACCATACGACCGTGACCGAGCCGTCCTTCTCCGTGCGGTAGCCGCACGAGCTTTCGTGCTGCGCCGAGCGGTGCGTGCGCAGCGTGCCCTCGGACAGCAGCTCGATCAGCTCGCCCTCGGTCAGCTCGCGTGTGTCCGTTACCGCTCCCGCACGGGTCACCTGCAGCAGCGGCACGGCGCGCAGCGCCACGCTGCCGCCCTCGCCCGCCCTAACCGCCGCCGCGTAGACCTCCTCCATCGGCGCGCGCGGACTGACCGGCACGCTGCCGGACTCCTCCGTGATGCTCCCGGCGGTCACGCAGCCGGACGGCGCGCTTCCGTCCGCCGCTTCCGTGACCTTGATCGCGGCGTGCAGCCGGTCATAGGTGCGCAGCAGCACGGCAGCCGCCTGCTCGCGCGTCGCTTCCTTTTTCGGCTCGAAGTTGTATGCGCTCACGCCCTTGATGATGCCCATGCGGTAGGCAAGCGCGACATAGCCCTGCGCCACGGAGACGTCCGAAAACGGGCAGTCGTCCGCCGCCGCACCCGACAGCATGGCGAGCCCCAGCGCGCGCACGGTCATCTTCGCCATCTCCTCGCGAGTGATCGCATCATTCGGACGGCATTGACGGCTCTCGCCCGTCAATGCGCCGTGGGCATAGGCCGTCTCAATAGCGCTGTAATACCACTTCGCCGTATCCTGATTGTCCGTAAAGCTGCCCTTCTCCGGCGTGACGAGCTCCCAGCCCATCAGACGGCAGAGCGCTGTGGCGTAAGCCGCGCGGGTCATCGTCCGTCCGAGGCCGAACCTGCCTCCGCCGACTCCCTGCAGCAGTCCGGTCTGCACGCAGCGCCGGATGCTCTGCGCCGCCCAATGGCTTTCCGGCACGTCGGAAAAGCCCGCTGTTCCCGCTGCGCCGACGCTCAGCGTCAGCAGCAGCGCCAGCACAAGTGCCGTCAGGCACCTCCAAAGACGCATCATATCTTGTTCCGTCCTTTCCGGTGTTCGTCCGCCCGCCGCCGGTCCGCGCCGTATCCGCCCGCCGCCGGTCCGCGCCGTATCCGCGCGGCGCGAGCGCCGAATGTCCGCAATGTGTTGTCATTATATGGGAATCGGGCGCAAAAAGCAATCTCTGTTTTGCTCTTTGCGCGTTCTTGACAGTCCTGCTCCTCCGGCATATAATCATCGCGCGGGCCGGCGGCCCGCCAAAACGCACTGCTTTCAAGAGGTATCACGCATGGATAAAGAGAGAGCCCGGCGGCTTTTTCTCACCGCCTTTTTCCTTTTCGCGCTCGCCAACGGCCTGAGCGGCTCCATCATCTCCAACTACTTCAAGGATGTTTTTCAGGTCGATTCCGTTCAGCGCGGCCTGCTGGAGATCCCGCGCGAGCTGCCCGGTGTTGTGGGCGTGTTCGTCATCGCCGCGCTCCCTTCGCTCGGCAACGTCTCGCTCTCCGTTCTCGGCTTCGCGCTGTACTGCGTCGGCCTGCTCGTGCTCGGCCTTTTCTCCCCGGGCTACTTTGTCATGCAGCTCTTCGTCTTCACCTATTCGCTCGGCGACCACATGGTCATGCCTATCCGCGACGCCATCGCCATGGACCTCGCCGACGAGGGCAAGACGGGTACATTTCTCGGACGCTACCGCGGCATGATGACGCTCGGCTCCATGCTGGCCTCGGCGCTTGTGTTCGTGGGCTTCCGCGTCGGCTTTTTCTATTTCCGCACCGGAGTCATCCCCTCGTTCTGCGCCGCACTGGTATTCCTCATAGTTGCGCTCGCCCTTCTCTGCCGTCTGCGAAAAACGCTGCCCGCGCTGGATGTGCGCAAGCGCAGCGGCGAGCGCAGGAGACTTCCCGTCCGCCGAAGGTACCTGCCCTATTACATCGTCACCGCCGTCTACGGCTTCCAGAAGCGGATGCGCCTTGTCTTTGCTCCATGGGTCATCATCGAGCTTCTCTCGATGGGCGCGGACACGGTGGCGCTGCTCGGCATCGCTGCCTATTTCTGCGGCGGCTGGGTCGCCCCGCTCATCGGAAAGTTTTTAGATCGATACGGTGTGCAGAAGGGGCTCGTGCTGGAGTCCGCCGGCGTTGCCGGGGTGTTCCTCTTTGCTGCGTGGGCCGCTTCCGGCATCGTGAACGGCTCGCTGCGCGGCTGGGGCGGCATGGCCGCCGCGTTTGCCTCCTACATCCTCATTTTCCTCACCGACCATTTCAATTCCGTCCACGTCATGCTCATGCGCGAGCTGAGCGAGTCGCCCGCGGACGTGATGGAAAACCTTTCCTTCGGCTTGAGCGTGGACCATGTCCTCGCCGTCACCGTCTCGGGCCTGCTCGGCGCGGTGTGGAAGTATGTCGGACCCCAGTATGTGTTCCTGCTCGGCGCGGCGGTCTGCACCGTCCACCTCGGCGTCGCGCTGTGGCTGAAGCGGCAGCGCCGCGCCGCCGTCTGAGCCTTCTTGATACGTCAAAAGCGTCCCGCCGTCGGCGCAACACTGTTAAGATAAGAACTGTAAAGGAAGAGAATTTATGTTTTCTCCCTTTACAGTTCTTTTTCGGCAATCTCATTTTACATACTTATATGCTAATTATATGCCAAGTTATTAAATTTGCATAATAACAGCCATCGTTCTTATTATTGACATTTAAAACTGATGATGTTAAAATAAAAACGAAGATGCAAGAAGATCTGTAAACGAACGTATTTAAAAAGATTGTAGTATTATTTTGTTAATTAATCGAGTTTTGAATAAAGTTGCAAAAATTGAGAGACTGAAATAAGTGTAGTAGTTTTAATTTTTTAAAAGTGAGTTTTGTGAGACGGGTAAAGTGCTTTGTGAGAAAAGTGCGTTTGCTGGTCTCTTTTTGCATTTTTACACTTTTTAGGAGGCCAATCTGCTATGATTTCAGATTTGAATTTTCATTTAACAATTCGCACCATTCTTCAAGGTGAGAATTTCTTGTTTTCCAAGGAAAACGAGGATACCTATAATCCCACAACAAATGGCGATAGCTTTGTGTTCTTTTTCATATTTTGCGCTCTCGCTGCGCTGCCAACCACACCGGTCGACTTCTTCGATAACAGCTCCGCAGACTGTTGCGTAGAAGTTCAAGTTTCTTTCGACGGACCAAACAATGATAATCCGAACTACATTATCCAGGTGGGTAATGTGTTCGAATTTATCATTTCTATTGAGAACATTCTTTGATGGACAAGGGCGGGAACTGATTTCCGCCCTTGTCTATCTTCTATTCATCCACCCAAATTCATAATATCTTAATAAATGATAATAACGATATATGCTATACTTGTTTCACCAAAGACAATCCAAGGAGGACATGACATGAAAAGACACTGTATTATATTTATATTGATTTCATGTGCTTTTATATTGACTGCGTGTAATAGCTCTCCTGTTCCTGAAAATAAAAACCTTCCAGAAACATCTACCGATTTTGAAAGTATAGAAGTCGGCACTAAACGCGAGGATATTCTTCGTTCTTTTGGTGAACCGGATTCATGCCTTTCCGGTTTATTTGGTGATATATACATTCGTGGAAATGAGCAAATTATTATCTATTATGATGTGGGGGATACTGGTATCTTTGACGAAAATGCTATTCCTGTTTTGGATGTGTCCATTTCCGCTTATACACCACAGTCTGACGAACTGAATCCACAAACAGAGGCAGAAAAACAGTTGGCGGCTTTCACCGAATACTATACGGACTGGCAGGTTAAGGAGGAGCAGGATTGGTGGGGCTATGCAGTCACAGACTTGGATCAAGATGGGAACCTAGAGATAATATCTTCTGAATGTCACGGGACAGGCCATTACACATCTACATCCATTTATGAAATAGACCCTATTCACCCGCATTTTTCAGAAGTATGCAACGGTACATCCAGTGAGGCCTTGGCTACATTAGAAGCCCTATCCCACGGAGGATTGCTTATGGAATCTCCGCTCCTTATGCCTCACCAGGAAATGAGTGGTGTACCGCAGACTTATCCCGTCTATTATGATGAAAATAAAGATGTGTATTACTATATTTATGAGGGGTCGATTAACAATCCTGACGACTGGAGAGGGGCATTTACTACTCAGCGGTCATTTTCTCTGCGATGTGGCGAAATACCAGGTATTTCTTCTGGCGGAGAAGCAACGGGCATTCTTTTAGGGTGCAAAAAGACTGTATATCATGGCAATTATACCAGCGTAGATCATTGGGATATGTATGGAAATTATATTACTGAAGATACCTATGGTAAACTTGCGGAGCAGTATTATGCAGACTTACAAAAGAAGGAAGCAAGTATCCTATGGATAGAATGTCAACACCTGGAGGATTTAAGTAAAGAAGAAATATATAATCTCTTGAAAAGTTCCATGGATTCTTTTTCTCTGGCAGATATATGAGTTGAGTTAAGGCAGGAACATCTCAATGATGTTCCCGCCTGTTGTGCTATCTCTGTTTTGCCTTGTCCTTTTTCTGCTGTGCTTTCCACTCGGCAAACTCCCGCTGTCCTTCCTCACTCTCGAAAAACGCCTGTATCTCCGGGAGCAGGACACGGGCCAGAGCCTCCACTTCATGGTAGGGTATCCCAGTGCCGTAGTCGTTGACCTTCTTCTTTCTCGCCATAGGGTCGCCCCCAGTCTTAAAGCTGCCCCTCGTCGAACAGGTAGCCTTGGAACACCGTCCCATCCCCGGTGATGAAGCGGCCCCTCGCGTCTTTTGGTATCTGCTCGGCGGCGCTGGTGTTGTCCAGGATAATTTGAGAGAGGACATTATCCGCTCTGCCGCACACCCGGAAATCCATGTTGTTTCTGATCTGGCCGGGAATAATCGTTGCGTCCGGGCGCTGGGTGGCGAGTATCAGATGGATACCAAAGGCGCGGCCCAGGCGGGCGAGGGTGGCGAGCTTGTTTTCAATCTGGGCCAGCCGTTCCTTGTCCTCCTTGCCCCGGCCCGTCCTGTCCAGCAGCTCCGCCACCTCGTCACAGGCGAATATCAGCCGTGGCAGTTTGTTTTCTGTCGTT